>Ga0207757_100335_pt1 | contig 34035 bp, 29 predicted proteins | sample A23P3SouthBayCA_2_FD_187752 | JGI IMG/M metagenome (GOLD analysis project Ga0207757, IMG submission 187752) | Aerobic enrichment media microbial communities from Eden Landing Ponds, California, USA - A23 P3 (2) (SPAdes) | ecosystem: Environmental > Aquatic > Marine > Unclassified | place...
CAAGATGGCGAGCAACAAGATTCTGGGTATCGACCTCGGGACCACGAACAGCGCGTTCGCGGTGATGGAGGGCGGCGACCCGGAGATCATCGTGAACGGTGAGGGCGACCGAACGACCCCCTCCGTCGTCGCGTTCACCGACGACGACGAACGGCTCGTCGGGAAGCCGGCGAAGAATCAGGCCGTCCAGAACCCCGAGCGCACGATCCAGTCGATCAAGCGCCACATGGGGGAGGGGAACTACGCCGTCGACGTCGACGACGAGGAGTACACGCCGGAGCAAATTTCGGCGATGATCCTCCAGAAGATCAAGCGGGACGCCGAGGAGTACCTCGGCGACGAGGTGAAGAAAGCGGTCATCACCGTGCCGGCGTACTTCAACGACCGCCAGCGGCAGGCGACGAAGGACGCTGGCGAGATCGCTGGCTTCGAGGTCGAACGCATCGTCAACGAGCCGACGGCCGCCTCGATGGCGTACGGCCTCGACGACGAATCCGACCAGACCGTCCTCGTGTTCGACCTGGGTGGCGGGACGTTCGACGTGTCCGTTCTCGATTTGGGCGGCGGCGTCTACGAAGTCGTCGCCACGAACGGGGACAACGACCTCGGCGGCGACGACTGGGACCAGGCGATCATCGACCACCTCGCCGAGGAGTTCGAGTCAGACCACGGCGTCGACCTGCGCGAGGACCGACAGGCGCTCCAGCGGCTGAAAGACGCCGCCGAGGAGGCCAAGGTCGAACTCTCCTCGCGCAAGGAGACGGACATCAACCTGCCCTTCATCACCGCGACCGACAGCGGTCCGATCCACCTCGAAACCTCCCTGACGCGGGCGAAGTTCGAGTCGCTGACGAGCGACCTCCTCGAACACACCGTCGAACCGACCGAGCAGGCCCTTAGCGACGCCGGATACGACAAGAGCGACATCGACGAGGTAATCCTCGTCGGCGGATCGACCCGGATGCCACAGGTGCAGGCGAAAGTCGAGGAACTGGTCGGCCAGGAGCCGAAGAAGAACGTCAACCCGGACGAGGCGGTCGCGCTGGGCGCGGCAATCCAGGGCGGCGTCCTCGGGGGCGAAGTCGACGATATCGTCCTGCTGGACGTGACACCGCTCTCGCTGGGCATCGAGGTCAAGGGCGGCCTGTTCGAGCGCCTGATCGAGAAGAACACCACGATTCCGACCGAGGAGTCGAAGATCTTCACCACCGCGGCCGACAACCAGACGATGGTGCAGGTCCGCGTCTTCCAGGGTGAGCGCGAAATCGCCGAAGAGAACGAACTGCTCGGCGAGTTCCAGCTAACGGGCATTCCGCCCGCGCCCGCCGGCACGCCACAGATCGAAGTTTCGTTCAACATCGACGAGAACGGCATCGTCAACGTCGAGGCCGAGGACAAGGGTTCGGGCAACGCGGAGTCCATCACCATCGAGGGCGGCGCCGGCCTCTCCGACGATGAGATCGACCGGATGCAGGAGGAAGCGGAACAGCACGCCGAGGAGGACCAGCAGCGCCGCGAGCGCATCGAGGCGCGCAACGAGGCCGAGAGCTCGATCCAGCGGGCCGAGACCCTGCTCGAAGAGAACGAGGACGAGGTCGACGCCGACCTCGCCGAGTCCATCGAGGCGGCTATCGAGGACGTCGAGGCCGTGCTGGAAGACGACGACGCCGACACCGAGGAGATCCAGGACGCGACCGAGGCACTCTCGACGGAGCTCCAAGAGATCGGCAAGCAGATGTACCAAGAGCAGGCCCAACAGGCCCAGGCCGGTGCCGGCGGTGCCGGCGCGGGCGCCGGTCCCGGCGGGATGGGCGGCATGGGCGGCATGGGTGGTGCCGGTCCCGGCGACGCCGGGGCCGCTGGCGACGGCGACGAGTACGTCGACGCCGACTTCGAGGAGAAAGACGACGAGGACGACGCGTAATCGTCACCGAGCCGCGTTTTTCAAATAGATAGCTTCAGTAACTCACAGCAAATGACAGAGGACTTCTACGACGTGCTCGGGGTGTCGCAGGACGCCGACGAGGACGAGATCAAGCGGGCGTACCGAACGAAGGCATCCGAGTACCACCCCGACGTGAGCGACGACCCCGACGCCGAGGAGAAGTTCAAGAAGGCGAAGAAGGCAAAGGAGGTCCTCACCGACGAGGAGAAGCGGCAGGCGTACGATCAGATGGGGCACGAGCGGTTCGAACAGGCCGAGAAACGCGGCGGCTTCGACGGCGGGGGCGCCGGTGGGGCCGGCGCGCAGGGCAACCCCTTCGGCGGCGGCGGCCTCGGCGACATCTTCGATCAGTTCTTCGGCGGCGGGGGCGGCCGTGGTGGTGGCAACCGCCCGCGACAGGGGCAGGACCTCCGCACGTCGCTCCGGTTGGATCTGGAGGAGGCGTTCGAGGGCGTCGAGCGCGAGTTCACCGTCACCCGCCCGACGCAGTGTAGCGACTGTGACGGCGCCGGGCATCCGCCCGACGCCGACGAGCGGACGTGCCCCAACTGCAACGGGCAGGGACAGACCACGCAGGTCCAGCAGACCCCCTTCGGTCGGATGCAACAGACCAGCACCTGCCGCCAGTGTGAGGGCAAGGGGACTCTCTACAGCGAGACGTGTTCGACCTGTGGCGGCGACGGGCAGGTTCGCGAGGAGTCGACGCTCTCAGTCGATATCCCGGCCGGTATCCGCGACGGCCAGACGCTCCGGATGGAACGCGAGGGGGCGCCGGGGCCGAACGGGGGCCCGAACGGCGACCTCCTGATCGAGGTGTCGGTCGCGGACCACCCCGACTTCGACCGCGAGGGCGACGACCTGCACTACCAGCACCCCATCTCCTTCCCGCAGGCGACGTTCGGCGACACGATGGAGATACCGACCCTCGACGGGACGGTCGACATGGACGTGCCCGCCGGCACCCAGAGCGGCGAGACGTTCCGCCTGCAGGGCAAGGGAATGCCCCGTCTCCGACGCCGCGGTCGAGGTGACCTCTTCGTGCAGGTGCAGGTCGTGACGCCGGACGACTTGAACACGGAGCAGCGCGAGGCGCTGGAGCGCTTCGCCGAGGCGGGCGGCGAGGAAGTCGACGTGAACGAGGGCTTCTTCGAGCGGATCAAGAGCAGTTTCTAGATGTCCGCCCGTGTCCTCGGCGATGTCGTCGCGCGCGAGCGACGGAGCGAACGGGTGGGGCTCCGCGTCGACGCGACGGACCGCGCGTACAGCTATCGCGACTTCTGCACCACCGCGTGGAAGGCCGGCCACGCACTCAGCCACCTCGGCGTCCATCCTGGGTCGCGCGTGGCGCTCGCGCCCGACCCGGCACCGCAACCGCTCCTGACGCTGTTTGGCGCCGCGTGTCTCGGCGCGCGCGTGACGTTCGACACGACCGCCGACGCCCGGGCCGTCCTCGTCCCCGCGGGGGCCGAGGCGGACATCGAGACCCGGCCGAGCCGGAAAGTCGTCGTCTACGGGGACACGCCGACCGATCCGAGCGCTGTCCACTGGGAACAAGTCGTCTGGAGCGAGAACCCCGCGATGCCGCCCGGAGAGCGCGGGGACGACGAGGTGGTGCTTGAGGGCGACGGGCGAGCGCTGGCCCACCGCACGGTGTTGACGGCCGCCGAACGGGTGGACCGCGAGATGGGACTCGACGCCGACGCGACGGTGGCGCTACGGGCGCCGCTCACCGATCCGCGAGCGGTCGTCGCGGGCGTGATCGCCCCCCTTATCGCCGGCGGGACGGTCGTGTTGCCGGCGGGCGACGAGGTGGACGCCGACGTAACCGTCGTGGCGACAGAGGACGGGAACGGGGACGGATCGGCGACGTATCACGTCGCCGACGTGCCGATGTGAGCGCTGCCGGCGCGGCGGCCCCGGGTCCCGGTTCGGCCACCTGCTTGCGGAGCGAGCCGCCAGCAAATCCTTTTACGGTCCCGTTCACTACGTCGGGGCATGTACGTCCGGGATGCCAAGAACCGAGACGAGGTCTGGTTGCTCGACCATATCGAGGAGATGGCCCTGGACGACGCCGCCTTTCGGTCGCGGGACTACGTCATCGCCGTCGACGAGGAGACGAACGAGCGGGCGGGATTCGGCCGCATCCGCATCCACAAGACCGACGACGGTGATTTCTGTGAACTCACGGGCATCGGCGTCCTCCCGTCGTGGCGCGGACAGGGCGTCGGGGCACACGTCGTCGAGCGGCTGATCGAGACAGCGGAGGCCGAGGGGTTCGAGACGGTGTACTCGCTGACCGATGAGCCGGGGTATCTGACGCAGTTCGGGTTCGAGCCGGTGGAATCGAGCGACGTACCAGCGAAAATCCGGGACCGACTGGCGGCCAAACAGGAGACGGTTCAGCCCGACGCCGTCGCGACGAGCGTCACCGTCGACGAGTTCGCGATGCCCGCCAGCCTACGAGAGGGGTTCAAGCAGGCCAGCCCCCACGAGGCGGGCGACGAGTCCGCCGTCGAGGACGCCGAAGACTTCGGAATCGACCCCGAAAGCGCGACCTACAAGTACGACACCGGGCGCTAAGTCCGTTCGTCGAGGAAGTCGGTACTGAACGCGAGCCACGCGAGGGCCGTACAGAAGATGATGGGCGGCAGAATGGCGAACGCCCAGAGGGGTTCGATCCCCCAGAAGAGCAGCAGGAGTACGTCGGCGAGACCGAGCAACAGGAACGGCGTCACCGCGAGGAGCGCGCGGCGGCGGTTGGGGGCCTCGCCCTGCGAGAGTGCCATACACGCTGTCGGCTCTCGGGAACCAAAAGCCCCTCGGGTACCACACGGGCGGAGATATATGACGTGACGGGGCGTAGGCGACGGCCGTGACCGACGAACTCATCGACGCCGCGCGACGGGCCCTCGACGCGGCCTACGTCCCGTACTCCGACTACACGGTCGGCGCGGCGCTCCGCACGGCCGACGGCACCGTCTTCACCGGCTGTAACATCGAGAACGCCAACTACAGCAACAGCCTCCACGCGGAGGAAGTCGCCATCGCCGAGGCGATCAAGCACGGCCACCGCGAGTTCGACCGCCTCGCCGTCTCCTCTGGGGCACGCGACGGCGTCACCCCCTGTGGGATGTGCCGCCAGACGCTCGCGGAGTTCTGTGCCGACGACCTGCCGATCGTCTGTGACGAGGGCGGCGAATCGACGACCGAGCACACGCTTGGCGAACTTCTGCCCGAAACCATCGGCCCGGAGACGTTAGAATTGGCCAAACAAATCGAGGATGGCCAAAATTGAAAATGAATATCTAATAGTTACGCGTTATAGATCATAGACCATGTGTAATATAGCTATTTAGACCACATACTGGCAAAATCTTTTTGTAGTAGACGTGTTATTGAAGAAACGAGATGGCACACCTCATCGAGCCAACGACCGATGCGACTCCCACCGCTTGTCCGTCCTGTGAGAACGACGTACTGAACGTCCACGGCATCCGCACCTGCTCCACCTGTAGCTGGATCCCACCCGAGTACCAGTAACACAGTAGCGTTCGAAAGTCATCGTTCGCCCGATTCACTCGGTGTGATCGGACGTGCGAACAGTTTCGAACGTTACTGTGGATATTTCACGGTCCCTGCTGTACGGTCGTCCATGACCGACGACCGCCAGTATCACCTCGACGTTGCGCCCGGCGACGTGGCCGACACCGTCTTGCTTCCAGGCGACCCCGACCGTGTCGCCGTGGTGACCGACCGTTGGGACGACGCCGAGACGGTCGCCGAACACCGCGAGTATCGGACAGCGACGGGGACGTACGAGGGCGCACCGCTGTCGGTGACGTCGACCGGCATCGGCAGTCCGTCGGCGGCCATCGCCGTCGAAGAACTCGCCCGCGTCGACGTGGAGACGTTCATCCGCGTGGGCTCCTGTGGGGCGCTCCAGCCGGAGATGGACGTTGGCGACCTCGTCATCACCACCGGCGCAGTGAGAGGAGAGGGGACGAGCGAGGAGTACGTCCGCGAGGACTACCCCGCCGTCGCCGACCACGCGGTCGTCTCGGCGCTCGTCGCCGCCGCCGAACGCCTCGGCTACGACTACCACTGCGGCGTGACGATGAGCACCGACAGTTTCTACGCCGGGCAGGCCCGGGCGGGATTCGAGGGGTTCGAGGCCGCCGGCAGCGACACGCTCCTCGACGACCTGCGCGCGGCGAACGTCAAGAACGTCGAGATGGAGGCGAGTTCGATCCTCACGCTCGCGAACCTGTACGGCCTCCGTGCCGGGGCGGTGTGTACCGTCTTCGCCAACCGGACGACTGGCGAGTTTCGCACCGAAGGCGAGGGCCGGGCCGCCGAAGTCGGGAGCCTCGCGGCGGCGCTTCTCCACGAGATGGACGAGCGCCGGGCGGAGACGGGCGCCGAGGCGTGGCACGCCGACCTCTCGCTGTAGAAGTCGACGGTCGTCGACAGCACGTTCGACAAACAGCCGATTCAGGCCATCTTGCGGGCGTTTCAACACCCCTATAACGGATGACGGCCGAGTGACGCGTATGACCTCTCAGGTCGTCGTTCTCGGGTCCGGATATGCGGGTGCGGGCGCCGTCAAACGGTTCGAAGACGTCAACGACGGCACCGCCGAACTGACCTGGATCTCCGAGCACGACTATCATCTCGTCCTCCACGAATCTCACCGAGTCATTCGGGACACGAGCGTCGCGCCGAAGATCACGATTCCGGTCGACGAAATCAAGTCCTCGGAGACGACCTTCCGACAGGGTCGCGTCACGGACGTCGACGTCGAGGAACGGAACGTCGAACTCGAATCCGGCGAGACGGTCGACTACGACTACCTCCTCGTCGCGCTCGGGAGCAGCACTGCCTTCTACGGGATCGAGGGGCTGGAGGAGTACGCCCACACACTCAAGGGATTAGACGACGCCCACGAGATACACGAGGACGTGGCCGCAGCGGCCGCCGACGCCACCCGGTCCGATCCGGCACAGGTCGTCGTCGGCGGCGCCGGCCTCTCCGGCATTCAGTCCGCGGGCGAAGTCGCCGCCTACCGCGACGAACACCGCGCCCCAATCGACGTGACGCTCGTCGAAGGGTTGGACGAGGTGTTCCCCGGCAACGACCCCGAACTTCAGGGAGCGCTCCGCAAGCGCCTGGAGGAGGCCGGCGTCGACATCATGTGTGGCGAGTTCGTCTCCATGGTCGACGAGGACACCATCTACGTCGGCGGGGGCGAGGACGAGGACCCGGTCGAACTCGACTACGACGTCTTCCTCTGGACCGGCGGCATCACCGGACAGGCAGAACTCGAAGACGCGGAAATCGACAAGGACGACCGGAGCAACCGCGTGTACGCCGACCAGGACTTCCAAACGAGCGACGAGCGCGTGTTCGCCATCGGCGACACCGCCCTGATCGAGCAGGGGCCGGAGGAGTTCGCCCCGCCCACCGCACAGGCCGCGTGGCAGGCCGCCGAGGTGGCCGGCGAGAACCTCCTTCGGGCCGCCAAGGGGCAGTCGCTCCGGACGTGGACCCACGACGACAAGGGGACGCTCATCTCCATCGGTGACGAGGCGGTCGCCCACGGTGTCGACGTCCTACCGATCGACACGTTCGGCGGCATCGGCGCCGAGATGCTCAAGAAGTTCATCGCCGCACGCTGGATCGCGGACGTCTCCTCCATCGGCCGGGCCATCGACGCCTGGTCGGACATGTAGTCACCGGGTCAGCCACGCCGCGAGCGCCGCGCTCGTCACCATCTCGACGACGCCGAAGGCGACGGCCGGGAGGGAGGCGACCGTCGGCAGACCGGCGGCGACGACGAGCGCCGCCGCCACGGCGAAGTCCCGCATGCCGACCGAGAGCATCGACGCGATTCGTGCCGGTCGGGGAGCCCGATAGCCGACGAGGTAGCCGACGCCGTAGCCCGCGCCGTTCAGGGCGACGGCACCGAATACGACGCCGATCAGGAGGGACGGATTCGCGCGGACGACGTCCGCGTTGGCAGCGGTCACGGCTCCGATGATGAGTATCACCATCGCCGCCGACACGGCCGGGTAGTAGTCGTCGTAGCGGCCGACGCGGGCCGGACGCCACGACCGGAGGCCAACGGCAACGACCATCGGTACGACGACAGCGACGAGCAGTTGTTCGACGAGCGGCGCTACCGGTACGTCGGCGCCGTCGACGAGTACCGTGACGACTGCGGGCACGAAGCCGACGCTCCCCACGCCGACGAGGATCAGCGCCGTCGTCGCGAGCGCGGTGTCGCCGTCCGCGAGGTCGGTCATCACCGGCGTCACGAGTTCGGGCGTCACCGCTCCGAGCACGACGAACCCGACGGTGAGGGCGGGGCCGAGTCCGAGCGCCCGGGTGACGCCGACGGCCAGAAACGGCATCGTCACGTGCCCGAGGAGTACGAGACCGAGCATCGAGCGATCGATTCGGCGGAACTGCTCGACCGAGAGCGTCAGCGAGATGCCCCCGATCATCACGGCGAGCACGAGCGTCGAGGCCCGCGTCACGACGGCGAGTCGCGGGACTGCGACGCCCAGTGCGACCGAGAGGACGATCCAGAGGAGGAGGTAGTCCTCGACGAGATCGGTCAACCGCATGGGACGCAGTAGTGTCGAGCGGTCGGCGGGATCGAAGAATCGCGGAGAATCGGACGGGGGGGCACCCAGAAGACGGGGAGTCGGTCAGCAACGCGGCGCCGACCCGATCCGGTCAGTGGCTCGGCTCCTCCGCTGGCGCTCGCATGTCGTCGATGCGGAGGATGAGGATGTTGTCGGTGTCGTCCTTGCCGTCGACCGACCCGTCGATGACGAGCTTCGAGAGGGGCGTGGGACCGACGCGAACCTTGTCGCCCTCGTGGAACTCTCGAACTGAACCCTGGACGTGGATCTCGGCGCGACAGAGATCGGGGTGGTGGACCGAGGAGAGATCGATCTCGCCGACGTTCGCGGTGTCGACGGGCTCGCCGTTGTGGAGGAGGGGGACGGCGGCAGGTTCGTCCATCTGATCGACATCGAGTGCCTCGTAGGCGTTCGCCGTCGGCTTGTAGCCACCCTTCGGCCCAGGTACCCCCTCGACGAGCTGCAGTGCCTTCAGACTCTGCATCTGGTTACGGATCGTCCCGGGGTTCCGGTCGACCTCGTCCGCGATGTCCTCTCCCTTGACCGCGTCCTCGGTTTCGCGGTGGAGGTTGATGAGGGCCGTAAGGATCGTCTTCTGACTCGACGTTAGTTCGATTGATGACATACATCACGGTTGGTCACTCGCGTTATTAAATTCGATGGATGTTCCAAGGAGCTAGATTCCGTCCGGAAAGAGGACGAGAAAACGATACGGCTTTGCAACTGTCGAAAGGATGTCCGTGCATGAGAGGAAAGCGCGTCCTCGTCACGGGCGGTGCGGGGTTCATCGGATCGAATCTGGCAAATCATCTGGCCGCAGCCAACGAGGTAATCGCCCTCGACGACTGCCACCTCGGGACGCCCGAGAATCTCGACGGCGTCGACGCCGAGGGTAACGCCACCGGCCCCGTCGAATTCGTCGACGGGAGCGTCCTCGACGAGGATCTGCCGACCGACGTGGACGTCGTCTTCCACCTCGCGGCGTACTCCTCGTACACGATGGTCGAAGAGAACAAACGCGAGGCCACCCGAGTCAACGTCGAGGGCTTCGTCAACACGGTCGAACAGGCGCGTGAGGACGGCTGTGACACCGTCGTCTACGCCACAACCTCCTCCATCTACGGCTCCCGGACCGAACCCTCGCCCGAAGACATGGCAGTGGAGGCCCGCACCTGTTACGAGGCGTCGAAACTCGCCCGCGAGCGCTACGCCGAGTACTTCGGCAACCACTACGACATGGCGCTGGCCGGCCTGCGCTTCTTCTCGGTGTATCAGGGCTACGGCGGCGCCGAGGAACACAAAGGCGAGTACGCCAACACCGTCGCGCAGTTCGCGGACGACATCGCTCGGGGCGAGTCGCCGGTCCTCTTCGGCGACGGCTCTCAGACCCGCGATTTCACCCACGTCTCGGACGTGGTGCGGGCCATCGAACTCGCCGCCGATCACGAACTGCAGGGTATCTACAACGTCGGCACCGGCGAGAGCTACGACTTCAACACGATGGTCGAGATGATCAACCACGAACTCGGGACGAATATCGATCCCGAGTACATCGAGAACCCCCTGCCCGTGTACGTCCACGACACGATGGCCGACGCGACAAAACTCCGCGAAGCGACCGGCTGGGAGCCGGAAGTCGGGTTCGAGGAGGGCGTCGCGCGGGTGTGTGCGCCGTACCGCGAGGCCTGACGAGTCCGAAGAGGGCGTAGCGTGCTCTCGGGGCTGCCTCTTTACGCACTCCCGACGAACGACCCCTATGACCGACACCGTCCGCATCGTCGGCGCACCCACCGACTACGGCGCGAGTCGGCGTGGGGTCGACATGGGCCCCTCGGCCATCCGCTACGCCGACCTCGAGACCACGCTGGCGGCGCTCGGCTTCGATCCGCAGGACCCCGGCGACCGATCGGTTCCGGCGGTCGAGGCTCACGACCCCGGTCGCGCCGACGCGAAGTATCTCCCGGCCATCGAATCGGTCTGCACCCGACTGGCCGACACAGTGGGTGACGCCCTCGCGGCGGGGGCGACGCCCCTCGTCCTCGGCGGCGACCACTCCGTCGCCATCGGCAGCGTCGTCGGATCGGCCCGCGACGCCGACATCGGAGTCCTCTGGTTCGACGCCCACGGCGACCTGAACACGCCGGCGACGACGCCGAGCGGCAACGTCCACGGGATGGCGTTGGCGGCGATTCTCGGCCTCGGCGAATTCGCCGACACGCCGTGGGCGAACGCGGCCGGCGTCGACCCGGAAAACGTTGCCCTCGTGGGCGTGCGTGACCTCGACTCGGGGGAGCGTGAGGCGATCCGGGACCACGGTATCGCTGCGTTCTCCGTGTCCGATATCGACGACCGTGGAATCACGTCGGTCGTCGCCGACGCCCTCGACGCCGCCCGCGGCCGCGACGGCGTTCACGTCAGCCTCGACCTCGATTGGCTGGACCCTACCGAGGCCCCCGGCGTCGGGACGCCCGTCCGCGGCGGCGTCACCTACCGTGAGGCGCACTCGGCGCTCGAACGCGTGGCCGACGCGGCGGCGGTCCGGTCGATCGAACTCGTCGAGGTGAATCCGATCCTCGACGATCACAATCGAACCGCGGAGCTAGCGGTCGAACTCGCCGCGAGCGCGCTGGGTAAACGGATTCTGTAGGCCCGATCAGGCGTCGGTGTCGGCGTCGTCACCGTCGGCTCCCCGGTCCGCCGGGATCACGGCCACCGATGCCACCGAGTCGCCCGCGCCGAGATCCATCACGATGACACCCATCGTGTTGCGCCCGACGGTGGAGACGTCCTCGACGGGCGTGCGCATGGTCTGGCCGTCCTCGCTCATCACGACGAGGTGGTCGCCGGGGGCAACGGCGTCGATGGCACACGCCGGACCGTTGCGCTCGTTGGTCTTGATGTCGATCAGCCCCTTGCCGTACCGGGACTGCTGGCGGTAGGCGTCGATCGGCGTTCGCTTCCCGTACCCGTTGTTGGTGACGGTGAGCACCCAGCTGTGCGCGTCGGGAGCGACGCCCGCGAGACCGACAACCCGGTCGTCACCCTCCAGCTTGATGCCGCCGACGCCGCGGGCGTTCCGGCCCATGGGTCGCACCTCCGACTCGTCGAAGCGGATGCTCATGCCGTCGGCGGTGGCGACGATCAGATCGTTCTCGCCGTCGGTCAACTCCACGTCGACGAGTTCGTCGCCGTCCTCCAGACGGATGGCGCGGATACCGGTCGAGAGGATATTGCCGAACTCCTCGACGGCAGTCCGTTTCACTCGCCCGCTCCGGGTCGCCATGGTGAGATAGCGACCGGCGCCCTCCTCCAGGTTCTCGCAGTCGACCACGGCCTCGATCTCCTCGCCGTCGTCGAGGTCGAGCAGGTTCACCGCCGACTTGCCGCGGGCGGTCCGGCTCATCTCCGGCACCTGGTACGTCTTCAGCTTGTACACCTGCCCGTGGTTGGTGAAACAGAGCAAGTAGTCGTGGGTGTTCGCGAGGAAGACCGAGGAGACCCGATCGCCGTCCTTGAGGTCGGCGCCGATGATCCCTTTCCCGCCCCGGTTCTGGGCGCGGAAGGTCGACAGCGACATCCGCTTGATGTAGTCATCCTCGCTGACGACGACGAGGGTGTCCTCCTGCGGAATGAGATCCTCGTCGGTCACTTCGCCCGTGTCCTCGATGACCCGGGTGCGGCGCTCGTCGGCGTACTCCGCCTTGATCTCGCGGAGTTCGTCTTTGATGACGCCGAGCAGTTCGGATTCGTTCTCCAGGATCTCGGTCAGCCGTTCGATCTCCGCCTGCACCGACTCGTACTCGTCTTGGATCTCCGCGGCCTCCATCGAGGTGAGGCTGCCGAGTTGCATCGCGACGATGTGGTCGACCTGGTCCTGCGAGAAGTCGAAGGCGGCCCGAAGCGCCCGTTTCGCGGCGTCGCGGTCCTGCGCGTCCTGGATAAGTTCGACCACCTCGTCGGCGTTCTCCAGTGCCGTGAGGCGGCCCTCCAGGATGTGGGCGCGATCCTCCGCCGCTTCGAGGTCGTACTCACTCCGCCGGCGCACGACCTCGCGGCGGTGGTCGAGGTAGACCGCCAGGGTCTCCTTGAGATCCAGTACTTTCGGCTGGCCGTCGACCAGCGCGAGGTTGATGACACCGAACGTCGTTTCGAGGTGGGATTCGAGCAGTTGGTTCTCGACGACCTCCGGATTCGCCCCGCGCTTGAGTTCGATCACGATGCGGATGCCATCCCGGTCGGACTCGTCGCGCAGGTCGCGGATGCCGTCGAGTTTGCCGTCGTTCACGTCCTCGGCGATCCGCTCGATCAGGCGCGCCTTGTTCGACTGGTAGGGGAGTTCGGTGACGACGATTCGGTCCTCGCTCACCTCCATCTCGGCACGAACCCGGAGCCGGCCGCGACCCGTCTTGTACGCCTTGTAGATGGCGTTCCGGCCGACGATGTTGGCGCCGGTCGGGAAGTCGGGCGCCACGACGTGGTCCATCAGATCCTCGACGGTGCAGTCGGGATCGTCGATGAGGTGGATCGTCGCGTCGATCACCTCGCCCAGGTTGTGCGGCGGGACGTTCGTCGACATCCCGACGGCGATGCCCGAGGAGCCGTTCACGAGGAGGTTGGGGAACGCCGCGGGCAACACGTCGGGTTCCTGTTTGCGGCCGTCGTAGTTGGGCGAGAAGTCGACGGTGTCTTTCTCGATGTCGGCCAGCAACTCTTCAGCGATAGGCGACATCCGTGACTCGGTGTAGCGCATGGCTGCCGGCGGGTCGCCGTCGATAGAGCCGAAGTTACCCTGGCCGTCGATCAGCGGCGCACGCATCGAGAAGTCCTGTGCCATCCGTGCGAGGGCGTCGTAGATGGCGGAGTCGCCGTGCGGGTGGAAATCCCCCATCGTCTCGCCGACCACCGAGGAGGACTTCCGGTGGGAGGCGCGGGCCGTGACGCCCGCCTCTTCCATGGCGTAGAGAATGCGGCGGTGGACGGGTTTGAGGCCGTCGCGGGCGTCCGGCAGGGCACGCCCTGCGATGACCGACATCGCGTAGTCGATGTACGACTGCTCCATCTCCTGTTCGATGCGCGCCGTCTCGACTTCGGCGGCGAACGCGTCGTCGCCGCTCTCGGGAACGTCCGAGCTCATATGTCCACCCACTCCGCGTCGCCAGCGTGCTCCTTGATGAACTGTTTCCGCGGTTCGACCGCGTCACCCATCAGGATGGAGAACATCCGGTCGGCGGCCGCGGCGTCCTCGACGGTAATCCGTTTCAGAATCCTGTTTTCGGGGTTCATCGTCGTCTCCCAGAGCTGATCCGGATTCATCTCGCCCAGACCCTTGAACCGCTGGACCTGGTCCGGGCTACCGTTACATCGCTCCTCGACGATCCGATCCCGTTCCGCTTCGCTCATGGCGTCGTACGTCTCGCCACGATACCGGACCCGGTAGAGCGGCGGCTTGGCCGCGTAGACGTAGCCGCGTTCGAGGAGCGGTTTCATGTGCCGGTAGAGGAGCGTGAGCAGGAGCGTGCGGATGTGCGCGCCGTCCACGTCGGCGTCGGTCATGAGGATGATCCGGTGGTAGCGCGCGTCCTCGATGTCGAACTCCTCGCCGATGCCCGTGCCGATGGCGGTGATGAGCGCGCGAATTTCGTCGTTCTCCAGAATCCGGTCCAGACGGTGTTTCTCGACGTTCAGAATCTTCCCTTTCAGGGGGAGGATGGCCTGAAACTCGCGGTCGCGACCCTGTTTGGCACTTCCGCCGGCGCTGTCGCCTTCCACCACGAAGAGTTCGGACTTGGTGGGATCTTTCGACTGGCAGTCGGCGAGTTTGCCGGGGAGTGCGGTGGACTCCAGGGCGCTCTTCCGTCGGGTGAGTTCCTCGGCCTTCTTCGCGGCCTGACGCGCCTTCGCCGCCTCGACGGCCTTGCCGACGATGGCCTGTGCCGTGTCCGGATGTTCCTCGAAGTAGGTGCCGAGCTGCTGGTGGACGGCGCTCTCGACGATACCCCGAACCTCGCTGTTGCCAAGTTTGGTCTTGGTCTGTCCCTCGAACTGCGGGTCGGGATGCTTGATCGAGATGACCGCCGTCAGCCCCTCGCGTACGTCCTCGCCTTTGAGCGTGCTGTCGAGGTCGCCAAGGAGGCCCTCGTCGGTCGCGTAGTCGTTGACGACGCGGGTCAGCGCCGTCTTGAACCCCGTGAGGTGCGTGCCGCCCTCGCGGGTGTTGATGTTGTTCGCGAAGGCGTGGATCGACCCCTGTAACTCGTCGGTCGCCTGCATCGCCACCTCGACGGCGATGTCCTCGGCCTCGTCCTCGAAGTAGATCACGTCCCCGTGGAGAGCGGTCTTCGTCTCGTTGAGGTACTCGACGAACTCCCGGATGCCGCCCTCGTAGCGGAAGGAGACCGACTCGCCGTCGCGTTCGTCGGTGAGGCCGATCTCCACCCCGGAGTTGAGGAAGGCGAGCTCGCGCAGGCGGGTCGACAGCGTGTCGAAGGAGAAATCGGTGTGTTCGAAGATATCGACGTCGGGCCAGAACCGGACGCTCGTCCCCGTCTCCTCGTCGGCGTCGAGGTCGCGGACGCGTTCGAAGGCGTCGGCGACGGGTTCACCGCCCTCGAAGCGGTGGCGCCAGAGCGCCCCGTCGCGCTTGATCTCCACCTCCAGACGTTCGGAGAGGGCGTTGACGACGCTGACGCCGACGCCGTGAAGCCCGCCGGAAACCTGGTAGGACTTGTTGTCGAACTTTCCGCCAGCGTGGAGGACGGTCATGATGACCTCCACCGCCGGCCGGTCGTACTGCTCGTGCGTGTCGACGGGGATGCCACGGCCGTTGTCCGCGACGCTCACGGAACCGTCGTCGTGGACGGTCACCTGGATGGCGTCGCAGTATCCCGCCAGCGCCTCGTCGATGGCGTTGTCGACCACCTCGTAGACCAGATGGTGAAGGCCACGCGTGTCGGTCGACCCGATGTACATCGCCGGACGCTTCCGGACTGCCTGGAGTCCCTCCAGTACCTGGATCTGCCCGGCTCCGTACTCTTGTTCGTCAGCCATAGAACCTACCCGCCGTAGATGACCACGACCCTTAAACTCTCGCACGCGTGCGCGCGTCGAAAGATACCGTTCCCGAAAACGGAACTTCGGCTCGGATTTTCACAAGCCGAATTCGCGATTCGTCGGTCGGTGCAACGACAGTCGACGTGAGCGGTCGTCCGACGCCGGTTTCCCGCGCTCGCGCGCGAATCGGGGACAACCTCCACTTTCACCACGCTGGCGGTGGCCTTTTAAACGTCCTGCCGGTACACCCCCCACGGATGACATCGTTCCAGTCGACGCTCGGCGAGGACGAGGGGATCGCCGAGGAGTTGGCCGAGAACCAGCAGGCCATCTCCATCGCCGAGTTCTTCGAGAAGAACAAACACATGCTCGGCTTCGACTCCGGGGCCCGAGGGCTGGTGACCGCCGTCAAGGAGGCGGTGGACAACGCCCTCGACGCCACGGAGGAGGCCGGTATCGCACCCGACATCTACGTCGAAATCGCGGAGGCGGGCAACTACTACAAACTCGTCGTCGAGGACAACGGACCGGGGATCACGAAAGAACAGATCCCGCGCGTCTTCGGCAAACTGCTGTACGGCTCCCGGTTCCATGCCCGTGAACAGAAACGTGGCCAGCAGGGTATCGGTATCTCCGCCGCGGTCCTCTACTCTCAGCTTACTTCCGGCAAGCCGGCCAAGATCACTAGTCGAACCCAGGGTAGCGCCGACGCCCAGTACTTCGAGCTGATCGTCGACACCGACGACAACGAACCGGAGATCAGATCCGAGCGAACCACCTCGTGGGACCGTCCCCACGGCACCCGGATCGAACTGGAGATGGAGGCGAACATGCGGGCGCGTAACCAGCTCCACGACTACATCAAACACACCGCCGTCGTCAACCCACACGCCCGGGTCGAGCTTCGGGAGCCGGGGCTCGACGAGCCGCTCAAATTCGAGCGCGGCACCGACCAACTGCCCGCCAAGACCGAGGAGATCCGTCCGCACCCCCACGGCGTCGAACTGGGCACGCTCCTGAAGATGCTGGACGCGACGGAGTCTTATTCGGTGTCGGGGTTCCTCCAAAGCGAGTTCACGCGCGTCGGCGGCAAGACGGCGAGCAAGGTGTGCGACCGCTTCCGCGACAACCACTTCGGCCGGGCGGTGGCGTGGACGACGCCGAACCCGCACGACGAAGCGGATATCGAAGACGCCCTCGTCGACGCCGTCGCCAACAAGAGCGCCGAGGCGACGGCGTGGTTCGCCGAGCGGGTGGCCGAGACGGTCGGCGACCGCGAGCGAATCGCCCACCACGAACTCGCGACGATCGTCGACAATCTCGCGGACGCGGCCGAGGAGGAGTTCGACGAGACGTTCGGCTCGACCGTCCGGAAAAACGCCGTCGACGCGGCGTGGACGGAGCTCACCCGCTCCGACCTACTGACGGCGTCGCTCTACGACCGGATCGACGACGCGACCAGCACCCGGAAGGACGACGCGGCGGTACAGGGACTGGCCGAACGCCTCGCCGATAAGTTCGCGGAGGCGGACGACCCGCGACACCGGGCGACGCGGGACGGCCTCGCCGCCTACGTCGACCGCTCCGCGGACCGCGTCGAAGAGGCCGAGGACGCCACCTTCGGTGAGACGGCCCGCGAGAACGTCGTCGAGGCGATCTGGACCCACATGCGGACGGTCCCGGACGACCTTCCGAAAGTGACGTCGATCGCCGACGACCGTGATACGGCCTCGGAACTCCTCGAAGCGATGCGCGAGACGGACATCCTCGCGCCGCCAACGGACTGTCTCTCGCCCATCACGGCCGACCTCGTCGAGGCGGGGCTACGCAAGGAGTTCGACGCCGACTTCTACGCAGCCGCGACCCGCGACGCCGAGGTCCACGGCGGCGACCCCTTCATCGTCGAAGCGGGCATCGCCTACGGCAGCGACCTGGAGCACGAGGGGTCGGTCGACGTGATGCGCTTCGCCAACCGCGTCCCTCTCGTCTATCAGCGCGGTGCGTGTGCCATCACCGACGTAGTGAAAGGCATCGGGTGGCGCAACTACGGGCTGGACCAACCCGGGGGAAGCGGTCTTCCCTCCGGACCCGCCGTGGTGATGGTCCACGTCGCGTCGACGAACGTTCCTTTCACCAGCGAGTCGAAGGACGCGGTGGCGAACGTCCCCGAAATCGAGGACGAGATCGAACTCGCCATCCGCGAGGCGGCGCGGGAGCTGAAATCCTATCTCAACCGGCGGCGTTCGCTGGAGAAACGACGGAAGAAACAGGACGTCCTCGGTCGTATTCTGCCCGAGATGGCCGACAAACTCGCCGCAGTCACGGGGCGAGAGCGTCCGAACATCGACGGCGCACTCGGTCGTATCATGAACAACGTCATCGTCGATCGAACGGTAGAAGACGGGACGGTAACGCTCGCAGTCCGAAACCACTCGGAGCGAAAGGAGACGCTCGACGTGACCGACATCGTCGACGCGGCGCCGACAGCGGTGAGCGACGGTGCGTCGGTCGTCGATCTCGACGACGAGTGGTTCGTACAGTGGTCCCCGTCGGTGTCGGCGGGCGAGACAGCGACGCTCACCTACGAGGTGGGCGAGCACACGACCTTCGACATCGACGTCGAAGGCGTCGAAAACGAGAAACTCACGGTGAACGCATGAGTACCCAAGACGAACGCGCGAGACAGCAGTTGATCGACCTTGCGGCGGAATTCTACGATCAGTTCGCCCGCGGCGAAGTGCCGGAGATGACACTGCCCACGCGGACGAAAAGCAACATCGAGTACGACGAGGAGAGCGGCGTGTGGGTGTACGGCGACCGCACCTCCACCCGATCAGCCAACTCGGTTCGGGGCGCCCGCAAGTTGCTGAAGGCGACCTACACTATCGACTTCCTCGCCCGGCAGTTGGAGGAGAGTCGATCGTCGACGCTCCGTGAACTCTACTACATCTCGGAGTCGTGGGAGGCCGACGAGGCGGCCTTCTCCGATCAGGACGAGTCCAACCAGATGATCGAGGACCTCGAAATCGTCTCGGAGGTGACCCGCGAGGACTTCCACATGCGCCCCGAGGAGTCGGGTGCGACGCTGATGGGGCCCCTCGAACTCCGCGAGCAGACCCGCCGCGGCGAGCGCGACATCCACTGTCAGGAAGACGTGGGCGAAGGTGGCTATCAAATCCCCAACAACCCCGACACCATCGACTTCCTCGACCACGACATCGACTTCATCCTCTGTGTCGAGACGGGCGGGATGCGCGACCGCCTCGTCGAGAACGGCTTCGACACCGACTACAACGCTCTGATCGTCCACCTCAAGGGCCAGCCGGCGCGGGCGACACGACGGATCACCAAGCGCCTGCACGACGAACTCGACCTTCCTGTCGTCGTGTTCACCGACGGCGACCCGTGGTCGTACCGCATCTACGGCTCCGTCGCCTACGGATCGATCAAGAGCGCCCACCTCTCGGAGCATCTCGCCACGCCCGAGGCACGCTTCGTCGGCATCCAGCCCGCGGACATCGTCGAGTACGACCTGCCGACCGATCCGCTCGCGGACTCGGACGTAAATGCACTGGAGTCCGAACTCGACGACCCGCGGTTCATGACCGACTACTGGGAGGAACAGATCGAACTCCAGCTCGACATCGGCAAGAAGGCCGAACAGCAGGCGCTCGCCTCGCGCGGACTGGACTTCGTCACCGACGAGTACCTCCCCACCCGGCTGGGCGAGATGGGCGTGTTGTAGCCTCATATACACTTATTCGTTCGGGCGGCCTACCGGGTGTATGCAGTTCGAATTCGACATCGAGCGGCTGCGTCACCTGCCCGAGACGCCGCTCAAGGCACTCCGACGCTCGTACTGGTGGGTCCGCAAGACGTTCTTCTCGAAACCGAAACCCGAGAACCCGGCCGTCGTCGTCGCGATGGACGAGTCCGAGGCGGAGGCGTTTCTCGGCGAGCGCTTCTTCGAACCGGGGTGGGAGATGTCCTACAGCTACCGCAACGAAATCGTGAACGTGCGGCGGGTGCGGTACGTCCGCGACCATCCGTCGGGGATGCACTGGTGGCAGACCCACATCCGCGGCTACAGCCATCCGGACGGCCTCGAACTCGCGGCGCACTTCGAACCCGAACCCGCCGAACATCCCGACGCCCACGTCTCCGGAGACTACATCGACGTGCCACAGGGGAACGCGACACTGGTCGGCGTTCTGGAAGAGGCGGACGTGGCGTTCCGACGGATCGGAGAGTGGCCGGAGGACGGGGCGGCCGTCGCGGACGACTGACAGTCGGTGCGTGAAGCCGTCGCTGACGGGAGTATCGAACTGCGAGGGGCCGACGGATCACACCCGTCGGCCGAGAATCACGGGGGGATCGGTGGACGGACGGGTCGTCCCTAGCTTTCCGTGTCGTCGTCGACCTCGTCGGTGACGGCGGCGTTGTTCATGCCGCTCCCGTCGTTGTGGCGGCACTGCTCGGTGTAGAAGCCGAGGTCGAACTCGACGATGTCGGACTGGATCTGGTTGCCGTGATCGACCGGCACCCACCACGCGAAGGCGGCGCTGAAGTCGGTCTCGCCGCGGAAACAGGCGGTGGGGAACGCGCTCAGCGAACTGCTGTTGAGCGAGGGGTTCGTGACGTAGACATCCGAGACGGCACCGCTGAGACCACCGACGCCAGCGGCCATCGAGACCACTTCGGCGTCGGAGCCGTATTCGGATTCGGGAGTTCCGCCGAGACTCACGTGACCAGTATCGGTGACTCGCATCCAGCCGTTGAGACCGGGGGTACTGCCGCTGCCACTGAGTTCGTCACCGACGTCTCGCGTCTGCCACGAGTCGTCGATGGTTCCGTCGTTGCCAGTTCCGCCGTTCTGCCAGACCACGTGCCGACTACCGTTGGATTCCTCGATCAGGATCCAGACCTCGTCCGGGTTGGCAGCGGTGTTGTTGGCGCCCTCGTAGTAGTCGTACGTGAGCGAAGAGATGTTTCCGATGGTCTCGCCGACGGAGACGGCCGTTGTCGCGTAGTCGGTGGTACTCTGCCCGCCGGAAGTAAGGTGAGCTACCTGGCCGCTTCCGTCCGGATTGCCGACGAGTTCGACATCGACGTCGTAGTTCCCGTCGCCGTCGTTGTCGAAACGGTTGACACCGGGCGTGGTGAAGGTGTCTGCATCAGGCTTGGACCCACTCGCGTCGATGTTCTGCCCGTCGATTCGCACCCCGTTCCCGCTGTTCAGTGCGTTGAGGACGTTCCTGAGATCACCGGAGAGCAGCGGGCTCTCGCCGCCGTCCTGGTAGTTGTCGCCGTCGTCGAGCCACACGGCCGCCTGCACGACATCGAGGAGTTCGACGTCGGCCGGGTCGGTCGAGTTCGCGGCGCCGTCCTCCTGCGGGTCGTCGGCCTCCGGTTCGGTGACGCCGTTCTCGTCGGCCGTGACCCCGTTCGGATTGTTCATCCAGACGTAACCGGGGTTCGTACAGAGTTCCAGATCGAAGGTGACCTCACCGAAGTCGCCGGGCTTCACGTCGCCGACGCTGACGATGGCGCTCTCGCCGTCGGCCTGGGTCAGACTCCCACAGGAGCCATTTCCTTCGGTCGTACCGGTCTGGGTGTTGCTGAGGAACGTGTCGGGGTCGTCGACGGCGATGAGCCACGCGTCGTTCGTGGGCATCCCGGTTTCGCCGGGCTGCAGGTCGCCCGCACTCCCGGTTTCGCCGGCCGCACCGTCGTACATCCGCACGCTGACGCCGTTGTCCTCGTCGCTACTCCAGTTGGAGTAGTGCGTCGTGTAGCCCACGCCGAGATCCAGCGTCCCCGCGGTGAGTTGGTTGTTCTCGAACGTTTCCTGATCGCTGAAGTACGCACTCGTGCCGAGGCCTGCGCCCGCGGAGGCAACGCCGATGGTACCCAGTGCGGCGAGTGCCTTCCGGCGGGACAGATTGAATCGTTCTTCGCTCATTGATTTACTCCCCCTTGCGGGGATGCCCACCGACGGAGTCGAACCGTCGTTGCACGTCACGTGAGGACGTGGTACGGAGTTCCGACGATCCCGGAACCACCGTACGCCGTGTGGGTCGGACCGCGTCCAGTTCGATCCAACGGAGACACCCCGTTAGCTATTGAGCGATTAACAGCGACAATCCGCTGATTAAGGCATCTAAGCGCCGATTAATAGTTAGACAACTGAGGTATGGCCGAGCCTGCCGACCGCCGGGAGTCGAAATCAGGGTCCAGTAGCCGGATCGTCGAACCGATGTCGCCACGTGATACTGTTAGAAGACCTATAGGAACTCCCGATCGTCACGTTCACCCTTCGTCGAGGACGACCGGCACGCCACGACTGGCCACATCGGCCGCGAACGCTCCCGAGTCCGCGGCGAGGAACGCCTGCGTGTCGTAGTGGATCGGGCAGACGAGGTCCGGGTCGAGCCGTTCAGCTAGGTCGGCGGCCTCGTGACGGTCCATACACACCGATCCGGAAATGTTGGCGAGTAAGAAGGATACGTCGAGATCGTGGTGTACGGGAAGCACGTCGAAGTCGCTGGGCTAGAAGACGGGGGTGCTACCCATCTCGAAGCGGTAGCCGACGCCGAAGGCCCTCCGGGTGAACGATGGAGCCGTCCACTCCCCAGTGAGGACGCCGTAGCGACCGGGTCAGTGGGGACGACTGCATCACTCTATCGGCGGGCGGTCGCGTAGCCGAGCCAGCGGATCGAGAGGGTATCGTGGTGGATAGTTATCGGCCCCAGAGTAGAAAACAACCCAGGTATCTGGAACTGGCGTTTCCAGGTCTAACGCTACGGTTCGAGGTCGAGTCGGAGCGTATCGCCGTTCCTGAGCCGGACGGTCACGTCGTCGATGTAGGCTTCGAGGTCGGTGTTGTTGCTCGCAACCTGCAACGATAGCGCCAACACCTCTTCATCGCGGTAGTCATGCGTAGTCGAAAGGCTCGGGCCGTAGGTACTCCAGTCGATGGCGTCACTCTGCACGTCGTCAAGCGTCGGAAGGGGCAAAGTGAAGTCGAGCCCACTGCGACTCCCGTCCGACCACGTGAGCGTGTTCGACGCCCCGCTGGCAGTACTGAACTCGTTCCACTCGCCGGGTGTGAAGTTCGGGCTACCACCGTTGGCGTCCGACGGGAGCGCTTGCAGACGGCTGTCGTACCACGACACAGTGTCATCGCTATCGCCCTCGGGCCTCGTGTAGATGTTGAGATAGATGTCAGAGGGGTCCAGATTGCTCGGTTCGTACAGCCAGTAAGAGACTTCCTCAATGTCGGCAACGGTGTACGTCGACGGCAACTCGTCCAGTCCGTCGAAGTCGCCCGCAAAGTAGAAACCCTGTTTGTAGCTATCGGTCGATTCCCGGTCGACTGTCCCCCACGATCCGCTACCGACATGCGCTATCGTTTCCGAGACATCCCATGGATTGGCGAAGCCGTCACCTTGTCCCTGGGGCGAGTCGATCGTGAGTGTGGTCGGCTCGGGTGCCATCCCCTCGCCGTCGTTGTGGCGGCACTGCTCGGTGTAGAATCCGAGGTCGAACGACACGCTGTCGGACTGCACCTGATTGCCGTGGTCGATCGGGAGCCACCAGACAACGCTCACCTGATGAACCGCCTCGCCGGCGAAACAGCCCTGTTCGCCTGTGCCGCCGTCCTGCTCGGCGTTCATCGTTCCTTCGCTGAGTTCCGTTCCAGGCTGGTTATTGATGCGGTTCAGGAACTCCCGGAGGGTGTACTGCTCGACCGGCTCGAAGCCGTTGTTGTCCGCGAACCCCGACGGATTGTCGTTGATCGGACCGACGCTGTAGGCGACCTGAATCTCGTCGAGGAGTTCGACCGTTCCCTCCTCCTCGTCGGGGTCGTCGTCCTCGGGTTCGGTCACGCCGTTCTCGCTGGCATCGCGAAGCCCACCCGTCAGCCAGACGTAGCCGGGGTTGTCACACAGTTCGAACGCGAACTGCGCGCCGCCGAAGTCGCCGGGCTTCACGTCGCCGATGTCGATGATGACCGGGCCATTGGCGTCCGACTCGGTGCCACAGAGGCCACCATCCCCGGCCGCCGCGACGCCGCCGTTGACCTCGTTGTACGGGTTACCGTTCTCGTCGGAAGAAATCGCATCGAAGAATGCGCCGTACACGTCCCCCTCACCCTGATAGTTGTCGTCGAGGTCGAGGGCAATAGCCTGTGCGTCGTCTTGATCGTCGCCCGGCGGCAGACGGATATCCGTCGAGTCCGAATCGGACGCCATCCCTGCGTACTGAGCCTCGTCGGGCGACCAGTCGGAGTAGTACTCCGTGGCCGCGACTTTCATGTCCAGCGTCCCCGCGGTAAGCGAGTTGTTCTCGAACGTTTCCTGGTCGCTGAAGTACGCACTCGTCCCCAGGCCTGCCCCCGCGGAGGCGACACCGATAGTGCCGAGGGCAGCGAGTGCCTTCCGGCGGGAAAGGCTGAATTTGTCTTCGCTCATTGGTTGTGCTCCCCCTTGCGGGGATGCCCACCGACGGAGTCGAACCGCCGTACGCCCTGTGGGTCGGACCGCCTCGCCATTCGGTTCGACCCAGAGGAGATACCCGATCAGCTATTGAGCGCTTAAGCACTGTAAGCCGTCGATTAGCGTCTCTAAGTAGGAATTAATAGTTATTCGATTGATGTATGGGTGGCCTGTCGACCTTCTCGGACCGGGATCGACCGCCCGTGACCAAGTCGGAGGGTCGATAGCTTGGTCGATGACAATCATAGGATAGACAATAACACGCTTGTCCATCACCACCTCCTCTCGTTGAGAACGACGGGGATGCCACGCCCGGATACGTCGATCGAAAATATGTCTGTGTCCGTGACGGGGACGCCCGCGTACCGTAGTCAGTTGGACGAATACTCCACCGGAGCATTCGCCGAGCCGAACCAGACAGCGAGCCTAACTCTCCGTGAGCGCTCCGGGCGACGGCGACGATAGACCGTAACGTCACAAAGTTATCGTTTCGCTGAATTTCTCTGGCAGCGACGGGACAACGCAGGGAAAGTCCACGCGTTCGGACGTATTGATAAAAATGCCGAGGATTGCGGCAGTCAGCTATGTCGAGTGTCGGCGGCGCTTATGTCGAGAACTGAGCCGTATCGTCCTCAGAGCTGTCGCTGCCAGGTTCGAAGACTACACCCACCGTTTGCGTCCCAAGGCCGGTCGGGACACCGCTCAGCTGGAAGGTGGCCGGGAAGTCCGTCGACAGGGAGACGCTGCCGCCGATGCTGCGGAGCTCCAGCCTCTGTCCGCCGTTGGAGAAGCTCTGACTGCCGATGCTGAGCGTCTGGCCGTCGATGCTCAGGCTGTCGACAGTGACGCCCGAGGCGTCAAAGTCGAAGTTCAGGTCGATCTCCTCAAGCGAGCTGTTCTGGTCGTCACTGCTCGGGTATCCCTCGAACTCGACTCCCGTCGTCCCACCGTCTCCGTTCCCATCCTCCACGTCCTCGCTGTTCATGCCACTACCGTCGTTGTGGCGGCACTGCTCGGTGTAGAAGCCGAGATCGAAGGTGACGGAGTCGGACTGGACTTGATTGCCGTGGTCGATCGGCAGCCACCAAACGACGCTCACTTGGTGGACTGTCTCGCCGTCGAAACAGCCCTGGTCGCCCGTGCCACCGTACTGCTCGGCGTTCATCGTTCCCTCGCTAAGTTCCCATCCGGGGCCGTCGTCGATGCTGTTCAGGAACTCGCGGAGGGAGTACTGTTCGTTTGGCTGGAATCCGGAGCTGGTGTCCCCGAACCCGGACGGATTGCCGTTGATCGGACCGACGCTGTAGGTGACCTGAATCTCATCGAGGAGTTCGACGGCTTTATCGCCTGATTCGCCGGTCTTCAGGCCAGGATTCCCGCTTCCCTCAACCTGGTCCTCGTCGGGGTCGTCGGCCTCCGGTTCGGTGACACCATTCTCGCTCTTAGACACCAGCCTCCCGTTCAGCCAGACGTAGCCCGGATTGTCACACAGTTCGAACGCGAACTGCGCGCCGCCGAAGTCACCCGGCTTCACGTCTTCGATATCGATGATCGCTCGGCCGTCCGCGTCGGCCTCGGGCGTGTCGTCACAGAGCCTATCGTCAGTCGCCGCCGAAATCCCGCCGTTGATGCTATCGGTTTCGAGAGTGCCGAAGAAGTTTTCGTAGTTGTCGCCGTCGATGTCGATGGCGATGTCCTGTGCGTCGGACTGACTGCTGCCCGCCGGTAGCCGGATATCCGTCGAAGCGTCGTCGGAGGCCATTCCCGCATACTGAGCCTCGTCGGACGACCAGTCCGAGTAATACTCCGTGGCAGCGACCTTCAGGTCCAGCGTGCCCGCGGTGAGCTGATTGTTCTCGAATGTCTCCTGATCGGAGAAGTACGCACTCGTGCCGAGGCCCGCGCCCGCCGAGGCGACGCCGATGGTACCGAGGGCGGCCAGTGCCTTCCGCCGTGAAATGTCGAATCGTTCGTCTGTCATTGGTGGGTGAGTGGGGAGTCAGACGGACCATCGCCGATCCCCGTCGTCACACCCATCGCACGTAGGGGTGTTAGCTATTGTATCGTTAGCGACATACCCAAATCCGGTAGGGGCTGATTAATGCCAGTAACGAGTGATTAACCACCGCTATCGACGAGCCGTTCGACCCGCTCCATCGAATCCGCTTCCGCCGGCGTCTTGTCCTCCCGGACGGCCACGAACCGCGGGAACCGGAGCGCGTACCCCGAGCCGTAGGTGGGCGACGCCTGAATCTCCTCGTACCCCACCTCGAAGACGACCGACGGCTCGATGTCGACTTCGGTCCCCTCCTGTGCCCGGATCAACGGTTCGAGTCGGTCGCTCAGGTCGGCCAGTCGCTCGTCGGTGATCCCCGTCGCCACCTTGCCGATGGTGGCGAAGTCGTCCTCGCCCGCAACGCGTACCGACAGCAGGAAGGTGCCGAGGTGGTTCGCCCGTCGCCCCTCACCCCACTCGGCGCCCGTGACCACGAGGTCGAGCGTCTCCACGTCAGGCTTGCGCTTCAGCCAGTTCTGCCCCCGCTTGCCCGGCGTATAGGTGGCGTCGGGGTTCTTGAGCATGATGCCTTCGTGACCCGCATCGAGGGCCGCGGATTCGTGGTCGGCGATGGCCGCCACGTCGTCGGTGATCGTGAGCGGCGAGAGCCCGTCCGACAGGACGGCGGATAGCCGCTCCCGTCGGTCGCGGAGGGGCGTATCGAGCAAGTCGGTCCCATCGGCGTGGAGGCAGTCGAACGCCCGGAACTCGATCGTCACCTCCTCGCGCATCCGCGCCACGTCATGTTTCCGACGGAAGCGCCGGAGCACCTCTTGGAACGGGAGTGGCTCACCCGCGTCGTCGACCGCGATCGCCTCTCCGTCGAGGATGACGGGCACGTCCACCTCGGCCACGAACTCGACGATCTCCGGTAGGGCGTCGGTCACGTCCTCCAGATTCCGGGAGAATACGCGGGTGTCGGCCGCCGGATCGTGGTGGACCTGCACCCGCGCGCCGTCGAACTTGGTCTCGACGGCGACCGACCCCCACGCCTCGACGGCGTCGGCGGCGGTGCCCGTCTGGGCAAGCATCGCCTGCACCGGCCGGCCGACGGCGAGTTCGGCGTCATCCAACCCCGCCACACCCTCGTCGCGGGCGCGGACGGCCACCGCCCCGTGGTCGTTGGTCACCTGTAACGCGCGTTCGACCGCCTCGACCGGGACGTCGAACGCCTCCGCGACCCCGTCGCGGACGGTGCCCTCACCGACGCCGATCCGCATCTCCGAGAGGACGAGTCGGGCGAGATAGCGGGCCGAGAGGGGATCGGCCCGGTTGAACAGCCCGAAGAGCACGTCGACCTTGTGGTCGCGACTCCCCGCGCCGTCGGCGGCCGCGAGGTCACGCAGACGGTCGTCCACCCCGGCGACAGTCAGAGAGTCGGTGTCGGCGGCGCCGAAGGCCGCCAGTCCCTGCTGGCCGTCGAGATCCAGCGATTCGGCGACGGTGCCGATTTCGCCCGCCTCCGCCAGCCGTTCGGCCACGTCGTCGGCGGTGACGTTCGGCCCGGCGGCGCGGGCGAGCGCCTCGTGACAGAGGGTCGGCCCCACGTCGAGCGTCGTCGAGTCCCACGCGGGGACGACACGCCCGAGCAACAGACGGGCGACGACGGGGAGGTCCGGGCCGGCGTCGACGAACAGGTCCGCGACCAGCGACGTGATCTCGAGGTCGGAAGATTCGGCCTCGATGTCGTCGATCCGGTCGGCGAACTCCGAGAACTCCATACCGACGGCACGACGTCGTGGCTCCTGAGAGTGTCGATTCCAGCCCCGACGGACCCGGTCGCCAGAGTCATCGGATTCAAGACGCTGTACCGTGCAGGGGGTGGTATGAACAGCGACCTGGCGGCGCAGGTCCGAGACGTGCTTGACGTCGACGTCTCGGAGTTCCGAGCGCAGGCGCAGGCCGACGCGGAGGTGGTCAAAAACGAACTCAAAGACGGCACGTTCGACAACCACCGGTCGATCATCGGGCTGGAGTACGAGTTCTACGCCGTCGCCGACGGACGGTGGCGCCAGGAGAGCGAAGGAGCGGAGACCGGGGCCGAACTCGTGCGCGTGCCGCGCCGCCTCCTCGAACTCATCCGATTCGAGAAGGAGCTCGGCCTCCACAACGCCGAACTGACGACGAGTCCCCAACCCCTGAACGCCGAGGGTCTCCGCGCCCAGTCAGCGGGCGTCCGCTCGCACCTCCTCTCGGCACTCCAGACGACGCGCATCGAGGGGATGCGCCTCGTCAGCGACGGCATTTGGACCATCCCGCCGTCAGGCGAGACGGCCCGCGACTATCTGACCGACAGCATCACAGACGAGGGCGTGCGTATCGCGACGAACATGACCGACGCCGTCCGGTACCACGCCATGGCCAACGGGCCGAACACGCCGACGCCCTTCGCCGTCGACGCGCCACACGTCACGCTCGAAGCCGACACGGTGATGCCCGAGAGCCTCATCACGTCGATCCAGCCACACTACCAGATGCCCCACGCCTCCGACCTACCGACCTACCACAACTACGCCCTCCGGGTCGCTGGGCCGCTGCTCGCCCTCGGTGGCAACTCACCCTTTTTCCCGGCCGACCTCTACGACGATGGCGTCGCGCCGGAGGCAGTCGTCGCCGACGCCCGCGCCGAGAACCGCATCTTCGTCTTCGAATCCGTCCTGAACAACGAGAACGCGGAGAAGGTGCGGTTCCCGGAGGACCTCGAGACGGTCGAGCAGGCGGTCGACCGCGTCGCCACCGATCCGACGGTCGTCCCCATGCCCGTCGACGGCGGCGACCGCTTCGACGACAAGTTCGCCACGCTCCGGCGCAAACACGGCACGTTCTGGCGGTGGATTCGGCCGGTGTTCGACGGCGCCACCCGCTCCTCGGCGAACGCCCGTATCGAGTTCCGTCCCATCGCCGCCCAGCCGACCGTGCGCGACTCCATGTCGTTCATGGCGACGTTTGCCGGCCTGATGGAGAGTCTCCCGCGGACCGAACATCCGGTGATCGATCAGGACTGGTCGGTTGCGCGGGAGAACTTCTACGCCGCCGCCCGCGAGGGGTTCGCCAGCGAACAGCGCTGGATCACCAACAGCGGCGAGGAGACGACCGACGTCGAGACTGTCTACGGCGACATCTTCTCGCACGCCATCGAAGGCCTGCAGAACGCCGGCTGTTCCGAGGCTGACGCGGAGTCGTACGTCGCCCCGCTCCGAGCGCGCGCCGACTCGGGCATCACGCCCGCTCGGTGGAAACGCGACCGGGTTCGCGACCGGGTCGAGAACGGTGACCCGCTCGAAACCGCCATCCCCGCGATGCAACGAGCCTACGTCGACAACCAGACGGAGACGCTCCTCGACGGGGCGTTCACCGAGTGGTGGTAGCGGCCGGAACTAGAGCAGCGATTCGAAGTCCTTGTGCTTCGAGATGTCGACGCCCTCGTCGGTGACGACGGCGACGTTGATGCCGTTGCCGGACGCCAGGTCGCGCTCGACGGCGCTCTGGATGGCGTGGGCGGCGACGGACTTGGCTTCGTCCATCGTGAGGTCGTCCTCGTACTCCTGTTCGAGGACACCGAGGGCGTACTGGCTCCCGGAGCCGGAGACGGCGTAGTCCTCCTCCATCATGCCGCCGAGGGGGTCGAGGCTGTAGACGTGAGCGCCGTCCTCGTCGACGCCGCCGAGAAGCGGCGAGACGATGAAGAAGGCGCCCGAACGCAGGAAGTTACTCGTGAGCGTCGAGAGCGCTTCCATGCTCATGTCCTTGCTCCGACGGGTTTCGTAGAGGCTGGTCTCGGAGCGTAGCGATCGGATGAGCGACTGCGCGGCCGACACCGACCCTGCGATGGTGAGGGCGGCGTTCGGGTGGATCTGTTCGACCTTTTGGACGTCCTTGCTGGAGACCATCCGGCCCGCACTCGCGCGCATGTCCGTCGCCATCACGACGCCGTTCTCCGTCGAGAGGCCGACGGTCGTCGTGCCGGTTTTCATCTCCTTGTCCTCGCCGTCCGCGGCGGCGAGGCGCTCGTCAGTGTTCGTAAACTCGCCGATCTCCGGTCCGAACACCGGTCGATCGCTCCCGTCGAGACGGTCTTGCGTCTGTGAAAAGTCCTGATTCGTCGGGGTACGCATCACCTGCTTTTGCGGGGGCGCGCTGATAAATGCAACCCTTCCGTATCGTCTATCGCTACACGCGGTCGTAGGCCCGTCCCGTGGCCGCCACCAACTCGCCGAGCGGAATGGTGACGCCGAGGTGACGCGCGAGCAGGGCCAGCGGCATCAGGGCGATGCCGACGACGAGTGTTAGCTGATAGACCGCGAACGCACCGGCGCGTGACAGTGATTCCAACATCTGCGTAGACGTGGGTCGAGCGACGGGAGTATATAAGCTTTCTTGCTCGCGCCACGCGATAACCCCGACGCGGTCTGCCGATTACGTCGAACGACGACAACGCGTGCGGTCGCACACTGCCACCGCGCCGGTCGGCGCGATACTGGGAGTGTGGTATCCCCGTCTCACACATAACTTATGCGTGTTATCGAGACGGCGTACGCGCCGTCGGCGTGGGAAACCCTGATACGTCGGGTCGGCGTAGGATCGCCCATGTCGAACTGGACCGACAGGATCGTCGGCGATCGGATGGCCGTCGACCAGGAGTTCAGCGATCAGGTCCGAAACTCGGAGTTCTCGAATCAGGAATGGGGGTTGATCATGACCGCCGTCGACTTCGACATCGAATACGCGGACGACCCCGACCAGGCACGGATCGTTCCCGACACGGAGAACCTGCCCCAGATGATTCCCGAACTGGAGAAGGTGCAAGGGGGGATGCCCGGCGGGCCGGGCGCCCAGGGAGAGAAAGACAGCGGCACCGGGGTCTTCGACGCTATCCGCGGGGCCCTCGGCATGGGCGGCGACGACGGGGCCGACCGCCTCGAGGCGGCCGAACGGCTCGTCGACGAGTACACCGAACTGCTTCAGGCCCGCCTGGAAGAGAGGGGTAAGTGGGACGACGTCCGCGAGCAGTACGCCGAAAGCGAGTGAACGACACTACACCTCGTCGCCGCCGTGGAACAGCGTCAGTTCCTCCGCTTCGTAGATGTTGATGAGTTCGGTGACGATCGCGTCGTACTCCTCGTCCGCCTGTCGCAGGCCGTCGAGCCGTTCGACCGTCTTGTCGTCGAGATGAATCTGCGGCATGGACGAACGAAAGCGATACGCCCGCTTAAGATAGGCGGTCGACGACCGCGTCCGCTACCTCGTCGGTCGTCGCCGATCCACCGAGATCGGGCGTTCGCGGTCCCTCGGCCAGCGTCGTCTCGGCGGCCGTCCGCACGGCCGCCGCCTCGTCGCCGTAGTCGAGGAAGTCGAGCAGCATCGCGGCCGAGAGAATCGTCGCCGTCGGGTTGGCGACGCCCTCGCCCGCGATGTCCGGCGCACAGCCGTGGACAGGTTCGAAGATGCCCCGGTCGGAGCCGACGTTCGCGCTCGGCAGGAGGCCGAGCCCCCCGACCAGCCCCGCGGCTAGATCCGAGAGCACGTCGCCCGCCAGATTGGGGCAGACGATCACGTCGTATCCCGTCGGGTCCATGGCGAGATGAGTCGCCATCGCGTCCATGTACGCGTCGTCCGCGTCGACGCCGTGCTTGTTCGCCACCTCACGGACGGTGTCGACGAACAGGCCGTCGGTCACGCGCATCACGTTGTTCTTGTGCGCGATGGTGAACCCATCGTGCCCGTTCGCGTCGGCGTAGTCGCAGGCGAACTCGGCGAGCCGTCTGGACGCCGACTGCGTGACCAGCCGCGTCAGCGTCGACACGTCCTCGGAGAGGCGGTTTTCGATGCCCGCATAGACCCCCTCCGTGTTCTCTCGGAGGATCACCAGATCCGTCTCGGGCTGGACGGCGTCGACACCGGGGTAGATCCGCGCCGGGCGGATGTTGACGAACGAGTCGACCGCGTCCCGGAGCGGGAGGATCACATCCGCCGAGGTTTCGCCGGTCGCACCGAACAGCGTCGCGTCGGCGCTCGTCACCGCCGAGAGCGTCTCGTCGGGCAATGGATCGCCCGTCCGCTCCGCCACCGCGTCACCCGCCTCGACGCGGTCGTACTCGAAGTCGGCGACGGCGTCGAGCACCCGCAGGGTCGCGGGGACGACTTCGTGGCCGATACCGTCGCCGGGAACGACGGCGATGCGTTCGCTCATCGCGAATCGACGTACGGCAGGTCCGCCGCCGTCTCGTCGATGGCATCCATGTTCGACCGGAGCAGGGCGACCGTGTCCCAGATGCCCTGCACCAGCGCCCCGCGCATCGCCTCGTTGATCTCGACGTCAACCGTCTTGCCGTCGTAGGTGACCGTCTCGTCGACCACGTCGAGTTCGACCCCCGCGTCGGGATTCGCCTCGACGAAATTCTGCAACTCCGCGACCGTCTCTGCGTCCGTCGTCGCCGCCGGGATGCCCAGCGACTTGCAGTTGTCCGCGAAGATTTCTGCGAACGACTCGCCGACGATGGCCTCGACGCCCCAGCGGGCGAGCGCCCGCGGCGCGTGCTCCCGAGAGGAGCCACAGCCGAAGTTGTCGTTGACGACGAGCACGTTCGCGCCCTTGTACTCGTTGAAGGGGTGGTCGTTGAGATTCCCGTCGTCGTCGCGGCGGGCATCGTAGAAGGCGTACTGATCCATTCCCTCCCACGTCGTCGTCTTGAGGAAGCGGGCGGGGATGATCTGGTCCGTGTCGATGTCGTCGCCACGGACGGGGACGCCCGTCCCGGCGACGCGGCGAACCTTCATCTCCTCGACGCCGACCCCGTCGTCCCGGGGGGTCTCCGATCCGTCGCTCATGCGTCCACCTCCATCTCCCGCACGTCGGTCACTTCCCCCGCCACCGCGGCAGCGGCGACCATCGCGGGACTCATCAACACGGTCCGGCCGTCCTTGCTCCCCTGTCGCCCCACGTAGTTGCGGTTCGACGAGGACGCACACCGCTCGTCGCCTTCGAGGGAGTCGTCGTTCATCGCCAGACACATCGAACAGCCGGCTTCACGCCAGTCGAACCCCGCCTCGCGGAAGATCTCGTCGACGCCCTCCGCCTCCAGTTTCGACTTCACCGTCTGGGAGCCGGGCACTGCGAGAGCGCGCACGTCCTGATGCACCTCGCGGCCCTCTAGGACGGCGGCGGCCTCGCGAAAGTCGCTCACGCGACCGTTCGTACACGTGCCGAGGAAGGCCACGTCGATGTCGTAGCCAGCCATCGACTCGCCGGGCGTGACGCCCGTGTGCTCCTGGGCGGTCCGGGCCGCCCCGCGTTCGCCCTCGGGCAGATCCTCGGGCGCCGGTACCTGTTCGCTTATCCCGACGGCCTGCCCGGGGTTCGTCCCCCACGTGACCATCGGCTCCAACTCCCCGGCGTCGAGGTGAACCACGTCGTCGTACTCGGCGTCGGGGTCGCTCCTGATCGACTCCCAGTACGCCTTACGTTCCTCGAAGGCGTCGCCCTCGGGGGCGAACTCGCGGCCGCGCAGGAACTCGTAGGTGATCTCGTCGGGGTTGATGTAGCCCGCACGGGCGCCACCCTCGATGGACATGTTACAGACCGCGAGCCGTTCCTCCATCGAGAGGTCGTGGACTGCCTCGCCGCCGTACTCGTAGGCGTAGCCGACGCCGCCGTCGACGCCGAGTTCGGCGATGATTTTCAGGATGAGATCCTTCGAGTGGACCCCCTCTCCGAGCCGGCCGTCCACCTCGATGCGGCGAACCTCGGCCTTGTCGGCGGCGACACACTGCGAGGCCAGCACGTCCCGCACCTGACTCGTCCCGATGCCGAACGCGATGGCGCCGAAGGCGCCGTGCGTG
>Ga0207757_100337_pt1 | contig 33953 bp, 34 predicted proteins | sample A23P3SouthBayCA_2_FD_187752 | JGI IMG/M metagenome (GOLD analysis project Ga0207757, IMG submission 187752) | Aerobic enrichment media microbial communities from Eden Landing Ponds, California, USA - A23 P3 (2) (SPAdes) | ecosystem: Environmental > Aquatic > Marine > Unclassified | place...
CGCCGTCGAGCACGGCTCGACTGGCAATCGGACGAACTCCGATGACGCCGTCGAGCACGGCTCGACTGGCAATCGGACGAACTCCGATGACGCCGTCGAACACGGCTCGACGAGCAATCAAACGAACTCCGACGACGCCCCCGACGACTCGCGGCTACGAGTGACCGTCCGGCCGACTGCGGGGCGACGGGACGTCGTCAAACTCCGCGTTCGTGACCACGGACCGGGCTTTACCGACGCCGAACTCGCGGTGCACGCCGACGCCACGGCGACCGAGACGGCGCTCCAACACAGCGACGGCATCGGTCTCTGGCTCGTCCGGTGGATCGCCGACGCCTACGACGGTGCGTTCGAGGTCGCCAACGCTCCCGACGGCGGCGCCGTCGTGACCGTGACGCTGCCGGCGGCCAGCGCCGCCCCCACGGTCGACCGCGGACCGCCGACGGCCGCCGAGCCGGCGTCGGCGGCCGCTCGATCACGGTAACCGGCGTCGACGTCGTCCGCCACCACGCCGCGAACGCCGCGGACGACGACGGTCGACGCGGCCGTGCCCTCGGCACCCCGGACCGAGATATCGAACGCGACGGCGACGAGTGCCGTCGAGTTCGCACGCGTCTGAGTGACGACGCCGTCGGTGACGGTGCAGGCGTCGAAGGCCCGAGCCGGCCCGCGAGGACACGCGGTCTCGGCCCACTGACCGGCAGCGGTGGCGTTACGGGTGATATCGACGGTCACACCCCGGTTCGTTCCCGAGGCTTCGAGCGCCGCGACGGCCGAACCGAGCCGGTCGGTAGTCCGTTCGGCGACGGCCCGGTGGCGATTCGCCTCGGTCTCGTTCGCCAGCGCGAGCGTCGCGTCGGCGACCGACCGTTCGAGCGTGCGCTCGGCGTGGGCGAGCGTCGCCCGCTCGTCGGTAGCGGGACCGGCCGCCTCCCCGCCGGCGCCGAGCTGGGCGTACGCCAGCAGCATCGGCACCAGCGCGGTGACGACGACGGCGGCCGCGAGCAAGACGAGTTGGCCGCGTCGCCGGCGTCGCCCCGTCATCCGTACCACACCCGGATCGTGACCGGGCCGTATCGCGTCGGGACCGTCACCGATCCGACGGCGGCGGTCGGTGATCGGGGGTAGCCGAACGTGCCACGGGGCGTCCGCACCTCGAAGACCACGTCGGCCGGAAGCAGGCGTTCGATCCGTTCGCGAGTCGGCGTGCGGACCTGCTCGAAGGCCCTATCGGAGCGGGCGAGTGCGGCCAGTCGGGAATCCCGCCCGCTCTCGGTCGGCTCCGAGCCGAGGACGGTCGCGGTGTCGCGAGCCAACGTGTCGAGTTGCGGCGTCGACGACGGCGATCCGGACACGCCGACGACGAACCCCGCGGCCACGCCCAACACGAGGACGACGCCGACGACGGCTTCGATGATCGACAGCGAGAGTTGACCCCTAGGCATCGACGGTCACCGTCAGGGTTCGTGCCTCGGTTATCGGGCGGCGATACGTCACGGTGACGCGACCGGTGGCGTTCGTCTCGGCACCGATCCGGACCGTCGTCGGCTCGTATCTGGAGAGGTGGACGGTCGCGTTGGTGTCGAGTCCCGCCCCGTCGTACAGGACGACTCGTCCGCCGGCGCGGACGGTCCGGATGGTGCTGTTCGATCCGGGATCGACGACGACGGTCGCCAGATCGACGCCCCGAGGGATTCGAACCGTCGATCCCCGGGAGACGTTGATCGACCGCTGGATCGGGTCCGTCCGAGAGACGACGACGACCGACCGCCGGACGGTGACGCCGCTGCCCGCCGGTCCCCGTTCGACGACCGGTTCTCCGTCGAGTGCGATCCGGAAGGCCGCGCCCTCGGCGGGGGGTGCGAGCGTCTCGACGCGACTCGCGTTCAGGTCGCCGACGGCGTCGGCGGCGAGCGCGTTCGCCCGCACCGTCGTCGGCGCGTCGGCGGCGACCAGCCGGTCGGCGACCGCGGTCGCTGCGTGTCGGTCCAGTGGATCGCGGTCGGCGTCGGAAAGCGCCGCGTCGGCGAAGGTGACGCCGACGACCGTCGCCCCGGTGAGGAGGACGAGCGCGAGCACGAGCGCGACCAGGTTGGTCTGGGCTCTCACGGGGCGATCACCCGGGTCGGCGAACTCACGTGAGGATCACCCGCACTCGGTCCGCGTCGCCGCGAATCCGGACGGCGGCCGGGTCGTCGCTCTCCCACGTCCCTTCGACCGCGACGACGCGGTCGGGGAGCGCGAGCGGGACGCGCCCCGAGAGACCGGGATCGGGGTGATCGAGGACGAGTCCACCGTCGACGGCCCGAATCCGGTAGGTCGCGCGGTCGATGGTGTCCGGCAGGGGGACGGTCCGGGTCACGTCGACGACGCTGGCCCGCGGCGGAATCGACGCCTCGACCCTCTCGGCGGTCGTCGAGAGGGTGCGCTCGCTCACCTCCGCTGCGGCCGCCGTGCGGTACTCGGGCAGGACGCCACCGTGGAGGACGGCTACCAGCGAGGCGACGTACAACAGGACGATCAGGGCCTCCATCCCCTTGCCGACGACGGGAGCGAGACCGCGGTCGGTCACCGACCCACCTCCAGTTGCAGATCGTGGACGAACACGTAGACGTCCCGAACGTCGGGGAACTGCGCGACGACGCTGGGCACACCGTCGTCGTCGACCGACCGGCGGGTCGTCGTCGCCCCCAGGTCGGCGAACCACCGCTCCCAGACGCCGGGCGTCCGCGTCTCGACGGCGACGGCGTACCCACGGCCGGTCAACTGCTGGCGGTCGTGAGTCACGTTCGTCCGCAGGGTCACGGTCCCCCCGCCGTCGACGGCGACGGCGGGCGCACCGAGGGCAGCCACGTCGACGAAGAGCGTCCGGTCACGCACCGACATCGACGGTGGCGCGTGGAGGAACGCCCCGTCCCCGGTGTCGCCGACGGTCGCACCGGCGACGTAGCGGACCCGTCGGTCGCCGGTGGCGAAGACGAATCCCCCGACCGGTCGTTCGAACACGACGTCGGTGCCGTCGAGAATCCGGACCGAACGGTCGACCGTCCGGAGTCGGCCCTCCCGTAACGCGAGACGGCGTTCGTGGGGACCACTACGCTCCGTGTCGAGCGCGGCGTCCAGGGACGCCGCGACGCCCCGCGCCTCGGCTTCGCTCGCCCCCTCCTGGAGGACCGAGCCGACCGCGACGGTCAGCGCCGACATGCTGATGACGGTCACCGCCAACAGGATGGCCACGCCGATGGGGGCCGACTGCGCGCGGTCCGTCATATCATCCCCACCCCGACGAAGACGGCGTGACAGACGACCACCAGCGCACCGGAGTGCAACAGCGCCTCGTAGCGCCCGCGGCTGGCGGTACCGGCGAACCACCCCGACGCCAGCATGGTCGACTGCGTGACGACGTAGAGTCGGTAGCGATCACGTTCAAGGTCGATGGCCGACCCCTCGATGACGTACCCGGAGGTCCCGCGGATGGAGGCGAGTTGCTCGAAGCCGTCGAAGACGTGGAGACCGACCGCGACGGCGATGCCGACGACCAGCAAGGCGGTCGTCCAGCCGACGGCGACGTACGCCAGCAGGTTGGCGCGAAGCTCCCGTTTCTCGTGGTAGAGACGACCGATCTCGGTCTGGAGCGTATCGAAGACGGTCCCCGCGTCGCTCCCGGAGTCGAGCGCGCCCGTCACCAGCCCGACCGTCTGCTCTGCGAGCGGCGTCCCGACCGTCTCGACGAACCGTTCGAGCGCCGCCGTGCGGACGTTCTCGTCGACGCCCGTCTCGGGAGTCGTGAAGCTCAGGTTGAGCGCGAGGTCGGCCACGTCGGGATCGAGCGGCCCGAAGTCCACGTCGCGAGCGACGAGTTCGACCGCCCGGGGGAACGGCCGTCCGAGGTTGACGTGCCCGGAGACGGCGTGGACGAAGTCTTTGATCTCCCGGTCCTTGGCGTCGTCGAGGCGGGCACGGCGGATGCCGACGACGCCGACGGGGAGGGCGTAGGCGGCGTAGCCGAGGAGACCGACGTCGGCGACCGGATACCCCACGGCGTCGAGTGCCGCGACGGCGGCGAGCGCCGGCAGGACGCCGACGACTGCCGCGCTCGCGGGGTTGTGCGTCGCGCTCGCGAGCGTCGCCAGTGCGCCCGACGGGCGGTCGTACTCGACGGTCTGTCCGGGTGGGCGAAGCCCCCCGACGACGATGCTCGCGCCGACGCCGAGACCGAGGACGAACAGGGCGCTCGCGTAGACGACGACGGCTCTGGCGGAGGTCGTCCCGAGCGGCGTCGGGATCGGCTCGGAGAGCGAGGGCGAGATTATGGCGAGGACGGTCAGGACAATCACCAGAAGCGTCGGCAACACCAGCAACACCATGAACACCTCGGAGAGGAGTTCGAGCAGGCCGGCGGCGCGCTGGCGGGCGCGATCCTGCCGGTGAGCGAGCATCCGACTCTCCATCCGGAGGTAGTTCGCGAGTTCGGCTTCGCCCTGCTGGGCGTGCTCGCTGAACTTCAGGAGGAAGGGCGCGAGTAACTCCCGCGACGGCGTGTCGCGGGCGATCCGCCGGAGCCCCTCGTGGAGGCTCCCCGTGAGCGAGGCGGTGTTCAACACCGTCCGGATCGACACCGCCGTCTCGCCGTACGGGTCGGTGTCGGCCACTTTCCGGAGCATCGACCGATGGCCGTCGCTTCCGGAGGAGAGGACGTGCAGGTAGCGGACGGCGCCGGGGAGTGTCCGCTCGATGTCGTTGCGGCGGGCGTTCGCCAGCCAGCGCAGGTAGCCGCCGCCGAGGCGCACGGTCGCGGCCTTGGCGAGGCCGCCGACGGCGAGACCGGCGGCGGCCATCACGACGGTCGTCGACGGCGCCGGGAGACCGAAGCGGGCGAGGGGAAGGACGTCGCCGACGGCCGGGATCGGGAGTCGCTCGCCCACGGCCACCGCGACGGCGACCGTCGGGAGCGTCACGGCGAGGGCGACCGCCCAGGAGAGACCGTAGACGCGGGCGAGATACACGTCGAAGCTGAGTCGGAGGTCGGTCCCCCGGTAGCGTTTGCGGTCGCGGACGTGCCGACGGTCGTCGGCGTGACGGGCGAACAGGGCGTAGAGCACCCGGTCGAGGGTGGAACCGTAGCCCGAAGGGGCGGACTCCGGCGGCGACGGTGACGCCGCGGGATCGACGCCGGTCGCTCCGTCCGTCCGCCGTCTGTCCGCCGTCACGCCCCGCCCCCGAGGGGGTCGACGACTCGCGTCCGTTCCGACATGGGGCGAGGTGTCTCCCGATCGTATATAAACGTTGGACGAGCGTTCTCAGATTTGATTGTGTCGGGAGCGGCGACGCTCACGCCCGAAACGGGGGTGCGGGGCGGTCGGGAGCATGATATAAGAGCCAGCCGGCTGAACGGTAGGTCGTGACGCTACTGGTTCCATTCGACGGGTCGGCCCTCGCCGAGGCGGCCCTGCGGCGCGCCCGCGAGTTCGCCACCTACCGGGACGAGGAGGTGGTCGCGCTGACGGTCGTCCCCGACGACGAGTCGTTCGCGACGGAGCGCGGCTGGATCGAGCCCGGCGAGCCGTACGATCCCGACGCGGTGTGTACGGCGTTCGAACTGCGCGTCAAGGAGATCGACGAGGACGTGACGTTCCGGTGCGAACGGCCGACGCCGGGCGAGCATCCGACGGCGTCGACCATCGACGACGTCACGCACACGATCCGCACGGTCGCGGGGGAGCTCGACGTCTCGATCATCTTCATCGGGAGCGAGAACGCCGGGCGCGTCTCGACGCCCGTGACGAGCGTCGGGAGTCCCCTCTCGACCGACGCCAAGTACGACGTGCACATCATCCGTCGCGTCGAGTGAGGGCGGGAACGGGCGGTCGACCAGCGCGAGCCGCCCGTCGCGTCGGCCATCGGCGACGCGTGTGTCCGGAGCGGGCGAACGCCGTCGCGGCCGACAGAATCAATCGTGAGATTCAGCCAACGCCGCTAAGTTGACCGTCGCCGAACGGGAGGACGGATGGACGCCAGCGCCTACCGCGAGGAGATCTACGATATCTTTGCAGGGGGCAACCGGGACGTCGTCGCACGCGTCGACCGAGCGCTCGACGTGGGGACGGAGTATCTCGACTTGCCGGTCGGATTTCTCACGCACATCGACGACGGACAACAGGAGATCGTCTCGGCCGTCGGCGGGCAGGGAACGATTCGCGTCGGTGACAGCTGTCCGCTGGACGAGGCGTACTGTCGCCGAACGGTCGAAATCGACGGCGTCCTGGCGGTCCAGAACGCCACCACGTCGGCGTCGGTCGACGAGCAGGCCGTCCGAGCGTTCGGTCTCGATACGTACATCGGTGCGAAAGTCGTCGTCGACGACGAGACGTTCGGGACGGTCTGTTTCGCCGCCGAATCCGGGCGCGAGGATGCGTTCACCGAGACTCAGGAGGTCTTCCTCGAACTGCTCGCCAAGCTGATCGGTCAGGCCCTCGAACGGCGGGCGTACGAGCGGGAACTGGAGGAACGAACGGCGCGTCTCGAACGCGAGAAAGCACGCTTCGAGGGGATCGCGGAGACCAGCTTCGACGTCCTCTTTCGCCTCGACCGGAGCGGCACGTTCACGTACGTCTCGTCGGCGGTCGAGCGCGTGCTCGGCTACACCCCGGACGAACTGACCGACGCGCGATTCGCGGCGTCGGTGGCGGAGTCGTCGATGAACGACGCGGAGACCGCCTTCGAGCGGACGATGGACGGGGAAACGATCGAGCGGGTCGAACTCGACTTCGTCGACGCGGCGGGTGAGCGGGTCGTCGTCGAGGTGAACGCCACGCCGATTCGCGATGGCGACGGGGTCGTTGGCGTCCAGGGCGTCGGCCGGGACGTGACCGAGCGGAAGGAACGCGAACGCGAACTACGCGTGAAGACGCGAGCGATGGACGAAGCGCGGATCGGCATCTCGATCTCCGACGCCCGTGACGACCTGCCGCTCGTCTACGCGAACGAGGGATTCGAACGCGTGACCGGCTACGACGCCGCGGCGGTGCGCGGGCGAAACTGCCGATTCCTGCAGGGTGAGGCGACCGATCCGAGCGCCGTCGACGAGCTGCGGGACCGCGTCGACGCCGGAGCGCCGGCGTCGGTCGAACTCGTCAACTACCGGGCCGACGGCTCGCCGTTCTGGAACCAGGTGCGGCTCAGCCCCGTCGAGGACGCGGACGGGGACCTCACTCACTTCCTGGGTTTCCAGACCGACGTCACCGAGCGCAAACGGACCGAACAGCTCGTTCGCCTGCTCAATCGAGTCCTCCGCCACAACCTCCGCAACGACCTGAACGTCCTGCTCGGCGTGGGGACCCACCTCCAGTCGGAGCGAGCCACCGAGGAATCGCTCGACGGTCTCGGAGAACGGATCGAGCGAACCGCGAACCGGCTGGTGAACCTGAGCGAACAGGCCCGCGAACTGGAGCGGTACGCGCGACGCGAGCGCGACCCTCGACGGCTCGATCCCACAGCGCTGTTCGACGCCGCCGCGGACCGCCTCCCCGAATCGGCGACCGTCGACACCGACGTCGCGACCGAGCGGAAGATCTGTGCCGGTCCCGAACTGGAGCAGGCGGTGATCGAACTCGCGACGAACGCGGTGGCGCACAACCCCGCGACCGAGCCGTGGGTCGAACTGACGGCGGCCGACGACGGCGAGTGGATCGAACTCACCGTCCGCGACGACGGACCGGGGATCGACGAGATGGAGACCGCGGCCATCGACGAAGGAGCGGAGACGGATCTGGTCCACTGCTCCGGGCTCGGGCTGTGGCTGGTCAACTGGATCGTGACGCGCTACGGCGGCTCCTTCGGGATTCGAGCGCGGGACGGCACGGTAGCGACGATCCGGCTCCCGGCTATCGACGCCGAGACGCCGGTGGAAGCCGTCGAGCGACGGCCGACGGTGCTGTTTCGGTGAGTCACCGATCCGGAACGGTGCGGCCGACGACGAGGTATCGCCTCACGGGGGCGTCGGTGCGTCGGAGACGCCGTCGGTCGGCGTCCAGTTCTCACTGATGATTCCGGTGGGACGGGCCTATATATCGTTCGGAGCGAACGTTGCAGGAGAATGAAACGACTGTCGGCACGAACGGCTGGGACGATCATCGGGGGTGCCGGGATCGTCCTCGCAGCGTTCCACCTGCGGTCGGCCGTCGGCTTGCAGACGTATCCGCTGCTGGTGGTGTTCGAAGCGATCCTGCCGCTGGTGTTGGCGCTGATCGTGGCGGGTGTCGGCCTGCTGATCGGGGTGGAGCGCGCCGACACGACGCAGTTCGCCGACCGGGTGCTCGGCTGGACCGTGGTGGGGACGCTGGCGCTGAGCGCCTCGGTCGGCTGGCTGTTCCTCGACACCGTGGTTCGGGGACAGGCCACGTCGTCGGCGGTTCGGGCGGTGCTCAACGCCGCGACCCTGGGCGCGCTCGTCGGTCTCGTCGTCGGCATCTACGACGCCCGCGGGCAGTGCCAGCGGTATCGGGCGGAGCAGCTACGGCGCATCAACGGGACGCTCCGTATCGTGACCCAGGAGGTAGTGAACGCCACGGACCGGGACGAACTCGAGACGGTGGTCTGTGAACGGCTGACCGACTCCGTCCTCTACGACAGCGCGTGGATCGGTCGGTACGCCCCCGACGACGGGATCGTCCGGCCGACGGCGTGGGCGGGCCACGACGACGAGTACATCGAGTCGCTGGAGGTCACCGTCGATCCGGACGACCCCATCGGGCAAGGGCCGGGCGGCGAGGCGATCCGAACCGGAGAGATACAGCCGGTCCAGAACGTGTTCGCCGAGCCGAGCCTGGAGCCGTGGTGGGAGTTGCTGGCCGAGAAGGGCGTCGAGTCGATGGCCGTCGTGCCGCTCGTCGGCGAGGAGCGCGTCCACGGCTTTCTGAGTATCTACGCCAACCGCTCGAACGTGTTCGGCGCGGATGAGCGGGAGGCGCTCTCCGAACTCGGCGAGAGTATCGGTCACGCCATCGAGTCGATGGTGGCGCGGGATCAGCTCGCGCGGCGCGAGCGGGAACTCGTCCGACAGAACCAGCGGCTCGACGAGTTCGCGAGCGTCGTCTCGCACGACCTCCGCAACCCGCTGAACGTCGCCGACGGCAACCTCGAACTCGTGCGGATGGACGTTGACGACGACCGGCTGGACCGCGTGTCGGACGCACTCGACCGCATGGACGAGTTGATCGACGACCTGCTCACACTGGCGCGCTACGGCCGGACGGTGGACGAAGTCGAGCCAGTCGCCCTCCGGTCGGTCGCCCAGAGCGCGTGGGCGACCACGGACACCGAGGGCGCACGGCTCCAGTTCGACGGCGACCCCGGGACCGTCGAGGCCGACGAGAGCCGCCTCGCGCAAGTGTTCGAGAACCTGTTTCGGAATGCTATCGAGCACGGCACAGGGAGCGATCAGCCGGGACCGACGCCCGAGGAGTCCGGGCCGCCCACGGGCGCTCCGGACGACGTCGGGGAGTTCGCCCGCGGCGGCGACGGTAGTCCCGCCGTGACCATCACCGTCGGCCCGACCGACGAGGGGTTCTACGTCGAAGACGACGGAACCGGGATTTCGGCGGACGCGCGCGAGTCGGTGTTCGAGACGGGGTACTCCACCGATCCGACGGGGACGGGGTTCGGTCTCAACATCGTCCGGAGTATCGCGGAAGCGCACGGCTGGCGGGTCGCGGTGACCGAAGGATCGGCCGGCGGCGCGCGCTTCGAGTTCACGACGACCGGCGTCACCACGAACGCGCCGGGGGGCTGACCCGACCCGACGAGCGGGCGAATCGGAAGCACGATTTTAATCCGTTGGAGGGAGATATCAAGTCGCATGGCATCCGAACGTGTCGTCGAACTCCTGCGGAAGGCGTACGGCGACGAGATAGAGACCGTGATGAACTACCAGACGAACGCCATCGTCCTCGACGGGGTCCGGGCCGAGGAGATCAAAGAGAGCCTCCAACAGGACATTCAGGAGGAGCTGGGCCACGCCGAACAACTGGGCCAGCGCCTCAAGCAACTGGACGCGCGCCCGCCGGGATCGGCCGAGTTCGTCGCCCGACAGGACTCCCTGCAGCCACCCGAGGATTCGACGGACGTACTCTCGGTCATTCGAGGCGTGCTCGACGCCGAAAACGACGCTATCGAAACGTATCGGACACTCCTCGACGCGGCCGAAGAGGCGAACGATCCGGTCACGGAGGACCTCGCGGTGACCATCCTCGCGGACGAGGAGGCCCACCGCACCGAGTTCCGGGGCTTCGAGAAGGAGTACGAGACGGACTGACCGATCAGCCGTCGTCGTCGGGAGGCGCGAGCGGTGTATATCGCCGCACTCAACCCCGCCGGACCGCCGCCGATGACGATGACGTCCGCCATGGGGACGACGATACGGGGAGAGGAACCTAAACGATGGAGGTCCTCGTCGCCGCTACGTGTACGCCTTCTCGCCGGCCTCGATAGCCACGTCGAGCCAGTTCTCGGTCGGGGGGAGCGGGCACTCGTACCGGTCGGCGTACGCGCAGGTCGGATTGTACGCCTCGTTGAAGTCCAGAATCCACGTCCCGTCGTCCGTGCGGTGGACGTCGGTCTCCAGATCCAGATACCGACCGGCGCCGTACGTCTCCTCGCCGCTGGTGGCGTCGCGGAAGGGCACCCACAGTCGGTCGTCGTCGGGGTCGCTCTTGTACGCCTGGAGCGTAACCGTCTCGCCGTCCACCTCGAACCGGAACTCGCCCCACCGGAGATACGTCCGGTCGCCGCCGGAACTGGTGGGAACCGTCAGCGTCTCCGGGTCGTCGTGTTCGTGGAGCGGCAGTTCGAACCGGTACGCCTCGGTGATCGGGTAGTAGTCGAGGCCCTCGAAGTCGTCTCGCTCCTGGGACGGAATCGGGGAGTGAGGGTCGGTTCGAAAGTACTCGTCTTTCGCGTCACGGTTCCGCCGGATGGCCGCCCTCCAGTCCGGAGTCATAGCTGGACGTGAGCGGGCCACCCACTTCGAGGGCGCCGGTCGTTACAGGGAACGGGTCGACGACGCAACCGCCGAGTGTCACTCACGGCCGTCGATGTCCCGGAGTTCGTCGGCGAGGGTCTCGAAGAGCGCCTCCTCGCGGTCGGCGATGTCACCGACGAGGCTGGCGGCTTCCTCGAATATCTCCGGTTGGGGGTCCTCTCGCGCCAGAATCCGATCCAGGCGGGTCGCGACGGTGTCCCACTCCCGTCCGAGTCCTGCCATCCTGTCGGCGAGGTCGGGAGGAAGCCCCGTCCGCTGGCCCAGCGCGCCCAGCGAGTCGGCGTAGAGTCGGCGAAACGCCGTCCCCCCACCGTGTTCACCGAGGCTCCGCCTGGCGGCACGCACCGGCCGGGCCGGCTCCGGGAGGTCCGGCCACGCCGCGAGGTAGTCGGCGAACGCCCGGATCGCCGGGAGACCCTCCTTTCCCGGCCCGCGCGCGTCCCGCTTCACCTCGAGCGGATCGAGCAGGTACGTCGCCGTCTGTCTGAGAGCGGCAGCGATAGCGTCGGTCTCGTTTTCCGTCCGCCTCGCCCGCGTCACGACGAGATACTCGTTGTCCAGCGACACGAACCGATCACTGGCCCACGCCTCCGAGAGCGTCGCGAGCGACACTTCCTGACGGGTCGCCATCGCGCCGTCAGAGAGGTGGGCCGTCCCGTCGTCGTACCCGACTAGAACGACGGCGTGGGGTGGCACGTGGGGCGGTCGCTCGGGGAGGTAGTCCAGGGCGGCCGGATCCAGAAACAGGACCACCGGATCGTCCTCGTCGACCCGCGCGGTCACCTCCCCCCAGGCGGTTTCGAAGTCCTCCCCCCGCTGGAACAGGTGGGGGATCCCGAGTCGCTCGAAGTAGGCTCGTTCGAGCCAGGTGGGACTGGCGCGGAACGTGACCCAGGGTTCCTCGGGATGGTCGTAGAGGACGAACGCCGGCCCGCCCCCGATGCCGAAACAGACCGCCTCGCTGTCGTTCCACCCGTAGTACGCCGCGACGTTGCGGAGCGCGGCGGCTCCGCAGTGAGCGCCGGACTGGTGGTCGTACCCTTCGACGAGTGCCATGCGTACACATTACTCGACTAACCGTTAACACTATCCCCACGACCGGAGCTTCCGCACGCCGAGGACCGGGGGCGTCACTTATCGGCCTGGCGCGCCAACTCCTCGGCCGATGGCACTCGACGTCGAGGTTCCGAACCCACCCGACCTGACGAATCGCGGCGTTCCCGCCGGCTTCGAGGGGGACGTGGACGAGCTGGCGTCCCCGGCCGTGTTCCACCGCGCGGAACTGGAACAGGTGCTCCGCGACGGTGCGTGGCAGGAAGCGTTCCGGGAGTGGACAGCGTACACGGATCTGAGCGAGGTGGAGTATCGCACGCTTCGCGACCACGGCTGTTTCGAGGCGCTGGATCTCTACTGGGATCCGTCGGCCGAGCGACTCCGCGCCGACGTGCCGTCGATCCCGACCGATGTCGACGACGAGGTCACCCGGTCGCTGTTCCGGACGGAATTGAGCGATCTGTGTGATGTCGTCGTCGAGATGATCGAGGACGCGTACTGGGAGGGCGAACCCCGCTGGACGGACGACATATTCGAGGAGGAACCGACGGGCGAACCCGCGTTTGAGGAGGAATCGAGGCCCGAACCGACGTTCGAGGAAGGACAGGGGAACGAATCCGAGTTCGAGTGACGAGCGTCAGGGCGGGAGGATGACCGCCCGGCCCTCGATCTCGCCGTGTTCGAGGCGCTCGGCGACGGTGTTGATCTCGTCGAGGTCGTACCTGGACGTCCGCAGCGCCACGTCGCCGCGTTCGACCAGCGCGACCAGTTCCTGCAGTTCGGCGTACCGGCCGACGAGCGTGCCACGGTAGGCGAACTCGCCGTTGACGAGCGCCTGTGACGGTTCGTGGATGTGGCCGCCGTAGCCGACGACGTGGTGGTCGCCGCCCGCCGCGGTGATGTCGGGCGCGTAGCCCGTCGTCACGTCGGCACCGACGAAATCGAGGACCTGCTGGGCGCCGACGCCGTCGGTGATCGCCTCGATTTCGCTCGGGACGTCGACGCTCGTCGGGTCGACGGCGTGGTGGGCGCCGAGATCGGTCGCGAGGTCGCGCGCCTCGGGCTTGACGTCGAGGGCGGTGATCTCGACGGCGCTCATGGCGTCGAGACACTGGAGACCGATGTGGCCGAGACCGCCGACGCCGATGACGACGGCGTGGTCACCGGGGTTGAGTTCGCGGACGGCCTTCTTGACGGCGTGGTAGGCGGTGATGCCCGCGTCGGCGTGGGGGGCGATGTCCGCGGGGTCGACGCCGCCCGGGAGCGGGATCACCGCCCGCTCGTTCGTGTGGAGATACTCGGCGAAGCCGCCGTCGGTCGTCAGCCCGGGGAACTGGGCGTTCTCGCAGTACATGTCCTCGCCGAGTCGGCAGGGGCGACAGGTGCCACAGGTCATGTGTGGGTGACAGATCACCTGATCGCCCGGTTCGACCAGGTCGACGTCGTCACCCACCTCGACGACCGTCCCCGCGTTCTCGTGGCCGAGCGTCATCGGGAGGTCCTGCGGAGCGTACTCCTCCCACATCCCCTCGATGATGTGGTTGTCCGTCTGGCACCAGCCGGCACCGTCGACCTCGACGATTACGTCGTCGGGACCGTCCGCACTCGGCCGGTCGACTTCGTCGATGGAGAGCGCCTCGCTCATCTCCTCCGTGTACCCGTGGAGTCGTGCGGCGAGCATGCTATGATAACACCTACCGCGTTTTCACGGTGCGACGATAAAAATCCACCCCGTCGGGAGGCCTGGGTCTCCCGTCCGAAATCAGGTCAAGTATTCGATGTTTCGGGGGATTCGCGCTACTCCGTCGGCCGTCAGTGCCTCAGTTCGACTCTTCGCACTGTCCTTTCCGCGTGATATTCGGGGTCCGTTCGTGGCGATTTTTATCCACTACCGACTTCGGAGCTATCTTTCTCCATCTGTCGGTGGTTTTATATAAGAGTGTATTCATAAATCATGAAGGTTGGAAACACATGGCACTCGCCCCAATTGCACTCGGAATGACAGGATTACAGTTTAGCCTCTTCGTCAACGGCCTCATCTTCTCGGGCGTCGACGACGAGCCGACCGAAGAGGGTGGAGCGGACCCCATGCGGACCGCGGGCGTGGCGAGTCTCATCGCCGCCATCGCGTTGATCTTCATGGCGTTCTGGTTCGTCGTCGACGCGCCGCTTGGGACCGAAGGCGGCGCCGGCACGCTCCAGCTGACGTTCAGCGCCATCGCGGGGATGTACGGCTTCCTCCACATCGGCTTCTTTTTCGCCCAGTACTGGGGACTCGACCTCCGCCAAGTCGGGAACGCGGCCCTCGGCGTGGGCATCATGCAGTTGGCGTTCCTGCCGGTCGTCGCGGGTTTCGCGGACCTGCTCGGGTTTGCGAACATGGTCGCGATCAACGTCGTCCTCGCGTGGTACGTCGTCATCATGGCGGCCGTCTGGGGCGCGACACACGGCCGGTCGAGCGCGAAACTCGCCGGCTACACGCTGTTGATCGGCTTCGTTTTGACCTTCTACCTCCAGTTCGTGGCGAGTGGCATCGTGCCGCCCCCGTTCTGAGAACGCCGATCCGCCGCGTTTTCGTTTCGGGAGTGCCCGTGGCCGACCCCCGAAACATCCTTGTAGTATGTCACCAACAATCATGTGCCATGTACCGATACGAGGGCGAGGACGTGTTCGTCATCGACTCGCATCTCCACATGTGGGATGCGACCGAGGAGAACATCATCCACGAAGGAGGCGAGCAGTTCATCCAGTGTTTCTACGACTACCACACGGCGTTCACGCCGGAGGAAGAGCAGTGGTCGCTGGAGGAGTACCGCAAGTACGGCGCGGACCGGATGATGCAGGACCTGTTCGGCTCGGCGGCGGTGGACATGGGCATCTTCCAGCCCACCTACCTCACCGACTTCTACGACGAGGGGTTCAACACCGCCGAACAGAACGCCGAACTCGCCGAGGCGTATCCGGAGCGGTTCGTCCTCAACGGCACGTTCGACCCGCGCGACGGCGAGGAGGGGCTGCAGTATCTGGAGGAACTGAACGACAAGTACGACCTGCAGGGGGTCAAACTGTACACGGCGGAGTGGCGTGGCGAGTCGAAGGGGTGGCGCCTCGACAGTGAGGAGTCGTTCCGCTTCCTGGAGAAGTGTGCCGAACTCGGCATCCGGAACATCCACCCGCACAAGGGACCGACGATCAGGCCGCTCAACCGCGACGCGTTCGACGTGGCGGACGTGGACGACGCCGCCACCTCCTTCCCCGAACTCAACTTCGTCGTCGAGCACGTCGGCCTGCCGCGGCTGGACGACTTCTGCTGGATCGCCGCCCAGGAGCCGAACGTCTACGGCGGTCTCGCCGTCGCGGCGCCGATGGCCGTCCACCGGCCCCGGAAGTTCGGCGAGATCATGGGCGAACTCCTCTTCTGGCTGGGCGAGGATCGCCTCCTCTTTGGCTCCGACTACGCGCTCTGGAACCCCGACTGGCTGGTCGACGTGGTGATGAACGCCGAGTTGACCGACGAGCAGCGCGACGAGTACGGCGTCGAGTTGGATCTCGAGACGAAAAAGAAGATCATGGGCGAGAACGCCGCCGAACTCTACGACATCGACATCGAGGAGAAAAAGCGGGAGTTCCAGTCCGACGCCGTCACCGAGGAGTTCGGCCTGGGCGACCACTACGAATCGAGCCCGGCGCCGGCGGACGACTGATGTCGACGAACTCACACGGCGACGGCGTGACGGAGGCGCAGGTCCGCGAGCGCCTCGACCGCGTCACCGACCCAGAACTCGACACCTCCATCGTCGAACTGGAGTACGTCGACGAGGTTCGGATCGACGGCGGAACCGTCGAGGTGGCCTTTACCCTCCCGACCGCGTGGTGTTCGCCGGCCTTCGCGTGGATGATGGCGACCGACGCCCGCGACGAGGTCGAGGCACTGTCGGGGGTGACTCGCGCGACGGTCGAACTCCGGGAGCACATGCACGACGCGGAGATCAACCGCGGCGTCAACGAGCGACGCTCCTTCGGCGAGGCGTTCCCCGACGCCGACGGGGACGTCGAACCGGTTCGCGCCGAACTCGACGAGAAGGCACGGATCGCTCGCCAGCACGACGCGACCGGTGCGCTTCTCGACGCCGGTCTCGACGGCGCACAGATCGCCTCGGTGACGCGGGACGACGTCGTGATCGGTGCGGATCGCGCCCGCGTGTGGCTCCGCGGCGGCTCGCTCGCGGTGGCCGTCGACGCCGACCCCCTGGAACGCTATCTCGACAAGGCGCGAGCGACCGGCCTCCTCGACGACGACCACCCCGAACTGTTTCGGACGCCGGAGGGCGAGCCGATCACGCCGGCAGCGTTCGAGACGGTGCGCCACCGGACGCGACTCGCCGGCGTCAACATGAGCGGACAGGGGTCGGTGTGTGACGCGCTCCACGAGTCGCGTCGGGCCGAGGATCGGCCACCCCTCTCGATGCGCTCGGACTAGAAGCCGATCAGCCCGCCCGGTCCCGCCGGCGGTCCGCTCGACCCGTCACGCTCGCCGCCGTCGTCCTCAGGTTCGCCGTGGCCGGGGGTCGCCAGCCCGTAGCGGTCGCGCGCCGCGAACTCCCGGGGGTCCCAGCCGCACTCGGGACAGGCGTCCTCGTCGTAGTCGAAGTCGACGCCACAGCCGAGACACTCGTTCTCCGCGCCCATAGAGACCGATTCACACAGATTCGAAATAAAACCGACGGCGCGTTCCCGGCGTCGCAGGGGACGACAGTCGGGCCCGCGCCGAACGGAGACCGACCGGACGTGATGTAGTTCTAGGTACATGATTGGCGGCGGCGCGGAGGTCCGACCGACACCGGAGCGGTTCGACGGGATCGACAATCGCATCGCACCGTCGGACAGATCCAACGGGAGGAGGCGACAGGCACCGGTTCCACTGGAACGAGCGCGCGTGCAGAGACCGGCACGGAGGCGAATCGGGCGGGCGATTTCGCGGAAGAGATGCCAGACGAAACGGTAGGGTCGAAAGGTGTTATCTGCTGTGATATCTCTATCCGGAGGCCCATTTCCGCTGGACGTGAGAATCTCAGATATACAATTAGAGACCATCTACCACGTGATTTCTCCGCTCTCGAATCGAAATGGAGGCCCTTCAGGAGTGCTCGATGGGGTTATATTATAAATTCTGATAATCACTTTCATCGACGTGCAATATTTTTTAACATTACCCGCTCCTCCTACGGTGGCAAGAAGGCGCTTGGAACCGACACCAGACGTTCTACAGAATTAGCCACTATGAAGACACAAGACACCATGTCCTGCATCAACTGTGGAGTCGCGTCGGAGTACAATCGACGCGTCGAACACGTCGAGACGGGACGGATCGTAGGGGGACTGTGCGAATCGTGCGAACAAGCCCGGTTCGGGGACACACTCCGCACGCTGCAGGCGTCCGAGTCCCCGACCTGTTTGTACTGCGACTCTCGCCCGACGTACGCGTTACCGGAACACGTCGTCTCCCTGGACGACGGCGGCAGGATCGAATGCGAAGTATCGGGGTACTTCGTCACCCCAGACACGCCCCATCTCTGTCGCTCACATCTAGCCGTGATGCGGCCGGAATCGGCGACGTTCTGGCCCGAACGACCACAGACGGTCGACGTGGGGGATTGACATGGATCTACTCAGGGACAAGGCCCCGTGGATGGTAGAGCTAGACGACTGCATCCTCGAAACGCTCTCCGTCTACGGGGGGCTCAAACTGTATCCCCTCCACCGCCGACTCGTCCGGCAGAACCGAGCGGACGTACCGGTTGCCTACGTCCTCCTGCGGTGCAAACGGCTACGAGAGTACACACTGCTTTCACAACAGGACGGCGTGTTCGTACTGACCGAAACGGCCCGGGCGTATCTGGACGGCGAACTGGACGCCGCGACGCTGCATCCGGAGGGAACGGATCGACACGAGGTACGGCAGCATCGATGACGTCGGCACTCACGGTCACCTATCGAACCGACACGGGAACACGGTTCCGCGTTCGAGTGCGCCCGACCGACGGTGGATGGGAACTCGTCAGGGAGCGGCGAGTCGGCGACGTCTGGTGTGAAGTCACCCACAGACCGGTGACCGAAGTCTACATCAACACCCAAGATCACCTCCTTCTCTGACAGCAACGGAGAAGCGCTTCGTCCCCCGAACGCGTAAGGCGGTCTCGGCCGAAGGGCAGGTATGCCGGCGAAACCGGTCTTCGAACTCTATCGGGACAGGAGCGGGGAGTGGCGGTGGCGCCTCGTCGCGTCGAACGGCAACATCGTCGCGGACAGCGCGGAGGGCTACGCGTCGAAACAGGGGGCGAAACGGGGGATTCGGAGCGTCAAACGGATCGCCCCCGACGCCGACGTGGAGGAGTCGTAGGCGGCCGCCGTCCCGCACCACCGAGTAGCGGGTGACGACGGCGTATTCGCCGGACAACGGCGTGCTACCGCCGGTTCTTCGGATTCGGCTCTCGTCAGAAGATTGCGGCAGTAGAGACCACCTATCTCCAGGAATCCGGCGTTTCAGACTTATCTTGTGGTTTTTGTGCCGATGTTGCCACCAACCGGGTAGCACGGAGGATACGAACCGAATGTCACACACGAAACGGACGGTGGTCGGGGCGGTCGGCGCAGCGACGATGTTGACGATGCCGTGGAACGGGAGCCGGCTGCTCGATCCACACTTGCTCTCGACGGTCGCGACGGTCGCCGTGAGCGGGGTGGCGATCCTCGGCGCGGCGTTTCTCCTCACGTGGGGCGCGGAGACGGCGGAGAAAGACGTGCCGCGGGCGTTCGCAATCGCCGTCCTCGCGGTGTTGGCCGTCGCCCCCGAGTACGCGGTCGACGCGCTCTACGCCTGGAACGCGGGGGCGTTCGCGGGTAGCGCGCAGGGCGCCGAATCGGGCAACCTCGCGGTCGCCAACATGACCGGCGCGAACCGCATCCTCATCGGGATCGGATGGGCCGGCATCGCGCTGTTTACCATCCTCCGGGCCGGCGCCGAATCTGATCCGGCGGTCGAACGCCGGGACGGACGCCTCGCCGACGCCGTGACGCTCGACCGCGACATCGGACTCGAAATCGGCTTCCTCCTCGCGGCGACGGCGTGGGCCTTCGCGGTCCCGCTCGGCGGCGGCATCGGCCTGATCGACACGCTCGTTCTCGTCGGTCTCTACGTCGCGTACCTCGTGATCGTGATTCGGGGCGACCCCGATCCGGATGCGGGCGAACACGGCGGCGTCCCCGGAGCGCTCCAGCGACTCGCGAAGCCCTACCGGTGGCTGGCCGTCCTCGTGCTGTTTGCCTACTCCGGGGTGATCATCTTCACCGCCGTCGAGCCGTTCGCCCACGGACTCGAAACGCTCGGGACGCAGATGGGCGTCCCCGCCTTCTTCATGATCCAGTGGATCGCCCCGCTGGCGTCCGAGTCACCGGAGCTGATCGTCGTCCTCGTGCTCGTCAACAAGGCCCGGTCGACGGCCGGCTTCAACGCCCTCATCTCGTCGAAGCTCAACCAGTGGACGCTCCTCATCGGTACCCTCGTCGTCGTCTACTCGCTCGCGCTCGGCCAGTACGGCGCGCTCCCGTTCGATCAAAAGCAGGCCGGGGAAATCTGGTTGACCGCCGCCCAGTCGCTCTTTGCCCTCGCGCTGATCGTCGACTTCGAGATCAGCGTCCGGGAGGCCGTCGCCCTGTTCGTCCTGTTCGCCAGCCAGGTCGCGACGGAGTTCCTGCTCGTCCGGGACGTGATCGAACTGCCCGTGACGCAGTATCAGTTGCTCCTCTTGTTTACCGCCGTCTACGTCGCGCTCGCGGCGGGGCTGTTCGTCGTCCGTCGGGACGCGATCACGCGGCTAGTGGCACAGGTCCGGGGCGTCCTCAGCCAGCGGTTCGCGACCGGGTCGCGGTTCCGGTACGCCGACTGAGCGACGGCGCCACACAGTTACGGCGGCCGAGACCGAACGCGAGGTATGGAACTGATCGTGTACGGTCCGCTCCGCGCCGCGACCGGCGAGAAACGGGTCAGCGTCGACCCGGACGGCGAGACGGTCGCCGCCGTCGTCGAGGCGTTCCTGACCGCCTACCCGCGCGCCGAGTCCCACCTCGTCGACGAGGACGGCGCCCTCCGGCCGAGCGTGCGCGTCACCGTCGACGGCGAACGGGCGGGGCTCGACGACGACTGCCCGCCCGACGCCGAGCTGGCCCTGTTTCCGGCGATGCGCGGTGGGTAGGTCAGAGGTCGTACTGCCGTCGAACGGCGTCGGCCAGTCCCACGCCCTCCAGCCGCTCCATCGGCGCCAGCATCGATAGCTGGACGACGCCCGGCAGGCGCGCGATTTCGACGCCGCCGGTGAACGTACAGCGGGCGCGCACCTCGCCCTCGCTCATGTCGAGGAGGGCGCCCGCACGGTCGAACGCGTTGTCCGTGGCGTCGTTGATCGTCGCGCCCGAGCCGATCACCTGGACGGGTGCGGCGTCGACCACCCCGTCTACCCCGTACTCCGCGGCGAGGTCGGCGCCCGCCTCGCGTTCGGCGTCGGTGTAGGGCTTGGCGATCTCCGGCAGGTCGGACTCGTTGGGGAGGAGGAGCGGGCCGTCGATATCCAGTCCCTTGATCACCTCGACTTCGAGTTCGGTCCGGCCGCTCACGTCGGTCGTGTGCAGGGAGAGTTCGCCGTCGCCCTGGTTGGCGTGCAGGTCGCCGACGTAGAGACCGGCGCCCTCGATTTTCACCGGGCAGATCAGCGTCGCGCCCGGCCGGACGTCGTTGGAGTCCATGTGCCCGTCGGTGCGGTCCGCGAGCGCCGCCTCGTCGGGCAGCCCCCAGTCGTGCCCGGCGCCGATCAGGAACTGTCCGAAGTCGCCGGCGTTGTGTGAGTCGGGGAACTCGCGGGGTGGCGTCGTCCCGATGTTGCCGATGAAGGGGCGGAGGTGGCCGAGCGTCCCCGGAATCTCGTCGGGCTTGTACAGCAGGATCGGGTGCTGGCGGGAGTGCTCGGGGAGGGCCATCGCCTCGTCGGCACGTTCGGCGAGGTCCGTCGCGCCCTCGTCGCCGACCGTCAGCCCGACGGAGCGGTCGTCGTCGAAGGCGACGGTGTAGCCGAACTCGAAGCCAAAGGAGGAGGCGTTGGCGCCACACTCCGCACACCGGATCGCGTCCTCACCGATCCCCTCGACGACGCTCTCGGGCCACTCGGTCCCGCACTCGGGGCAGCGGTGGTCGACGAAGGGGTCGTCGCCGAACGCCTCCTCGCGCTCGGCCATGCTCCCGGTGCTCGTCGCGACGCTCGTCACGTCCACGTCCCTGATGCGGACGACCAGCGCGTCACCGGGTTCCGCGTTCTCGACCCGGATCGGCCGGGTGACTTCGTGCCCGCCGCGGAATTCGGGGGTGATCATCGGTCCCCAACACGCCGGCGGCGTGTGCGTGCGCACCGTCCCGCCGTCGGCGACCGTCCCGGCCCACTCCTGGTCCGGGCCGACGAGGCCGAGCGTGAACCGGTCGACGTCGAGTTCTTGCTGGATCTGCTGAGACATACGGTGAAAGTTCGCCGCGTGTGACAATAACTGTTAGCACGACTCGCGGGCGAGCGTCGCCCGGACGCCCGGCGTCGGCGGCGCCGTCGCCCGAGCGCCCGGTGTACCGCGGACGGTGCGACGAACGGCCGTCACCCGCCGAGACCGCTCCGGAAGCCCCGCTGGATCGTCATGGCGTGGGCGTAGTCCGCCTCGGAGAGGATGCCGACCAGTTCGCCGTCCCGCTGGACGATGGCGTCGAGACCGCCCGTGCCCTGCAGTTCCACCAGCGTATCGAAGGCGTCGGCGCTCGGCACCACGTACGCCACGTCGCGCATGATCTCGCCGACCGTCGTCGTTCCGTCCTGCCGGCGAGCCTTCTTCAGGTCGTCGAGCGTGACGATGCCCACGGGGGTGCCGTCCGCGTCGGTCACGAGGTGGACGGGCTGTCGGTCCCGGAGCATCTGCGTCCCGAACTCGTCGACGGTCGTCGTCGTGGTGACGGTCGCGGGCTCCCGGGTCATGATGTCGCCGACGGTGAGCCCCTCGAAGAGTTCGTCGAGGAGGACCGCCTTGGACTCGGTCGTCGCGGCGCCGTAGATGAAGAAGGCGAGAAGCAACAGGATGATCTGGAAGGTGAAGACGCCCACGATGGCAAAGAGGAAGGCGAAGAGCACGCCGATCCGGGCGGCGATGCGGGTCGCGGTGCCGTACGGCCGCGAGCGGGCGAGGAGCGCCCGGAGGACCCGGCCGCCGTCCATCGGAAACGCCGGGAGGAGGTTGAACGCCGCCAGCGTGACGTTCACTATCGCGAGCCACCCGACGACGAACCGCGGGACCTGCAGCGACTCCGGCGCGACGAGCACGACGCCGTAACAGACCGCGGCGACGAGAAGGCTCGACACGGGACCGGCGATGGCGATCCAGAACTCCCGATCCCACTCCTTCGGGAACGTCTTCAGCGACGCCAGACCGCCGAGAATCCAGAGCGTGATCGACTCGATCTCGAGTCCGTAGCGCAACGCGACCCACGAGTGCCCGAGTTCGTGGATCGTCACGCTCACGAACAGGCCCACCGCCGCGACGATCCCGATGAGCCACGGCGTCGATCCGGCACGGAGGCGAGCGAGGTCGAACCCGGTGCCCGTGATCGTCTCGATGAACCCCGCGTACAGTTCGATCTGTTGCCCGCTCCCGATCAGCCACGCGAGGATCGGGAGGAAGATCAAAAGCGAGGTGTTGATCCGGATGGGAATCCCCCAGATTTCGGTGATCGTGTAGCTCCGCATGGCTATTCGTTGGCCGGGAGTCACTTAGTCCCGCCCACATTCGCCGCGTCGGAGTCGAGTCCCACGAGCCGTCTCGTCGCCGGCGTCGGCGGGCGGGAACATGTTCGGACATACAGGCAGGGACCGAGAGCCCCATCGTCCGCCATGGGCGCGATCCCGGGTAACGTCGAGACGGATCAGCAACCCCCCATGACGATCCCGTTACGTCACTTCGTCGTCGGTCTCGGATTTCTGTTCGGCGGCGTCCTCCTCGGGATCGGGATCGCCGTCGACGCCGTTCCGGGGCTCGGGACCTTGGCACACGTCCACCTGCTGTTGGCGGGGTGGATCTGCATCACGATCATGGGTGCGATGACCCAGTTCGTCCCCGTCTGGTCGGGCGCGACCCTGTACTCGCGTCGGCTCGCCAGCGCGCAGTTGATCCTCGTCGTCGCCGGGCTACTCGGGTTCGTAACGGGTCTCGTACTCGACTCGCTCGCGTGGCTCGCGCCGTTCGGCGGACTCATGCTCGCCGGCTTCTGGACGTTCGTCTACAACGTCGCGCGGACGATGGCGCCCCTCGACGCCTACGACGTGACCGAGCGTCACTTTCTGCTCGCACTCGGCTTTTTCGTCGCGCTCACCGCGTTGGGGCTGCTCCTCGCCGTCGATTTCACGCACCCGGTGTTCGCGAACGTCCCCGTCGACCGCACGAACGTCGTGGCGATGCACGCGACGGTAGCCGTCTTCGGTGCCGTGTTGACGACCGTGTACGGCGCCCTCTACCAGCTGGGGACGATGTTCACCCAGACCGAACTGCACGGCGTCGACGACTACCTTCGGCCGGTCGAAGCGGTCGGTCATCCGGTCGGCGTCGTCCTCCTGGCACTCGGGCGGGGCGTGGACGCAGTGCTCGTCTCCCGGATCGGCGCCGTGCTCGTTCTGGGGGCGGCGCTCGCGTTCGGGACGGTCCTCGCGCGGAAGCTCTACGAGATGCGGGTCGACTGGACGCCGATGCACACGCGATACGCGGTCGCCGTCCCGGGGCTGATCGGGTGGGCGCTCGTCACCGTGCCGGCGTGGCTTCGGGACCCCAACGCGCCCTCAGTCCTGCTCGGGGCGCCCGGCGCCGTCCACCTCTTCGTCCTCGGAACCGTCGGCTTCGTCGTCTTCGGGACCCTCTATCACGTCGTTCCGTTCGTCGTCTGGGTCCACCGGTACAGCGACCGACTCGGACTCGAAGCGGTTCCGATGATCGACGACCTCTACGACGACAGGGCGGCGGCCGCCGACGCGACGCTACTGGTGAGCGGAACACTCCTGCTCGTCCTGTCGGAGTGGTTCGGTCTCTCGGCGACGATCCAGGGCGTCGGTGGCGGACTGGTGAGTCTCGGGGTCGTCGTCTTCGGTGCGAACGTGCTCTCGGTGATTCGCGCCCACAGTCCCCACTCGCTCACTCGAATTCTCTTGGGATCGTTCGGCTCGCGTCGGGAGTCGACGTCGGTCGGGGAGTGATCGGCCCACACGTCGTCCGGGCCGACACGATTCCCGGCGTCGAACGACTCCACGTCGGCGGTACAGCGGCAGCGGGTCGTGATCGTCGACCGGAGTCAGTCGGTCTCGCTCCGCGCCCGCTCCACCGTCGCCGCCTCGTCGGTGCGCAGATCCGAGACGAACGCGAACAGCTCTTCGAAGTCGGCGATCCCCTCTTGGACGAGATACTGAACGTAGCGGTGTTTCCGGTGGAATTCGGCCTCGACGGTCTCCACCTCGCGGTCGGTGGCGTCGGCGAGGCGATGGAAGAGCCGGAAGCCGAGCGCGCGATGACCGTCGTCCAGATGCGGATGCGCGTAGTCGAGCGTGAACCGACCCTCGGTGTCTCGACGCGCGACGACGTTCCAGTAGAGGGTGCGGCCGCCCTTCTCGACGGCGCCGGAGGGAAGCGTCCCGGCGTCGAGGGCCTCGTACTCGTGTTCGCTCAAGAGTTCGACCGCCTCCGCGACGTAGCGGTCGCCGTCGACGTGGTGCGGGAAGACCACGAGATCGATCTCGCGCAGGAGGTAGGGGGCCAGCCCCTGCTCGACGACGCGATTGACGAGCGTCTCCACGTCCTCGGCGTGGGTCGTGCCGATGACGCCGTGGCCGGTGTTGAGCGTCTCGCCGAACGTCTCGAAGGAGGCGGGCGTGTTGATCTCGGCGATCACTTCCACGTCCGGATTCAGGTAGTTGGTTTCGGTCATCAGGCGGGCCATCGAAACGCGCTTGTACTCGTTCTCGTGGTCGCGCGTCGTGAGCGAGATGCCCGTCTCGTGGGGGAGACGCACCTCGCGGCTCCCCTCGTCGATGGAGACCGGGCGGTCGTCGTAGGGGACGAAGGGCATGTGGGCGTTCATGAGCGTCGTCTTCCCCACTCCAGTCGGTCCGGAGAAGAGCACGACGCCGTGGCGCTCGTACAGCATCCACAGCAGCGTGACGAGTTCGGTCGAGAGGGCGTCGCGCTCGATCAGATCGACGGGCGTCATGACGTCGGCGGCCTGCTTGCGGATGGAGACGTGTGGGCCGTCCTCGGAGATGACGGGGAGGGCGACGGCACAGCGGATCGTCTCGGCGGTCCCCGGCAGGTCGAGGTTCACCTTGGCGCTCGGCCGACTCGCGCTGAGTTCGGTCCCGTCGCTCGCGGCGAGCTGGGTGACCACGTTGACGAAGGCCGTCTCGTCGTCGAACGCGAGATTCGTCGGAATCCGGCCGACCGGGAGTTCGTCCGCCCGCGGGATCACCTTCACGCGTTCGTCGACGCGGTTCGCCTCCACGTCCTCCAGATGCGGGTCGCGGATGGGGATGGTCAGGACGCCGTGTCCCACGTAGTCTCGGAGGACGTAGTAGACGAGGTCGTCGAGGCGGTCGGTCGCGTAGCGGCTGTCGACCGGCGGGACCGCGAGACCGTACTCCGCCAGCGCCGTCGTCAGGCGGTACTTCGTCGCGGCGACCCACGCCCGCGTGTTCCGCGCGGTGAGTCGACGGGAGAGGAAGCGTCTGGCCCGCTCGCGGACGAAGGTGTGACGGTCCTCGACCACGTCCTCGACGTTGGCCTCCCAGATTCGCTCTTTGCACTCCTCGATGAGCTGCTCGTCGCCGGGGAGCAGATCCGGTTCCAGAACGGCGTATTTCGTCGAGAACTGGTCGCTCCCGAGCAGGTGTTCCCGGTAGACGACGACGTCGACGTCGAACCCCGCGAAGCCGACGGTGTACTGCCGGAGGCGCTCGCCCGCGACCCGGTCGACGAAGCGGGCGTCGGCCGCGAAGTCGGTCCGGGCCGGCGCGTAGTTCTCGGTGTGGACGACCACGCGGTCGTCCTCGCGGCCCACGTCGACCACCTCGATCCGGTCGTCGAGCGCCAGCGGCGTCGGCTCCTCCAGCAGTCGCAGTTCACAGAGGGCGTGGTGGGTGAGCCGGCGCCACGCGGCCGGCGAGGCGTCGATCAGACGGTCGAGTGCGCGGCGGTACTTGGGTTCGAACCCCGCGGCGGCGCGTTCGGCCGTCCCTTCTCGCGTCAGCGGCCGGCGCCGGTTGACGACCGTGAAGTGGTCGCGGATACGGTCCATCGCGGCGCGATCCGTGGGACCGAGACTGGGTTCGCGAACGTCGTACCGGAAGTCGTCGCCGGCGTCGGTCTCGCGGATCGTCGCCACCACGCCCGGCGACACCTCGTACTGGTCGACCACGTCGGGCGCGTACCACGCGTCGGGGTCGTCGGGTGCCCGCGGCGTCGGAACCGGCCCGTCGTCGGCGGGCGATCCCTCGACACCGACCGACAACCTCGGTTCGTCACTCATTCGTCACAGCCCCTCCTCGCGAGCGACATAGTCGTTGATGGCTCGCTATCAGGGATAATATTCGGGGTGGCGAGGCAGGTCAGTCCGCACCCGCGACCGGGGGATCGTCGGCAGTGGCGTCCGGGTGGGTCCCGAGGGCGAACTCGTCGAGGAGCGTTCGGAGCGTGTCCGCCTCGGCCGCGAGGTCGTCGACGTGTGCCGCCACGTCGGCGAGGGAGTCGGCCTGTCGATCCGCGGCCGCGGCGACGTTCGTCGCCCCCGACGCCGTCTCCTCGCTCGTCGTCTCGACGCGCTCGATCGTGGAGACGGTCTCCTCGGTCGAGGCGGCCTGCTGGTCGGTCGCGTCCGTGATCTCTCGCATCCCCTCGTCCGTCTCGTGGGCGAGTTCCGCGATGGTGTCGAGCGAGTCGATTGCCGTCTCGACCGTCTCCACCGCTTCGGCCACCTCGTCGGTCGTCCGTCGCATCTCCTCGACCGTCGCCGTGGTCTGGCTCTGGACGCCGTCGATGATCTCCTGAACGTCCGTCGCTTCCGCCTGCGCCTCCTCGGCGAGGCTCTTCACCTCCTCGGCGACGACGGCGAAGCCGTCGGCGTCGTCCCCCGAGTGGGCGGCCTCGATGGAGGCGTTGAGCGCGAGGAGGTTCGTCCGCTCGGCGATGTCGGAGATGGTGGCGACGATGTCGCCCATCCGAGTCATGCGGTCGTCGAGTTCGCGGAGGTGTTCCATCGTCTCGGTCGCTCGCCGTTCGATGGCGTCCATCCGGTCGAGTGCTTCGACGGCCGCCCGCTGGCCCTCGTCGCCCTCCTCGGCCGTGCTGGTGGCTACCTCGGCGACGCTGTCGGCCGAGGCGGCGATCTCTTCGATCGTGGCCGAGAGGTCGCTCATTTCCGAGACGATCTGTCGGAGCTGGTCGCGCTGTTCCTCGGCGTCGGCGGCGATCTCGTCGGTCGCGTCGCGGACCTCCGCGCTCGACTCGGCCACCGCGTCGACGTCGGCGGCGGTGTCGGCGGTGCGGTCCGAGACGGTGTCGGCGAAGGCGTACACCTCGGCGACCGTCCCCTCCAGATCGTCGAGCATCCGGTTGAACGAGCGGGCAATCGACGCCATGGCCTCGCTCTCGGGATCGGGGTCCATCCGCACGGAGAGGTCCTTGTCGGCGGCGGCGGCCATCACGCCGCCGTACTCGTCGGCGGTCCGTTCGAGGTGGTCGGTCAGGGCCTCCAGTTCGCGGGTGTTCGCCCGGAGGTTGTCGGTCATCCGGTCGAGGTCGTCGCCGAACGATCCCGGCACGTCCTCGTCGAGGGCGGCGGCGTCGAACTCCGCCCGCGCCAGGGCGTCGGCCTGGGCCGAGATCGTCTCGAGTGACGCCCGCATCCCGTCGAAGGCGCCGACGAGGCTGCCGATCTCGTCGTCCTGATCCGGCACGTCGAGCGTCACCGAGTCGAGTTCGCCCGCCGCGATGGTCGTCGCCGCGTCCTCCAGATCCCTGATGGGGGCCACGAAGTCCTCCCGTGTGATGAGCAGCGTGTTGCCGAAGGCGACGGCGGCCCCGCCGAGGAGGAGGGCGGTGACGAGCGAGCGGGACAGCCCTCCGAGGACGAACGGAAGCAGGGCGAGCAGAATCGCGACGCCGAACTGGATCGTCACCGCGGCGACGATCTTGCGCTCGACCGACTCGTCGACACCGAGGCGATCCATCGATCCCCAGAGTGCTCGCCGGTACAGGTCCGGTATCGAATCCATGCTCGGTCGGTCGGGGTGGAGAGTGACAAATCTGTAGCCGATTATCAGATCGTAGGAACGGCGGCCGGCGCGGCGGGCGACGCGCAGTCACCGTCGAACCCCGAGGCTTATTCCCGCGACGTACTTTGGGCGCGTATGGACGACGAGATCAGCCCCGAGGAGGTCGAGGCGGCGCTCGACGGCGAAGACCGACCACGGATCGTCGACATCAGATCCCCCGGCGAGTTCGCCCGGGGACACATCCCGGGGAGCGAGAACGTCCCGTTCGGGGAGTTGCCGGATCGTATCGGCGAGTTCGCCGACGCCGACCACATCGTCACGGTCTGTCCGCACGGGAAAGCCAGCGTGCAGGCCGCGCGGCTCATCGGCTCCTACGAGGGGACGACGGACGCGAGAGTCGAGAGCATGGCTGGCGGGCTGGAGGCGTGGGAGGGCGACCTGGAATCCGACGCCGACGCCGATAGCAGCGAGGCTCCGGAGTCGCCGTTCTGAGCGTCCGTAAAAAAACTCGACGTACGGGCGGTTAGGTGACGATCACGCGACGTTGAACCCTTTGTCGCGGAGGAAATCCTCCACGCGGCCGAGGTGATTCCCCTGGAGCTCGATCGAACCGTCCTCGACGGTCCCGCCGCAGGCGAACTTCGACTTCAGGTCCGACGACAGGCTGTCCATGTCGACGTCTTTCGGATCGAACCCTTCGATGATCGTTACTTCCTTCCCGTAGCGGCGCTCGTCGATGCGGATATTGATCTCCTGAGACTCTTTGGCTACGTCCTCGCAGACGCAGAGTTCCTCAGGGAGCCCGCACGTCGAGCAGACTTCCGACATTACAGCGTAAAGCTACTGGATGGGGCTATTAAACAGTATCGGGACGACCCCCCGGGATACCGGTTCGGCCGTCGATCAGCGAGCGAACGGCCGGGTCGGAAGCGTCCGCTCCCGAACCAGTTCGTCGACCGCGTCGGCCGCGGCGTCCGCAGTCGCCCGATCCACCCCGTCGCCGTAGCGAGCGCGTTCGTACGCCGACAGCACACGCCGCGCCCGGTCGTCGTCGGTCACGCTCCGGAGGTACGCCCGCGGCGTCTCGCCGGGACGGCGCGGGCGTTCCTGCCGTTCGAGCAGGTACGCGAGCCGTTCGAACGCCCGGACGGCGTCGGCGTCGGGGTCGCGCCGCGGCCCGCGCCGGCGGAGCCACACCGCCCGGACCGCGCGCCGACCGGCGCCAGTGCGTCGGATCGCCGCGCCGACGCCCACGAGGACGACCCCCCAGAACGCGAGCGCCTCGGTCGACGGGAGTTCGGGTCCGTCGTCGGCCGTCGGCGTCACCGGACCGGTGTCGCCGACGGCGACCGGGTCGCCCGTGCCGACCGAGGCGTTGGCCGTGGACGTCGGCGTCGCGTCGGGATCGGTGTCCGCGCCGTCCCCGACGCCGCCGGTGGGGGTCGGCGTCGGCGTCGACGCGCCCGTGTCCTCGGTGTCGACCCCCGTCTCGCCCCGCTGCCGGGCGTCGGTGAGGCGGGCCCGCTCCGCGGACTGACGGGGGGCGGCCGGCGTGGGATCGAACCGCACCCACCCGTGGTCCGGCACGTACACCTGCACCCACGCGTGCGAGTCGAGACCGCGCACCACGAACTCGTCGTCGACGCGTTCCCCGGCGGTGTAGCCGGTGACGAACCGGGCGGGCACGCCCTCGGCCCGGAGCATCGTCACCATCGTCGTCGCGTAGTAGGTGCAGTAGCCGGCGTCCATCTCGAAGAGGAAGGCGTCGGCGACGTCGCCCTCGGGGCGCTCGACGGTCAGCGAGTAGCGCTTGGTCGACTCCAGATACGCCTCGACCGCGACCGCCGTCTCGTACGGCGTCTCGGCGTCCGCCTCGGCCGTCACGTTCGCGGCCCGCTCTGCGACGCGGTCGGGCGTCGACGCCGGGAGCTGCGTGTACCGCTCGGCCACGTCGTCGGGGTAGTCGGTGCCGGCGGTCCGGAGTTCGGCCGGCGGGGCGTCCACGACCCGGCTCGTCACCGTGTACGACTCGTCGGGGTCGATGGTCGTCGCGGGCCGGATGCTCCCCTGTGTCGTGACGCGGACGCGGTTCGACCGAACGCCGTCGACGTCGGTCGGTCGCCACGCCGCCGGCATCGCGCCGAGCTCCGTCTCGGCGGTGACGGTCTGGCGGAGTTCCCGCCCGCCGCCGGGCGGCCCGCGTAACTGATCGGTGTACGGGTCGGTGTCGCCGGATCGGACCCACCCCGAGCCGGTGTAGCGGTCGTACGTCCCCGTCGTCCAGTACGCGTCCGCGGGGCTCTCGACCGTGAACTGCACCTGCGGTGAGAGGCGGATCGTCCCCACGACCCGAACGCTGTCGCCCGAATCGACGAAGCTAGCCACGCCGGTCGGCGAGGTGCGGTCCGGGAGGACGGGACCCGAACGCGCCGTCGGTGCCATAGAGAGCGTCGCCGCGACGACCACCATCGCCACGAGGAGAACGAGGAGCGTATCGACCTGTGCCGCGGTTCCACCGTGCCGATCTAGCGTACCGAAGCCGACGACGCCCGCCGCGCCGACCACGCCCGCGAGCGTCGTGAGCGTCCCCGCGTCGCCGGTCAGGACGAACAGAGAGAGCGCCGCGCCGCCGACGACGACGCTCCAGACGTAGCGGCGGCGGACGGCGAGATACCACGAGAGGAAGACGGGCGCCGGCGCGACCGAGAGCGCCCAGACGTTCGCCTGCGTCAGCCGGAGTACCGACAGGCCGGTGAGCAGGGCGACGGCGTCGGCGGCCAGCCGGGCGGGCGAGATGAGCGCCCGCTGGGTCGCGGGCACCGAGAGGAAGTACACCGCGATCCCTCCGCCGAGGGCGAGCAGCGACAGGAACAGCGCCGTCCGCACCCGGAGAACCCGGCCGACGGCGACGGCCAGCGACGCCGATCCGACGAGCACGGCCAGCATGAGCCGCGACCCGCCCACCACGTCGGTCACGTGATAGAGGATACCCCCGTACGAGGCGGTCAGCAGGAGGACGGCGCCGAGGGCGCCGAGCCGAAAATCGGGCGTGAGCGCGACCGGGAGGACGCCGTCCCGGTCCGCGAGGTCGACGCTCACGCGACCACCCCCGGCGCGGAGCGGTCGGCGGTGGTCGGCGTCCCGTCCGCGGCGTCGCCACCCACCGACCGGCGACGACCGGGATCGAACGCCACCCGCTCCCCGTCGATCCGGAGCGTCGCCCGGTCGGGGGGTCGATCCGCCTCCTCGCCGTCCACGCGGACGGCCACGTCCGCGTCGCGATCCGCGACGTGGCCGGCGCCGACGCGGGCGAGGTGGGCGAGCAGTCGGTCGGTCTCGCCCGGCGCCAGCGTCACCCGGCCGCCGGGCGTCGTGAGCGTCACGGTCGCCCCCGCGTCGAGGAGGACGCAGCCGACGCTGGCGGCCGCCTCGGCCATCCGATCCGCACGGCCGGGCGCCGCACTCGCCGCCACCGTCACCGTCGGCTCGTCGCCGTCGTCGACGAACTCCTGGACGACGAGGGCGTCCCGCTTGGCGCTCGTCTTCCAGTGGACGTCTCGGAGGGAGTCGCTCCGGGTGTACTCCCGGAGGTGGTCGAACGCGCCGCGCGCGGCGGCGTCGGCGGGCGTCGAGAGCGCCCGCAGCCGCTCGCTGACGGCCGCCGAGGGGTGGAACACGCGCGGGTACACCAGCACCGACTCGCGCCCCTCGGTGACGAACGTGCGCCGAGCGAGACCGAGCACGTCGCGTGCGTGGACGACTGCGGGACCGAGTTCGTGGACGCCGCGCTCGCGGTAGGTCACGTCGTAGGTGAGCGGGTCGCCGCCGACGAGGACGGTCCCGCGCGCGTCGCCGTCGAGATGCCGCGGGAGGCGGTCGCGAACCGTGGCGGTGACGGGCGTGTCGGTCGCGAAGGAGAGCGAGACGGTCCCCGTCGACCCGGGATCGTCGGGCGTCGGCGCGGTGCGACGAGCCACCGGGGGATCGAGGACGGCGAGTTGGACGCCGGCGGCGACGAGCGCCACGGCCGCCGACAGGACGACCGCGTCGAGCGACCGCGGGCCGTACGTCGTGCTCATGACGACCGCGACGGCCGCGACCGCGACGACGGCGAGACCGCGCCGCGTGGGACGAACCCCGCGCATCTCACTCGACCGGGGTCGCCTCCAGCGCGGCCTCGACGACCGCCGAGCCGGGGCGGTCGGCGTCGATGCGGTGGCTCCAGACGCTCGGTGCTTCGGTCTGGACGTCGTCCGGGATGACGTAGTCGCGCCCGTCGAGGACGGCGCGTGCCTGCGCCGCGCGGACGAGCGCGATGGCGCCGCGTGGGCTGACGCCGAGCGTCGCGTCGTTCCGGGTGTGAGTCGCCAGCCGCGAGACGTAGCGGCGGACGGGTTCGCTCAGCGTGACGTTCGCGACCGTCGCGCGGGCGCCGCGAAGGTCGTCGAGGCTCGCGACGGGCTCCAGCGAGTCGATGGGGTGATCGCCCGCCACGCGCTGGAGGAGCGCCGTCTCCTCGTCCTCGTCCGGGTAGCCGAGGCGGAGTTTCTTCATGAAGCGGTCGATTTCGGCCATCGGCAGGTCGTACGTGCGCCCGGGTTCGACGTCGTTCTGCGTCGCGATGACGGTGAAGGGGGTGGGCAGCGTGCGCGTCTCGCCGTCGACGGTCACCTGCGCTTCGGCCATCGCCTCTAGCAGTGCGGCCTGGGTCTTCGGCGGCGCGCGGTTGATCTCGTCGCCGAGGACGACGTTGGCGAAGACGGGACCGGGGCGGAACTCGAACTCGCGGGTCTTCTGGTTGAACACGTTGACGCCGGTCACGTCCGAGGGGAGGAGGTCGGGCGTGAACTGGACGCGCTTGAACGAGCAGTCGACGGAGGTGGCGACCGCCCGGCCCAGGACGGTCTTGCCGACGCCGGGCACGTCCTCCAACAGGAGGTGGCCGCGCGCGAGCATCGCCACGAGGATGTGCTCGATGGCGTCGTGCTGACCCACGATGACCGCCTCGACGTTCTCGATGATCCGGTCGGTGAGCGTGGCGGCTGCCGACACCGACAGCGGGGGGCGACCGTCGACCGCCGCCACGTCGTCGGCGTCGGACTGCGGAGTCCCTGCGTCCGTCATGGATAGGTGTCACCACCGGCGGCGTCGGGCGAACCGGCCGGCCGGCGGCGAGTTGCTCTGTGTAACGCCCCGACGCACCTATACTTTCGGCCGTCGGGAGCGGTAGTGTTCAGATAAGCAGGCGAAACTGGGAGCACCTCGAAAGCCCCCCTTTCAGTCCCGCCCGCATTGGCTGGCCGACCGGCCGCCGCCGGGTGGGACTGAAAGGGGCCGGCGTCTCGACGAACCCGGACGATGCAAGCACCGCAACGGAGAGGGGAGCGTGGTTCGAAAGACGCCGACGGCGTCTTTCGTCATCACGAAAGAGCGCGGCGCGCTCTTTCGAACGACAGCGAGTCCCGGGAGCCGAGACGCCG
>Ga0207757_100340_pt1 | contig 33590 bp, 28 predicted proteins | sample A23P3SouthBayCA_2_FD_187752 | JGI IMG/M metagenome (GOLD analysis project Ga0207757, IMG submission 187752) | Aerobic enrichment media microbial communities from Eden Landing Ponds, California, USA - A23 P3 (2) (SPAdes) | ecosystem: Environmental > Aquatic > Marine > Unclassified | place...
GTCGACGAGAGCGATGGGAATCGGGTCGTCGCCCCCGGCGCCTCCTGTCGCACCCAACTCGGCGACCACTACGACGAGAAACCCCCGACGCCGGTCGAGGCGCTCGCCGAGACGCTCGGCTGACCGGTTCGTTTGGCGAGGGACGGTCGCGACGGGGCCGAACCCAGCGATATCGAAACGCGATCCGCAGCGTCGGCACAACACTTAATCCGTTGCCGGTCGGGATCGATAGAGATGGTAGTCGTGGCCGCAGTCGACCGATCGGGCGGAGGGCGAATCGTCAGAGAGGGCCGGAAGATGGCAGACGCACACGGGATGGCGCTCCACGTGGTTCACACGCTGTCAGAATCCGACTTCCGTGATCTCGAACGGGCATCGTACAAGGCGAGCGGCAAGAGCCTGGACATGGTAGAGATCGAGGACCTGGCGGAGACTATCGCCACCGAGACCGTCGAGGAATCCGACGTCGAGGCCGAGGAGATCGTCGGGCTCGTCGGGAAGCCCTCCCAGCGCATCCTCGAGTACGCGGACAACGTGGACGCGGAGTACATCGTCGTCGGGGGACGAAAGCGCTCCTCCGTCGGCAAGGTGCTGTTCGGGAGCGTCACGCAGTCGATCCTGTTGAACGCGTCGTCCCCCGTGGTGACGGTGATGGAGGAGTGAGACGGCCGAAGGCGCGGGTCGACGGAAAGGATTTCCCCTTCACGCCATTTTATTAACTACTTCCGAGTCAGCCCCGACATGGTATACGAAGCGTACGAGAGCATCTCGGTAGACGTATCCGACGGTGTGGCGACGATCACCTTCCACCGTCCCGAGAAGTACAACGCCCTGAGTACGGAGGTGTACTTCGACCTGGCCCGGGCGTTCGCCGAAATCCAGCTGGACCGCTCCGTCGACGTGACGGTCATCACGGGCGAGGGGGAGAAGGCCTTCTGTGCCGGCGCCGATATCCAGCAGTACGCCGGACCGCCAGAGGAGCACGACCCCCGACAGAAGGATCGCCAGAAGTTCTTCTACGAGGACGTCTACAAGCGCGTCTACGACCTTCATTGCCCGGTGATCGCGAAGATCAACGGCTACTGCGTCGGCGGTGGTCTCATTCTCGCGGCCTTCTGTGACCTGCGAATCGCCGTCGACGACGCCAAGTTCGGCGTCCCGGTGACCGACATCGGCCAGATCCCCGGCGGCGGCTCCACCCACCGCGTCACTCAGCTGATCGGCGAGGCCAAGGTCAAGGAACTGGTCTACACCGCCGGCATGGCGGAGGCCGACGAGGCCCACGACATCGGCTTCGTCAACCACGTCGTTCCGCGGGACGAACTCGACGAGACGGTCGACGACATCGTCGACGCGATTCAGAACACCGGCCGCCAGGCGGTCAAAAACTCGAAGAAGGCGATCAACTACAGCGTGAACGCCCCGGACCTCGACACCGCTCACGACTACGAGGCGGAGGTCTGGTGGGAGCAGTTCGCCACCGAGGAACGGGAGCGGCTCGTCGACGAGTTCAACGAGGAGTGATGACCCAGACTATCGTCGTCACCGACTACGACTTCCCCGACCTGTCGGTCGAGTCGGCGGTGCTCGCGGACGCGAACGCGGACGCCGACGTACAACTCCGCGGCGAGTACGCTCGGACGCCGGCGGAGGTGATCGAGAGCGCCGAGGGCGCCGACGCCCTCCTCGTCCAGTACGCCGAGATCACCGAGGACGTGTTCGAGGCGCTACCGGATCTGCAGGCAGTCGGCCGGTACGGCATCGGCGTCGACTCCATCGACCTCGACGCCGCGACCGACCACGGCGTGCCGGTGGTGAACGTCCCCGACTACTGCATCGAGGAGGTGCCGACCCACACCCTCGCGCTCCTGCTCACCTGCATCCGCAAGATCCCGAGCTACGACCGAGCGATCAAGGGTGGCGAGTGGGACTGGACCGCCGGCAAGCCCATCCGTCGGCTCACCGGGGCGACGCTGGGACTCGTCGGCTTCGGCAAACTCCCGCGGCGTCTGGTCGAACTCGTCGCCGGATTCGACCTCGATATCCTCGTCTACGATCCCTACGTCGACGCCGAGGAAATCGACGCCATCGGTGCTGAGAAAGTCGACCTCGGCGGTCTGCTCGACCGGTCGCGCTACGTCTCCGTCCACGCGCCGCTCACCGACGAGACGCGGCACCTGATCGACGCGGACGCGCTCGCCCGGATGCGCGAGGACGCCATCGTCGTCAACACGGCGCGCGGCCCGCTGATCGACGTCGACGCGCTCTTCGAGGCGGTCGAGGCGGGCGAGATCGCCGGCGCCGGACTCGACGTGCTGCCCGAGGAGCCGCCGGCCGAACCCCCGCTCGATCACGACGCCATCGTCTACACGCCCCACGTCGCGTGGTACTCCGAGGCGTCGATGGAGACGATGCGCCGGACGGTGGCCGAGGACGTCCTCGGAATCCTTCGCGGGGACGCGCCCGTGAATCCCGTGAACGACCTCGACGGGGACTGAGCGGCCGATAGTCGGGCTGGGCGATTCCCTCCTTTCTCCACGTCTCGGAAGGATTTTTACCGGGGTCGACCGAGGGTCGGAGTATGGGAACGAACGACGACGCTGCGGACAAAATCCTCGACGGCATTACGGTGGTCGATCTGACGACGTTCGTCACCGGCGGGTTCGCGACGCTGATGCTCGCCAACCAGGGCGCGGAGGTCATCAAGGTCGAACGTCCGGAGCTCGGCGACGACAACCGCCACTCCGGGCCGCCGTTCGTCGAACCGGACCCCGACTACGACGGTCCCGGACGCACCGCCGACGAGAACGGCGAATCCCCGTACTTCTGGACGATCAACTACGACAAATTGAGCGTCGAGTTCAACCTGAAGACCGACTCGGGGCTGGCGGCGCTGTACGACCTGGTCGAGGAGGCGGACGTGGTCGTCGAGAACTTCCGACCCGGCACGGCGGAGCGTCTCGACATCGGCTACGACGACCTCCGCGAGGTGAACGACGACCTCGTCTACTGCTCCATCTCGGCGTTCGGCGAGACGGGACCGTGGAGCCGTCGACCGGGCTACGACCTCCTCGTCCAGGGGACGAGTGGCATCATGTCGGTGACGGGACCGGAGGGCGGCGACCCGGTCAAGGTCGGTCTCCCCCAGACGGACCTCATCACGGGAATGTGGGCGGCGTTCGGCATCGTCGGCTCGCTGTTCCGGCGAGAACTCACCGGTGAGGGCGACCGGATCGAGATCGGGATGCACGACGCCGCGCTCCCGTGGCTCACGAAGCAGGCCGGCAAGGCGTTCGTCGGCGAAGAGACCAAGCGCATGGGGACGAAAGACCCCGTCCTCGCACCGTATCAGGCGTATCCGACCGCCGACGGCTACCTCAACGTCGGCTGTGCGAACCAGAAACTCTGGAGCGAACTCTGCGAGGCAATCGAGCGGCCGGATCTGATCGACGACGAGCGCTTCGCCTCGAACCCCGACCGCGTCGCGAACATGGACGAACTCGAAGACGAACTGTCGGCGGTGTTCCGCGAGCGACCGACCGAGGAGTGGGTCGACCTGCTGGCCGAGGAGCACGACCTCCCGGTCGGTCCCGTCTACGACGTGGCGACCGCCCTCGACAACGAGCAGACGGAAGCCCGCGGCGTGATCCAGGAGATCGAACATCCGGCGCTCGGCACCGTCCCCGTGATCGAGCACCCGCTCAACTACGAGAACGCGGCGGCCGGCTTCGACGGCGCCCCGCCGCTACTGGGTGAGGACACCGAAGCGATCCTCGACGGACTCGGCTACGACGACGCCGAAATCGACCGCCTCCGCGAGGAGGGGGCGATCCCGAGCGCGAACTGAGGACGAACGGGTCGATCAGAGCCGGTTCCGGAGATCGGTCGCGACCGCGTCCGTCGTCGACTCGCCGCCGAGGTCCGGCGTTCGCGGGGCGTCGGGAGCGGCCAACTGCTCGGCGACCGCGTCCCACAGCGACGTCGAGGCGGCGTCCTCGCCGAGATGCTCGAACATGAGCGACCCCGAGAGGACGGTCGCGAGGGGGTTGGCGACGCCCTCGCCCGTGATGTCGAATGCGCTCCCGTGGACCGGTTCGAACATCGACGGGTGATCCCGCCCGGGGTCGACGTTCGCCGAGGGCGCGAGACCCATACTCCCCGTGACGATGGCGCCGACGTCGGTGAGGATGTCGCCGAAGAGGTTCGAACAGACGACGACGTCGAACTCGTCGGGGCGGCGGACCATGTCCATGCTCGCGGCGTCGACGAGGAGGCGCTCGGCCTCGACGCCGGGGTACTCCTCGCTCACTTCGTCGACGATGTCGTCCCAGAACACCATCCCGTGAGCCTGCGCGTTGGACTTCGTGACGTTCGTCAGGTGGCCGGTTCGCTCGGTCGCCGCCTCGAACGCGGCGCGGACGATGCGCTCGGTGCTCCGACGGGTGTAGACGGCGCTCTGGACCGCCACCTCGTTGGCGAAGCCGGCGTGTTCGCGCCCGCCGACGTCCGCGTACTCGCCCTCCGTGTTCTCGCGGAACACGAGGATGTCGATGTCGCCCCCCTCGTACCCCTTCAGCGGGCTGTCGACGCCCTCGAAGAGGACCGCCGGTCGCTTGCAGATCGTCTGGTCGAATCCCTTTCGAATCGGGAGCAGGAGACCGTTGAGCGTGACGTGATCCGGGACGTCCGGATGACCGACCGCGCCCAGCAGGATGGCGTCGTGATCCGCGAGTTCGTCGAGACCGCCGTCGGGCATCATCGCGCCCGCGTCGAGATAGCGTTCCGTCCCCCAGTCGTAGCGCGTGATCTCGACGTCGAACCCGTGTGTCGACGCGACGGCGTCGAGGATCGGCAGGGTCGCGTCGACGACCGCCGGACCGATCCCGTCGCCGGGAACGAGCGCGATATCGTACGACATGGCCGACGAGTCGGGAGACACGCACAAAAAGACCCCAGACTCGAAGCGAGCGGGCGGACGCCGCCGTCTACGTGGTCCGATCGAGGCCCCCAGACGTGCCGCCCCGACCGCCGTAGGGGGACAGACGCTGGAGGTACGGGTCGTCGAAGCGGTGGGCGTCGACGCGGCCAGCCAGCCGCCACAGTTTCGCCTCGAAGGCGACGTACGCCGGATCGGCTCGGAGTACGGACCGGGATTCGGCGTCGAGCAACGCCGCCCGCTTCGAGAGGTCCGAGAGGTACCGGCCGACCGTCTCGGAGACCGTCTCCCGGCGGATCAACGACTGCACGAGGTCGACGTACTCCTCGCGCGTGACCGGTTTGGTGAGGTAGGCGTCGATGTCGAGATCGACGATACGGACGTCGGGCGTCGCCGCCGAGACGAACGCGACGCGTGGATCGGGGGCGCGGTCGCGGAGCGTATCGAGCACTTCGTCGCCGGAAACGCGCGGCATGTGTCTGTCGAGGATCAACACGTCGATCCGCTCGTCACACCGGTCCAGCGCTTCGGCCCCACAGCCCGCCCGGACGACCGTCACGTCGAGGTCCGCGAGCCACGTCTCGTAGAGGTCGAGCAACGCCGGTTCGTCGTCGGCGATCAACACACGTGGGGAGTCGGTCATCAGCGCCCACCACCACGGTTACCGGAGTTCCCGGGGCTGTCGTCCGAATCGTCTCCGCCGTCCGACCCGCCGTTGCCGGCGTCACCCGAATTTCCCGCGTCGCCATCCGAACCACCGTTGCCGGCGTCACCCGAATTTCCCGCGTCGCCGTCCGACCCACCGTTGCCGGCGTCACCCGAGTTTCCCGGACTGTCCTCCGACCCACCGTTGCCGGCGTCATCCGAATTTCCCGCGTCGCCATCCGAACCACCGTTGCCAGCGTCACCCGAATTTCCCGCGTCGCCATCCGAACCACCGTTGCCGGCGTCACCCGAATTTCCCGCGTCGCCATCCGAACCACCGTTGCCGGCGTCATCCGAATTTCCCGGACTGTCCTCCGAACCACCGTTGCCAGCGTCACCCGAATTTCCCGGACTGTCCTCCGAACCACCGTTGCCAGCGTCACCCGAATTTCCCGGACTGTCCTCCGAACCACCGTTGCCAGCGTCATCCGAATTTCCCGGACCCTCCGCCGAGTCGTTGGCGGACCGACCCGCGTCGTCCGGCGAACCGTTGCCGGTGCCCGGCTCTGCCGGCTGGCCTGCGTCACCCGAGTTACCCGGGCTGTCGTCCTCACTGTCTTCGTCGTCCTCGTCGTCCTCGTCGTCCTCGTCGTCCCGTGCAGGCTCCGGTAGTTCGTCCGGCCCGCGTCCGGGGTCGAACTCGCGTTCGTCGTCGCCGCCGACTTCTCTCGCGATTTCGGCGACTTCGGGACCGCTGAGTTCGTCGGCGTCCTCGCGCAGTCGGTCCAGTTCCTCGCGGTTCACGCCGTTGGATTCGAGCGCGTCGTCGGGGAGGTCACGGGACACTTGCTCGCTCGATTCGATCCGCGTCTTCACCGCCCGGATCTGGGCGGCCGTGACCGCCATCCTGGCCCGGTACTCGCCGGTGGATATCTCCCCCGACTGTCGTGCCTCTCGGAGTTCGGACTGCCGATCACGGAGTTCGCCGAGTCGGTCGCGAACCGTATTGACCTCCGTCGCCACGACCGCCGCCTTCGACGCGTTCGACTCGGAGCGGGAGACCCGCGTCACCAGCGTCCGCTCTTCGAGTTCACCGTCGATCTCGGCACCCTGCATCCCGACGACGCCTGCCAGTTGCTGGCCGGGAGCGAGCGAGTCGTTCGTCTCCGACTCGTTCGTCTCTCCCGCCGCAGTTCCGGGTGCCGTCGTCTGCTGGACCGTGTGATCGGTCCCCGTCATCGCGGTCGCCGTCGACGATCCACCCACCGCCGACACCGGAACGGCCACCGTCCCGACGGTGACGACGACGACGAGTGCGAACACGACGACGTCCGGAACGTCTCGACTCATTACGTCTACTACTAGGGGGGACCTCCCAATAAACCGCAACGAACCTCAAGGACGCTTAATCCGGATTAAGCCGAGCGTAGGGGCGGCCTGAACCGGATTCTGGTGGCGCTTGGTTGACGTGTTTCCGATTTTTTCATTCGTCGTCCGAGAGTTTTAGTACGTTCTCTCGGCCGAGCCGGAATCCTTCGAGGTCGCCCTCGTCGCGCAGGTCGCGAACGATCTGGCTCGTGCGGGCCTCCGTCCAGTCGAACGCCTCGACGATCTCTTGCTGTTTGACCCGACCGCCCTGCTCGCGAACGAACTGGAGGATGCGCTCCTCGTTGCTCAGGAGGCCTTCGGCGTCCGCGTCCGGAGCCGGAGCGGCTTCGGTAGCGTCCGCGTCGTCGCTCGCCGCCTCGGCGGCCGTTCCGCCGCCGCCCAGACGGTCGCGGTAGCGCCACGCGGCCGCGACGACGACGAAGAGGACCCCGACGCCGAGGATGGGGAGCGTCGCTCCGCCACCGTCCGACGCTGGCGAGGCGGTCCCCGGCCCGCCGTCAGCCTCCCCGGCGGCCGACGTGGTCACCGTCGACTCGGGTCGGAGGACAATGCTCGGCTCGCCGGCGACGAAACTCGTCTCGGCGCCGCGCCAGACGGCCGCGTCGGCCCGTCGTTCGTCGGGATCGGGTGTGACCTCTGTCGTCGTGTACGCCGCGGGCCACTGGACGACGAGGCGCGTCCGGTCGTCGAGGAAGAGGCCCTCGATGGCGTCGCCGACGCGGATCGTGTCACCGTCGACGGCGGCGAACCCGTCCCAGTGGAACGAGTAGATGATGACGCCGTACTCGGGCGGCGTACGCGTCTCCGCCCGCACGTCGAAGTCGGAGGCGTTCATCTCTCGGCCGGTCGAGTTCTCGGCCGTCCGGACCGTCGAACGCATCCGCGTGGCGAACCGGTCGGAGAAGTTCGACGGGTTCGCCTCGATGTCACGCTGCAGGGACTCGAACGCGTCGGTCGTGTTCTCGTCGTCGAGACGCGTCCAGTACTGGACGGTCCAGGTCGCGGAGCCGTTGTCGTGGACGGAGACGATCAGCCGGACGGAGTCGGTGTCGACCCCCTGTTGGGAGACGGGACCACCGTCGAACTGAGCCGTCAAGGGCGTCGGGGTCGACGCGACGGCGGCGAACGCCGGACCGACGGCCAGCGACAGGAGCAGCGGTACGACTACGATTGCGACGACCCGGTCCGACGAGCGCTTCCACATCTGCGTGGCCGTGGATTCCGTCCGGTCGTAGATAGGTCTTGCCGCTTGGACACGCGGCGGAGGGTCCATCACCGCTAAATATTAGCTCGTAATACGCGTGCACATGGCAACACTGGACAGAGAGGAGCGACCGGGACCGATCCGTTCTGGGGGGGCGGCGCCGTGACCCGGCGTCGCGCACCCGTCTCACCGCCCGTCGCGCTCACCATCGCGGGGAGTGACTCCGGCGGCGGCGCGGGGATACAGGCGGATTTGAAGACGATGGAGGCACACGGCGTCTTCGGCACGTCGGTCATCACCGCGGTCACCGCACAGAACACCCTCGGCGTGGAGCGCTCGCACGTCCTGCCGGTCGCGGAGGTGAAAGCGCAGTACCGGGCCGTCAGATCCGATTTCGACCTCGGCGCGGTGAAGACGGGGATGCTCGCGACCGAGCCGGTGATCGGTCTCGTCGCCGACCGCCTCGCCGACATCGACGCGCCGGTCGTCGTCGATCCGGTGATGGTCGCGGCGAGCGGTGACCGACTGCTCGATCCGGACGCCGAAGCCGCCTACGAGGATCTGATCGCCGAGGCGACGCTCGTCACGCCGAACGCCGACGAAGCGGCGGTGTTGACCGGGATCGATCCGACCGACCGCGAGACCGCTCGCGAGGCCGGGGAGGCACTGGTGGCGATGGGGGCCGAGGCCGCCCTCGTCAAGGGCGGGCACGTGGACGGCGGCGACCGGGTGACGGATACGCTGGTGCTGGCCGACGACGATCCGACGGTCCGCACGTTCGAACATCCCCGGATCGACACCGACGCCACCCACGGCTCGGGCTGTACGCTGTCGAGCGCCGCCGCCTCGCACCTCGCTCACGGCGAGACGCTCGACTTCGCGGTCGAAGCGGGGACGGCGTTCATGGAGCGGGCGGTCCGCTACGGTCTCGACGTCGGCGAGGGACCGGGTTCGGTCCACCACCTCGCCGCGCTCCGCGAGGCTGCCGACCGTCACCGAACGATGACCGACGTGGCGACGGTCGTCGAGGCGTTCGTCGACCGCGACGTGTCGCGACTCGTCCCCGAGGTGGGGATGAACGTCGTCGGCGCCACCGCGTACGCCGAGGCGGTGGGCGAGACGGCGGCCATCGAGGGGCGGATCACGCGTACGCTCTCGGGCGTCGCACCGAACCGCGGCGTCCGACTCGGCGCCTCCTCACACGTCGCCCGCTTCCTGCTCGCGGCGCGGGAGTTCGACCCCGACCTTCGCTTCGCGGTCAACTGCCGGTTCGACGACGAGACGGCGGCGGCGACCGACGAATTAGACGGTCCCGTCACGGAGTACGACCGCGACGCCGAGCCAGAGGACGCGAGCGGGACGATGGGGTGGGGCGCCCGGCAGGCGTTCGGCGAGGTCGAAGCGGACGACCCGACGCCCGCCGCCGTGCTCGACAGCGGCGCCGTGGGCAAGGAGGCGATAATCAAGGTCGTCGCCGAGACGCCGGAGGAGCTGGGAGAGCGGGTGTTTACCCTGCTCGACGCCGTCGAACGTGGCTCGGCGAGCGACCGGACGGAGTCGGTGGAATCGTAAGAGACCCACAGCGTTTTACCCCATCACGGCTCGGATGTGAGTATGACTGCCGATGGGATCGTCGGGGAGTTCCTCGCCCTGAAGTCGGAGACGGACGCGGATCTGCTGGCGATGCAGTGTGGCGACTTCTACGAGTTCTTCGCGGAGGACGCCGAGTTCGTCGGCGACGAACTCGACCTGAAGGTCTCGGAGAAGTCCTCCCACGGGTCGACGTATCCGATGGCCGGCGTCCCGGTCGACGACCTGACGCCCTACCTGAAGGCGCTGGTCGAGCGCGGCTACCGCGTCGCGGTGGCCGACCAGTACGAGACGGCGGACGGCCACGCCCGCGAGATAACGCGCGTCGTCACGCCGGGCACCCTGCTGGAGACGACCGATCCGGCGGCGCAGTTTCTCGCCGCCGTGGTGGCCGTCGACGGCCGCTACGGGCTCGCGCTCGCCGACGTGACGACGGGGAAGTTCCTCGTCACGACGACCGACTCGGCGGCGGAGGTGATCGCGGAACTCCACCGATTCGACCCCGTGGAGGTGTTGCCGGGACCGACCGTCCGTGAGGGAGCGAACGACGTCTTGGCCCGCGTCCGGGACCGAACCGACGCCTCGGTGACCGACCACGACGAGGCGGCCTTCGCGCCCGGACGGGCCGAGCGTGCCCTGCGAGAGCAGTTCGGCGACGCCGCGCTCGACAGCGTAGCTCTCGACGAGCGGGCGGGGATCGCCGCCGCTGGCGCGATCCTCGCGTACGTCGAAGAGACGGGCACCGGCGTTCTGGAGGCGTTGACGCGCCTGCAGACGTACGACTCCGGCGACCACCTCGATCTCGACGCGACGACCCAGCGCAACCTCGAACTCACGGAGACGATGCACGGCGACCGCGACGGATCGCTGCTGGGGACGGTCGACCACACCGTCACCAGCGCCGGCCGCCGCCGTCTCCGCGAGTGGCTCACTCGCCCCCGGCGCGACCGGACGGTCATCGACCGCCGCCTCGACAGCGTCGGCGCGCTCGCGGCGGCGGCGCTGGCCCGCGACCGAGTGCGAGAGGTGCTGGGCGACGCCTACGACCTCGAACGCCTCGCGGCGCGGGCGACGAGCGGGAGCGCGGACGCGACGGACCTGCTGGCGGTCCGGGAGACGCTCGGCGTCCTCCCGGCGCTCGCGGAGGCGGTGTCGGACTCCCGGTTGGCCGATTCGCCCCTCCCGGGGATCGTCGACCGGCCCGACCGGGAGACGGCGGCGGCGCTTCGCGCCGAACTCGACGCCGCGCTCGCGGCGGACCCGCCGAAGACGGTCACCGAGGGCGGTCTCTTTCGCCGCGGCTACGACGACGAACTCGACGACCTGCTCGACCGGTACGAGGAGGCCCGCGAGTGGCTCGACGGTCTCGCCGCCCGCGAGAAAGAGCGGACGGGCATCACTCACCTCCAGGTCGACCGCAACAAGACCGACGGCTACTACGTGCAGGTCGGGAAGTCGGAGACCGACGCCGTCCCCGAGGAGTACCGCGAGATCAAGACGCTGAAGAACTCCCGGCGGTACACGACCGACGAACTGGAGGAGCGCGAGCGGGAGGTGCTCCGACTGGAGGAGGCCCGCGGCGAACTCGAGTACGACCTCTTTCGCGAGCTACGCGGACGGGTGGCCGAGCGCGCCGAACTCCTGCAGACGGTCGGGCGGACGCTGGCGACGGTGGACGCGCTGGCCTCGCTGGCGACCCACGCCACGAGCCAGGACTGGTGTCGCCCCGCCGTCGTCGAACCGGGACCGCTGGTCGTCGAGGCCGGCCGACACCCGGTGGTCGAGACGACGACCGACTTCGTGCCCAACGACGTGGACCTGCGCGCGGACCGCGGCTTCCTGCTCGTCACCGGCCCGAACATGAGCGGGAAGTCGACGTACATGCGCCAGGCGGCGCTGATCGTCCTGCTGGCGCAGGCGGGGAGTTTCGTCCCCGCGCGGTCGGCGACGGTTGGCGTCGTCGACGGCATCTACACGCGCGTCGGCGCGCTCGACGAACTCGCCGGCGGGCGGTCGACGTTCATGGTCGAGATGCAGGAGCTGAGTAACATCCTCCACTCCGCGACCGAGGAGTCGCTGGTCGTCTTGGACGAAGTCGGCCGGGGCACCGCGACCTACGACGGCATCTCCATCGCGTGGGCGACGACGGAGTACATCCACAACGAGATCGGCTGCAAGTGTCTGTTCGCCACCCACTACCACGAACTCACGGCGCTTGCCGATCACCTGCCGCGCGTCGAGAACGTCCACGTCGCCGTCGCGGGCGAGGACGCGGACGACGAGGACATCACTTTCCTCCGTACCATCGAGGAGGGACCGACCGACCGGAGCTACGGCGTCCACGTCGCCGACCTCGCGGGCGTTCCCTCGCCGGTCGTCGACCGGTCGCGGGACGTGCTCGACCGCCTCCGGGAGGAGCGGGCCATCGAGGCGAGAGGGGCGGAGACTGGCGGCGGAGACGACGGCGGGACGACGCAGGCCGTCTTCGATCTGGACGCCGGAACGATGCGGACCCGAACGGGCGGGGACGCCGACGCGTCGACGGAGAGTGGCGACGGCGCGTCGACGGAGAGTGGCGACGGCGCGTCGACGGAACGCCTCGACGTCTCCCCCGACGCCGAGGCGGTGCTCGACGAACTCGAAGACGTAGACGTCGAGTCGACGCCGCCTATCGAACTGCTGTCGAAGGTGCAGTCGTGGCAGCGGCGGTTGGACGAGCCGGAGTGAGTCCGGATCAGTCCAGATCCGGCCGGGACAGCTCCGTCTCGTGGCTCGTGATGAACTCCAGCATGACGGGCGTCCCCTCCTCGGTCTTCCGGATGCCGCGCTCGATGGCGTCGGCGACCTCGCCGGGGTCCTCGACGCGTTCGCCGTAGCCGCCGAGACCCTCCGCGACGGTGGCGAAGTCGCCACCGAACGGCGTGTCGTACCCCGCCATCTCGAAGTTGTTCAGCAGGATCGAGAGGATCGGGAGGTCGTACCGGACGGCCGTCTCGAAGTCGAGACCGGTCATGCCGATGGCGCCGTCGCCCCAGACGTTGATGCAGAGCTTCTCGGGGTGGGCGAGCTTCGCGCCCATGGCGAGACCGAGACCGTAGCCGAGCTGGGTGGTCTTCCCCCAGCCGATGTAGCCGAGCGGCTCCGGCGACTCCCAGAACGGCGCGACGAAGTCGCGGGCGTTGCCCGCGTCGTGGGTGATGATCGCCTCGGACGCGTCGACGACGTTCGTCAGTTCGTTGATGACGCGGTAGGGGTTGATCGGTGCCTCGTCGGATTCGAGTTTGGGGCGCCACTCGTCGAGCCAGGCCGCCTTGACCTCCGCGATCTCGGCGGCGACGTCGTCGGCGCGGCCACGTGGCCCGTCGAGGCGTTCGTCGACCGCGTCGACCATCGCCTCCAGGACGAGCTTGGCGTCGCCGAGGACGGCGTGGTCCGCCTCCACGTCCTTGTTCACGTCCGTCGCGTCGAGCGTCGAGTGGACGATGGTGTTGTCCGTCGGGACGGTGATGCCGTAGGCCGTGTCGGTGAAGCTGCAGCCGACGCCAAAGAGGAGATCACACTCGTCGAGGAAGTGGGCGAGCTGCCCGGGTTCGCTCTTCGAGCCGGCGCCGAGCGAGAGTCGGTGGTCCTCGGGGAAGGCGCTCTTGCCGTTGAGGCTGGTGGCGACGGGCGCCTCGACGAGTTCCGCGAGTTCCTTCAGCGCGTCCCAGCCCTCGGCGTAGTGGACGCCCTGACCGGCGAAGATGACCGGCCGCTCGGCGTCGAGCAGGTGATCGACCGCCGTCGAGACGGCGGCCGGGTCGGCACCGGGACGCGAGGTGGTGCCCGGCGTGTAGTCGAAGGGTTCGACCTCCTCGTAGAAGACGTCTTTCGGCACCTCGACGACGGCGGGGCGCGGGCGGCCGTTGCGGGCGGCGCTGAACGCGCGACGGACGGTGTCGGCGACGGCGTCGGGATCGGTCAGCTGCTCGCAGGACTTGGTGATCTGCTGGTAGTTGACGAGCGAGCTGAACTTGGGATCGGTGTCGTTGTTCGACTGGTCGTAGCCCGCGGGGAAGGCGACGAGCGGGACCGACTCGCCGTACGCCTGGGCGATCCCCCCGAACGCGTTCTCCGTGCCGGGACCGTGCTGACAGGCGAACACGCCGACGGTGTTGCCCGACGTGACGCGACTGAGCGCGTCGGCCATGTGTGCGCCCGTCCGCTCCTGGCGGACGATTATCTTCTGAATCCCGACTTCCTGCAGAATACCCGTGTCGAAAAGCGGATTCGAGGGGAATCCGAAGACGTACTCCACCCCTTCCTCGACCAAAACATCCGCAATCGCTTCAGTGACATCCATAAATCCGTGACAGCCCCCGACTACATAATCTTATACACTTGTTGGTTGGTGTAATATTTCGGACGGTCGCCGAATCGGCGGGAGGGAAGCGACCGGTTCGGTGGACAACAGGACTATTTCCCTGCGTCTCGATGGATGCGAGTATGACGCACGTAGCCATCGTCGGCGGCGGTCCCGCGGGACTGAGCGCAGCGCTGTTCGCGGCCAAGAACGGACTCGAAACGACGGTGTTCGACACGGACGAGACGTGGATGCACAAGGCCCACCTGTTCAACTACCCGGGCATCGGCTCCGTCGGCGGGAGCGAGTTCATGGCAGTGACGCGCCAGCAGGTCGACGACTTCGGCGTCGACCGCCGGCAGGGCGAGGCGGTGACGGGCGTCTCGGCCGACGGCGACGGCTTCACCGTCGCGACCGACGCCGGCGACCACGAGGCGGACTACGTGGTGCTGGCGACGGGCGCCGACCGGAGCCTCGCCGAGGATCTGGGCTGTGAGACGACCGACGGGGGCGTCGTCGACGTGGGCGTCGAGATGGAGACGAGCGTCGCGGACGCCTACGCCACGGGCGCGATGGTTCGCGCCGAGGAGTGGCAGGCCGTCATCGCGGCGGGCGACGGCGCCGCGGCGGCGCTCAACATCCTGAGCAAGGAGAAGGGGGAACACTACCACGACTTCGACGTGCCCGCGGACGCGTCCGAGACGTTCGGTGCGATGGTCGACGACGCCGAGTGAGGTGGGTGAGCGTATCGCCGGATCGGATGGCTCGCGAACGCCGGTGCGATGGTCGGCGACGAGGGAGGGCCAAACGTACAAGCCGTCCGCGACCCTATCGGAACCATGTCATCCCTCGCCGACGAACCGTGTGAAGCCTGCACGAGCGACGACGAACCACTCACACCCGAGGAGTACGAGGGGTACCTGGAGGGCGTCCGGTCGGACGTCTGGGACGTCGTCGACGACCACCACCTCAGCGGCCACTACGAGTTCGACGACTTCCGCGACGCGCTGGAGTTCACCTACGAGATCGGCGAACTCGCGGAGGAGGAGTGGCACCACCCCGACATCGCGCTCGCGTGGGGCGAAGTCGAGGTGGAGATGTGGACCCACAAGATCGACGGTCTCCACAAGACGGACTTCGTGATGGCGGCGCGGATGGACCGCATCTACGAGGGGTACGAGCCGGCGGCGTAGCCGATCCCAGTCCTTATCCGGGCGACTCCCGTTTTCCGCGTATGGCAATCACTGCTGGCGATACGGTTACGATCACGTACACCGGGCGACTCGACGACGGCACAGTGTTCGACACGACGGAACAGTCGGTCGCCGAGGAGACCGGTCTCCTCGAGGAACAGCCCGAACGGGATTTCGATCCGCTCACCATCGAGGTGGGCGAGGGCAACCTCATCGAGGGGATGGAGGAGGGGCTGCTGGGTCTCGAAGCGGGCGACTCGGAGACCATCACGATTCCCCCGGAGGAGGCGTACGGCGAGGTGTCGGGCGACCAGAGCCGAGAGTTCGACCGCGACGACTTCGAGGGAATGGTCGGCCAGGAACCAGTCGAGGGAATGCAGGTGCAGGCACAGGGTGGCGCGACCGGCACGGTCACCAGCGTCGACGACGACACGGTCGAGGTCGACTTCGAACACCCGCTGGCGGGCGAGACGCTGACGTTCGAAATCGACGTGCTGTCGGTCGAGTAAGGGCCGACCGTGGCGTTGATGATCCTCCCCGTCCTCGGTGAGGACCGTGAGCGAGACGCCGACCATCCACGCACTCGACGACGCGACGGTGCGCCGTATCGCCGCCGGCGAGGTGGTCGAGCGCCCCGCCAGCGTCGTGAAGGAACTGCTCGAAAACAGCCTCGACGCCGACGCGTCGCGCGTGACCGTCGCCGTCGAGGGCGGCGGCGTCGAGGGGATTCGAGTCCGCGACGACGGCGTCGGCATGACCGACGCGGATCTCGAGCGCGCGGTCGAGGAACACACGACGAGCAAGATCAGCGGCGGCGACGACCTCGAAGCCGTCGGGACGCTCGGCTTCCGGGGTGAGGCCCTCCACACTATCGGCGCGGTGTCGCGACTGACGATCCGGTCGCGTCCCCGCGTCGGCGGTCGGGGGCACGAACTCGTCGTCGAGGGCGGCGACGCCGGCGACGTGACGCCCTCGGGCTGTCCGCCGGGGACCGTCGTCGAGGTCGAGGACCTGTTCTACAACACGCCGGCACGGAAGAAGTTCCTGAAGACCGAAACGACGGAGTTCGACCACGTCAACCGCGTGGTCACGCAGTACGCCCTCGCCAACCCCGACGTGGCGACGACGCTGGAACACGACGGCCGCGAGGTGTTTTCGACGGAGGGGAACGGCGACTTGGAGTCGACGATCCTCGCCGTCTACGGCCGAGAGGTGGCGTCGGCGATGGTGGACGTCGACGCCACGCCCGAACCGTCGCCCGTCGACGCGGTGTCGGGACTGGTGAGCCACCCCGAGACGACGCGGGCCGGCCGGGAGTACCTCTCGACGTTCGTCAACGGCCGCTACGTCACCGCGGGACCGCTCCGCGAGGCGGTGCTCGACGCCTACGGCGGTCAGCTCGCGGCGGATCGCTACCCCTTCGCCGTCCTCTTCGTCGAGGTGCCGCCGGACGCCGTGGACGTGAACGTCCACCCGCGGAAGATGGAGGTAAGATACAATAAACCGGAAGCCGTCAAGCGCCAAGTCCGCAACGCCGTCGAAGGCGCGCTACGGGACGAAGGCATCCTTCGCTCGTCGGCACCGCGCGGGCGAAGCGCTCCGGAGGAGACCCCCATCGACCCGACGTCGTCAAGCAAGGAAGTGACGACCGCCGACGTTGACCTATACGACTCGGGCGCCGACGAATCGGCGCCCGATGACCCGAGTATGGCCGATTCCGACGGTGCCGAAGATCTGCCGAGTGATACAGATCCGTCTCGATCGGCGCCTTCGACGCAGGCGCCGCGGTCGGGGTCGGCATCGTCGTCCGAGGAAACATCGGACACGCCGTCGTCCTCGTCGGCGGGGACGACGACACAGTCATCTGATTCGACGGTACGAGAGTCGAAGTCATCCGAATCGACACAACCGTCCACGCTCTCCGAGACGCACCAGTCGCCGCCTATCGAGAATTCGGAGACGGATACGCAAACGACCCTAACCGGTGGCGACGCGTCCCAGTCGACCGAATACGACAACTTCCCCAACCTTCGCGTGTTGGGTCAACTGCGTGATACGTACGTCGTTACCGAGTCGGATGACGGTCTCATTCTCGTCGACCAGCACGCGGCCGACGAGCGGGTGAACTACGAACGGCTTCGAGAGCAGTTCGACGGCGACACGACCACCCAAGTGTTGGCGGAACCGGTGGAAATCGAATTAACCGCCCGCGAAGCGGCGGTCTTCGACACCTACAAAGACGCCGTCGCACAGTTAGGCTTCCACGCCGACCTCGTCGACGATCGAACCGTCCGCGTGACGACCGTGCCCACCGTGGTCGCCGAATCGGTAGGACCGACGCTGATCCGCGACGTTCTTACCAACTTCGTCGACGACGAACAAGCAGCCGAAGAAACGATCGACGCAGTGGCCGACGACCTGTTGGCGGATATGGCGTGTCACCCGTCGATTACGGGGAATACGTCGCTGACCGAAGGGTCGGTATTCGACCTCCTGTCAGCGCTCGATGACTGTGAAAACCCGTGGTCGTGTCCACACGGCCGGCCGGTGTTGATTCAGATCGATTCCGACGAGATCGACGACCGCTTCGAGCGGGACTACCCAGGTCACTGACGAGAATAGCGATTAGATTCGGAATTTGAATAGTTCTCCACGGTATCGCTCTTCGATGTCTTCGTAGTAGGTGTGGATATAGGAGTCGATTGCGTCGCGGGTCGAGCGGATTTCACCGCCAGATTGGATGTCTCCCCGCAGATACTTGACGAGGTCACGAGGCCAGTTCTGTTCGACCTTGAACCACCTCGTCCCGAAGTGCCTCCCGTAATGCGACGTCACACCCCGGAACCGATCGTTCGGGCCGTACTTCGGCCGGAAGTATTCTTTCCATCGGTCGTTGACGTTCGTATGATCCATTTTCAACCCCTTCGTCTTCGACAGGAACAACCAGGGCTCACCGTTATCCGGCCGCACCAGCAGGTATTGTGTTAATACTCGACGGAGTTCGTCGTCCAGCGGGATGATAGTTCGACGGTCTGCTGGGTTTTCTCCCCGTCGCGACATGAGCGCGACGCTGGCGACGGCCGTCCCCAGAATGTTTCAATCCCGTGCTGGGTTTTCTCCTCGCCGCGACCGACGAGGGACGCGACTCGTCCCTTCAAAACTGGCTGTTTCAATCCCGTGCTGGGTTTTCTCCTCGCCGCGACGTCATCGGCGAGTCGGGCGCGGGCATACGCCGGCGTGTTTCAATCCCGTGCTGGGTTTTCTCCCCGTCGCGACGCCCAGCGCCAGCGGGACGTAGAGCGGAAGGACGTGAAGTTTCAATCCCGTGCTGGGTTTTCTCCCCGTCGCGACCCGTGAGTTTGGCGAGTTCTTGCGCTTGCGTTTGGTGTTTCAATCCCGTGCTGGGTTTTCTCCCCGTCGCGACCCGAGGACGGTGCCCTCCGCCAGCGCGGGCGAAGCCGTTTCAATCCCGTGCTGGGTTTTCTCCCCGTCGCGACGTCGGAGAGGAGCTTGTCGGTCGCATCCAGCAACAGGTTTCAATCCCGTGCTGGGTTTTCCCCCCGTCGCGACCTGCTCGCCCTCGCGGTAGGGATATTCATCGGCGCGTTTCAATCCCGTGCTGGGTTTTCCCCCCGTCGCGACTTCGGGACGAGCCGTCTTCGCACGCGCTCGTCGAGATGTTTCAATCCCGTGCTGGGTTTTCCCCCCGTCGCGACAGTGTGGCCGTCCGCCCGTGTTCGAGGAGCAGGTAGTTTCAATCCCGTGCTGGGTTTTCCCCCCGTCGCGACACTGGTGGAACAAGGCGACGATGAAAGCCCGCTATGTTTCAATCCCGTGCTGGGTTTTCCCCCCGTCGCGACAAAAGTACGACATCCGCGCCCGGAGCGAGACGGAACGTTTCAATCCCGTGCTGGGTTTTCCCCCCGTCGCGACAACATCATCAAACTCCAGCACGAGGATGCCGTACTGTTTCAATCCCGTGCTGGGTTTTCCCCCCGTCGCGACATTTGACCTGCGAAGCCTGTAGGCCCCAGGTGTCGTAGTTTCAATCCCGTGCTGGGTTTTCCCCCCGTCGCGACTGGGCGCGCTGTTGGTCCTGCATCCGGCCGCACTGTTTCAATCCCGTGCTGGGTTTTCCCCCCGTCGCGACTCGACTCGTAGCCGTACTTGTTGGTGTCGACGACGAAGTTTCAATCCCGTGCTGGGTTTTCCCCCCGTCGCGACAGGGGGTGAAAATCCGGCGACGAGCCGTATAATCTTTGCTACGGGAGTGAAATCACGGCCACCTTTCGTGGAGGGTGGCTGTACACCTACTTCAAAAGGGTCGATGAATCATTCGACAAGTAATCGACCAGTCAAGGTAGGCCGAACGTGCTTGACCTTCCCCTCACGCCAGCTTTCGACGGCGCCACTCGAAACCAACTCCTCGATATGACGGGTGATGGTGCTTTTCGAGGCGTCCAACTGTTCTGTGAGCTCTGGAAGTGTCGTTTCATCGGCAGCAATCACCGCAGTGAGCGTATTCCGAACTGAAGAGGAAACAGCCGTAGTCAATCGTGGGAGTCTCCATTCCTCGACGGAGCCATCGAGATCACTGAAGAAAAGAACGCTGTCGATCTTTTCCAGACGTGCCAATACAGCCACGGTAAACGGCAAAAGAATATCTCGCGCTCCACCACCGAGACTTACTACTCGGTCTCCTTCTGCAGCATCGATACACTCTCTGCAGGCGAGCACGCTGTGCTCGAACGATTGTGGAACCTCTTCGACGGCTAATGCAACCTCTGGTTCTATCTCCTGCAGTAGTCCCTCGACATCGTCAATCGCTTCGGCTGCCCGGGCGTTCTCGGCTCCCGCAGGACGGAGTAAGACGACCTGATCCCCCTCCTCGACGCCGCGGCTCAGGATGACCGGACGAGTCACGCTTGTGCTATTGTATCCGATCGGTGCGATGTAGGTCCGCACAGCGCAAACGTGACACGCTACCGGCAAAACGGTACCGTTGCATAGAAGTAAAATCGTCTTGATTCCATTCCAATTTTCTAAATTATATTACAGGACAAAATTTTAGTGTGCAGTCTTCCTGTACCCAGTGTGCGATTTGTATGGAAAGCACGATTCAAGAATCCGAGGGAAAGCTCCGCCGGATCGAACTGACCCTCCGTGCCGACCAGCGGTTCGACGTGCCGCAGTCGGACGGCTACTCGGTCTACAGCGCGCTGCTGGCCCTCCTGCAGTCGGCCGATGACGAGGTGAGCCAGCACGTCCACGACTCTGAGATCGGTAGCCTGCACACCAGCGGGCTCCGTGGCCCCTTCGGCGACGGTGACCGCTCCCATCACAAGCGGGTGCTGGCGGATACCGAGTACACGCTCTCGCTCGGGATCACCGACCCCGACGACGAGGCGATCTTCGAGGCCCTCGTTTCCGCGTTGGTGCTCGCCGACGAACCGCTGGAACTGACACACGGCCAGCTCCGGATCGAGTCCTTCGAGAGCGAGAACACCACCCACGAGGCGTTGCTCACGGAGGCCGACGACCTCGATGATCCGACCATCGAGATGACGTTTCGGACGGCGACCTGTATCGAGGAGGCTGGCTCGGTGACGACGATGTTCCCGACCCGGGGGGCCGTCTTCGGCAGCCTGCTCGGGAAGTGGAACAACACGGCTCCAAAACTGGAACTCGACGTGAGCCGGGAGACGCTGGCCGAGTCGGTGATCGAGAAACCCGACGCCCGGAGTTACGACACTCACAGCGTGCTCGTCAATCGGGTTGACGATCCCGACGGTGGCACGCAGCCGATTTTCCGGCAGGGGTTTTCGGGGACGTGTGCGTACGCGTTCAAGGATGCGAACGAGTCTGTCGTGAACGCGGTGACCGCTCTCGCGCTGTTCGCCGAGTATTCCGGTGTCGGGAGTGCTGTGGCGAGAGGATGTGGGGATGTTTCTGTAGAAGTGAGCGACACCTAACTGACAATCGAGTGAACACAATGAGTGACTCTAACACGGAATTAGGCGATTTCCAAGACAATGCCGAAGAAGAGACGGTCACGGATGCGATGGCCGGGCTCTTGGATCACTACCCTGAGAACGAGGACCCGGTCGAAGAGCTAGCTGACGATAGGAGTACGACGACCGTTGAAGAACGAGTCATCGAAGCATTCCACGAAGACATCGACCCGGAACTCGTCGATGCCGGGTGGGGATTTCGACAGGCCAAAAGTGTCGAGTTCGGAAAAACCGACCAGTCGTTAGTCAATCACGTCCGGAACGGTGTGGTCGCCCTCGCGCGTGTGAACGAGGCCATCGAAGCGGTCGGGGGCTACCCGTACGACGAGGGAGAGCTTCGGGACGCTATCGCGCTGTTCACGATCCACGACGTTCACAAGCTCGATGAAGACCGCGACGAGAGCGCGGACACCCGGTTCGATATTTCCGAATCGGAGATCGAGGAATACGTCGAGCGGTTTGGCCTGTTGAACTGGGCTGAGTCGCTGACGATGGCGGATTTTCATTCCTGTGCCATCGATCACCACGACAGTTGGGAAGCAAATCCCGATCAAACGACTCACGTATTCGATGAGTATCGACCACTGATTCGACTCGCAGACGCGTTGGCGTCAAGCGAAACACCCGAGGCGGCGACTGAACGGCGTGTCGTTGAGGCAGTGCAGCACGCCTATCCGAATGCCGCTGCTGACCTGCGACGACATAGCCTCACTGAAGTCAAAGGAATACTGACGAACCTCATCAACGCTGCTGTTGCCGAAACACTCGAAGCAGCGTCCTACGAGCAGCTGCTTATTTACCAAGACGGCTGTGTGTACTTGACTCCTGAAGCGGCAACCGCCCCCGAGTTGGATGACGACTTCGTGGCCGACACGTTCACCAATTTAAAAGAAAACATCCGCGAATCGCATGAAGCCTACAAGGATTACGGTCAGTTGGTGAATAATTTGACGGTCCGATCTCAGGGATTCTACGGCATCAACGATCAGGACTTCTTCTACGCCGGCCCGGAAACGGTTCTCAAAGCAGTTGCCCTGAAAGGGACGACTGACGCCGATCCGTCGTCTGATCCAACAGACAGTATGGCGGACAGCATGGAGGCACTCGAAGCGTATCTGCCATTCAAGATTGACCGAACACGGGAACCCGTCGGGCTCGCTCGACTGGTGTACACTGTCAAGCGATCTTTCGTTGACCCAGTCGTAGCAGCAACCGATGATGACCGTTCCGAACTCGCTGCGACATGTGATGTCTTCGGTGTTTCCGATTCGGTTCAAGACGGGCTCGAAACTGCGGCCGATGAACTCTCGCTCACCGCAGGTGGGAAGTGGGACTACTCCTACGGGATCGGGCAAGCACTCCTAAATCAAGGGATACTCGACAGCACGGCACTGGCGGACCGGGTTTCCGACGCACTCGATGAATTCGACGAGGACTGGGCGGAAATCGTCGAAACCGAACATGCTGGGAACCTTCGATCCGAGCTGACTGCGTACCTCAACGACGTGATTTCGGTCGATGGCCGCCCGGTATCGGGCGATTCGGATACACTCACTGATCCGTTCGAGGAGTATGCAGGCAGCCGACGTGGCAAAACGTGTGTGCTCTGTAATCGAGGGACGACAGGCACGAAAGGGGATATGAAAGCCCCGAAGTCGCTCACGACGCTCCAAGCGGGCTACTCGAATCATATCGCCGTCGATTCCGGGAAACCCGATGAACTCCTCGCCTGCTATCCGTGCAAAATCGAGCTTTCGCTGCGGGAAACGGGCTCGGGTCGCCGCGAAGATGGCCGACTCTGGTTCCACTTCGTCCCGGACTACTTCTACACCCCACTGTCGTGGAAGCGGTACTCTACGTTTACCGCGAACTTCCACAACGAGGCGAAAACTGAGTTAGGGCGACTCGCCGAAGCCGTCCTTCGTGTCGGCGACGGTGGAATCGAACAATCCGCCGATGAGGAAGTTCTCGGATCGTACGTGGCCGCGCTGCTCGACAACGATCACGGCCGGTCGATGGTCGAAACCCTCGATCAGGGCTTCGATCCGAACAACCAGTACGGATCACGGACGTTCGGCTACTTCAAACCGACAGACAACGACACCGAGTTCCAGTTCTTCGGTGTGTTCGTCGCACTCGCTTTGAGTGCGTACACCGGGCTTCGGGTCGTTGTCTCTGAATCCCCGATTCCGGACGTGCGGGGCCGCGATTTCCAGACCTACGCGCGGATCGGCGGCGGATTCACGCAGGTTCACGATTTCTACGGAACCGATATTCCGCTGTCGGAACTCCGTTCCCGGCTTAACGCGGCAGCCGCGCTGATACAGTTGGGGTACGGCGCGGGGCGGGACGACGCGCTCTTTGCGAAGTATCTCCGCGCGACCCGGAACAAGTCGCTTCCGGGATCGTACCTGCTCAAGCGGATCGCGCAGACCGATGACGGCAGTGACGCCGGGTTTCTGCTAGAGGAAGCGCGGGTACTGGACGAAGAGACGGGACACAGCATCGAACGATAACACCCCTCACCACAATAATGACACAGGAAACACACGATACGATTTCGGAACTCTCACGCCGTGCCTTCGACGTGATTCGTCCCGATCCGACGAATCGGAATGCGTATGCAATCGAACGCGTGTTCCGTGAGAGCGTCAAGGCGATCAAGGAGTTCGGCGCGTACAAACCCTCCAGACAGGATGCAATCGATGCGGTCGCAGGCCGGATCGGGAAGCTTCCCCCACGGAGTGAACAGGTGTATCCTGTTGGTCACGAAGAGAGCAGCCACGGCGGGTCGTTCGACGAACGCGTCGATCACTACGCCGAGTTCTTCGTCGACGAGGTGTTCCTCGGGATGTTCGACGGGAAGCCGTCACGACTCAAACGGCGAGAAAATAACCTCGCTGATGGGTTCTACGCGGCGACGCGACGGCTCCAGCGCGACCACTATCAGAACGAATCGGACGACGAATAACGACACCTAATGGCAATGATTGATCACGACACCTACCCTGAACTCGAAGACGGCACCGTTGCAGCGGACGAGATGAACCTCCGCCCACAGAACAACTTCGTTAACATCCTCGTGCTCCGCGAACTGCAGAGCCACGCAGTATTTACGACGAACGGACAGGATGCGGATCTCGCAAGCGTCGCGGTCGGCGATGGCGATGACCGCGACGAGTATTCGCCTGGCCTCATGTTCATGCGGAAACAGACCGGCAGTGATCGTCGGTTCGGGAAAGCTCTCCAGCGCGATCTCGGTCTCTTCGACGAGGACGAAGACGACTGTACGATGCAGGTCAACGAGATGTGTCAGGACTGCCCCGAGTGTATCCTCTACGGGAGTGCAGCCGGTGACGACGCGATCTCGATCACCTCGCGGGTGATGTACGATACGGCCTACACACTCCGAGATGCGACGGTCGTCATCGACGAGAAGTTCCAGAACGCACCCGGTGGTGACTACGCGAAGACGGCCGAAGCGACTATTCGTGAACCCGACTTCTTCGAACCGGGAACGCTCTTCCCGTCTGTCGTCACGCTTCGAGATGCGACCCCGGCAGAACTCGCGTTCGTACTCGGAATTACCCGGAAGAACAAGCGATATGGGGCAACGACTTCACGCCTCGGCCGGACGAAGAATCACATCCTCGGCGTCTATACTGGGAGCGAAGAAGGGCCGGCAAACCTCGAACTCACCCGTGATGCGATCCGCCGGATTCAGAGTGATTCGGCTGTCGAGTACGATTCTCTTCATGACGTGACGAGTGCTGAAAACCTTGATCCGGAACGCGTCGCCGATCACGTTCGAGAGTCCTTCGAAGAGTCGATTACCGCAGACAATCTCGACCTGAGCCGGGTTTCCGACGATACTGTCTCGGAACTGATCGACATCGCAACTGGCGACGAGTTCGGTGATGTCCTCGCCGAACAGCGAGAACATTCCCGTCAGTTCCTCCCCGATCCGGAGTAAGCCAATGGACGTACTGGAGGCAACGATTCGGACACGCGGGGAAGTGACGTTTACGTCCCGAGAAGTCGGTCGGTTAGCGGACACGGAACCGTACATCCTGAACACCGCACTCTACTACGCCCTCGGGCTCGCCAGTGGTCGGTATGTCGATACGAGCTTTGAACCGACGTATATTGACGATACGGACGACATCGCCGAAGACGTGTACGTGTCGCCCGCAGCACCGGTTCCGGGTGTCAGCCCGAACTACGTCACGACGACGTACAACGCAAGCCGAGACGAGTACGCTGAGATAAACTACTCAGCGGAGGACGATCCGTACGAAAAACAGAACCTCCCCTCGTTCGGGCGTCGTCGTTCACTCGCACAGCGAACACAGCTGCGGTGTTTCCTCATTCCGCGTAAACAGTCGGCAAGCGAACTGCAAGCGACCTTACCGCAGTATATTCGGCTTGGGAAGAAACGCGGTAAAGCTCGGCTTGATACCGTTGTTCGAGAGGCGTCTGAACAGACAGGAACGTTCCGACTGAATCACCCTATCGGCGCGTACGATCACGACGAGGTGCCAACGGCCAACGTCATCACGAAATCGATGAAGCCGACTCCGATACTCCTGCAGGGCGATTACGAGGGAGCACACCTTGAAATAGACCGGTCGGACGCAGCAACCGAGCCTGATAGCGTCTCGTTCCCCCGTGAGCTGACGTTTCTCAAACAGAAACGATGACCGAAACACAGCTCTCGCTTGACGGTGTTGCGTTGCGACAACACGACGAACCGTATCTGTTCGACTATGAGCCGTATGCCCACCAGCTTACCCTGGATGAACTCATCCGTAGTGGCGATGGGTTCGTTGCGGTCAACGACAGTCCGACGGGCGGCGGGAAAACATCCTCGTGGCTCGCACCAGCCCTCTCAGAGGGAGTCGATACGATTGCGATTTATCCGACGAACGCACTGGTCGTCGATCAGACAGACCAAGTGAAAGATGCACGCAACGCCGTTGGTCACGACGTGAGCGTGCTGACTGTTACTGCGGATAAGCTTGCGAAAGAAAGGAAAAATTGGGGCGTTCAATCAAACGGAGAAGCCATTCACCAGTGGCACCGTGCTGAAAAGCGGAAGGGCAATCAGGTCATCCTGCTGACGAACCCGGACATCTTCGTGATGATGTGCCGAGATCTGTATCGCAACCCCAGTCGGGCCTACAAGAGATTCCCGTTCATCGTTGTTGACGAGTTCCATCGAGCCGGACAGAAAGAGCAGAACACGCTCCGGTATCTGCTGGATGAACTCTATGAGCGGCCGGAACGACAACATCAGCTCGACAAAATCGCCTTCCTGAGTGCGACCCCGGACGAGCAGCAGGAACGACGGTTCGAACACGCGATGACGGCACCGTATCACCTGCTCACGGAGACAGATACAACGGAGCGAACGTCGTTTGCTGACACTCCAGCCGATGGCTGGAAAGAGGTAATGCCGCCGGTAGAGCTGGATGTTCGGACGGCACCGACGTTTGGGACAGCTGATCGGCTACTGGATGACGATTTTGATGACCTGATTTCGTTCTGTCGGGATCAGAGCGATCCCGACACGGATCGGGACAGGGTTGCGATCATTCTCGACGGCATCCACGAAGTGAAACGCGTCTCTGATCAACTGTGCGAGGAACTCGACCGGCAGGTTGAACGGATCGATGGGTTCCACAGCGAAAACAAAGCTGAAAAGCTACGCTCGTTCGACGTGCTTGTCAGCAACTCAGCTGTCGAGGTCGGTATCGACTTCGACATCGACCGCCTGCTGTTTGCTGGTCACAACCACGCGAGTTTCCTTCAGCGGCTCGGCCGGCTACGAAACAAGACAAAAACCTGCCACGCCCGGTGTTACGTACCCAGACGGATCGCCCACGAGCTAGGGGATTACGAGGACGAACAACTCACCCGCAAAGAGCTTGATGTGGTTCTCGATGAAGTCTATCCTGACCCCCGGCAACCGTCGAGTTTCGGCTGGCGGTATTCCGCTCCCGAGGAGTTACAACACATCGACAATCGGCTTCGAGACGCGACTTCGGAGAAGCAAGAAGACATCGCACTCGCCGGCCAGAAACGGATACAACGACATTTCCTCGACGGAACGAACGTCGAACTTGATTCGGATGATGTTCGGCGTGCGAAGGAAACGATTGACTGGCGGGTGCTCGAAAAGCTACAGTGGTACCGCGGCGATTCGGTTCAAGCCCTTGTGTACGACCAAACCGAAGACACTGTCCGAGCCTACGATCTATTTTACCTTCTCCGGTATGGAGAGGTGGAGTTCGTCACGAAGCAAGCGTTCGAACGGATCGTCCCATCGGAGTACGAGGGTATGGTGTCGCGCACGGCTCGGTACGTAGATGGCTTCTGTCTGTATAGTGGCACCATTCAGACCACTAAAGAAGGATGGGGGCGGAGCGTTGCGTTCACTGGCCCACGGCTCAGTAGCTGGCTCGGTGACAGCTCCGGGGATTCAAGCCGAGTCCCCGAAGTCATCGGCGGTGTTAAATTATCGGTCGATCCGAACGGCGAGAATCAGAACCGTGTGCAGTCGCTTAGCGTCCTGAACGACCGGCTTCGCTCACGCAGTGAGCGAACACCCGGCGATGGCGGTGGATTGCTCTGTTATCCCGTTTCAACGCGGCCGACAGTGACCAAGGAACGCTACGATCTCGACGAGTTCTTCTTCCTGTATCCTGTCGCTCTGCAGGGCGAAACAGCAGCCAGTTTGGCCCTCGGTACCGACGCGCTGTATCTCCACTGTCATGTGATGGAAGAACAGGAAGGCTCGACTGGAGACGACGAGGAGTTGATCGGGCTGTGACGGAGGGACGACCAGATGACTGACTCGACGTTTCGGGATGAACTCGTACAGGTAAGCGCGCTCAACGAATACGTTTACTGCCCGCGTCGGTTCTACTACCAGCGGTATCAGGATCAGATCGGCACGCCGTACGAACTCGTTGATGGTCGGTCGAAACACGAACACCAAGCCAACCGCGGTGGCTGGATCACGGAACAGTATTTCCGTTCGGATCAGCTCGGTATCCACGGGAAGATCGACCTCATTGAGGACGACGATGTACTGACGCCGGTCGAACGCAAGCGAGCTGAAAGCGGCGAATACTATCCGAGCGACGAAGTCCAACTTGCCGGCTACTGCATGCTCCTTGAGGATGCTATCGGCGAATCAGTCAACGTTGGTTACATCTATCTCTACTCGACTGACACACGGCACGCGATCCGGATTACGGAAAAGCATCGTCGCACCGTCCGCAAAATTATCTCTCGAATCGAAACCATGACCGTCGACGATATCCCACCACTCATCGACAACCCCTCGAAATGCGAGGCCTGTTCGGCACGGGAGTACTGCATGCCCGAGGAGACCGCGATGCTCGAACCCGAGAAAGCCCGCGGGACGGGCTGGGAGGGCGAGGTATGAAAGCCACCGAGGGGATGTTCGACGAGTCGGTCGTCTATGTCACCAAACAGGGCACGCAAGTTCGCACCGACGGCGGCCGGATCGTCGTCTGGGACGTCGACGGCGACGAGGGCGAACTCGCCTCCTTCCCGACTGAGAAGCTGGATACGATCAACGTCTTCGGCGGCGTCAACTTCTCGACGCCGTTCGTCGCCGAGGCGAACGAACACGGGATCATCCTGAACTACTTCACCGAGAACGGGAAGTACCGCGGCAGCTTCGTTCCCGAAAAGAACACCATCGCGGAGGTGCGACGCGCCCAGTACGCGCTCGGGACGACCGCCGAGGTCGATATCGCCGCCGCGATGATCGCTGGGAAGATCCGCAACGCTAGGACGCTACTCTCCCGGAAGGGCGTCCACGGGACGGACGTACTCAAGGATCTCGGTGTTCGGGCGACGACGGTTTCGACGAAAGACGACCTCCGCGGTGTCGAAGGCGAGGCCAGCGAACGGTATTTCAGCCGGCTCGACGAGACGCTGACCGCCGGCTGGACGTTCGAAAAGCGAACCAAGCGACCGCCGGAGGACCACATCAACTCACTGCTGTCGCTGACCTACGTGTTCATGAAAAACGAGGTGCTGAGCGCGTTGCGACAGTACAACCTCGATCCGTTCCTCGGCGTCCTGCACGCCGACCGGCACGGACGGCCATCGCTTGCTCTCGATCTACAGGAGGAGTTCCGGCCGATCTTCTGTGACGCGTTCGTCACGCGGCTGGTAAATCGCGGCGTTATCACACACGACCAGTTCACGCAGGACAACCATCTGGCCGACGACGCGTTCAAAATCTACTGCTCAAAGTTCGACGAGTTCATGCAGGAAGAGTTCACTCACCCGTACTTCGAGTACACTGTCTCCCGGCGGAAGGCGGTGCGACAGCAGACAATCCTCCTGCGGAAAGCGATTACTGGTGAGTTAGACGAGTATCACGCCCTCACGTTCTCGAAATAACCATGCGCTTGGCAATCGCCTACGACGTGAGCGACGACGGGCACCGCCGGCAGGTGTATCGAACGCTCCAGCGGTACGGAGCGTGGCGGCAGTACAGCGTTTTCGAAGTCGATGTAACCAAGGCCCAGCGTGTCGAACTCGAAGACGAACTGGAGGCCAAAATCGAGCCCGATGACGGTGATCGCATCCGAATCTATCGGCTGTGTGAGTCCTGTCAGGACAAGACGACCGATATCGGTTCGGAGCCACCGGACGAACAGTCGAACGTGCTCTGAGTTGGACTACGTCGACCCTTATTATATGACTGTACAGCCCCGGTTGACGTAATCGGGGCGTGATTTCGGCTACTGAGAAAGCTTTTTGAGCCCTATAGCCGTATTTTCACCCCCTGTCGCGGCGAGGAGAAAACCCAGCACGGGATTGAAACAAGAACAGGAACAAAGTCGCTAGCCGCGACCTCGAAGTCGCGGCGAGGAGAAAACCCAGCACGGGATTGAAACTTCCAGATCGAACGCGGACCGACCTCTCGGAGCGTGTCGCGGCGAGGAGAAAACCCAGCACGGGATTGAAACAGGATCACGCCGACCACATTGCGCCCGCGCCCCACGGTCGCGGCGAGGAGAAAACCCAGCACGGGATTGAAACGTGGTTCGGAACCGGATGGATCAGTGCGCTCGTCACGTCGCGGCGAGGAGAAAACCCAGCACGGGATTGAAACTCGGGAGTCTCCTCGACACCTTCGGGGACATCCGGTCGCGGCGAGGAGAAAACCCAGCACGGGATTGAAACCCAGTGATCGTGCTAAAGGTCGTCCACGTCGAGGCGTCGCGGCGAGGAGAAAACCCAGCACGGGATTGAAACAGGTCAACCGTGTTGGAGAGGAGGCCGTCGGCTCGGGTCGCGGCGAGGAGAAAACCCAGCACGGGATTGAAACTTTGCGTCGGGAGTGAGCGTGACCGACTGCGGGGGTCGCGGCGAGGAGAAAACCCAGCACGGGATTGAAACAGTTTGGCGTGCGTGGGATTCGGACTGGTGTGAGGTCGCGGCGAGGAGAAAACCCAGCACGGGATTGAAACATCGCGGAGTACTCGTGCAGGTCGCCACAGAAGTAGGTCGCGGCGAGGAGAAAACCCAGCACGGGATTGAAACACGGCGGACGCTATCGGTGTGGCGAGTGCAAACGTCGGTCGCGGCGAGGAGAAAACCCAGCACGGGATTGAAACGAGTCTACGCCGAACACACAAGAAGACCGGATTGAAGTCGCGGCGAGGAGAAAACCCAGCACGGGATTGAAACCCGTCGAGGTGTTCGCGGCGGTACCACGACTCGACAGTCGCGGCGAGGAGAAAACCCAGCACGGGATTGAAACTCGTCAGTCATCGCTTCAACCCCTCATGTTGCCGCGTGTCGCGGCGAGGAGAAAACCCAGCACGGGATTGAAACACCATGACGACGAGACCGACGACGAGACCACGAGCGTCGCGGCGAGGAGAAAACCCAGCACGGGATTGAAACTTGAATACATCTTGCTCGGCTGGATGTTTCATTCGGTCGCGGCGAGGAGAAAACCCAGCACGGGATTGAAACGTGCCGTCGCCGTCCACGTCGGCCGTGAGTTCGAGGTCGCGGCGAGGAGAAAACCCAGCACGGGATTGAAACCGCTGGTTGATCGGCCCGCCCGACGAGTGGGTGTCGTGTCGCGGCGAGGAGAAAACCCAGCACGGGATTGAAACATTCATGAGGCCGGTGTCGTCGGCCGTGATCTGGACGTCGCGGCGAGGAGAAAACCCAGCACGGGATTGAAACTCCATCGCCTTCTCGGCTTCGTCGAGAATCAGCACGTCGCGGCGAGGAGAAAACCCAGCACGGGATTGAAACGGTGATCGTCGACTGTCTGGCGTTTCGGGATTCGGGTGTCGCGGCGAGGAGAAAACCCAGCACGGGATTGAAACCCGCTGACGTCGTAGTCGCTGCCGTCTTTCTGAATGGTCGCGGCGAGGAGAAAACCCAGCACGGGATTGAAACAAGGCGTGGAGTCGGTGACGATCTCCACCACGAACAGTCGCGGCGAGGAGAAAACCCAGCACGGGATTGAAACGTGAAGGGATCGTGCGAGCGGTCGCGATGGATCGGGTCGCGGCGAGGAGAAAACCCAGCACGGGATTGAAACCGGGCGAACTTCAGCAGCAGGACGATGCCAACGTGATGTCGCGGCGAGGAGAAAACCCAGCACGGGATTGAAACAGATCGCGTTCGGCATGCCGACGGTGTCTACGAGGCGTCGCGGCGAGGAGAAAACCCAGCACGGGATTGAAACGGCAAGACGACGCGGAGTACCTGACGACCGTCGATATGTCGCGGCGAGGAGAAAACCCAGCACGGGATTGAAACGATAACCCCCCGCCTTGCCGAATCCGCGGCCGAGAAAGTCGCGGCGAGGAGAAAACCCAGCACGGGATTGAAACAATCGGGGGCGAACCCTACGACGTCGAGGGGCGGGTGTCGCGGCGAGGAGAAAACCCAGCACGGGATTGAAACACCCACCAGTGTGAATGTACGCGCTTGTGACGGCACGTCGCGGCGAGGAGAAAACCCAGCACGGGATTGAAACCGGAAGCCGTCAACCTGCGAGACACAAATATCTCACGTCGCGGCGAGGAGAAAACCCAGCACGGGATTGAAACAAGACTTCGACGACTCTGTCGGGACCGAAGCTCGGGTCGCGGCGAGGAGAAAACCCAGCACGGGATTGAAACCGGCCTTCGTCAGTCACCCACCAGACCACTGCGTTGTCGCGGCGAGGAGAAAACCCAGCACGGGATTGAAACTCGGCGGTGTGGTCGCGTCGGATCATGCGATATTCTGTCGCGGCGAGGAGAAAACCCAGCACGGGATTGAAACCTCGCTCGGGTCAGGGGGCTACCGGAGTTCGAGGTCGGTCGCGGCGAGGAGAAAACCCAGCACGGGATTGAAACTGGGTGTCACAACTCCTCGGCGTGTTCGGCATGGGCGGTCGCGGCGAGGAGAAAACCCAGCACGGGATTGAAACAAGTTCGTTTCGGTCGTCGAAGCCACCAACCGCGTGTCGCGGCGAGGAGAAAACCCAGCACGGGATTGAAACAGAAGAAGGTCGACCTACTCAGTCGGATCGACAAGTCGCGGCGAGGAGAAAACCCAGCACGGGATTGAAACCCATCCGACCCGTAGTCACCGTCGGCGTACTCTCCGGTCGCGGCGAGGAGAAAACCCAGCACGGGATTGAAACAGGTGCACAAACCGCACCCCGATGGCGTCGAGAATGTCGCGGCGAGGAGAAAACCCAGCACGGGATTGAAACGACCCGTGGGGGCCGAGGGGGAGGGACCGGGAGAGGGTCGCGGCGAGGAGAAAACCCAGCACGGGATTGAAACCACACCTTCAATAACGGCACCTGTGGGAAACCCGGAGTCGCGGCGAGGAGAAAACCAGCACGGGATTGAAACGATGCGAAGCGCCTGCTCGGTGCCGGGGATCTGCTGTGTCGCGGCGAGGAGAAAACCCAGCACGGGATTGAAACTGCCCTTCGTCGGCCCTCTTGGGGCGCTTCTCGTCGTCGCGGCGAGGAGAAAACCCAGCACGGGATTGAAACTTGTTGATCGTGTCCTCGAACGCGGCCGAACAGCGCGGTCGCGGCGAGGAGAAAACCCAGCACGGGATTGAAACTTCACGATCAACACGACACAAACAGAGAGCACCATGTCGCGGCGGGGAGAAAACCCAGCACGGGATTGAAACCCCTCTCGGGTGAAGAGGGCGAACTCGCCGATGCCGTGTCGCGGCGGGGAGAAAACCCAGC
>Ga0207757_100342_pt1 | contig 33430 bp, 25 predicted proteins | sample A23P3SouthBayCA_2_FD_187752 | JGI IMG/M metagenome (GOLD analysis project Ga0207757, IMG submission 187752) | Aerobic enrichment media microbial communities from Eden Landing Ponds, California, USA - A23 P3 (2) (SPAdes) | ecosystem: Environmental > Aquatic > Marine > Unclassified | place...
GGCCTCGTCGGCGGCCACCTCCGCGGCCGCGTCCGCGACACTCCCCGGGTCCAGCGTCAGCACGTGGAACTCGCCCTTCCCGGCACGCTCCCGGCGGGTCACCTCGCCGACGGGCTGGTCGGCGGCGATATCGTAGGCCAGCTCGGTCGGCGGTTCGGGACTGCGCTCGATGCTGAGCGAGCGCTGCGAGGCCACCTCGACGACCCGCCAGGTCACCTCCATCGGCGGCTCGGGCGCGAGCGTCGCCTCGACCACGTCGTCCTCGGCCAGGTCCGGGTTCGACGCGAGCGTGTGGACCTGTCCGCCGTCGACGGCCTTCAGCACGGCGCTGTCGTCGTCCGCGTGCGTGACCACGAACTGGCCGCGCTCGGCGTCCGCGGGACCCTCGGTCCCGGCTCCGGTTTCGTCGTCCCCGTCGCTCGTCGGCTCGTCGTTCATACCGGTGACTGGCGCTCGCGACTGTTCACCGTTTCGTGCTCGGGCCGGCGGTCGGGCCGACGACCGGCCGGTCTACAGTCGCAATCGGACCGTCTCGACGAACGCGGTGGCGTCCTCGTCGTCGGGGAGCCGCCAGTCGTTCGTGGCCTCGAGTCCCGCGGTGCCCTGGAACTGGTAGTACGGCTGGTTCGACTCGGTCCAGCGGTAGAACCCGAACACCGCGAGCACGGCGAAGCCGGCGGCGACGGCGGACGCGGGCTCGACGGGGACGGCCGCGACGCCCATCAGGAGCGCGGGGACCAGCGTGGCCAGCAGGACCGCCGAGAGTGCGGCGACCAGGTAGCGGGTGTCGCGCCCGGCGACGCGGCCGACGCGCTCGATATCCTCGTACGGGAGGGTCTCCGGGTCCGCGTCCGTCGTCGCCGCCGGCACGCGGAGCACGCGCCGGTCCGTACAGCACCACACCCAGTCCCCGTCGTAGCGGGCGTGGACGGCCTCGTCGCCCCGGAGGTGACGCTCTATCGGCACGGGGGGAGTGACTCGTTCCGGTCGCATAAATCCGTTCGAACGGGCCGCGTCGGCGCGGTCAGGTCCCGTCCGCCCGGTTCCGGGGCAGCCCCGGGCGCTGGCCACGTTCCGGTACCACACGGGAGACAGGGGCTTGATACCCTCGGCGGGCGGAGGGCCGGGCGTGCTTCCGCCGCTGGCCGTGGACATCGACGGGACGCTGACCGACGACGAACGGGCGCTCGACCCCCGGGTACTGCCCGCACTCCGGGAGTGGGCCGCCGAGGCCCCCGTCGTCGTCGCGACGGGGAAGGCGCTCCCGTACCCCGTGGCGCTCTGTGAGTTCCTGGGCGTGCCCAAACGCGTGGTCGCGGAGAACGGCGGGGCGATGTACGTCGACCACGAGACCGAGGGCGACGGCGAGCTGCGGTTCACGGGCGACCGCGAGGCCGCCGCGGCCGTCGCCCGCGAGTACGAGGCCGAGGGGTACGACGTGGGCTGGGGGCCGACGGACTTCGTCAACCGCTGGCGGGAGACGGAGTTCGCCGTCGCGCACGACTCCCCGCTGGAGCCGCTGGAGCGCATCGCCGACGACCACGGGATGCACGTCTTCGACACCGGCTTCGCCTACCACGTCACCTCGCCCGACGTGGACAAGGGACGGGGACTGGGAGCCGCCGCGGCCGCCCTCGACCTCGAGCCGGACGCGTTCGTCGCGGTCGGTGATTCGGAGAACGACGCCGCGATGCTGGCGCTCGCCGGCCGCTCGTTCGCGGTCGCCAACGCCGACGCCGCGGCCCGTGCCGCTGCCGACACGGTCTGTGCGGGTTCGTACGCCGACGGCTTCCTCGAGGCCGTCGAGACGGTCCGCGAGTCGTTCACCGAGTGAGGCGTTTGCGGGGTGTCGACCGGGTGCGCGCTCGACGGGGGGTCTCGCACGGCGCGTTCCCCGTCAGCGGCGCGCTGGTTGGTGAAATCGGTCTTTTATCGTGCGCCAGCTATAACGCCCCGGCGGCGCTCGCCCCGAGCGTACGGTCCCCAGACTCGGGGCGAGGCACCTCGACCACCCTCCACGCGTCGGGCTCCCACATCGCGTCCACGCCTCTCCCCGTCAGCAGCGGTGTGAGCGACAGCAACGAACATGTCAGAGACAGATGACCGACTCTCCAGACGGCGATTCCTGCAGGCGACCGGCGGTGCCGCAGCGGCGGCGACGGTCGCCGGGTGTAGTTTGAACGACGACGGCGGTGACGGCACCGGCGGCGATGCCACGCCGACGATGTTCGAGACGGGTACCGAGCCCAGTGACGGTGATACAGGTGGCACCCTCCAGCTCATCAACGACACCATCACCACCTTCGACCCCATCGCGGCGACGGACACGGCCAGCGGCCGGGTCATCCGGCAGCTGTTCGAGGGACTGACGAAGTACCCCAACGGCGAGCAGAAGCCGGTGAACCAGCTCGCGACGAACATCGAGGTGAGCGAGGACTTCACCACCTACACCGTCTCCATCGCGGAGGGGGTGACCTTCCACGACGGGTCGGAGCTGACCGCTCAGGACATCATCTACTCCTGGGAGCGGCTGGCCCAGTCCGAGAACTCGAACCGGCAGTACTTCATCCTCGACAGCCTCGGCGTCGCACACGAGACCCAGGACGGGAGCTACGTGCCCGGGAGCATCGAGGTGACGGCGACCGGTGACTACGAACTCGAGATCCAGCTCGCCGAGCCGTTCCACGACTCGCTGCAGATGATGGCCTACTCCTCGTTCGCGGTGGTCCCGGAGGGGATCGTCGGGGATATCGAGGGACATCAGGGCGAGATGAGTCAGTCCGAGTTCGCCACCTCCAATCCGGTCGGCACCGGGCCGTTCCAGTTCGTCGAGTGGACGGAGGGTGACCACGCCGAGGTCGAGGCCTACGGCGACTACCGTCGGGACGGGCTCCCGTACCTCGACGGCATCTACTGGGCCGTCATCGAGGAGGACCAGCCCCGCTACACCTACTCGACCAACAAGAACGCCGACATCCTGGAGATCCCGACCTCGAAGTACAGCCGGGACAAGGTGACGGTCGTCGAGGAGACGGACGCCGGCCAGGAGCTGGGGTTCTACGGGCCGCTGGACTCCGGTGAGGCCAGCGGCGAGAACGTCCGGTACGTCCGGTCGCCGACGCTGACGACCTACTACATCGCGTTCAACGCCAAGCAGACACCCAAGCCGGTCCGGCAGGCTGCCGCCTACGCCCTCAACCGCGAGGATGTCGTCGAGAGCGTGTTCAAGAACCGCTACCAGACGGGATTCAACCTGACGCCACCGGGTATCTACCCGGGCGGTGCGAGCGCCTACAACAGCGACGTGGAGGAGAACTACCCGTACGGTGTCGGCGAGACCCGCATCGCCGACGCCAAGCAGGTCATGGAGGACGCCGGTTACGGCGAGGACAACACGTTCGACCTGACGGTCAACGCGTACAACTCCGGGGCGTTCCAGCAGCTCGCCAACGGGCTGCGCGACAAGCTCTCCTCGGCGTACATCGAGATCTCCGTCGAGCCGACGGACTTCTCGACCATCATCGAGAAGGGAAACCAGGGGACACTCCAGTGTTACACGCTGGGGTGGCTGGCCGACTGGCCCGCGCCGGACAACTTCCTCCAACTGATGGCGCCGTCGCTGACGGACGTCGACGAGCTGGGGTCGGCGGCGACCACCTACACGGACTGGGACGACGCCGACACGCAGGCACGCCGGGACGCCCAGGCCGCCTGGGAGAAGATCCAGAACAACCAGGGCCCCACCGAGGAGGCCCAGCAGGCCCGCGACGAGGCTGCCGTGACGATGGAGCAGGCCAACTGGGAGGACGTCATCCTTCTGAACGTGGCTCACGCCGCCGACGAGCGTTTCTGGTACCCGAACACGCACGTCGCGCCGTTCGGTGCGATGGGGTCGTCACGACAGGTCCACGACACCACCTGGAAGGAGGGCGGCGGCGAGTAGGTGCCCGCCCGGCCGAGACGGCGCTGCCACCGAGCCCTCCGCCGCTCGCTCGGCCAGCTACAGCACGTCGATTCACCGTGTCAGGCGCGTCGCCCCCCCGCGACGCGTCACTTCCGCTTCCGACCGCTCGCCGCCCAGCGGCGCCTACATCATGCGGGACTTCTCGCTCACGTCGAACCGGTGGAGTTCGACATCGCCGGCGACGAACTCCGGGATGCGGCCCTGGAACGCCTCGAAGTGGTCGCTCCCCATGTGTGACTGGACGGCCTCGTCGTCCTCGTACTGCTCGAAGATGCGCAGCGTCGTGTCGTCCTCCACGTCGAGCGCGACGCGGTAGTCGATGACGCCGTCCTCCTCGCGGGACTGCTGGGCCAGTTCGGTAGCGGCCTCGACGGCCGTGTCGCGGCTGTCGGGGTCGATGGGGATGCTCGCGTTGAGTACGATCATGCGGCTATCGGGTCGACTGGGGCGACCAAAAAGCTACCCCGCGCGGACACACGCCACGAACCGCGGCGTCAGTCGCTGATGCCCTGTTCGTCGCTCTCGACGGGTGGTGCGGACCGCGCTGCGACGCCGGTCTGCTCGCCGGCCTCGTGTGGCGCGCCCGCCCGCCGGATATGCTCGGCCTCGAAGTGCGCCACGGATGCCTCGTAGCGCGACCGCTCGGCGGACACCTGGATGTCGGTACCACAGTACTGGCAGGTGATCGACTCGCCGGCGGTGTCGCCCATGCCAGTCTCCATCATGTGGACTCGCAAAGGGATGGTGCCGGTACGCCCCGGGGGTATTTATGCAGCGTCAGACGCCTGTGGAACGATGCTGTGTCCGACCGTCTCGGGGGTTCGCGGGTCCGTTCCCGTGTCTCGGTTCCCTGTCAGTTCCCCGTGTCCCGGTTCCCTGTCAGTTCCCCGCGTCACGGTCCCCTTCCGTTCGGGAGTGCGACCCGGCGGCGAGCTCACCGGTCGCTCGCTCGCGGGACACAGCGGGCCGGTCCCGGATGTGCTCGGTCTCGAAGTGCGACGTGAACACCTCGAAGCGGCTTCGCTCGGCGGGAACGTCGACGGCGGTGCCACAGTAGTGACACGGGACCGTCTCGCCAGCACTGTCTCCCATGTCACTCCGTACCGAGCATCGAGGCAAAGGGGTACTGCCGGTGTCGTCCGGGGGTATTTACGATGGGCGCGCCGCGTGGAAGGAGCGCTCGTCCCGCCGGTGCCATCCGACGGCCCGATTCCCCGTGGTGACCGGCAGCGGTGGCGATGGACCGGTACCGTGCCCGGTGGTCGCGGCGCCCCAGTGTTACACGGGCCCACGCCAGTTTTTATATCGACAGCGGGTGTCGTCGTGGACGACGGGACCAGTTCCCGGTATCATCGATGGCTCCCTCGACCGCCTCGCTCTCCGACACCGCGCTCCAGCGGGCCTCCGTCGCGGGGCTCGGCTTCCTGCTGTTGTGTCTCTCGCTGGCCAACATCGTCGTGAGTTCGGCACCGTTCTGGCTCCGACTGGTCGAATCCGGGCTCCCGGTCGGGCTGTCGCTGTTCTTCCTCGCCTTCGGCGTCGTGCTCTGGGAGCGCGGCACCGACCCCGAGGATATGCTCCTCATCAGCGCGTGGGGGTTCAGCGGCGCCGTCGTGACGGGGGCGCTCGCGGTCTGGTTGCTCGCGGTGCTCACGTTCCAGCGCGAGAGCGTCACGGACCCCATCTTCATGGTCGCTTCCTCGGCGACCGTCGGCGCCACGTTCGGCGGCGCCGCGGGCTACTACCACGCGCAGCTCCAGCAGACGACCGCCGAACTCCGCCAGCGCAACGTCCGCCTCGACGAGTTCGCGTCCATCGTCAGCCACGACCTCCGCAACCCGCTCGGGGTCGCCAGCGGTGGCCTCCAGCTCGCGAAGGAGACCGGCGACGAGGCGGACTTCGAGCGCGTCGAGCAGGCCCACCGCCGGATGGACCAGATGATCGGCGAACTGCTCACGCTCTCCCAGGAGGGGCGCGACGTGACCGACCTCAAGCCGGTCTCGCTGGAGCGGACGGTCGAACGTGCCCGCAACACCGTCGACGCCGACATCGAGGTGGTCGTCAGCGACGAGACGAAGCTCCGCGCCGACCCCGAGCGCCTCACGGCCCTCTTCGAGAACCTGCTCCGCAATGCCCACGAGCACGCCGGTGCCGACCCGACGGTCACGGTCGGCACGCTCCCCGGCGACGAGGGCTTCTACGTCGCGGACGACGGCCCCGGCATCCCGCCCGACGAACGCGACGAGGTGTTCAACCAGGGGTACACGACCGCTTCCGGCGGAACCGGTATCGGCCTCGCCATCGTCCGGCGCATCGCCGACGCCCACGGCTGGCAGGTGGAGGTGGCCGGGGGCGAGGACGGCGGAGCGCGGTTCGAGTTCCGGGTGTAGGTCGGGAGATGCGGCGCTTCGTCGACGACCGTCCGGTCGTCGGTCAGGGGACCACGTCGCCCTGTGGCTGGACGGGTGGCTCGCTCGGCGGGTTCTGGACCATGTCGATGACATCCTCGGCCGTCACGGCCTGCGGGAGGCCGTTGTAGTCGTACTCGCAGGGGCCCAGGGGGTCGTCGGCGGAGGGTGCCGACGCGTTCTGCAGTTCGCACCGCGAGGTGACCGTGAAGCTCTTGCCGAAGACCGCGGTCTCCAGCTGCCCGTCGACGACGCGCTCCTCGACGAGGACGAGCCCGAGTCCCTTCAGGTAGAGGTACTTCGAGGTCCGGCCGTCGGTGGCCTTGAGCCGCTCGCCGGCGCTGATCTGCTCGCGGTTGGCGACGATGCCCGCGAGCAGCGAGCTACTGGGTCCGCCCCGTTCGAGGAAGGCCAGCGAGCCCCCCGCGACCTGGACGCCGTCCTGGCCGGCCTCCACCTGGCTCAGCTCGGCGACCGCCTCCGGGTCGTTCGGCGGCTCCGTCGGGTCGATCGACGGGTCGTGCGGGTCGTACACCGTACAGGGGCGCGGCGCAACCGCGAACGCCAGCCCCGTCACCGTCTCGGGTGTCAGGAGGCTGGCCGGCACCCCGGGCACGTCGAGTTCCACCGGGAGGTCACTGGGAGCCGGCGCCCGCTCGAGCGGGAGGTCGTCGGACCGGACCGGGAGCGTACACGCGTCGAGTCGCCCGGACGCGTCCGAGCCGTACGGCGAATCCTCCGGCTCGACCGGCGCGCCCTCACCGGTCACCGGCAGCCGGTCGGTGGGGAGCGGGCCGACCGGGAGCAGGCCCGTGCCGACGCCGCGCTCCAGCCGGTCACCGGCGAGCGGCTCGGCGGCCGCGTCGGCGGTGGTCGCGTCAGCGTCGGTCGCCTCACCGGTCGAGGTGACGGCGTCCGAGACCGTCCCGGCCGGGCCGGCGCCCCCCTCGGTCACGCCGTCGGTCGGTGCGGTACCATCCGTAACGCCCGCTACCGGCGCCGTGGCCGAGTCGACGGCGTCGCCGACGGCGTCGGTACCCGTCGCGTCGTCGACCTGCCCGGTAGTGGTATCCACCGTGTCATCGACCACGTCGGTGGCGTTGCTTCCAGCCTCGGACTCGTTGGCCCCTCCGAGCAGCCCACCGTCGTCGCCACCGAGGAGACCGCCCTCGTCCGGAGCGGCCGCGACCGGGGCCACCGTGGTCGAGAGGAGGACGGCGAGTGCGAGCGTAACCTGTGCCATCGTCGAACGATTGGTCAGACCCATCCACCCCGACACAGAGCGGACACCCACTTCGGACTTCTACCGGACGACGACGGCCATTTATGACAAAATATAGATAAGAAAGAACGGATGGTCGGACAGGTACGGCTATCGTATATTGGGCATTTCAGGCCCAAAAGAGCGGGTCGATTGTTGCCGACCTTGGGGATAGGTAGTGTATTTGATATGAAGGGGAGCGGACGAACGAAGCGATACACCGCCGACACGAACGCTGCTCGCGTCCCTCGTCTATCGACGTTCCCAGCGTCACGACGCTCCGGGGCCGAGACCGGGGGCCGGAAGATGAGTACTGCCGCTGTTCGGTGTAACGTCCGAGATGAATTGGCTGGGGAGGTCTGCGCCTTGTTTAGCCACGGACAGGCATCGGGTGCCTGGCCCATGGGCCAAACCGGATTTGAACCGGTGACCTCCCGGTTATCAGCCGAGCGCTCGTACCTGACTGAGCTATTGGCCCAGGTAGGCGCACTCGGTGGTACTGCCGTCGATTGTTTAAGCATTACCTTTCGGTGCGGTTTCCCCCACTCACCGGTCAGTCGAACCCGACGTTCCGGACCTCGACCCGGACGCCGCCGGCCTCGCTCTCGGCGAGCGTCAGGTCCCAGCCGTGGGCGTCGGCGATGCGCCGGACGATGGTGAGGCCGAACCCGGTCCCGATCTCGCTCGTGGAGTAGCCCGGGTCCAGGACGGCCTGGCGCTCGTCGGCCGGGATGCCGCAGCCGTCGTCGGCCACGTAGAAGCCCGCATCCTCCGGCAGGCAGCCGACGGTGACAGTGATGTCGGCCGCCGTGTCGTCGTCCGTGCCGTGTGTCACGGCGTTGCGGACGAGGTTCTCGAGGAGGCGCTGGAGCCGGGGGCTGTCGGCCCGGACGTGTCGGTCGGTCTCTACGGTGAGCGTCGCGTCCCCCGTGTCGACGTGCTGCCAGCCCGCCTCGGCGATATCCGCCAGCGGGACCGGAGCGGGGTCCTCGACGGACTCGCCCTCGCGGCCGAGTGTCAGGAGCTCCTCGATGAGTGCGTGCATGCGGTCGTGGGCCCGCTCGACCGGGTCGAGGTGGTCAGAGTCGCACTCCTCGCGGGCCAGCTCCAGGTGGCCTGCGGCCACGTTCAGCGGGTTGCGGAGGTCGTGGCTGACGATGGACGCGAACTCGTCGAGACGCTCGTTGCGTGACTCCAGTTCGCGCTCGTTGCGGCGGCGCTCCGAGATGTCGCGTGCGATGCCACAGAAACCCCAGGGCTCGCCGTCCTCGTCGGTGAGCGCCCGTCCCCGGAACTCGTAGGGGACCGTCGAGCCGTCCGCCATGACGAGGTCGGCCTCGACGTGTGAGCGGCCGGTCTCGTAGATCTCCTGGATGGAGTCCGCGACGCGCTCGGCGTCCTCGTCCGCGATGAAGTCGAGCGGTCCCATCTCGGCCAGTTCCTCGTCCGTGTAGCCCGAGACGACCGTCGCCCGGTCGTTCCACTCGATGAAGTTCCCCCCGTGGTCGAAGACGTAGACGATGTCGTCGAACGCGTCCATGATGGTCTCGGTGAACGCGCGCTGTTCGCGGAGTTCCTGTTCGCGCTCCTTGGCCTCGGTGATGTCGGTGATGAACCCCTCCAGCGCCACCGTGTCGACGGCCTGGCTGCCGGCTCCCCCGTTGTCGAACTCCGCGGGGTCAGCCCACGGTGCGTTCGTCACATCGACAGCTCGGCCGCGCTCCCATACCCACCGTACCTCGCCGTCGGCGTCGACGATGCGGTAGGTGAGTTCGAACGCTTCGCCGGACGTGATGGCGTCCTGGACCGTCTCCCAGGCCACCTCCCGGTCCTCGGGATGGATGATATCCTCCCCCCACGAGATGTCGCCGCGCTCGATGGCGTCGGCGGGGTAGCCGACCAGCTGTTCGCACTCGCCGGCCACGTAGCTCATCGGCCAGCCCGGCGCGTTCTCGCAGCGGTAGACGATACCGGGGAGGTTGCTGATGAGCGTCTCCAGCCGACGGTTGCGTTCCTCCAGCGCCTGCTCGGAGCGGTAGCGCTCGACGGCCTTCTCGATGCGGTTGGCCAGCAGTGCGAACCGTTCGGTGCCGCCCCCCTTCTGCAGGTAGTCGGTGACGCCCGCGGTGATGGCCTCGCTGGCGACCTCCTCGCTCCCCTTCCCCGTGAACAGGACGAACGGCAGGTCGGGGTGGTGCTCGCGAACCCCTTCGAGGAACGTCAGCCCGTTGGCGCCGGGCATGTCGTAGTCGCTCACGATACAGTCGAACGACTCCCGGTCGAGGGTGGCCATCGCCTCGTCGACGCCCGTCGCCGTCGTCACGACGAGGGCGTCGCTCTCGCGTTCGAGGAACTCCGCCGTCAGCTCGAGGAACGCCTGGTCGTCGTCGACGTGGAGTACCCGTCTCGGGTCGCTCGGCGAGTCCATCGCAGGTATCCGTACGGTTCCCCGTCGCCGCTGAAATACCTGTGGGCGGGGAGGTCGGCTACCGGCTTCCCGGCCCCGGAGCGCGGCCGAACAGCCTCAGAACAGCCCCTGCGTGCCGACGCCGACCACGCGCTCGGTGCTGGTCGTGCCCGCGACCGCGGTCCAGCCCGAGTCCCGGTACTGCTCGGTCCCGCGTGCCTGGACCGGCCCGAAGGTGTACTCGCCCGTGTCGTCGGTATCGCCGGGCGCCTCCACGAAGTAGTCCGCGCGGAGTCGGACCGCCTCGTCGTCGGGCGCCGACGGGTCGAGGTAGACGTACTTCGTCCCGGTCCCCTCGGGACCGGATTCGACACGCTCGACCTCGCCGCCGACCACGGTCCACGCCGCCGGAATCCGGTCGCGCAGCTCGACCGTGTCGTTGGCCTCGGTGACCTCGACGGTCATCTGGTTCGTGCTGCCGGCGGTGAAGAGGCGGCCGTCGTCGGTCCGGCGGCCGGTGACCGCGAGCTGTCGTGGCGTCGTCGGCCCGCTGGGCGTCCCCTCGACCTGCGTCGGGCGGCCGCGGCTGTCCTTGACGATGGAGAACTCGTCGACGACCCGGACCGCGTCCCCGGTCGGGTCGAAGTCGTCGGTCAGGGGCGTGGATTCGTCCAGGTCCTGGGCCGCGAGCGGCGGCGCCGCGACGTACTGCACGTCGATGGACGCCTCGTCGATGTCCAGCCGTGTGACGCCGAAGAACTCGGCCGCCGTCGTGTCCATGTACAGCTCGCGCACGCCGAGCGGGTAGTGGCTCACGCCGCCGGTCCCGTTGACGATGAAGGTCGTCCCGTGCGGGTCCTCCTCGTCGAACGGCAACTCGAGGCCCTCGGCGGCCTCTGCCGGCGGGGGGGCGCTCTCCCCGGCCGGCGTCCGCGCCGGGGCCCGGCGCTCCGAGTAGGTCAGCAGGTCGTCGGTGTGGCGGATGGGTTTGGTGCGCTCGTAGACGTGGTTGTCCCCGTGGAGCACGAGGTCCACGTCGTACTCGTCGAAGATGGGGCCCCAGCGTTCCTGCAGGTCGCGCCGGGGCTCGTGGTCCGGCGAGGTGGTCCAGAGCGGGCCGTGGAAGGTGACGATCTTCCACTTCACGTCCTCGTCGTCCTCGGCGCGCTGGAGCGCCGACCGCATGTACCGCTCCTGGACCGCCCCGTAGGTGAGTCCCTGCTCGGTCTCGCAGCGGGGGTCGTACAGCGGGACGAACTCCTCGGCCCGCGCGAGGTCGCCGCAGGCGTCCGCGGTCGTGTTCAGCCCCATGATGAAGGCGTTCTCGTAGACGATGTCCCACCACCGCTGCTTCGAGACGGCGTCGATGTCGGGGTCGTAGATGGGCATCGCGTCGTTGAGCCGGCGGTCGTACTGGACCATGCCGGTCCCGACCTCGGCCTCGTGGTTGCCCGGGACCGTCATGAACGGGGTCGCGGGGCGGTCCGCGGTCCCGCCGTAGTAGTCCTCGTGGACGTCGAAGTACTGCTCCCAGGTCGAGGGCTTCCCGTTGGAGTAGGAGATGTCACCCGACAGCAGCTGCATATCGGGGTCGAGCGCCTCGGCGATGGCCATCACCATCCGCGGGTGGGCGTCGCCGGGCCGCTGGCCGGGGTTGTCGGGGTCGGCGGCGCCGTGGTCGCCGACCTGCGTGATGGTGAACCCGTCCGTCCCCGCGTCGCTGTCGTAGCTGGGTGCAGTGCGGAAGGCCCGCCGTTCGGAGACCGTCCCGTTCAAATCGACCTCGTAGGCGTACACCGTATCGGATGCGAGCCCCGTCAGCGGGGCCGTGTACGCCATCGCGTCCCTGCCGGGGACGGGCCGGCCGGTCGCGCTCGTGGTCGTGTCGAGGTCGCCCGGCTCGCCGTAGCGCACGGTCGCCCCGGTCGCCGCGGGCGCGCCGGTGAACGCGACGGTCATCATGCTTGTCGGCTCCTGCCCGCAGGCGACGTGGATGCCCTGCGGCCCGTCGCCGATGCCGGCCTCGGCCGCCCCTGCAGCGCTGGCGATGATGGGCGCCGCACCCAGTGCCGCGCTGCCCCGCAGGACGCCTCGCCGGGAGAGCGCGCTGCCGTCGTCCCCACTCTCCCCTGCGTCGTCGGTCGCTGTCGTGTCACGTGTCATGGTCAGAGTCCCCGCTCGAACGCGTCCTCGATGTGGTCCGGGATACCGCTCCCATCGCCGTCGCTGCCGGTAGTGCTGCTGCCGGTGTCGTCCGGGTCGCTATCCGTGCCGTCGGCACTGCTGGCGCTCCCATCGTCGTCGCTGCCACCGTTGCCCCCACTGCTGTCGTCGCCCTCGTCACCGGTCACGGCGTCGACGGTCCCGTCGACCGGACCCGCTCCGGTCGCCACGTCGGGGCCGTCGTTCGCGGTCCCCCCGGCGAACGAGGCCGCGACCCGGTCGCCGATGGTCCCGTCGAGCGTCGGCGAGCGGACCGCCTGCAGTTCGTAGCGCCCCTCGGGCACCCGGTAGCTCCGCAGCAGTGTCTTCGGCGCGTCGGCCGCGTCCACCGACCGGTCCACGTCGTACGCGGTGTACGTGAGCGACCCGTCGCTGATGTGGACCGTCGTGTACCCCCAGCGCGAGGAGTTGAACCACTCGATGTGGGGGTTCTGGGTCTGCACCGCCTCGTCGATAGCGTCCTCGGTCGCGTTCGCGGGGAGGCCGCCGGCGCTGGCGAGGTTGTTGCTGGAGATGCCGGGCGTCATGAACTCGACGCCGACCCGCGGGCCGCCGACGTACTCGGACTGCTCGGGGTCCTTGTAGTCCTGCTTCAGGTAGCCCGCGACGTAGCTGTGCATGTCGCCCGTGAGCGTGACGTAGTTGTCCACCTCGTCACGGGCGAGCCGACCCATGACGAGGTTCCGCTCGGCCTCGTAGCCGTCCCAGGCGTCGTAGTTGAGATACAGGCCGTCGACGCCGGCGTTGGCGGCCTTCAGCGCGGCACACAGCACCTCGTTGCCGTGGAGCTTCCACGTCGCGTCCGTCCCGGTGACGCCGTCGGTGTCGGGCATCGACCCTGGATTGGTGCCCCCGTCGAGGAACCAGCGGTACTGCTCGGTCCCGAGCATCGTCCGGTCGAGGTCGGCCTGGTTGCGCTCGGGCGACGGCGGCGCGAGGTCGCGACCGCTCGCCGCGGTCGGGTCGTCGTCGTCCTTCGGCGGGGGCGAGCGATACAGCCGCTCGTCGGTCATGAACAGCTCCGCGAGGTCGCCGAACTTGAACGAGCGGTAGAGCCGGAAGTACTGCCGTGCGCTGCTCTCCTCGACCGGCTCGTCGGCCTCGTAGGGGTCCTCGTACGCCACCCGGAGCGGGAGGTACTCCAGCATCGCCTTGATGCCGCGGGCGTACAGTCGCCGCATCCGCTCGGGGTCGCCGCCGAACGGGTGGCTCCGCGTGTCCGGGAACCCCGTCTCCGCGTCACCGACCCACCAGCGGTTGTTGATGATCTCGTGGTCGTCCCACGTGTGGATGAGCGTGTGGCGCTCCATCGCGGCCTGCAGGTGGTCGTCGCTCCGGTACGTCCGGTGCAGGTGCCGGTAGTCCGCCAGCGTGTGCGTGACGTTCTTCCCGCTGGGCAGTTCGATGTCGCGGCCGGGCTGCTGGCCGCCGCCGGCGTACTCGTAGAGGAAGTCCCCGAGCGAGACGTGGTAGTCCGCGTCCTCCTCGGCGATGTGGGCGAACGCTCCGTAGTAGCCGTGGAGGTAGTTGTTGCAGGAGCTGACCGCCAGCCGCACGTCGTCGACGGAGGCGTCAGGGGCGGGCATCGTGTGGAGTCGCCCGACCGGGCTCGCCGTCGACGGCGCGTCGCCGCCGGTCTCGTAGACGAAGCGGTAGAAGTAGTACGTGTCCGGGTCCAGTTCGCCGTCGAGGTCGACCCGGACCGTGTGGTCCTGCGCGGCCGCCAGCGCCGTCGCGCCCTCGTCGCGCCCGGCCGTCGGGACGGTGAACGTCCGCGCGTCCGTGAAGTCGGCGTCCGCGTTGGTGGCATCGCCGTCCGTCCCGTCCGCGGCCACCTGCAGGTAGAGCTGTCCGTTCGTGAACGCGGCCAGTTCCTCGTCCAGCCGGGTCCAGACGATGGCCCCGCTCGGCGTCGGCCCCCCACTCCCGACCGACTGCGGGAACGCATCGTAGTCGTCGGTCCGGAACTCACCGGGGACGCTCCCGCCCTGGCTCGGGTCGGTCGGTTCCGCGACCGCGCCCGTGCTGAGCAGCGTCGCGGCCGCGGCGCCTGCGGACGCCGCGCCCGCCGCCTTCAGGATGCCTCGTCGTGTCGTGCTGTGCTCGGCTTCGTCACCACGCCGGTCTGTCATCACTCCAGCACGACGGCCGTGTTCTGATAACATTTCTAGCATGAGTGTCCAAAAATATAGTGGGGTGTTGTGGGGTGTATCGCTCCGCCGCGACGGGATGTGTACCGTCCACAGCGCGATAGCTATCGAGCGGTACGGACGGGCAAGACAGCTATATAGTCGAGTCTCGCCCCGATAGCGCTCCCGCTCGGCTCCGGGTGGAACTCGACACGTTCGAGAATCGGTCCGCCACGCCGGTCCGCTACGTCGCCGGGGCCCCGTCAGTCCTGGGGCGAGTCGCTCCCACGGGGGTCGCCCGGGTCGTCGTCGCCGTCGTCGAAGCGGTAGTCCGACTCGTCCAGTTCGACCTCGGTTCGGGGGGGTCCGCCCTCGTACACGTCGCCGGTGACGAAGCCGCCCGTCTTCGCGTCGAGATACGGCGTCACGACGAACTTCCTCGTCGCCAGCCGGAACGGGTAGCGCGTCGGTGGCAGCACCAGCAGCAGGCCGAACAGGTCCGTCAGGAGGCCCGGCGTGAGGAACAGCGCGGCCGAGACGAGGACGAGCGCGCCGTCCAGTAGCTGGTCGCCCGGCAGCTCGCCGTCGGCGAGGTTGCGCTGTATCTTCCGGAGCGTGTGTCGTCCCTCGGCCCGGACCAGCAGCAGGCCCACCAGCGACGTGATGACCACCACGAGCACGCCGTGGGCGATGGTCAGCGGCCCGACCGCCACCAGCCCGACGAGGAGCAGGAGGTCCAGCACCGGGACCAGCAACAGCACGGCCACGAGACGCAGGTCCATACCTCCGGTAGCCGGGGCGGACTCAAAACCCTTGACCTTGCTGCGTCCGCGTCCCAGCGGTGGCCACGCGGCGGCTCGCTCCTACCTCCTGGCGGCCGTCGTCACTGCTCGGATGATGACGGTTCTCCGAGAAACGCTCCTCGACCGGTTCGAAAGTGGTGTATAATCGATGAAAGATATCCATATATGTGGAAAATCTCGCGTAGTGTGAAAATCCTCAATCACTGACCGAGACGCCACCGAACGCGGCGAAGCCGGTGACGATGAGGTCGACCGCCTCGTTGGTGTTCTCGCGGCGGGGGCGTTCGTCGCTGGCGCCGCCGAGGATTGGGATGACCTCCATCCGGACGTTCCACTCCCGCGGGACGATGACCTCGGCGCCGCCGAACAGCGCGACGGTGTTGACGGTCGCGGGGCGGCTGGCGAGTTCGGCGTCCCGGAGGTCCAGTTCCGCGCCGCCGAAGACGGCCGTCAGGTCCGCGCCGGTGAACGCCTTCGAGGTGTTCCGCCGCTCGACGCCGCCGAACGCCGCGAACAGCGAGTTGTACGAGTCGTCGGTCGCGCGCGCCTTCGGGCGGTAGGTTCCGAGGACCACCGAGAGGCCGAACGCGATGATCAGGACGGGCCAGAACGCGACGACCGCGTCGACGGTCGTGTAGCCCAGCGCGACGGCCTGCCACGCGCCGGCCACCACGATGAGGACGGTCGGGCCGACGAAGCCGCGCAGTCCGGCGCGGACGAGCGCCCACACGCCGAGCAGGACGAACAGCGACGGGACGTAGACGAGGTAGTCGTCGACGCGGAACACGCCGGTCGTGTCCAACAGGAGGAGGACACCCAGCAGGACGACGATGGCGCCGAACAGGACCTGTACGGACGGGAACCGCCGGGGAGACGTGGTGGTACTCATGATTTATATACGCCGATGAAAGATATAAATATAGACGCTAGTGGCCGGGCTTCGGGAAGCACCGTCCACTCCCGATGCGGGCCGCCCGAAAGCGTAATCGGCCGTCCGGACGCCTCCCGCCCATGCGCATCCCCTTCGTCCCCTCGCTCCCTGGGCCGGCCCCCGCGGTGGTCCGCCGGTGGCTGGCCGACGGGGCCCTCGCCGACCGGGAACGGCTCCCCCGACCGCCGGCACCGGGCGTCGCGTCGGCCACAGCCGACAGCCCGGGGCGTCACGGACCGGGTCGTGACAGCCCGGGCGCCGACCCCCGGCTCGCGACGCCCCCACTCCGGGTGGACCGCTCCTCCGACGCCGACCGGAACCCCGTCCTGACGGCCGGCGACGTGGACGATGTCTCGCACGTCTCGTTCGTCGCGGACCCGTTCGTCGTCCGGGCGGGGTCGGACGAGAGCGACGACACCCGCGACGACGGCCCGTACCACTGCTTCTTCGAGGTGAAGCGCCGCGACCGCCACCCGCTCCTGGGCCTGCGCGACACCGGGGCGCGGTTCGACATCGGCCACGCCACCAGCCCGGACGGCCGGGACTGGTCGTACGAGGGCGTGGTGCTCCGGGCCGAGCAGGCCGAGCACACCTACCCGCACGTCTTCCACCACGACGAAGACTGGTGGATGGTCCCCTCGCCGGCCGGGTCGACGCCCGACGAGTTGCGGGTCTACCGCGCGACCGACTTCCCGACCGACTGGGAACTGGTCGACACCGCGCTCGCCGGCGCGGTCCGCATCGACCCGACACCCTTCGAGTACGATGGGACGTGGTTCCTCGTCCACCAGGCGCCGGACTACACCGTCCGCCTGCGCTGGAGCGAGCGACTCGTCGGCGGCGACTGGGAGGAGCATCCCGCCAGCCCGCTGTTCGCCCCCGGCGGGAACGACATCGCCCCCGGCGGCCGGCCGCTGGTCGACGCGACGGCGGGCACCGTCGACCTGTTCTTCCGGCGTGGCGACCCCGGCATCGTCGAGGCCTGGCGCGTCGTCGACCCCTCGCGCGAGGACTGGCCGATGCACGAACTCCCCACGTCGCCCGTCGTCTCCGGGTCGGGCGAGCCGGGCGCCTGGGACGAGCGCAACGTCCACCACGTCGACGCGGGGCTGGCCCGGGCGACGGGTAGCGACCTCGTGCTCGTGGACGGGCAGGACACCGACCGCCGGTACCGGCTCGGCGTGGCCCGGACGCGCGACTTCGACGGTGGGACGGACGAGGCGGAACGGGCAGCACTAGCCAGCCGCACGGTCCATCCGGGCGAGCGGGCCGTCCTCTCCGTGACGGGGACGCTCACCGTTCCGGAGGGCGGCTGGTACCGCGTGTCGGTCCGGCCGCAGGTCGAGAGCCCCGACCCGGTGGCCGTCGAGACGACGTGCTCCGCGGGAGCAGCGAGCGCGAGCGGGACGTTCGATGTCGCCGCGGACGGCCGCGGCCACGTCGCGCTGGGTCCGGTTGCGCTGGCACCCGGTGACCGTCCGGTCGTCGAACTGCAGCACGACGGCGGACGGCCCGTCCGCGTGACGGGTGGGGCTGTTCGGCTCCGGGGCTGGTGAGCCCGAAGAGCGGCGCGTGGGCGTCTCGGCGGTGGTCGGGGGACCGGTCCCCGGCCGTCTCACGCCGCGGTGGCGTTGTACGCGACCCGTCCGACCAGCACGAGGAGGTACACGACCGCGAGCCCGCCCGTCACCGGCCCGCGCCCGAGGAGGGCGATACAGGCGACCACCAGCGGCCCGGTGAGCAACAGGAGGTCGAACACCCTGTCGTCGGGACCGACCCGTCGCAGCGCCCCGAGGACGGGGATATCGTCCGGGGTCATCGACCCAGCCCTCCGTAGAGGAGCCCCCGGAGGAGGACCAGCACCGGGATTATCTCCAGCCGGCCGATCCACATGTTGAACAGGAACATCACCTTGGTCAGGTCGGGCATCCCCGGGCCGGTGATGCCCGAGGAGAGGCCGACGTTGCCCTGGGCACTGGCCACCTCGAAGACGACGTTCGCCAGCGTGTAGTCGTCGGGGAGCGCCAGCAGCAGGGTCAGCGTCCCGACGCCGAGGAACAGGAACCAGAGGAAGGCGACGATGGCGGCCTCCTCGAACTCGCGGGCGGCCTCCTCCTCCGACAGGGCCCGCCCGTTCAGCCGGAAGTACCGGACGGCGTCGGCGGGGTAGAACACGCCCGCGATGCGGAACAGGATGCCCTTCGACAGGGTGAGCGCCCGCACGAGCTTGATGCCCCCGACGGTCGACCCCGCGGCCGCACCGAGGACCATCCCGAGCGAGACGGTCAGCTGTGCCTCGGCGGTCCAGTCCGTGCCCAGGCCGCCGGCGGTCTGGAACCCGGTACAGGACATGGCCGAGACGAACTGGAACGCCCCGTAGCGGACCGCCGCCTCGACCGAGTCGTAGGTGCCGTTGACAACGAGCAGCCCGACGAGCACGGCGGTCCCGACGGTGAACGAGAGGAACACCCAGCGGGTCTGGAGGTCCTCGTACAGGTGCGAGAGGTCCCCGCGCAGGACGAGGTAGTGGATGGGGAACGCGATGCTCCCCAGCGTCATTATCGGCAGCAGGGCGTAGTCGATGAGCGCGCTGTCGTAGGTGGCGATGCTGTTGTCGGTGATGGAGAACCCGCCCGTCGCCAGCCCGGTCATGCCGTGGTTGATGGCGTCCCAGAGCGGCATCCCGACGAGCCACAGCAGCAGGACCGAGCCGAACGTGAACAGCAGGAAGATCCACCAGATGGTCCGCACCGTCGAGACGATGCTGGGGTGGATTTTCTCGCTGCGAGCCTCGGACTCGTAGAGCGTGAGCGAGCCACTGCCCGGGCGCGAGAGGATGGCGGTCGTCAGGACGATGACACCGACGCCGCCGACCCACTCGATGAACGAACGCCACCACTGGAGCGTCCGGGGCAGCGCCGCCTCGTCGTCGGTCATCGTGAGGCCGGTGCCGGTGAAGCCGGACATCGACTCGAACAGCGCGTTCAGTGGGTGTTCGAACGCCGCCACCGTCGACGCCGCACGCCCGGTGAGCGTCGGCGCATCCAGCATCATCGGGTCCAGCCGGATGGTCCACGCCACCAGCAGGAACGGGAGCGAGCCGAACACCGCGACGACGAACCAGCCGGACGCCGCCACCACCATCCCGTGGAACCGGTCCGGGTTCTTCGCGTCACGGTACCGGCGGGCCAGCAGCGTGCCCAGCGCCAGTGGCACCGCAGCCGAGACGAGCATCGCCGGAACCGCCCAGAGTTCCATCCAGACCAGCGGAATCGCCACCGAGACGAGCATCAGCCCGGACAGCGCCTGCAGCATCCGGCCCAGGTCGCGAGCGACCGTCCGGGGATCGCCCAGCGTCCCGAAGTGGCTCATCGCGTCAGCCCTCCGTTGCCCGGCACACGACTGGGCGGACCCTCACCGGCGGATACAACCGCCGGCTCGTGGACCGGGGTGTGAGACTCCGTCCGCACGGTTCACTCCCTGACGCGTCCGATGAACTCCCAGCGTAACCGTTTGTCACCCGCCTGCGTCGGCGCCGTCCGGACGTGGTAGAGGTACGGCCCGTGGGGACAGCCGGCGCAGTCCTCGCCGCACGGGACCGCCTTCACCACCTCCACGTAACCGTCCCGCTTCTCGACGCGGACGAGTTCCTCGCCGGGATTGGCCTCGATGTCCTCGAGCAACTGCTCGTCGTGGTACTGGAGGAGGTCGCCGCTGAAGGACATGAGCTCGCGGAGCTGGTGGTCCGACAGCTCCCGGACCGTCTCGACGAGCGAGGACGGGAGGGCCGGCGACGGCTCCGGCTCCGGTGCCTCGTCGGTCATGTGGTCGCCCCCTGGGGGTCGAACCGGGCCAGCACGTCCGGTGCGAATCCCGTCCTCGAGAAGACCGTCACCAGGTCGCCGGCCAGCACGGTCGTGTCCCCCCGTGGGGTGAGGACATCGTTGCCGCGCTCGATGGCGACCACCAGCAGGTCGTCCTCCCCGAGCAGGCCCTGTTCGTCGGCTTCGGCCAGCGAGAGCCCCGCCAGCGGGGCGTCCTCGGCGACGGTGATCTCGAAGATCTCCGCCTCGCCCGCGAGGTGGAGCACGTCCTCCACCGAGGGCTGCTTGACCGCCCGGTAGAGGTGGTCGGCGATGAGCTGCTGGGGGTTCTCCATCGTGTTGACGCCGATGCGTTCGAACAGCCCCATGTGCTCCTCGTCGTGGACCACGGAGACCCGCGTCGGGATGCCGAGCTGGTCGGCGAGCAGCATCACCATCACGTTCGTCGCGTCGCGGTCGGTGGTGCTCACGATAGCGTCGGCCTCGTCGGCGCCGGCCTCCTGGAGCGTCTCGGCCACCGTCGCGTCCCGGTTCAGCATCAGGCAGTCGAACGCACGGGCGGCTGCATCGGCTACGTCGGGGTCCTGCTCGACGACGACCACCTCGTTGGCGTCCGCGGTCGCGAGCTGGATGAGCGGCATCCCGATGTTGCCGGCGCCGACGATGATCAGGTACACCGACCCACCTCCGGCGACGGGCGACGGGGCGTACCCTCTGGTCCGTCCATGCCACGGTCGTGTGGGGCACTTGGTAATAAGATATCCGCTATCTATCGGCTATCCTGATATCGTTTATATACCCTGCTACTGAATCAGTATTCTCCACCGAACCAGTTATGATGTTCCCGTCTATCGCCGCAGATATGCAAGCACGCACGTCGGTCCACTCGGCCGTTCTCGGGGCGGGTCACGGGACGGTGACAGCCACATGACGGGGGGACTGCTACGTCGCGTCGTCGTTCCCGTCGCCGACCCGGACGACGCCCGTGCGACGGCCCGGGCACTCCGGGACGCATCGCTCCCGGACGATGCCTCCGTGCTCGTGGTGTTCGTCGTCGAGAAGGCCGGCGGTGCACCGGACAAGGCATCCGTCGAGCAGCGCGAGATGTACGGCCGCGACCTGTTCGAGGCGTTCGAGACGGCGTTCGATTCGGACGCGGCGACGGTCGAGAGCGACATCCTCTACGGGACCGACGTCGCGGAGACCATCGTCACGGCGGCCCACGAGACCGACGCCTCCGCCATCGCGTTCACGCCGCGTGGCGGGAGCAGGTGGGTCAAACTGCTGACCGGCGACGTCGCCACCTCGCTGGTGGAGGGGAGCGACATCCCGGTCGTCGTGCTCCCGGACGTCGACGAGGCGGCGACTGACGGCGGGCCGGCGCCGGGTGGTACGGATGAGTGAGGCCGAGGGCGCGGGTGACCAGGAGCTGGCCCGCGACCTGGGCTTCCTGGAGGCGTACACCATCGGCCTGGGGACGATGATCGGCGCGGGTATCTTCGTCCTGCCGAGCATCGCCGCCGACCAGGCCGGACCTGCGAGCATGGTGTCGTTCGCCATCGGCGGCATCGTGTCGCTGCTGGCGGCGCTCTCCCTGTCGGAACTCGCGACCGGGATGCCCCGGGCCGGCGGGAGCTACTACTACGTCAACCGGGCACTCGGGCCGTTCTTCGGCAGCATCGTCGGCTGGGGGATGTGGGGCGGGCTGATGTTCGCCTCGGCGTTCTACATGCTCGGCTTCGGCCGGTACCTCACCTTCTTCCTCCCGATGGGGGCGACCGGCGTCGCCATCGCCGCGCTCGTGATGGCCGCCATCCTGACGCTGGTCAACTACGTCGGCGTGAAGGAGACCGGTGCGCTCCAGAACGTCATCGTCATCGCCCTGGTCGGCATCATCATCGTCTTCATCGCGTTCGGCCTGCTGAACTACGACGCCGCGACGATGGGCGAGTTCAACCCGTTCGGCTGGGCGCAGGTCGCCGCTACCGCCGGGACGATCTACGTCACCTTCATCGGGTTCGAGGTCATCGCGACCAGCGCCGAGGAGATAAAGAACCCCAGCCGGAACCTGCCGCTGTCGATGCTCGCGGCGGTCGTCACGCCGACGCTGATGTACGTCCTGGTGATGTTCGTCAGCACGGGGACCATCAGTCGTGACCTGCTCATCAACTCCCGCATCCCCGTCGCGGAGGTGGCGGCGGTGTTCTCCGACATCTCCCTCGCCGGGTTCAACGTCGGTGCGGCGGCGATGGTCGTCGGGGCGGTGCTGGCGACGGTCTCCAGCGCCAACGCCTCCATCCTGTCGGCGGCCCGGGTCAACTTCGCGATGGGCCGGGACCGCATCCTGACGAACTGGCTGAACCAGGTCCACAGCAAGTTCCGGACGCCGTACCGGGCCATCCTCGCCACCGGCGGGGTCATCCTGCTGCTCATCGCGCTCAACGTCGAGATCGGGACGCTGGCCGAGGTCGCGAGCTTCTCCTACCTGGTGACCTACGCCCTGGTCCACGTCGCCGTCGTGGTGATGCGTCGGGCTGACCCGTCCGACTACGACCCCGCGTTCCGCATCCCGGACCCGCTCTACCCGGTCGTGCCGGTGCTGGGCCTGCTGGCCTGCGTCGCCATCCTGTTCCAGATGGACCTCGTCGTTCAGGTCATCGGCGTCGTCATCGTCGGCGTCGGCATCGCCTGGTACGCGCTCTACGCCCGGTCCCGGTCCCGGACGGAGGGGCTGATGGGGGAGGCCATCTCCCCGGAGCCGGCGACGGTCCCCGACGGTCGCGGGACCTACCGCGTCGTGGTGCCGGTCTCGAACCCCGTGACCGAGTCGGACCTGCTGCGGCTGGCCGCCGCCAGCGCCCACGCCAACGAGGACGGCAACGCCGAACTCGTCGCGGTGAACGTCATCGAGGTCCCCCAGCAGACCTCGCTCTCGCAGGACCTCGCCTTCGAGGAGGAGCGGGTCCAGGCCCAGAGCGACCTCCTGGAGCAGGCCCGGGAGGTCGCCGGGGGTCTCGAGGTCGGCATCCGGACCCGCGCGGTCGTCGGGCGAAGTGCCGCCAGGGCCATCCTCGACATCGTCGAGGACGAGGCCGCCGACCAGGTGCTGCTGGGCTGGACCGGGAAGCGGAGCCGCCGCGAGCACGTCCTCGGCTCGACCATCGACCCCGTGGTGAGCCGGGCGCCGTGTGACGTGACGCTGGTCAAGCTCGGTCCCGAGGGGAGCCGCGGCGAGGGCGACATCGCGGCGCTCGCCGGCCAGGGCCCCCACGCGCCGGTCGCGGCACGCCGGGCCCACGAGTTCGCCGACGCAGCGGACGGGACGCTCACGCTCCTCAACGCGCAGGTGCGCGACGACGCCGAGGACGAAGGCGAGGGCGAGGACGACTACCACGCCGCGGGGATGGAGACGGTCGAGTCGGTCGCCGAGGCGGCGGGACTCGAATCCGACGATTACGAAGCCGAGGTCGTGCCGGCGACGGACCTCGAGACGGACCTGCTGGCGGCGCTGGAGCGGTTCGACACGGTCTGTGTCGGCGCGACCCGCACCGGCACCGTGTCGCAGGCGCTGTTCGGGTCGCTCCCCGAGACGGTCGGCAGCGAGGTCGAGGGCACGGTGGCCATCGCTCGCGGCCCCGAGGACTCGCCGCGCTCCGTCCGCGAAGCGCTCGTCGAGCGGCTCCAGCCGTAGACCCAGCGCCGTATTTTTCGACTAACTGCCAAGTAGTCAAAATATTCTGCCAAATGATTGATTGTGTGGTCAACTTGTCCAGAATATCGGCTGAGTCGGCGGTGACGGGGGAGCGGGCCGGCCTCGCCCGGCGGTCACTCGCCGCCGAACGCGGCGATGGTCTCGCCCGAGGACGGCTCGCGGGAGAACAGCGTGATGATGTCGCCGGCCTGGATGCGTGTCTCGCCCTTCGGTGTCACCACATCGTCGCCCCGCTCGATGCCGACCACGAGCGTCTCGTCGGGGAGGACTCCGTCCCGCTTGGCTTCCTCGAGTGTCATCCCGAGGATGGGGGCGCCGACGGAGGCGGTCAGCTCGACGATCTCGGCGTCGCCAGTGAGGCTGATGAAGTCGTTCAGGGACGGGAACTCCCGGTCGCCGTTCGGGCCGAACGGCTCGTACGGCTGGGTCACCTCCTGCTCGACCAGGCGCTCCTCCTCGATAGTGAGCCCCAGCTCCGAGAGCTGGGTGGCGATGCGGGTCAGCTCTCGCGACCCGCCCCCGACCACCGTGACGTGGAGGTTCCGCTGCCCGGCCGTGAGCTGCCGGACGTTCACCACGCCCGACAGGTTGAGCGCCTGGTTCGCGAGGCGTTCGCGGTCCGCGACCGGGGCGGTGCAGACGAACAGGTTCGTCAGCCGCCCCTCGACGCGCTCGTAGTCGATGTCGGCGTGGTAGCCCCGGATGATGCCGGCCGTCTCCAGCTGGTCGATGCGGTTCCGGATGGTTCCCGGCGAGACGTCCACCTGCTCGGCGATCATCGGTGCCGAGGTCCCCCGCGCGTCCCCGGCGAGGGCGTACAGGATGCGCCGGTCCACCTCGTCGACGCGGTCGTCCATACCCGTGGTAGGCCGGGGCGGTATATCGGTGCTCGGGTTCCGCCGGGCGCTGCCCCGGAACCACCACGAGCCTCCCGCCCCGGGCGGTGGCGCGGTGTGCGTCGCGACATCCTGTCGCCGGTCATCGAACGGTAGACGTTTTGGGCCCCCCCGACACACACCCGCCGTGTACCTCATCATCGTCGGGGCGGGCGACATCGGGACGCCGCTCATCGAGATCGCGACCGCCGGCGGCAACGAGGTGGTCGTCGTCGAGCAGGACCCCGAGCGGGCCGAGCGAGCGGCCCAGCGGTTCGACTGCCTGGTCCTGCAGGACGACGCGACGGTGAAGGAGACCCTCGAGGACGCCGGTGCCGGCCGCGCGGACGCGCTCATCTCCACGACGGACCGCGACGCGACGAACGTGATGGTCTGCCTGCTGGCCGAGGAACTCGACGTCCCGGAGATCGTCTCCGTCGTCCACGACCCAGAGCACATGGCGCTGTACCGGCGCATCGGCGTGAACACCATCGGCAACCCCCAGCGCCTCATCGCGGAGTACCTCTACCGCGCGGTCAAGCGGCCCGCCATCGTCGATTACATGCGCATCGGTGAGGAGGCGGAGGTGTTCGAAATCGCGGTGGCCGACGACGCCCCGGTCGCCGGGATGACCGTCGCCGAGGCCGCCGACGCCGGCCACGTCGGTGACGAGCTGCTCATCGTCGCCATCGAGCGCGAGGGGCACGACGACCCCATCACCCCGAGCGGCCCCACGGAACTCCGAGTCGGTGACCTGCTGACGGTCTACTCCGCCTCGGGTGCGACCCCGGAGGTGACGGACGTGTTCGGGGTGTACGGCGACCACGACGACCCGGAGACGCGCCCGGAGCCGGACGACGAGGACGAGAACGGAGGCGCGGGTGGGTAGCGTGGCACGGCAACCGGACCGGTTCGGTGGGTTCCCGGCGGACCTCGCGACGGTCCTCCGGGACGTCGGGTCGCTGCTGCTCATCGAGGCGCTGGTGATGACCGTCACCGTCGGCGTGGCGCTGCTGGCGGGCGAGTTCTACCCCGCACTCGCCTTCCTGCTGGCCGCCGGGGTCACCGCCGGCGTCGGCTCCCTCGCGCGCCGGACGTTCGCCGACGCCCCTGCCCCCGTGATGAAACACGGGATGGTCATCGCCGCCGGCGGCTGGTTCACGGTCGCGCTGTTCGGGGCCCTGCCGTTCTTCCTGACCGCACATCTCACGCCGCTGTCGACGATGGCGACGTACGTCCCCGCAGGAGCGGCCTACGACCCTGTCACCGTCGGCGGGCCGGCCACGCAGTCCAGCCTGGGTTACTTCCGGTCGCCCCTGCACGCGCTGTTCGAGTCGATGAGCGGCTGGACCGGCAGCGGCCTGACGATGGCCGTCCACGAGCCGTCGCTCCCCCGGACCATCCAGTGGTGGCGGTCGGTCATCCAGTGGGTCGGCGGCATCGGCGTCATCGTCCTGACTGTCTCCATCCTGGCCCGGCCCGGCTCCGGCTCGGGCAGCTACGCGCTCTACCGCTCCGAGGCGCGCGAGGAGCGCATCCACCCGAGCGTCGTCTCCACCGTCCGGACCATCTGGAAGATCTTCGTCGGTTACACCGTTCTCGCCATCGTCCTGTTCTTCCTCGCGCTCCACTTCTCGGAGTACGGGTCGACGCTGACGCTCGGCGAGCAGGCGTGGCAGTCGCTCAACCACGCGATGACCGGGCTCTCGACGGGTGGGTTCTCGGTCACCGACAACTCCATCGGCACCTACAACGCGCCGCTCATCGAGGGGGTCCTCCTCCCGGTGATGACCCTGGGGGCCATCGCCTTCCCCGTCCACTACGGCGTCCTCCACGACCGCGACTACCGGAAACTGTTCGGTGACCTCCAGACCCGGTGGCTGTTCGTGTTGCTCGGCCTTGGGACGCTGATACTGGTCGCCCAGAACCTGCTCACCGCGCCGACGAGCGACTACGGTGCCAGCGTCGCCGTCCCGTACGTGGACCGGCTCGCCGCGGACGCCACCCGCGATGCCGTCTTCCAGCTCGTGAGCGCGCTCACCTGCACGGGGTTCCAGTCCTCCCCAATCGGGTCGTGGAGCGACGGCGGCAAGCTCATCATCTCCGTGGCGATGGTCATCGGTGGCGCTGCCGGCTCGACGGTCGGCGGGATCAAGATCATCCGCGCGTACACGGTCGCGCGCGGCATCCGGTGGCAGTTCAGCCGTGTGTTCCTGCCGGCGAGCGCGGTCGTCTCCATCGACATCGATGGGCGCCGCCTCGACCGTGAGGAGATGGAGCGGGAGTTCTCCGAGGCCGCCATCATCAGCCTGCTGTGGGTACTGTTGCTGGCTGCCTCCAGTCTCGTTCTGGTCAACGTCGCGGGCGCCGACTTCGGCTACGCCGACGCGCTGTTCGAGGTGGCCAGCGCCCAGGGCAACGTCGGCCTCTCCTCGGGCATCACCGGCCCCTCGATGCATCCGCTCGCCGAGGCGATGTTCGTTCTCAACATGTGGATCGGTCGGCTGGAGATCATCCCGGTGCTCGTCTTCGGGCGCGCGCTGGTGAAGGGGCTCGACCCCTGAGTGGACGTTCTCACCCCCGGTACTCGCTCGGATGTGGTGGTAGAGGTAGGGGATTGCTTTGTCAGTTGGCCTGATGGATTTGCTGCTGGAAGGAACGTCTTGGAAGCCCCTGGCTGCTCGACTGTCCGGGTCTCGCTGTCTTCGAAACTCGGAGATTTCTGAGGACGACGTAAGGACCGCAGGGAGCGAAGCGACCGAGGACCGCAGCGAGCCGCGGGGCCCCTCAGCGCCCCGGGGCTTTCTACCGGTTGCTGCTGTCGCCAGGAACACCAAACAAATCGGTACACACGCACGCTCGTTCTCACAGATGCCGAGGGGCCCGAGAAGAGATCCAGAATCTACGACTTCCAGTACCCGCTCGTCAGCAGCACCAGCACCGGCAGGATCTCCAGCCGGCCGATCCACATCAGGAACACCATCAGCAGTTTCGACGTGGCGGGGAACTCCAGATACGAGCCGAACGGGCCGAGCGAGCCAAAGCCCGGACCGACGTTGCCGAGCGTCGCGGCGATTGCACTCATCGCCTCCAGCGTGTTGATGTCGTAGCCGACGCGGGAGACGTCGAGACTGATGAGTACCGTCCCGACGGCGAACAGGAGCAGGTAGAGGAGGGTGAAGCTCATCACGCCGCGGACGGCGTCCTCGTCGACGACCTCACCGGCGAGCCGGATCGGCTGGACGGCCTCCGGGTGGGTGGTCGTGAACAGTTCCCGTCGCACGACCTTCACGATGACCACCCAGCGGACGATCTTGATGGCACCGCCCGTCGAGCCGCCGGAGCCACCGATGAACATCGCGAACAGCAGCAGGTACTTGCCGGCCTCGGACCACTGGGCGAAGTCGCTGGTTGCGTACCCGGTCGTGGTGACGAGACTGACCACCTGGAAGATGGACTGCCGGAGGGTGTTTTCGACGTTCCCCTGGACCACGCCGCCGAGGTCGCCCAGCGGGGGCGCGCCGCCGACGAACAGCACGCCCGCGAGTATCGCCGACAGGACGCCCATGATGCCGGCGTAGGCCCGGAACTCGGCGTCGTCGACCAGCTTCAGGATGTCACCGCGGAAGACGGCGTAGAACAGCGCGAAGTTGGTGCCGGCGACGACCATGAACGGGATGACGACCCACTGGACGGCCGCGGAGAAGGCCGCGATGGAGTCAGCCTCCGGGGAGAAGCCGCCGGTCGGGAGCGTCGTCAGGCCGTGCGCGACGGCGTTGTACGCGCCCATGTTCGGGGCCAGTTCCATCCCCAGCAGCGGGCCGGCGAGGTGGAGTCCGTACAGGAGGCCGATCTCCAGCGCGGTGAACGCGAAGTAGGCGATCCAGAGGACGCGGGCGGTCTCGGCGATACGGGGCGTGAGCTTCTCGATGCCGACCCCGGGCGCCTCAGCGTCCATCAGTTGCGCGCCACCGACCGATAGCTCCGGGAGGATGGCGATGGCGAGCACGATGATACCCATGCCGCCGAGCCACTGGGTGAGCTGACGCCAGATGAGGATGGCGTGGGAGTGCCGATCCAGCGAGATCTCGCCCAGCAGCGTCGCCCCGGTCGTCGTGAACCCGGACATCGACTCGAACAGGGCGTTGACGGGGTTCGCGAGCGTCGAAGCTGGCGAGCTCGGCGGCAGGATGCCCGGCACGCCGCGGGCCGCCAGCAGGTACGGCACCGCGGCGACCAGCGCCACGCCGAGCCAGGCACCGGCGACCATCAGGAACCCCTCGCGGGCGCCCAGGTCCGGGTCCGGGTCGAGCCGTTCGAGGCCGGTCCCGACGAGGAGTGTGAACAGTGCGGTCAGGAGGAAGACGAACACGTCGTCGCCGTATACGACCCCGACCAGTAGCGGCACCATCAGCGGCACGGCGAGGTACTTCAGAACGGTCCCGACGAGGCTCAGTGACGCCCGCCAGTCGACGCGGAGGCTCCCTCGTCTGCCGTCCGTCACGCCGAGCAGTAGCACGCCTCCAGGATTTTCCGGCGTGCGAATCAATCCATCGCTTCCGGTCCCCGGCCCGGCGGTGCTCGTCCGGCGGCGCGTCGCCGGCGAGCGCGGGCGTGCTCCCGATCGTCGGTCTCGACGGCTCGTCGGGGCGTCTCAGAGCAGCTGTGTCATCTGTTCGAGGCTGTCGGTCTCGACGAAGACCACGACATGGTCGCCCACCTCGACGACCGTGTCACCCCGTGGGACGACGAACTCGCCGTTCCGAGTGATGGCGCCGACCACGACGCCGTCCGGGAGGTCCGAAGCGGCCTCGCGGATGGTCCGGTCGGCGAAGACGCTCTCGGCTTCGATTTCGACCTCCAGCACTTCCGCGCGGTCGCCGTCGACGATGGAGACGTTCTCGGCGTGACGGCCCCGCGTGAAGCGGGTGATCTCCTCGGCGGTCGCCTCGCGCGGCGAGACCGCCACGTCGACGCCGACGGCCTCGAACAGTTCGGCGAACTCGACGGTGTCGACGATGGCGACGGCCCGGCCGGCCCCGAGACGCTTCGCGAGCAGCGTCGCGAGAAGGTTCTGCTGGTCGTTCTCCAGGGCCGCGATGACGGCGTCCGCGCGGCCGACGTTCTCGCGTTCGAGAAAGGAGCGGTCGGTGGCGTCGCTCTCCAGCACGGTCGTCTTCGGGAGCTGCTCGGCCAGCCAGCGTGCCCGCCCGGGGTCGTGCTCGACGAGCCGGGGGGAGAAGCCCCGTTCCTCCAGCAGCCGCGCGGTCTGGTAACCGACCTCCCCGCCGCCGACGATGACGATGTCGCTGGGGCGGTTCTCCTGGGGCGCGATGGCCGAGGAGAACGCCCGCGTGCTCTCCGGGCTCCCGATGACCACCACGTCGTCGCCGGCCTCGATGGTCGTGCCGCCGCTCGGGACGATGATGTCGTCCTCGCGGATGATGCCGACGAAGGTGAGCGAGTCGAACCGGTCGGCCTCCTGCACCGTCTGTCCGGCGACCGGCGACTCGGCGGGGATCTCGAACTCGGCCATCTGGACGGCGCCGTCGGCGAACATGTCCACGTCCTGCGCGGTGGGCAGCCCGATGACGCCGACGATGGTCCGGGCGGCCAGCAGGTCCGTACAGACCATGAAGTCGACCCCGAAGGCGCGGTTGTCCCGCTCCCAGGTGTGGAGGTACTGGGGGCTCTTCACGCGGGCGATGGTGAACGGGTCGCCGCCGACGGCAGCGGTCCCGCAGGTGACGATGTTGGTCTGGTCGTCGTCGGTGGAGGCGATGAGCATGTCCGCCTCCTCGATGCCGGCCTCCTGCAGGACGTCGAGGCTGCAGCCGTCGCCCTGCAGGGCGAGGACGTCCAGTTCGTAGGTGAGCGTCTCGACGCGGTCGGCATCGACGTCGATGACGACCACGTCGTGTGCGCCGGAGAGACTCTCCGCGATGGCGGAGCCGACCTCGCCGGCCCCGACGATGATGACGCGCATTCGTCGGTGGTGTGCGGCCCGGAGGCAAATCCGTTTCCATCCCTCCGGCTGCCCCGTTATTGAACGCCTCTGTTAAACACTCCGCGGACAGCCCAAGAAGCTGCTGTATTCGGTGTTATCGTGGACGATTGGACGGTATTGTCAGAACCTCCTTACCTCCACTGACTGATGATTTAGTCACAATGCCTGGTGACGACTCCGGCGTTCCACGCCGGACCTTCCTGAAGGGTATCGGACTGACGGCGGCCGCGGCGGCCGTCGGCCCGGGCCTGGGGAGTGCCGAGCGGACGAGCATCGACGAGCGGTTCCTCAACTGGCGGGCCGTCGAGGCCCGGAAGGTGTGGGAGCGCGGCCTGCGGGGGCGGCGCGACCGGACGCTCGCGGTGACCGACTCCGGCGTCGACGGGCGCCACCCCGACCTCGGCCCGTGGAACGGCGTCCGGGCCGAGATTCAGGACGGCGAGTTCACGCTGACCCGCGGGGTGGGCGGCGACGGTGGCGCCGCCGAGTTCGAACCGGTGACGGACGACGCCGGCGAGCCGCTCACGGAGTCCGACAGCGGGACGTTCACGCCGGGGGTCTTCGCGGCGCCGAACGAGCAGCTCTCCGAGGTCAGGGGCGCGACGTTCAGGGCGGATGTGACGAGCAAGCTGGACGCCGAGCTGTCCTGGACGCCGCCAGGCAACGACCTGGAGTTCCGCATCGACGACGTGACCGATGAGCGGACGGAAGTGGGGCGCGCCGCGACCGCCGACAATCCCGAGACGCTCCGCGTGGACGTCGAGGCCGACCGCGAGTACCAGTTCGTCGTCGAACTGTACGCCAGCGTCGCCGGCCAGTACACCGTGAGCGCGACGTACGTCCGGAAGGTGGGTGGTGAGACCACCACGGATGTCTCGGCCGGCGATATCGAGCCGTTCGCGGGGGTCGGCGACCCGCTCGCGCCCGACGCCGATACGCCGAAGACGCTCGGCTGGTACACCAGCGGCGACTACGGCGGCTTCGAGGAGCCGCTCGACCAGAACGGCCACGGCACGCACGTCTCCTCCATCATGGCCGGCTCCGGACGGGCCAGCACGGTCGAGACGAGCGAGGTCCACGAGCCGAACGCGACGCTCCTGCCCGGCGACTTCCTCACGTACGAGGTCGAGGCCGACGCCGGACAGAGCGTCTGGGCCTCCGGCTTCGGCACCAACGTCAACATCTACATCCTCGACCCGGAGGGGCGTGAACTCGACCAGTCGCCCGTCCGGAAGGACTCCATCATCGTCGAGCACCCCGTCGACGAGTCCGGCACCTACACCGTCCAGGTCCGGCCGCGGGAGACGGAGGTCGTGGTCGAGGGCGCTGCCGAGCAGGCACAGGCGGGCAACCCGACCGGGGGGACGCTGGAGCGCATCGCCGTCGGCGCGACCGCACACGCCGAGACGACGACGGGCCAGGCCGACCCGGACACCGACGTGCAGTCGCTCCACCCGGGCGTCGCCCCGAACGCCGGCATCGTCGGGCTCCAGGGACTCGGTGCCCCCACGACCACCCTCGGCGAGCACGCCGAGGCGTTCAAGGAGGCGTTCAACATCCGGTCGGTGAACATGTCCTGGGGGCCGCTCCAGGGCCTGCCACTCGGGCAGGTCGAGCAGCTCTCCTCCACCCGCGCCGACGTGCGGAAGATCACCGAGGGCGGGATACTGGTCTGTGCCTCGGCCGGGAACTCCTTCACCCCGGCCAACGGGAACGGCGGGCCCGCGGCCGCGGACGAGGCCATCTCGGTGGTCGCGACCGGCCCGTTCGACGGTATCGCGACGTACTCCTCCGGCGGCATCGGCGGCGTGGACGAGCAGAGCGACGAGTCGGCCGAGTCGAACCCGGCCTACACGAAACCGGATCTCACGGCGCCGGGTGGCGATATCGGGCCGGACGCGCTCGCGAACATCGGCCTCGGGCTGGCGACGAACCCGCCGGTCGTCGGGAGCGCTATCGACCTCCCTGTCGGTGTCAACTACCCGGTTCCCTCCATCTACGAACTGGCCCGGGCGGCGAAGAACGGTGACCCGTCGACGGCCTACGGTGACGCGGACGGGACCGCCGACGCCGGCGCCGACGAGCCGTTCGCCCCGCGGGACTACACGGACAAGGCCGGCACCTCGATGTCCTCGCCGTACACGAACGGCGTGGCCGGCCTCGTGGCACAGGCGATGGAGGACGGCCTGCCGGGCCAGGGTGAGCGGCCCGACCCGCTGACGCTCCCGGAACCGGCCGCGACCGAGGAGGCCGACGTCTACCGGCTGAAGGCCCTGTTGCTCGCGACCGCCAGCGAATCCGTCTTCACGGCCGCGCCGTACCACGCCGCGCAGAACCCGCCGAAGGCACCCACCTACGACTTCGGCGGCCGCGACCCCTTCGAGGGGTACGGTCGCGTCAATCCCGATGCTGCCGTCGACGCGGTCACGCGCGACCTCACGCCCGCCGTTGACGACGATGGTACCGGCGAGGCGACCACCAGCGAGGAGCTGGGGCTGTACGTCCCCGATGACTCGCGGGCCGTGGCGGGGTACGTCGAGGCGCCCGCGGGCACGCTGGACGTCTCGGTCGAGCTATCGCACCTCTCGGGCGGGAACCGAGGGATGGCAGCGGACGATCCGCACATCGACCTGTTCGTCTACGACCCCGCGAACCCGAGCGCGCGCGGCGACCCGACCATCGTCGCCCGGGCACAGGGGCTCACTGGCGCCCCCTCGACGACCGTGACCGTGCCGGGCGCCCCCGGCGAGACGACCACCTACGTCGTCGTCGCGAAGCTCGTCAACATTCCCGGCGTCGTCAACGGGCACGACGTGCAGAGCCACTTCGACCTGACCGTCGGCGTGGACGCGACCCTGGAGCGGTTCGGGGTCGAGAGCGGCTCCC
>Ga0207757_100344_pt1 | contig 33387 bp, 33 predicted proteins | sample A23P3SouthBayCA_2_FD_187752 | JGI IMG/M metagenome (GOLD analysis project Ga0207757, IMG submission 187752) | Aerobic enrichment media microbial communities from Eden Landing Ponds, California, USA - A23 P3 (2) (SPAdes) | ecosystem: Environmental > Aquatic > Marine > Unclassified | place...
GCTCCTCGGGCAGTGAGGAACACAGTTCCTCGGGCAGCCGGACACAGTCCGGCGACAGCGAGGGACACGGTCCCTCGGGCAGTCGGCCGGAGGCCGACGACAACCGGCCGCAGGCCGGTGACGGCGAAGCCGTCGACAGCGTGGAGCACGGCTCCACGAGCAGTCGGCCGGGGGACGACGATGGCGAGGTGGTCGCCGTCTTCTCGCAATTTCAGGACGTGACCGAGCGCTACGAACGCCAGCAACGCATCGAGGCGCTTCACGAGGCGACCGAGAAGTTGATCGGAGCGTCCACTAGGCAGGCGATCGCCGACCGAGCGGTCGAGACGACGCGTGACGTCCTCGGTCTGCCGATAAACAGCGTGTACCTGTACGACGAGACCGAAAACGCCCTCGTGCCCGCGGCCGTCACGTCGGAGGCACTGGACGTGATCGACGAACCGCCCGTCTACGAACCCGGCGAGAGCCTCTCGTGGGACGCGTTCCGCGACGGCGAGGTCCGTGTGTACGAGGACGTCTCCGACCAGCCCGGCCGTTACAACGACGAGACGGCGTTCGGGGCGGAGATCATTCTCCCGCTCGACGACCACGGGGTGATGTACGTCGCCTCGACCGAAGCGGGAGCGTTCGACGAATCCGACGTAATGCTGGCGCGGACGCTCGCCACAACCACGTCCGAGGCGCTGTCGCGGGTCGAACGGGAACGGACACTCCGGGAGAGCCGACGGCGACACCGGACGCTCGTCGAGAACTTCCCCGACGGAGCCGTGTTCCTCTTCGACGAGGACCTCCAGTACGTCCTCGCCGGCGGGAGCGAACTCACCGCGATCGGCCTGTCGCCGGCCGATATCGAGGGATCGACGCCGCACGATCTGTTCCCCGACGACATCGCCGACGAACTCGCTGCCAACTACCGCGAGGCACTGCAGGGGCGGCGCAACACTTTCGGGCTGGAGTTCCAGGGCGAGGAGTACCGCACCCGGACGCTCCCAGTCCGCGACGAGGAGGGCGAAATCGTCTCCGGGATCGTCGTCTCGCAGAACGTCACCGAACGCAAACTGCGGGAGCGGGAACTGGCGCGACAAAACGACCGTCTCGAAGAGTTCGCCAGCGTCGTCTCCCACGACCTCCGGAACCCGCTCAACGTCGCCGAAGGCCACCTCGAACTCGTCCGCGAGGACGGCCAAGACGACGAACACCTCGACGCCGTCTCGCGCGCACACGATCGAATGAACGACCTCATCGACGACTTGTTGACGCTGGCGCGAGAGGGCGAAGAAGTCGGCACCCTCGAAGCCGTCGATCTCGGCGACCGTGTCGATCAGTGCTGGCGAAACGTCGATACGATCGACGCGCGGATCCATCTCCGCACGAATCGGACGCTTCGGGCGGACCCGACCCGCCTCCAGCAACTCCTAGAGAACCTCGTGCGAAACGCCGTGGAGCATGGCTCCACGAGCCTCCGGTCGCAGACTCCCGACGACGCCGTGGAGCATGGCTCCACGAGCCTCCGGTCGCAGACTCCCGACGACGCCGTGAAGCACGGCTCGAGGGACAACCAGCCACGAACGGAGGACGCCGGCGTCACCGTCACTGTCGGCGACCTCGACGACGGGTTCTACGTCGCCGACGACGGTCCAGGCGTTCCCGAATCGGAGCGCGAGTCGCTGTTCGACGCCGGGTACACGACCTCCGAGGACGGAACAGGCTTCGGTCTGAGTATCGTCGAACAGATCATCGACGCCCACGGGTGGGAGATTCAGGTGACGGAGAGCGAGGCTGGAGGCGCCCGTTTCGAGATCACGGGTGTCGGATTCGAACGGCAGAATCAGTGTCAGGAGTGATGTCGACCGGCGCGCCACCGCTTGCCGATCCCGGTGCAGTTCGTCGTTGACGGCACACGATCTCGATCCGTGGCGTTCGAAATATCGCCGTTGAGAACCTATAGCTGACCTTATCCGTCACAAGGACACAGTGAGCAGTACGGAGCATCGATGAGCGCGATAACGGACGAGATACGCGTCCTCCACGTGGACGACGATCCGGATTTTGTCGATCTAGCGGCAACGTTTCTCCAGCGGCAGGACGAGCGGTTCGACGTCGAAACGGCGACGAGCGCCATCGAAGGTCTCGACCGTCTCGGCGAAATCGAATTCGACTGCATCGTCAGCGACTACGAGATGCCTCGACGGAACGGCCTCGAATTTCTCGATGCCGTGCGTCAGGAGTACCCCCAGCGCCCGTTCATCCTGTTCACCGGGAAGGGCAGTGAGGAGGTCGCCAGCGACGCGATTTCGGCCGGCGTCACCGACTACCTCCAGAAAGAGGGCAGTACGAGCCAGTACACCGTTCTCGCGAATCGGATTCGGAACGCCGTCGAGCAGTACCGTGCGGAAAGAGAGGTCGAGGCCAGCCAGAAGCGGCTCTCGCTGTTCATCGAACAGTCGCCACTCGGCGTGCTGGAGTACAACGAGGAGTTCGAAATCGTCCGCGTGAATCGGAAAGGTGAGGAGATCCTCGGGTACGACGAGTCGGAGCTGGTGGGATACAGCTGGGAGAAACTCGTCACCGAGGACAGCTACGACGCGGTCGACAGGATCACCGACGACCTCGCGGAAGCGAAAGGCGGCTACCACATCATCAACGAGAACGTCCGCAAGGACGGCGAGCGGATCGTCTGTGAGTGGCACAACCGCGTCGTGACCGACGACGACGGCAACGTCGTCACGATCATCTCCCAGTTTCAGGACGTCACCGAGCGCCGAACGCAACAGGAACAGCTCGAACGGTATCGGACAGTCGTCGACGCGGCGATGAACACTATCCTCACCGTCGACGAGAGCGGGACGATACTCTCGGCGAATCCGTCCACCAAGGAGACGTTCGGGTACGACCCCGAGGAACTCGTCGGCGAACCGCTCACGATGCTGATGTCCGACGGAGTCGCCGATCGACACACCGCCGGGTTCGAACGCTACCTCGAAACGTGCGAGAAGACCTTCGACTGGGATCACGTCGAGTTCGAGGGTCAACATCGAGACGGATCGACGCTCCCGCTGGCGATCACGTTCGGGGAGGCGACCTACGAGGATGAGCGGTATTTCGTCGGCATCCTCCGGGACATTACCGAGGACAGGGAACGCGAACAGGCACTCGAACAGACGAACGCGTTGCTCTCGACGCTGGTCGAGACCCTTCCCGTCGGCGTCCTCGCCGAGGACAACTCGCGGAACGTCCTCGCCGTCAACCAGCGGATGTTCGAGATGTTCGAGATGCCCGGCTCCCCCGAGGCAGTTATCGGGGCGGACTGCGAAGAGATGGCCGAACGAGCAAGCGAGATGTTCGTCGACGAGGCGGCGTTCGTCGAGCGGACCAACGAGTTGGTTGCGACCCGTGAATCGACCGATAACGAAACGCTCGCCCTGTCCGACGGCCGGACGTTCGAGCGGAGTTATCGGCCGATCGAACTGCCGGACGGGGAAGGACACCTCTGGACGTACCGTGACACGACTGCTCGCCGCGAACGCGAGCGAGAACTCGAGCGTGCCCGCGACCTGTTCGAGCGGACCGAACGGATCGCGGACGTCGGTGGCTGGGAAATCGACACGGAGACGATGGACGTGTTCTGGACCGACTCTCTCTTCGAACGGTTTGGCCTCGACGCCGACGAGATGCCGTCGCTGGAGGACGCGCTCGACGTCTATCACGACGCGGATCGGCCGATCGTCGAGTCGGCCATCGAAGACGCGCTGGACAGCGGCGAGCCGTTCGACGTGGACGTGCGGTTTCGGCGCCCCGACGGCGAGATGCGATGGCTCCGCGTCCGGGGAGCACCGACGGTCGAAGACGGCGCGGTCGTGGCGCTCCGTGGCGCCGTTCGGGATATCACCGACCAACGAGCGCGGGAGAGCGAACTCGAGCAGTCTCACGAGAGCTTCAAAGCGCTGTTCAACGGGATGAACGACACGGCGTGGGTGATCGACATGGACGGGACGTTCCGCGCGGTCAACGACGCCGCCGTCGAGACGACCGGCTACTCGCGGGCGGAGTTACTCTCGATGACGCCCCACGACATCGACGCCGGCTTGGATGACGACGTACTCACGAACCTCGTCGAAACCATGCCCGACGACGGCGTGCAGGTCGTCGAGACGGTCCACGAGACCAAGAATGGAGAACACATCCCCGTCGAGATCAGTTCCAGTCTGGTCTCGTATCAGGGCGAGGAGGCCGTGCTGAGCATCGGACGGGACATCTCGAACCGGAAAAAGCGCGAGGAACAGCTGGAGCAGTTCGCGTCGATCGTCAGCCACGACCTCAGAAACCCGCTGAGCGTTGCCGAAGGGAAGCTAGAACTCGCTCGCGACGAGTGCGACAGCGAGTACCTCGACAGCGTGGCCCGCGCGCACGACCGCATGGACGCGCTGATCGAGGATCTCCTGACGCTGGCTCGCGAAGGCAAGGACGTCGGCGACATCGAAGCGGTCGATCTGGCGGACCTCGTCGAGAGCTGCTGGCAAAACGTCGCGACGGCCGAAACGACGCTCGAAATCGACACCGAGCAGGCGATCCGCGCCGACCGGAGTCGCCTGCAGCAGCTCGTCGAGAATCTCGTCCGGAACGCCGTGGAACATAGTTCCACGAGCCCCCAGTCGCAGGCTCCCGATGACACCGTGGAACACGGCTCCACGGGCGTGACGATCACGATCGGCGAACTGGAGACCGGCTTCTACGTCGAAGACGACGGGGCCGGGATTTCCGCGGACGACTGGGACGAGGTGTTCGAGGCGGGCTACTCGACCGCGGGCGAGGGGACCGGGTTCGGGCTCGCGATCGTGAAACGGATCACGGACGCTCACGGTTGGAGTATCCGTGTGACCGAGGGTACGGAGGGCGGTACGCGATTCGAGATTACCGGTGTGGCGTTCGCGGACACCGCTCGTAGCGATTGAGACCGTCTCAATCGCTACGATAGGTGGCCTCGCCGATCAGACTCATCCATCAGAGATTCCGGCGACATTTGAGAGAGGATTATCAGAGGATTTGTAACCGGTTAGAAAATCCTAACAGATCCGTCTCCGTTGTGAGAGGGGTGCGACTCTTTGACGTAGACGAGACCACGAAGCCAGTCGAGGCCGAGCCGCGCGAACGGACACACTTCGAGACCGAGTTCGAGTTAGAGCAGATTCTCCACGCGGCTCCCGAGGCACTCCTGGACGAACGGGTGTTCATTTTCAGCCGTCAGCCGAGTCTCGATCCCGGCCTCCCGGATCTCGTTGGACTCGACCAGTACGGCAACGTCGCCGTATTCGAGCTTAAGAAAGGACTGAGCGGTACGGGAAGTGCGTCTGAAGAAACGATCCTCAGCCAGCCCCAGAACTACGCCCGTGCCTTGGGACCGTTCAATTACGAGGATCTAAACCATCTGTATCACGAATATCAACAACAGATTCGTAGTGGCGAGTGGGATGTGGCCGAGTCACTCATCCCCGCCGAGTCGTTGGACGATGCGTTCGAGGCGGTCTTCGGACGCGTACTCAAGCCGGAGGATTACAACCAGCACCAGCGCATGGTGATCGTCGCTGAGACCATCACTGGACAGACCGCAGAGAACGCCCGCTACCTACAGGACCAGGGTCTCTACATCCAGGCCCAGGAAGTCCAACTATTCGAGGCGTCTGACGGATCTGAGACACTGGCAACGACGGTCGTGGTCGATTACGACGACAGGCGTGTGCGACCGAGTCGAGTCGGCAATCCCACGTACGACGAGGTCAACAGAGAAATTTTCGAGCGGGCCTACCCGCAGATACAGTCGCTGGTCGGTGGTTCGAAGGTCGGTCAGTTGGTCAACTCGTTCGACAACCGGGAGCCGCGTCTCCGGTCCCAGCATCCTGACCACCCCGAAGCTGTCGAGTTCAGTCTTCGGGTGAAGCCCCGAACCGGCGGCCAAGTTCGCGTCACACTCGACGTAGATGATGACGAGGACGCCGTCGAGATGGTTCGGGAGCACGCCAGCCGATTCGAAGAAAACGGGTTCGAGGTCAGCCATACCCGCTCGCGCTACCGTGTCGTGATGTTCACTTGGGAGATGGAGAGTTTTGAACCGCTAAACCAAGAGGAAGTACTGGACGAAATCGCGGAGACGCTCGCTCGTCTTGTTACGATCAGTCACGAGGTGTTCGGAGCCACAGAACCTGCGTGAATCGAATTCTGTCTTAATATATACGACAGATAACCAGCGCCGTCTCTCGATGCTGAGATTCCCCGAAACGACCGCTTGACGAACCAGACAGGGTTGCGGCCAGTATTCCGGTAGTGACTGCCGCAACCTGGCGCCGAGTGAAAGAGGGTTGAGCAGTAAGTCGCTGGCGCAAACGGAGGGTCGTGGGAAGCGATCAGGTGGGGAAATTCGTGCCGGAAATCCGATCTTGCGGGAGTCCTCCCAAGGCTCGTCCTCGGTGACTCCGCAAGAAGTCGGTAGTGCGCGGGACTGGATTTGAACCGAACGAAACCTCACTCCGCTCGGTTTCCAGAGTTCAACTCAATCCTGTTCTCCCGCTCAGTCGCTACGCTCTTCCGCTCAGTGCGCGGGACCGGATTTGAACCGGCGGACCCCTACGGGACAGCGTCCTAAGCTAACTCCGGCAAACCCGCCCTCTTAGCGGCCCATACTGGCAATATGTGCCGGGGCTTGGCCTGTCTAACCCCCGATTCACCCGCTTTCTTTATAAAACTGATCACGGGACAGCGTTAGGCGCTACCTTCCCTCAGAACAATTTCATCGGGATCTGGAAGCGGCTCCAGATAGTCCACGCCGAGGGTGTAATTGGTGTGGCCGTATCTCGACTCTTTCCGCTCGCCATTCAGAACGCTCTCCTTCCAAGCCCCTCCATAGAACGTTACCACCTGGTCGTCCAAATGACCGAGAACGTAGTAGTCGGCGTTCACAGCGTATTCCTTGATCATCAAGGCCTTCGGCTCCTGGTTCGCTGTCTTCACGTCTACTGTGGTCGGCTCTCCGCTGATCTCGACCTGGAAGTCGTGGCCACTGTCACCCCACTGTGCGGTCGTCGCATCGATCTGTAGTCCGGCGTATTCGGCGAACGCCAGCTCACCCATCACGCCGCGGAAGTTCCGTTCCTCGGGGTCGACGCCCCAGGTATCCGACTGATTATCCCACGCCGTGTTCTCTTCGAACGACCGATTGCGTTCCTCTGCGATCTTCCGAGCGAGACGGACGTATCGCGGGGCCAACGTGACGCGTGTCGGCATCCACTACGTCCCCGGAGGCGTTCGGATGTGGTGCCCACAGTTCGGGCACTGACCCTCGCTCAGGAACTCTGACGGCCCTGTGCCGGTCGCTACGTTGTAGTTGAAACTCTCACCGCAATTGGGACAGGTTTCGGAGCGGCGGACCATATTAGCGAATAGACCGGCTTGGTACTTCAAAATCTGTGTCAGCGGTTATATTAGACCCCTCAAATTGAAATCATCAGCAGTCAAGATGTTATTCATGCCAGAACAAAATCGACCTGCGTTCGAGAAGCTTGAGTGTATCTCCTGTCGGAGCGAAACTCGTCACTATGCTGTGGTCGACACTGACTCTTCTGAGCTAATGGGGGGCCTTTGCACAAATTGCGCCCCTGAAGACGAGTGGTCAGAGATAAACGGGACGTGCATGCTCTGTGAAAATTCAGGCTCCTACAGCCTCGAAGCAATTAGCCCACATCCAGAACAGGAGGACCGATCCACATATTCTCCAAGCCAAGACGGACCATTACTCTGTGAAACACACTTTATTGAATTGAGCGGATGACTTGTCAGCACGTTTTTACCTGAAGTCAGTTACGCAATTACGAACGGAACGCCACCTACCATCATAAATAGGGGTATGCTTGGGAGGGGTGTGGGTGTTTATTTCCGGTAATGGCAATTCATTCGTAATTGCGTAATCGGCTAACAGCGCGTCCCCTGATTCTGTTAGCAGATTTTTCCAGGTAGCTGAGCCGATCCTGGTTGAGAGTTCGGAACACGGGTCGACGAGGCTGACAGCACGCGCCGCGCCGCATCAGACATTACTCGGAAGTCTCGGCTCACGTTGCTGGAGTGAATAACAAGCCAGTAACCGTATCTAAATAGCTGTCAGGCCAGTAGCGTTTGCACGGGTCCGAGATACTCAGTCTGCTCTCTAAGCATCTCGTCCACTTCATCGTCACCAACCCACAGACGTTGACCGCCTTGATTGACGCTCCGAAGGATACCCACGTTTTCGAGATGGACTAAGTAACGGTAAAACTTCATAAGCTTCTGACGCCGCTCTTTGCCAGAATACTCAGAGACAATCGACTCACGGAGCTCCTCTTCGTCAATTAGTGGGAGTTCTTCTAACTCCAGCGCACGCCTGTAGTAGTGGCTTGCAATTACGAGGTATGGGCCGAGCGTACGATTGATCATATCGAACTCACCGAGGTTGTGCTCGAAATAGCGACCAATAGCCGTGTTGATCGTCTCTTGATAGGATTCACATTCATCTTCGATACCGATTAGCACGTCGCCAGCGGTGAGCGTGTTCCTATCCTGACTAAGCAGATCCAAGTCCAACAAATTCTGCACATACTCGTGGTATCGCTGATTCTCTCGGTCGGAATCCATCATCGATATGTCGTCCATCGACAGGCTCCCGTGAAGAAGAACATGAGCCAAAATGTCCTCTAACGGCGCGTATTGGTTCTCCGGGAATGGGAGATGAGCAAAGCGATGACCGGCGGCACTAACCAAGGCTTTTCGAACGGCAATCTCAACCTGTTCCTCTTGATCGCGGATTTTAGCCTTAATCGTGGGGATGTTAGGGCGCTCCACTTCTCCCGAGGCCCCATCCACGGTTACTTGACCGAGATCTAACTCTGAGAAGAACCGGACATCGGTAACTCCTTCATTCGTTGCGCTTCGGATGAGCTTGGGCGATCGGACCACGAGGTCAAAACGGTACTCGTTTTCGTGCTCATTATACTCGCCACCACCGAGACGCAGGAACATACCAAGCTCTGAGCGTACCACGTCCTCGGCGTACCGTCGAGCTTCCTCTTCTGAAATTGTGGTCACGCTCATTAGTTTCCCCCTCCGGAACTCGTGTTTCCGTTCACCGCTACATCAATGATTTGGTGGTGACTTGGGTCCCAGGCGTCTTTTAGCTTGTCTTGGGGAACCTCATGTAAAGCCGCAAACCACGGATCAGCGATGACAGCGTTATCATCACCTAATCCAGCAACAACGATTGCATGTAATGGTCCGTTGCCACGAATCCCACGTCGGAGTAGTTGTGCATCAATAAAAGCGATAATCGGTAGATCATTCTCTAAACGTTCCTCAGCGAGTTCTATCAGATCCCGCGGAGGGTTTCTGCGCCATTGTTCAAGTGAAAAGGATACTCCAGAGACATAGGCTGAAACTTCGGTGAGGTCAGACTGGTTGGGTTGCCAGCCGAGGAGAGGATCGGGGTCCAAAAAATCAAGAATCTCATCAACAGAGAGAGAACGAGTATCCGACCGCACATCGTCACTGGGATGTTCATTCTTGACATATTGGACGACCATCCAGAGAGCATAGGGAACGCAATACGACTCATCATCCGGCTGAGTGTGAGTCGGAATCCGAAGATGGGCGAAATCGAAGCGGCGTGTCGTCCAAGGGTCGTTCGGCATACGAGATTATGTAACAAATCAACACCTCTCTCGTCACTTTAAATTATGCGTTGACAGTGGACAATAGGCTACAGGGCGGCTCAAAAGTTTGCGAATTAAGACCAGCTTCCTACGTTCTCTCTGGTACTGCAATGGAATCGGCCGCTTTGCTCGTGCGGCTCAGCGTGAATAGTTCTCTATTATCACGCCTGTAAACAGAGAAACACAGGATCACAGCTACTTCCAAATAGGTGTTATTAGTATTTCTAATAACGGGTATTTCGAGGTCTAATTACCGGATCACTGAGCCGACCTCTGCGTAGAAATCCGTTACCCAGGCGACCGCCGCTGACAGCACCCCGGCGCGGTCTAATCCAACCATGCTCAGAAGCCTTCGCGCACGGAACGATTCCGGGACACATCAATCCGGCCTCTTCAAAGGGAGCGGCAAAGGCTTCTCTCTCGAACACTTTCCGGTGAACGAAGTTCCAGTAAATCCTCGGTGGATGTGATGCTGTTCGCCACATTCCGTAGCTGGCAACCCTTCACCTTCGTCCAGAGCGTATTGAGTGCATCTCGTTCTGTCTCCGTTGAGGGAACCCACTGACAGCTCCCGATCTGATCTCGACTTCCCTTCGGGGCGAACGCAAAGGCCCTCGTTTGATCCGGAATCGACGATAGGGCAGATCCCGTCGCAATCAGGTAGTCCTGTCCGAGCGCCACGAACATCACGTCGTAACCAGTAGTGAGAGTCTGTTCAATACCAGTCGGTATCCCCAGTTCGCCAGCTACCGCTTCGATTCGTTCTGCTTTGGTCAACCCATTTGGATCGTATCCCAATCGCTCGGTGCGACGGCGAACAGAGTCGTCATCCCGGAAGGTACACTCGTAAGCCGGGAGTTCAGTATCCGGACGTACCAACCCAAACCCAGCCGAAATGATCCGCCACTCTACGTCTGCGACCTCTTCGAGCTGTGCGACCGCCGTTTTAACGTGTTCGTGTTCATCCCCCGTATAGAGAGATTCCGCTGATGTCGAGGCATCGGGATACCGTTCCAAGAGCGTGGGGCGCGATGTTTCGTCGATGTCCTCGCAGTCTATCTCTGGTTTCTGAATAAACTTGTCCCCGGAACAAGCTGAGAGAACGAATACGGAGGCCGACATAGACTCTAATTCACGGGGCGAGTTTGATAAGCTTCGTCCACCATATCGGCACAACGGATGTCTCGACGGTCTGATCTTGATCGGCTATACGATTTGCTTGCCGACCTGGAAGAGCGAGTGGGTGGTGAGCAACGACTTGGGGATTGTACCGGCTATATGGACTGGCCAGAACGTGGTGTCTACTTCTTTTTCTCCGCTACCGAGACACGGCACTCTACCGACCAACTCCGCCTCACCCGTGTTGGGACGCACGCCGTCTCCTCTGGATCTGGAACGTCGCTTTGGAATCGACTCCGGACGCATCGCGGCGCGAAAAGTGGATCCTACGAAGGCGGAGGCAACCATCGGGGCTCAGTATTCCGCAAGCGCATCGGCGAAGCGATGATCGAACGATATGGACTCCACAACGAGTATCCGCACTGGGGCGAAGGCTCAAGCGCAGGTCGGGATCGACGGCTCGACGAACTCGAACTGGAACAGCGCGTGAGTGACTACATTCGAGACCTACCGTTCCTGTGGATCAAACTGAACGATGAACCCAGTCCAGAGAGCGACCGAGCCTATATTGAACGTAATTCGATTGCCCTCGTCAGCAACTATTCGAGGGAGTCAGTCGATGGTCGAGATAAAGACTGGTTGGGTAAAGACAGTCCGCGAGACGAGATCAGTCAGTCCGGACTCTGGAATATCAACCACGTTGACGAAGAGTACGATCCAGCCTTCCTCCGTCGCCTCGAAACTGCCGTTGCGAAAACGAATCCCGTTTGAGTGAAAACAATTGTTTTGAGGGGCTGAAATCAGGTATTAGCATCAACTGAAGCACGACGTGCTGTCAGAGCCGGGTGCAGATCGCCAAACGACCCGTAGCAAGAACTTACTTACAGATGAGTTGGCGATTGCCGGTTAGCCGAGCCGGCTTTGGAGAGATTCGAAGTACGGTTCGAAGAGGCTGACAGCACCGCCGCGCCGGCCAAACGGTCAGGAGAATAAGACAGACGCGAGTTGCAGTAATGGGTGACAACAAATTTAAACCCGTATGCGCGTTCGGTCCGGTACATGAATTTCGGGAGGGGGAACACATCTTCAGCTACTCGTCGAGGCTTTATATCTGGTCTCGGGAGCATCGTCGCCACTTCCCTATGTACGGTTCAAGTGGCCGGCCAGCAAACAGGGGATGCAACGAAGTACGACATCGGGCTGCCGCTTGAATGGCAGTGGTCGTTCAGCTTCAACGACTCCCAAGGGATCGGATCGCCGACGGTGAATCCAGGGACGATCACAGATGATATCATGTACGTCTCCCTCAGCCCGACCGATTACGACCCCGCCAAGATCGTCGCGGTCGACCGAGCCACTCACGACCGCATCTGGGAAACCACTGCAGATACCGGGGTCTCCGCACCCGCTGTCGCTGGCGATACGCTGTACGTGACGCTCGGCTCGACGGTCCATGCGTACCCTGCGAACGAGAAACCCGTCGAAGCCCTGTGGAAACGGCAACTCCGGTTCGACGACGTGTTCTGGCCCACGCTCGCCGACGAAAACGTTTGCATCGCTGGCTATAACATCGAAGACGTCGAAGCCGATCGTGGAACGGAGTATCACTACCGAACTGGTGGGATCGCTCTCTACGCGAAGGACGGAAGTCGAAAGTGGCTGAAAACGGGCGGGTTCATGGAATCTCCGTACGTCCACGAGGACTCGGTCATTCACCTCGAAGGACACCAATACAAAGCGAACGACACGTATCATGCAGAGACGGGCCGAGTCGTCTCCCGTGACAAGGAAAGCGGTGACGTTCAATGGGAAACGCCCGACTTCGGCATCTACTCTCTTCGAATTTCACGGAAACAAGGCCAGATATTTGCGTTAACGCCAAACAACGCGATTCGAGGTATCGATACGAGTTCTGGAGATATTCAGTGGAAGCTATCGGTATCCGCGGGTGTCGAAGACTATGCTCTGGGTCCAGATCGCGCTTACCTCCGCGTCGAGAATTCAGTACAAGCCATCGCGACCTCGTCCGGGGAGGAGGCATGGGAACGGCCCGATATCAATCCATACGACATTTTCTACGATGGCGGGCTGGTATTCGTCGGGACAAAAGACGCCCAGTTCTATGCGTTGGATGCAGAGACTGGAGAGACCGTCTGGAGTGACAACTTACCACGAGGCAACGGGTATATCCGGTACGCCGACGGTGTGCTCTACACGTTCGCCGCTAACTGGGTCAGCTCCTATATCGGACAACGCGGAATCGCTCTCCAACGCCTTGACGCAGTTCGGTCTCCGGACGGACTCGGGTCGGTCACTACTCCCGTAGCGAACCTTATTGGCCGTGAGAGCGCCCTCGAACGCGCTGAAACTGCCATCGAGAACAATAAGTACCAAGCAGCGAACGAGGCGATCAAAGCTGCCGAACGTCGTACGACCGCGGTCAACGCGACTGCCTTTCTCCTGACCGGTTCAGTCGCGTACAGTAGTGGCCGCGTCTCGATGCACGAGTATCGCCGCCGCGAACTCAAATCGACACTTGAAGAAATACAATCGGTGTTCCCGATTAAATCCGGAGCACTCGAAGGATTATCCCCTGATGCGCTCATTCCACAAGCCGAAGTTGCCGTCGAGAGCCTTGGGCAAACGCGGTGGGGACGTCCACTTAGAGACACCATCGCTGGGACCGATGAGTATGGTCAACTCGGCCACCAACTAAAACAGTACGTTGCACTCCACGACGACATCAGGTCTATATCTGAGGATCTCGCCACCCATCGCGAGCATATTGACGTTACTGCGTGGCGATCGGCGCTCGACGACGCCTTCGACGGCGATGTCAACGACCTCCAGCAAACACTTGATGCGTGTCAACAAGCCTTGAGAATCACCGCGAAACACGTCTCAGTCAAGGAAACAACTGGCACGACCGACTTTGATCTCACGAGCATCGAAGCTCTCCTCGAAGACATCAAATCACCAGAAACTCAGCCTGATGCAACCGCTATCGACTACTGTGACACTGCCCTCACCACGGTTAACACCTATACGACCGCAAAATCTACGCTCTCGGGATATGACCTCACAACCGTTCATGAGATTATTCAGAGCGCCATTCAAACCGGCGATGACCACCGAGCCACCGCAACCGGCTCACTCGAGGATATTCAGGAACTCCTCGACACCGCGGTAGAGACCGACTCGGCCCGGCAATCGCTTGATCTGAACCACAGCGATGTCTCTCACAAAGAAATCACGCAATGGATCCAAGCAGCCCTCTCGGAAGCCTCCGTCGAGAGCATCAACAAGGTCGAAACTGCCGTCAGTAATCTCAAAGCCGGCATCTGGAAGCCAGAACACCTCCACGAGTACACGCCAACACAGTTCGAGCACCTCGTCGCCGACCTCTATGCAGATCAGGGCTACCGAACCAAGGTAACGCAGCAAAGCAACGATGCTGGGATCGACGTTATGGCGCACAGTGGATCAGAAACGGTTGCCATTCAAGTCAAACAATACTCTCCCGGGAATCGCGTGGGGCGGCCGACCGTACAGCAAACTGCTGGTGTTCGATCCCAAATCGGCGCGACGAAAGCGATCATCGTCACCTCAAGCGACTTCACTCAGACTGCGAAAGACGCAAGCCGGCAATATGGCGGCACCATCGAACTCATCAACGGCACCGAACTCACCCGACGCCTCTCCCGTTCAAGTCTCACCCCACCCACTGGCGCTCGCTCGACCAGTACCAATCAGCGCCATCGGGGCGGTCGAACCCACCAATCGACATCGTCCAGGTATCAGCAGCGTCAGTCCAGACGGGCTGGCTTCACCGGTGACGGGGCGTTCTGCATGGTCTGCGGTGAACGCTTCCAATCCGACCTCGAACAGGTCCAAACGCCCGACGGGGAAACCATCCGGTGCTGTCCACGATGCAAGAACCTTATTGAACAAACAACCAACATCCAAGAGCACGATCGGGACGAGGCCCTTCGCATTCTCGGGCTCTCACCAGGTGCGAATCAGGACGAGATCCAGCAAGCGTACCGGGAACGCGTCCGTGAAGTCCATCCCGACCAAGGTGGTAGCAACGACGAATTCCAGCGAGTGCAGCAGGCCTACGAGACCCTCATCGACTAACTCACTACGATTTAGCGATAGGGACTTTCCCCGTCGTTAACGGTCACCACTTCAGCTATTACTGAATCTTTCTCGCTGTCGTCGACAACTCGATTATATTTTTGCTGACACTATCCTAATGTCGGCTTTCCTGGTCCAAATGATCGGCTCTATAATTTGCCGCGTATGAGTGAGCCAGCCCCATCTTGACGAAAATTGAGTTATCTAACCTCTCTGTTGAACGTGATCATCGCGACTTCTCCGGACGGCATCGGTCGCGGACGCTGACACCAGCGAGCCGGTGACTGAAGAATACACCGAGTAGGATCGCTTCGTCGGCTTCATCCGTGCCGGAGTCGACTTCATCGGGACAGCAGTCGAGGCACCACGTTCGACGCGGTATCCACCCTCCGAGGTCGTACCACGTCACGTACATTCCTGCCTTGTCGCCATGCTGGATTCGCCGGTTGCACCTATCACAGATATGCCCGGTCTGGACACCGTTGAGCGCCTCGGCTGGATCGGGACGGGTCATTCGTCCTCCAGCGCGTCCAGCGTGTTCTGAATGTTCTCCTCGGTCACCTCGATCCATGTCTCGACGTGATCCTGTTGTCCTGTGACTCGACCCAGCAACCGGAAGACCGGATACCAGAGCCGCATATTCCACCGCAGGAAGCGGACGAGACGTTCAAGCATCGCCCACCACCTCCGCACGCCACTCGTCGAGATCACTCTTCGTCAACGTCCACCCGTCCGAGAGGCTCGCCACAACCTCCCGCTTGAATTGCTGGTGATACTCGGTAGCGAACTCGTCGTCGTAGGCGTGGGCCAGAATGGCAACCGCCAGTTGCGCTGGACCTGACCCCCCGTATCCGTACTCGAAGCCTGAGGGACTGGCCGAGAGCAGGTCGTACCGACGGTCCAACGGATCGCCGTCGACGGTAACCGTTACCTCCTCGCCAACGGGAGCCATCGGATCTCGGTGCCCGTGGTAGACGTGGGAATTGGCCGCGATTGAGAGCCGGTCATGAGCGTCTTCCCCGGTTGAACCCTTCGGGTTGCGGCTCACCGAACCACCTCCTGAAGCCGGTCGATAGCGTCCTCCAGGTTCGAGGCCTCAGCGTGGAGGTCGTTGGCCTGCTGTTCGAGTTGCTCGGCGCTCATCGCCAGCTCACTGGCCGTCCGTTCGAGTTCGTCCTCCAGCGCCTCGACATCGACCATCCCGTGCTCCATCCGCACCCGGCGAACGTGTTTACATGCTGTTACTTCTTCCCGGTGCTGAAAATCGGGACAAGTACACGCAGGCTCCCGCAGATCCACGGTGTAGACGTTCCCGGACTGACTGGTGACCTCGAACAGTGCGTCCGCGACCTCCTCGCAGTACATGTACTCCGTAGCGGCCCGGATCGTTCTTGGCTCGACTGACGGTTGGACGCCGTCGGAACTCACGCCTCGTCACCTCCCCGACGCTGAACGTCTCTGACGTAGACGCGACCGCGAGCCTTCTCGGCGTGCTCGGTACAGCAGGGGTCCTCCGCATATCCGCGACCGGGCGCGTTGACGATGACCGTATGGGTGGCCTCGCGTTTGCATCCGACGTTTCGACACGTCGCCATCACGCTTCACCTCCGTCGCGAGCGGGGAACCACACCGGTTCATCGGAGGAGTATTTGAGCCGTCGCTCCAGATGGACACCCTCGTCCGCGAGGTCGATAGCCTGCTTCGCCGCCGAGAGAGTGAGTGCCCCGCCCCGGAACGTGTAGCCGCGTTCGAGCACGGCCGGGTCAGTGGCGAGACGCACGTCTACAACCGGACCGAAGCTCCGCTGGTTTACGCATCCGGCCCGCGAACTCCAGGGCCCCTTGAGCGTGACCTGTTCGCCGTCGATGGTCGTGATCTCGAAGCACTGCCCGCAGTATCCGCCGTCGTTACCGTCACCGGACCAGGCAAAGTAGGACACGAAACCGTCCTTGACACCGCACCAGATCCGATCCTCATTCTCGAAGCGCAGTTCCGACCGATCGGGAATCTCGTCAACGAGCACTTCCAGCCGAGGATCGTTGGCGACATCCTCGCGCCAGTCCACCTGGCAGTCGAGGATCTTCATCGACAACCGACCTCCGTATTGAGCGAGCGATTCGACAGCGATTCCTCTATCGAGTTCGTTGATTGCATTGGCTTCCTGCCTCCATCGGGGAGCCCAGAACCAGCCCCGGTGCCTCACCACCGGGCTTCTTACGCGGGAACTGATTCCCGATAGCTGTGGCTCTAAGTCCCCTGTGTTAGATAGTAAGAGGGGTAAGAAGGTAGAAGTATCTAAATCGGCTGATATTACTTGTGGCTATTTCGTGCGTATATTTTGGAGCTTACTCTAACGTTGCTGACAGCAGGGTGCCGCTTCACTCGATACCCCGTCTCGTGATCTGGCTCACGACCCTGAGCAAACCTGCCTCCCTACAGATTCATCTCGACGAACTTCGGGTGGTAGAACTCGATAAGTCTGATCAGTTCCGATACTGTTCGGTCCACGATTTCGTCTGAATTTGCGCCAGCCACCTCGATCTTCTTAGCGACGATAGCCCTCCCCGGCGAGTCGCTTACCTGCTCGAATCCCTCCAGTTCCTCGGCTTCCTCGACGATGACCTCGAATATCTGCTGTTTCTCGTGCTTGTCGCCACCGAATATCCCGATCCTGACCGTGACCGTTCCTTCCTCTTCGATCCGTGGTGTAAATCCGTAGTGAGGGAGATCCGAATGGTCAGGGTGCTCGGACGAGAACGAGAGGTTTCGGGAGCCAGAGCCCTGCATCTGCTCGGCATTTTCATGCTGGGTCATATCGCCAATTTCAGCGTAGACTTGGTCACGAACCGCGAATATGAGATCCGAATAGTCGACGGCATCACTCCGACTCGTACTCGAAACTGTGCTCGGTTCTTCACTCAGCGGTCGTCGAATCCCGTCCGTCGTGAGCAGTTCGATGCCTTCCTCTTCAGCGCGGTAGGTACTGTACTCGACAGCGACGACGTCGATCCCGTGCTCGCGGAGGAAGTCGGCCATATTCAGCGATACATCGCGGAACTCAGTCCCGACCACGACGAGACGCTGGTCGTCGTTAAACTCTCGCTCGGAGAGTGTGTCGTCGAGGTCGAAGTAGTCGGCGTGTGCTTCCCGAAGTGAGGGTATTTCGGCTGGGTCGGTGTACCCCTGCTCTTCCTGAAGGAACTCGCGGTATCGGTCATCGAGGTAGCCGTAATCGACGTTCCGAATTTCACTTGCGTACTCCAGTGCTTGAGCGACAATATCCCGTGGAGCACGGTCACGCTTGAGCTCGACGATCACCGTGTCACCACGTTCGTCGACACCGAGGATGTCGAAGATACCGCCATCGCCGGGACTTCCTTGCCGACCGACGTACAGCACCTCGACCTCACCAATCCGGGCACCATCTGTCCGCACCAGTCGCTGTTCAAGATTCGCTTCCGTCTCCAGTTCGGACTCGGGTACTCGTTTCATATCATCTCGTTCCACGAGATACACTTCCATGGCCCGTGCGTCTGTAGCGACCCATATCAAACTACTGAACATCACTATATCTTAGACCCGTCTATCAGTTTACTTATATAGCATACCACGACCGGCAGGCAATTTTCAGGGGATGGCTCTGGTCGACGAGCGAAAAGTCCACGTCCTGCTTCATATCCACGAACACGGCCCAGTGACGGGCTATGCCATCGCCACGAGCGAGGATGAGGATATCGAGTACACGAAAGGCTACATCTACGACGTACTCAACGAGTTAGAGACCGAGGGCATGATCGAGGTTGCTAACCGTGAAAGTGAGGGTCGCCAGCGGGTGACCTACCAGCTTACCGAGAATGGTGAACTTCTGCTGAGGGCACTCGACCAGATCTCGTAGATCGTCTCGTGCCAGAGCAGAGGGAGAGAATCATCGAAGGGGGCACCCTGCTGTCAGCAGCGGAGGCCTGGTCCACGCCAGTCGAGGTAGCCGCTTTCCGGGCGGACGGCTCTGACAGCAGGGGGGGTGCGGTCTTTTCGGTCCCAATTACGAAGTTACGAACAGGCAGTGGTTCGGTACATATAGTACGAGAGTATGGGTGGACAAGAGAGGTGGTTGGTTTATAACGAGCTACCCGCCCGAGGGTCGTAATTGCGTAACTCGGTGAGGACCTACATTTCGGGAGTGTAATTCGGAAGTTTCTCTGGATCCATCACCAGGTCCAGATCGGTCCAGCCTCGATTATTGTTAGTGTTATTTGTTGATTTGAGTCCGGTCACGTTCGCAATTCGCTCGGACAGTTTCCGCTGGCTCACGATAGGTTGCTGTTCTTCAGGCTCTCGCCGTTCATTCTGCCGTTCCGCGAAGTTCAGATACCGATTGTAAACCTCCTGTGAGGTGGTGATCTCGTTACTCCCCACTGACCGGCGAATGTGATAGGCGATGAACTTCGCGACATCGTCACCATATGTGTTCCACTTGGTTTTCGTCTCGGCCCAGCTCTCCTCGCAAAATCTGAAATCATCGGCAACGAGCTTATCGTATCCTTCAAGCATCCAGTTGAGCACCCCCGGTAGCTCGTTCTCGATGATACGGTTAGCGAGCTCTTCATCTCGCTCATCTGGGGCGTAGCTGTTGGGAAACTCCGCGATTAACCACCGCCGGAAGAACGCCTTCTGCTCGGTGTAATCGAGATCCACCGACGGCAGTTGGTTCGTAGCGTAGATCAGCTTCGCCGTGACTTCAAGTTGGAACGGGTCCTTGAACTTCCGCTCAACGGTGAGAGTTTCGCCAGCCGAGATGGACATGAAGTTTCCATCTGAGCTGAGACTTTCGGCACCAATCTCATTCCGGATGTTCGCCAGTTTGCCCTGGAGTTCTGCCGCGGCGAATCGCTGATCATTGAGTGCCTTGAGCGACTGTGAGGAGACGTTCTCTTGGCCGAGCGTCGCACGGAGTATCTTCAGGAACGTGGACTTTCCATTCGCTCCATCCCCAACCAACACCATCGATTTATCAGCTGGGTGTTGCTCAGCCAGACCGCAGTACCCAGCGTATTTCTGAACGGCACCGACTTTTCCCTCCTCGATAGCCTCGTTTATGAACTCCTTGAACTCGGGCGCGTCGGCAGTGGGATCGTACTCTGTGGGGATCCCGATTATGGCTCTGTCTTCTGGCTTGAGCGGCCGCCGTTCCTCTCTGTTTTCGAGTGGGACTAATTCTCCGTCAATGGCGACATGGCCCTCCGGGGTACCGAGGTCACTGCGGTCGATGATATTACGATGTTCGGCGATTCCTTCGAGCTCCGTTATGGTCTTGTTCTTGACTGCGTTCCCGAGTGTCCGAATCGTCACATCGCCAAGTAAATTCACGCCAGTACCGTCTTCCCAGATTCCACGGTCAGGATTGTATGCCCAAAGGTTGCGACTGTCCCCCACGGCAAGCACATTGTCCTCGTCGCTCTCCTGAATCTCCTTCCACACATGTGCCGCCTGTTCATATGGCTCCATATCGTAGACGGATGGGGCAACACCGTCATCACGAAGCTCTGCCTGCTTCGCCTCGATCTTCTTAACAAACTCGTTGAATGGCATCGGGAAGCTGGTACCCTTGACCAATTGTGTGAGCTCGTACCACTTTCGCTCCTGGCTGTCGTCTTCTGAGTCTCGCCAGGTTGCCGCTTGTTTCTGGATCTTCTCGTTGTACACAGCCTCAAGCGGATCATCCTCAATCACGCGTTCAACGTGGTCTAACGTGATTTCTTCAGGGTTATCAGGGAGATAATCGAAGCCCTCAGTCATAACTCTCCCTCCCTGTATTAGCGGTCATAGTAGCGATGCCTCTCCGGACCTCGGTCAGAGACCCGAAAGTCGTAAACCGGTTTGTGGTTAAGTTTAACATGGGTTGTCGAAACCCACCGGAGCGAACCTGTCCGAACAGCCGGGCTGTCTGGCCACCAACCGTCTGGCCTGGCTGTATCGGGCTTAGTCGGATCCGATGAGCGGTTACTTAGTTCGTTCTTGTGGGTCGTATTGCTCGATCATCCTGTCGATAAGCTGGCTATAGGTTTCACCGCCTCGCTTTTGCGCCCTGAGACGGTTTCTTACCCCCTTGTTCAGCTTAATACTGGTTCGTTCACCAGTCATTTTGGGACTCATTCCACGGATAGATCTTATGCCTGGAGCATATATATTAGTTTTCAAAATTTTGATTAGAACGAATTCCTCGGATGATAGAGCCGAGGTGTCCAAACCGGATTTCAATCGATTGGATTCGCTGAGAATAGTTCGCCGTCACTGAGTTTCGACTGTGTCTCATCGTACCACTTCCTGATTGAGACACACATCATTCTTCATCACGAACGAGTATTCTTCAGATTCGACAGGACGATGCTACCGTGGCTCCGGGTGAATTAGTTCTGAGTTGGAAATGCTTGGTCAAGCTGGAGGGTAAGGGGATCAGAACGGGGAGGGGTTAGTCAGTGTCGTGGGAATCCGATCTCGCGGTCGTACTCCCATGGTTTGTCCTCGGGAACAGGTGTCGTTCCGTGGTCGATCTGCTCGTCAGTGAGGTCGTAGCTGATCTCGTGTTCCATGATGAGTCGCTGATACCGCTGGCCCAGCTCTGACTGATCGGTTGTTCGACTCGACTCGATCAGGTAGTGCGCCATGTTACGGCCCGCTCTTGAGCCTGCCGCGGTGTGTGTGTCGTTGACGACGTAGTCCAACTCGCCAAGATCTCTGCTCTCTGGCGGCACGGGGAAGTCGTGTTCTGGTTGTTCGCCACGACGTAGTGACTCCATCCGATCGTCAGCGATCTCCAGCCACCAGTTCTTCATCGGAAGCAGCTCGCGAACGCCCTCTGATTCTGCAAGGAGACTCGCAGCTCTCATCGCGCAGGCGAGCCCCATTCCTTCGTCTGGTTCCCACTTCTTCGTGGCGAGCTGTCGGAGTCGTTCGATGGCAGGAAGGAGCTCTGCTTCAGTGATTGAGAGTCGGCAGTCCTCCAGCAGAATTGTTTGGGCTCGGTCCCAGAAGTTCCAGGAGTACCCGCTACGCGCGAGTTCGACCGCGCACCACATGGCCTTCTCCCGATCTCCTCGACGGCAACTCTTCTGCAATAAACTGGCTACCGTGTAGCGCGAGTAGCTGCCTTTTGTCATGTCGTTGTCCAGTGGCTTTCCGAGGTCGTTCGTGTCGTTGCTCATGGTTCGTTTTGTTCGTTGTCGGCGGTTGGGTAGCGATGCTTCTCTCGGGGTGAGTGCTGTATCCCTGAGTTAGTGTTTATTAATTTATCTTTGTGGTAATGAAAACTTTGGTTGATCGAGCAAAATCGAAGGACAGCGCGACCCTGCTGCCAGCCGCGTCGGCCCGGTCAGCAGGGTAGCTCTACTTCATCCCATCTTGTCGAGAGCGTCCTTGCGATCCTCAACGGGCACCTGATCATACTTGAGCGTAGTCTCGACGGCTTTGTGCCGTAACTGCGCCTTGGCCGCCGCGAGATCGCGCTCTTTGGTCATATAGGTCCCGACGCTGTGTCGGATACTGTACCAGGACATACTCCTGTCCTCGTGTTCGATTCCAGCGCGTTCACAGAGGTCGATCAGTAGGCGCCTGAGTTCGTTCGAGCCGTAGCGGTTGCCGTGGCGAGTGAGCCAGATCTTGTCTGAGTCCTCGTACTTCGGATGGCCTGCTCGTTCTTCCAGCCATCGCTCAAGCGCCATCGCTGTTCGATCAGTAAGGCCGACCGTCCAGTTCCCCTGGTTCTTGCTCGACTCCTCTCGCGGGATTCGCAACACACCATTGTCTGTGTCACACCACGACACCTTCGCCGTGCCAACCTCGATTGGACGGAGGCCTGCATCGAGGCTCGTCCAGACGAGAGACGTGTACCGCCAGCTGTCGGCCTTCTCTTGGAACTCTTCTACTCCGTAGTTTGGGTTCCCGTCCTTATCGAGTGCGGCCTGGCGGATTTTACGTCGCTCTTCTTGGGTGAGGAAGTCACGAGGTGCGTTGTTGCCGCCGCCGCTCTTGAACGTCCACTTGAACTCCCATTCGTCGAGCCCCTGGTGCTCTCGAAGCCACTTGTTGTATCGAAGTAAGGCCTCCATCCGCTTGCCCTTCGTTGACTCGACGACATCGTCGTACGCGACCTTCTCCATGTAGGCGGTGGCGTCTTCTTGCGTCGGTGGGATACTGTAGCCGCCACGGTTGTTCCAGCGCCACAGATCGAACCGTGCTGTTCGATCAGCTGTCCCTGCGACCGTGTAGGGTGAGTATCCCTTCGCCTTCTCGGGGTTCTTGCCGATTCGGAAGAGCCACGTTAGGAACTTCTTGCGGTGCTCGTAGTAGTCGATAACCTGCTTATCTGTTAAGAAGTCCATCTGGCCCTTCCGGACGATTCTGATGTTTCTATTCGGTTCCATTCGCATCGTATCGAAACCGGGACAGCGTTCGAGGAATCTCGGCCTTTCGAGGGTCATTTGGGTGGTTTTCGGGTCGTTGGACAGACCGAAAACCGCAAGAAGGCGTGGATGCGCGGGACCGGATTTGAACCGGCGGACCCCTACGGGACAGCGTCCTAAGCGCTGCGCCTTTTCCTGGCTTGGCTACCCGCGCTCGCTTCGACGTTGCCGCCGAGACGGACAAGTAGCTGTCGTTCTCGCGGTGATTTAAATGGCTCGCGGCCGACGGACACCTATGTATCGGGCACGCGACCGGGTCGATAACGAAGAGTGGGTGGCCCGCCTGACTCGCGCCGCGGATGGCCTCGATTTGGGAGGCGAGGCGCGGTCGAACGCCGTCGACCTGTTTCTCTCGAACGTCCCCGACGAGGAACGATCGAAACCGGCCGTCGCGGCGGCGAGCCTCTACGCCGGGGCACTGATCTCGGGCGAGGAGCGATCACAGGGATCGGTCGCGTCGGCGATGGATGTGTCGCGGCTGAGCGTCCAGGGACGCTGGAAGGCGCTGCTGGAGGGGTCGGGGTTCCAGCCGCCGGAGTGGTGATCATTCGGTCTCGGGCGTCCGCTCCGGCGTGAGGTTGCCGTGGCGGTCGATCTCGCCGCGGACGATCCGTGTCGAGGAGATGCGCTCGCCGTCCTCCGCGGGGACGTGATCCACGATCTCGATCCGAAGTGGGTCGAAACCTCGGCCCTCGCGAATCTCGTTGATGCGTTCGGCACCACCTCGTGTCTCGGGCGAGACGACGATGGCGTCGAACTCCGGTTCGGTCGCGATACCGGTCGGTTCCTCGAGCTTTCGGACCGCGAACTCGCGACCTTCGGCCGCGGCGAGCGGTTCGAGTTCGGCTTCCAGGGCGGCCCGCCGTTCGTCGAACGGGCGGACACGCCGGGGAACCTGGCGTGTCTCGGGAGCGAGTTCGTCGCTGGTGAGGCCGACGGTGATGTCGCCGAGTTCGAACGCCCGTTCGAACAGCGCTCGGTGCCCATCGTGAACGGGATCGAATGTGCCACCAAGCGCGACCTGCATGTCCGGAGCCACGAATTGACGCGACTTAAAGGCTCACGATAACGGGACGCTTACTCGTCGTCCTCGACGGTGATGCGGACCGGTTCGACGTCCGAGCCGTCGTCGTCTCTGTCGTCGAGCCGCCGGTCGAGGTTGAAGACGGCGTTCAACTGCTCTTGCACCTGCCCGACGACGCCCCGAACCAGCGCGCTCGGGGCGATGGCCTCGTACTCGTAGGGATTGTTGCCCGCGCCCGCGCTCTCGCGTTTGTGACGGTCGACGGTACCCTCGTCGTGGAGTTGTGCCAGCGCCTCGCGGACCGTACTGGGGTAGAGCCCCGTCCCCTCCGCCACCTCGTCGCTCGTCGAGTTCGAATGCTGCCGGAGGTAGACGTAGATTCGAGCACGCGTCTCCGTGTCGAGGACCCACGCCAATAGGTCGACGACACCTTCGTCGAACTCCGTGACCGCACGGTCGGCCTCGGCCTCCAGACGCTCCCGTGCCGACACCTCGCCGTCGCCGGTGTCGTCGGCTACCCGAGGCGTCGTGGACGCCTCGCCGTCGTCGGTCTTCGAGGGCCGTCGGCCGTCGCCGTCGTCGTCCGGTTCCTCGTCGACGTCGAGGCTCTCGGACCCGTTCGAATCAGACATATGTTCTGCTTACTAGGTCAGAACCCGCCGGACAAAAGGCTTTCCCGGTCACCGGGAGAGGAGGAGCGACTCCCGGAGGGCGTCGCTTCCCTCGTCGTCGTGGACTCGACGCTGGATCGTGGCACCGCTCGGCGCCTCGTACAGATCGCGGATGCCGTCGACGCCGAGGCGGTCGGCCTCCCGGTCGATCAAGGTTCCGAGCGATACCGTGTCGTCGCCGGACCGAGTGACGAATTCGGCGTCGTGGCCGTAGCGCATGGCGCGCCACTTGTTCTCGTCGAGGAGTTCGCGCCGGAGCGACGGACGGGACTCGCTGTCGGCGTAGCGGTCGGCCAGGTCCGTCACGAGTGCGTGAACGTACTCGACGATGGCGAGGACGCGGTCCGGGTCGGCCTGCGCGTCGGGCGTGCGCACCTCGACGGTGCCGTGACCGGTGTGGGGACGCACGTCGTACCAGAGTTCGCCCCGGTCGTTGATCGAGCCGGTTTCGACCATGCGGCGCTCGAACCGTCGGTAGGCATCGAAATCCTCGAACGCGGACGGAATGCCGGTGTTCGGCAGGTTCTCGAACACCTTCGCCCGGGCGGAGGCGAGACCGGTGTCGAAGCCGTTCCAGAACGGCGAGTTGGCCGAGAGCGCCAGAATTGGTGGGAGATACCAGCGCAACTCGTTGGCGATCCACGTCGCCTTGTCCGCGTCGTCGACGCCGACGTGGACGTGCAGGCCGGCGGTCGTGTTCCGGTGTTGAGGATACTGGATGCGGTCGAGTTGGGCGCGATACCGGGGCTTGGTCGCGTGGTCGAGTTCCCGCCACTTCGCCGTGGGATGCAACCCGGCGGCGGCGATGCGGTAGCCGTAGTCGGCGGCGTGGTCGAGCAGCGCCTCCCGAATCCGTGACAGTTGGTCGCCCGCATTCGCCGGCCGCTCGATCAGCGGCGTCTGCGTCTCGATGGTGAACTGGAACAGTTCGTGATCGAGGCGGTCGACCAGCGGTTCCGGCGGTTCGCTCCCGTAGATCAGGTCGTCGATACCGGCGGTCGGATAGCCCGCCTCGTCGACGACGTAGAACTCCTCCTCGATGCCGAGCGTACCCATCCGCGCGAACGCGTCTCGGGAGCCGAGATCCATCGAGGCATCGTTCGGTAGCGCCGACTAAATAAGTCGTGGACCGGCACGGAAGACGACGGCGAGCCGACCTGTCGAATCATCGGTAGGAGCTGGCCGCACCTCGACGGACGGCATCCGCAATGAATCGGTAGTATTATTCTGTGATACGCTGTACATATCTCCGGTCGATGGCATTGGCGTGCCTCTGACATAATGCCAACGACCGGCGTCGACACGGGAGCGACGTGACCGATGAATGGCCGTCGGCCATCCGCCTCGGACGGTGTCGTGCGCTACCGAAGTTATCAGTATCAGCGCACGGTGACGTTCCGTCTTCGGCCCCGTATTCGTCTCGATACTGGTTCACGGGTATCCTGGGAAGATTCACGTTGGCGCCCCGACAGGGACCGATATTCGTTCGAGTGGGCGCAATCGTGTCCCTCCACGACAGACATATAAGCATCGAAATATAAAGTGTACGTGACGATGCACGACTTGACCGGCTTCCAGCGAGATCTCCTGTACGTGATCGCCGGCCTCGACGAACCCCACGGGCTGGCGATCAAAGACGAACTCGAAGATTACTACGAGAGTGAGATTCACCACGGCCGACTGTATCCGAACCTCGACACGCTAGTCGAGAAAGGCCTCATCGACAAGGGACAGCGCGACCGACGAACTAATTACTACACGATGACACGTCGTGGCAGGCGCGAACTGGAGGCACGCCGGGAGTGGGAGGATCAGTACGTTTCGGACCTCATCGAAGAGGCGACGCCAGCCTGACCAAAAACGCGCCGCGTGTGCCGGGATAGGGGGGAATCCCGGCCGGCACGGTGCCTCTGACGCGGCACTACTCATACGCCCTCCACCAGCATCAATCGACGGCGGGTGTGCGCGGGCGTCGCTCAATCGTTCGACTCACTACTGTCATCCTCGGCCGTCTCGACGATTCGCGCCGCGATACGTTCGGCGGCCCGAACGTGGTCGTCGGCGGCCGGATTGTCAGTTGTCTCCACCTCGTCGAGCAACGACGCTACGCGCCGAACGCGGTCGACGACGACCGACTGGGGCAGGTCGGCGTCGACGAGGTCCGCCGCGACGGCCGCCGCCTCACCGAGCCACACGCTGGCCTCGGGGCGCACCGGAAGTTCCGCGGTCGCTTCGAGTCGGTCGTGGAGTTCGCGGAGGTCGTCGTCCATCAGCCGACCGTCCACGTCTCCTGACGCCACGCGGCGTCCCAGAATCGATACTCGTAGCGCGCGGAGGTGACGAAGACGTCGCGGTAGCGCTCGCGGTCCGACGCCGTCGCGTCCGCGGCTACCTCGTCCATCAGCTCCTTGCACCACGCCGTGAGCTCCGAGAACTCCTCGCCTGCGTAGGTGCGGATCCACTCGGCGTAGCGCTCGTCGTCCGGCATGCCGTCCGCTCCGAGACGTGTGGCTGTCTCGTTGAACCCCCACATACAGGGGAGAAGCGCGGCGACGAGCTCACCGAACGTGCCTGTCGCAGCTGTGCGCACGAGGAAATCCGTGTACGCCCGCGTCGTCGGCGACGGCTCGGTCGCCTCCAGCTCCGCCTCGTCGATGCCGAACTCCGCGGCGTAGGCTCGGTGGAGATCCATCTCCGTGTTGATCGTCTCGTGGAGCAGTTCGGCGAACGTACCCATGTGCTCTAGCGTCGGCGCCGCGGCGGCGCCGTGGGCGAACACCCGCGAGTAGTCGATCAGGTAGACGTAGTCCTGCCGCACCCAGTACTCGAACGGCTCCGTGTCGAGGCTGCCGTCCCCCAACCCCGACACCATCGGATGGGCGACGATGTCGTCCCACAGGTCGGTTGCGACCGGCCGGAGGTCGTCGGTGAAGGCCATACGTGGTGTCGGCCCCCCCGTGCAAAGAATCTTTTTCGGGTTGTATCAGTCGGTTGTACGCGGCCGGGCGACGACGGCGAGGTGGTCGTCGTGGTACCGGTCCAGCCGCGCCGTCTCCAGCACTTCGTAGGTTTCGCGCAGGTCATCGAGAACGCGTTCGAAGACGGCGTCGGGGTCGGCCGTCACGTCCTCGCTCCGCGCTTTGATGACCGCGAGGAGGCGGCCGTCGTCCCGGAGGAACTGACGGTTGCGAGCGGCGACGTGGGCCTGTCCGCGGGTCGCCACGTCCTGGATCACGGCGTCGACCCCCGACTCGACGACGTGGGCGTACGTCGACGGCTGACGGGCGTCTTTCAGGAGCGGAAAGAGGTTCCGCCGGCCTTCGGCCACGTCGACGAGGTCACGGGCTGGTCGGGGAGCAAACTCGACGGCGTAGGTCGGTCCACAGCAGTCGGCGACGTGGCTCACCGTCGTCCCGCTAGCGGCGCCCAGATAGAGGACCGACTCGCCGCCCACGAGACCGGTGTCGAGGCCGAGTTCCAGCATCGCCCCAAGCTTGGATCGGCCGGCGTCCCACAGCCGCCACGGACCGTCGGTCGGCTCGCCGTACACCGGCTTACCGCGTGTGGCGAGGCGCTCGCGGCCGTCGAAGGTCCGCCGCTTGACTCCGTCCGGGAGGCTCACGAGTCGTCCCTCGCGCGGATGGTCGCGATGCGGTCGTCGAGTTCTTCGTGGACCGCCGGGCGCAGGTCGCCGGCGTAGTGGTCGATGCGGGCGGCGATGACGAGTTTGCCCGCCAACGCCCGGGCGGCCGAGCCCCGGTCGTCGGGTCGCGTGTTACGGACGTAGTCGTGGGTGTAGATGACGCCGTGTTTCGGCGAGGGGGCACGCCCGGCGAGGTGGGCGAAGAGGGCGTCCTCGGCGCCGAGAACCTGCACCGTGCCGGACGGCTTCTTGGCGAGGTCACCGAGACCGCCGACGAGGGCGATCAGACGAGCGGCGAGCACCGCACCGGCCATCCGGCTCAGGTTCGGCGCGACGGCAGGGGCTGTCCGCTCGATGAAGTCCCGAAGGTCGTCGGCCTCGTCGGTGAGGTCGGTAACCCGTTCGGCCAGTGAGACGACGCGTTGCTCGGCGGCGGTGTCGGGGTCGCGGTCGGCCACTTCACGCGCGCCAGCGACGCCCGTCCCCGCCTCGTCGAACAGGGCACCCGCCCATTCGGCGACGCGTTCGGCGAGTTCGTTGGCCGTACGCTCGGCGTCGTCCATGCTCCGGACGGCGTGAACGAGTTGCTGGTCGTCCGCCCGCTCCCGTTCCCGGACCGCTTCGCGGGTCGCGCGAACGGTCGCCTCGTGGAGCCGGTCGTAGTAGTCGGTCTCGTCGTCCGCGAAACCCGTGTCGACGGCGAGAGCGGGCCAGTCCGCTGGCTCCTCGGTACGCCCCTGCTCAATGGCGTCTCGGACCGCAGTCGGATCGCCGGGATCGACGCCCCGGAACCACGCAGTGTCCGTAGAATGATCGTTCATGCTCCGCCTTAGACGCCCTGCTCGTAAATGCGCTTTCGATACGGCGGGTCGACGGACTCGTCGTCGCGGTGGGCGTCGTGATCGGTTTCGGATGGCGTGGTGAATATCGCATCGAGCGAACGCGAATTGGACCCGGAGCGTGTCGTCGTCGCTCAATCACGGACGGCGGCTTTGATATCCGTCGTCGCCGTGATGCCCCCCGCGACGACCAGTATGAGACTGAGCAACAGGACCGGAGTGGCAACGGTGAGTCCGAGAGAAAGCAGGACGTATCCCATCAGTCCGTCCGGCGGAAACACCGTTCCGAGCCCGTATCTGACGAGCACGAACCCGACGAAGCCCACCGTTATCGCGCCCACACCGTAACGCAGATCGGTCGACGATCCAGTTCGACTTCCGTCGTGGACGGTCGTCTCGATGGTGGCGAGTGTATCCGCCACGTCGCCACCGGCCATCTCGTCGAACGTCTCGGTCGGGTGGGGCGAGTCAGGGTCGCGTGGGTTGATATCAGCCGTCCGCTGGACCCAGACGGTCGCGGCGTCCGAATCGATCTCAGAAACCGATTCCGCGACCACGCCAACGGCCTGTGTGTCGGTGATTTGGGCCAGGACACACTCGTTTTGACCGACCTCGCCGAGGATTCGGACCTGCTCGTCCGTCCCGAGGTATCCGAACTCGTCGTGGTCTGTGGTTTCCACCTCTCCAACCACGTAATCTCCGATTTCCCACTCGTCGAGTGACATGACTCCTTGGAAAGGCACTTGCTGATACATCCGTGTAAACATTCCCACCAAGTGCGACCGGCGAGTCGGCGGCCGAGCCCGCGAGTCGTGTTCGGTCGCGGTCCGGGTTCGGTATATCCGACTCCGGTTCGGTCGGTCGGTCGGTCGGTCGGTCGGTCGGGGGCGTCTCATCAACGGGGACGACGGCCCGGTGCATTACCAGTCGTGAAATCGGGCGACGAAGGACTAAGTGACTCTACCGAGAGGGTACACCGCATGCGACTGAATCGGCGGGTGTCGCTGGTTGTGCTGTCGGGAATCGGACTGACACTGACCAGCGTCCTGCTGTTCGACGTGTACGAGGACTGGGCCGTCCAGGGGAACACCCTCGGCTCGACGGTCGTCGAGAACGCGCTCCCGCTCGTGTTTCTGGCGGGACTGTTTTACGCGGTCTGGAACTTGTGGCGTGAAGAGTACGACGGCGCGTTCGTCTCGTCGGTGACGGCGTGGACCGTCGCGGGGACGCTGACCACGGCGCTACTCGTGGGGTGGGTGGTCGGCATCCAGTTGTTCCAGAATCAGCTGAAACCGTGGATCATCGTCCTGCAGACGACCGTCGTCGGCACGGGCGCGGGGCTGATCGTCGGCCACAAAACCGCAATCGTCGAACGGGCGCGGGATCGGAGCCAACGGCGGAAGGAACGGTTCGAATCGTTGTTCGAGAACGATCCGGCGGCGATAGCCGACCTCCGTCTCGACGGCGACCGCTTCGTTTTCGGGGCGACCAACCCGGAGTACGAGACCCGATTCGGAACGACCGACTCGACCCTCCCCGGTACCGACGCGGAGACGATGGCGTCGTTCCGGGAGGCGGTAGCGGCCGGGGAGCGACGCACCGTCGAGACGACCCACGTCACCCCCGAGGGTCGGAAGCATTTCGTGATCGAACTGGTCCCGTATGGGACCAGCGACGAGCGTCGGCGCAGTTACGTCATCTACCGAGACGTGACGGAGACACGGGAGGCAGAGGCGGAGCTCGAACGGACCGTCGAGCGGCTCCAACGCTCCAACGAACAACTCCAGCAGTTCGCCTACGTCGCTTCCCACGACCTGCAGGAGCCCCTGCGAATGGTGTCCAGCTACGTCGACCTGCTCGCCTCGGAGTACGAGGGCGAACTCGACGACGAGGCGGACGAGTACATCGAATTCGCCGTCGACGGCGCCCAGCGGATGCAGGCGATGATCGACGACCTCCTCGAATACTCGCGGATCCACACGCAGGGGCAGGAGTTCGAGGAGACCGACGCCGAGGCCGTCCTCGAACGGGTGTTACAGGACCTCGAACTCCTGATCGAGGAGCGGGGAGCGACGGTTACCCACGACGACCTGCCGACCGTCGTCGCCGACGAGAACCAGCTCGGACAGATCTTCCAGAACCTCGTCTCGAACGCCATCGAACACGCGTCCGACGACGGCCCGGCGTCGGTCCACGTGAGCGCCGAAGAGCGGCCGGACGCGGTGGTGTTCGCCGTCGACGACGACGGCCCGGGAGTCCCGCCGGACCAACGGGAGCGCCTCTTCGAAATCTTCGAACAGTCCAGCCGCGACGACGAGGGAACCGGTATCGGCCTCGCCATCTGCCAGCGAATCGTCAACCGTCACGAGGGAGACATCTGGATCGAATCGACCGACGGTGAGGGAACCACCTTCTACGTCTCCTTCCCGAAGCGGTAGCCACAACAGTCAACACGGAGCGGTCGAAACCGTGGAGTATGCCAGAGCGGGAACCCGTCGAAATCCTTCTCGCAGAAGACAATCCCGGCGACGTGAAACTGACCCGGAAAGCACTGGAGAAGGGTCGACTCGCGAACAACCTCCACGTCGTCAACGACGGCGTCGAGACCATGCAGTTCCTCCGGGGGGAAGGCGAGTACGAAGGTCGACCACGCCCGGATCTGGTGTTGCTCGACCTCAACATGCCGCGAAAAGACGGACGGGAAGTCCTCGAAGAGATCAAGGGAAGTGACGACCTCAAGCGAATTCCGGTCGTCGTCCTGACCAGTTCGGAAGCCGAGGAGGACGTGATCCGGTCGTACGAACTCCACGCGAACGCCTACCTGACGAAACCAGTCGACTTCAGCGGCTTCATCGACGTAGTGGGCAAGCTAGAGGAGTTCTGGCTCCAAGTCGTGAAGCTGCCGCCGGAGTGAACATGGAGACAGAGCTGACCGACGAGCTACACATCCTGCTCGTCGAGGACAACCCCGGCGACGCGCGTCTGATCCGCCACCACCTCCGCTCCGACACCAGCAACACCTTCCAGGCCCCGGAGATAACCCACGTCGAATCCCTCGACGCCGCCATCGACCACCTCGGCGCGGCGGACGTGGACCTAGTGTTGCTCGACCTCGGTCTCGCGGACAGTCGGGGGATCGAGACGCTCGAACGGCTGAACGACCGGATCGACGAGTCGGATATCCCGCCGCTTCCGATCGTCGTCCTCACCGGACTGACCGACGACGAGACGGCGCTCCAGGCGATTCAGGAGGGCGCACAGGACTACCTCCTGAAGGACCACTTCGAGGGGGAACTCCTCGAACGCGCCGTTCGGTACGCGCTGGAACGACACCGCCAGGAGCGACGGCTGGAGCGACAGAACGAGCGCTTGGCACGGTTCGCTAGCATCGTCAGCCACGACCTCCGGAACCCGTTACAGGTGGCGAAGGGACGACTGGGTCACGTCGAACCCGAGGCGTCGACGGCGGAGCATCTCGACGCCGCCGCCGACGCCCTTGACCGGATGGAGGAACTGGTCGACGACCTGCTCGCACTGGCCCAAGAGGGACAGGATGCCGACGCCGACGAGACGGTCGATATCGTCGACGTCGTCCGATCGGCCTGGCAGAGCGTCGAGACACCGGGGAGCAATCTTAGCGTCGAGGTGAGCGGACACGTCACCGCCGACCCCAGTCGACTGACCCAACTGTTCGAGAACCTGTTTCGGAACGCCGTGGAACATGGTTCCACGGGCAGTCGGCCGGAGGCCGACGACAACCGGCCGCAGGC
>Ga0207757_100349_pt1 | contig 33145 bp, 31 predicted proteins | sample A23P3SouthBayCA_2_FD_187752 | JGI IMG/M metagenome (GOLD analysis project Ga0207757, IMG submission 187752) | Aerobic enrichment media microbial communities from Eden Landing Ponds, California, USA - A23 P3 (2) (SPAdes) | ecosystem: Environmental > Aquatic > Marine > Unclassified | place...
CGTCCCCATCGACGACCGGTCCCGCTTTTTCGACATGATGAAGGGCTCGGAACTCTACACCGGCGCCGCCAACGACGGGCTCGGCGGCATCGTCGGCGAACAGAATCCGACCGACGACGAGATATCCGCCTGGACCGACGCGGACGCGATCCAGGTCCTCCCGTGGAAAGACGACGTCGCCTGGGCGCCGAGTTTCCTCCACCTCCACGGCCGACCGTATCCCCTCGGCAGCCGAAACGCCCTCCAGCGGCAGATCGAACGCGCCCGCGAGATGGGCTTCGAGATGAATCTCGGCATCGAGGTCGAGTACTACCTCGTTCGCGAGACCGAGGACGGCGAAATCGTCGGCGCCAACCCCGACGACGACCTGGGACGGGCAGCGTACGACGTGGAGAAGACCCTCGAGGAGTTCGAGTACCAGGAGCAGATGCGGGCGTACCTCGACGAGATGGGCTGGGAGGTCGTCTCCCTCGTCCACGAGGACGCCGACAACCAGTACGAACTGGACCTCCACTACGCCGACTGCATGACCACGTCCGACCGGCTGATCCTGCTCCGAACGATGGCCCGTCGCGTCGCCCAGGAGGCCGGCTACGACGTGACCTTTCTGCCGAAGCCGTTCGAAGATCGCACGGGAACGGGCGGGCACTTCAACATGTCCCTCGCCGACGTCGACACCGGCGAGAACGTCTTCCCCGCCGAGGACGGCGACGACCGGGGGCTCGGTCTCTCGGAGGTCGGCTACCAGTTCATGGCCGGCATCCTCGAACACCTCCCCGCGATCACCGCCGTGGCGGCCCCGACCGTGAACTCCTACAAACGTCTGATCGCCTCGGGCTCGATGACCGGCTACACCTGGGCGCCCGTCTACATCTCCTACGGCGACAACAACCGCTCTCACGCCGTTCGCGTCCCCACAAAGAGCCCCCGGGTGGAGGTCCGGTCGGTCGACCTCACCACGAATCCCTACCTCGCCTCCGCGATGTTCCTCGGGGCGGGACTGGACGGCATCGAGCGAGGACTCGATCCGGGCGACCCCGTCGACGACAACATGTGGGAACTCTCCGAGGACGAACTCGACGAGCGTGGCATCGACACCCTCCCGCGTACCCTCCTCGAAGCCGTCGAAGCCTTCGAGGACGACCCCATCACCGACCGGATTCTCGGCGAATCCCTGTCCCGCGAGTACGCCGAGTTCAAGAAACGGGAGTGGTGGGACTGGCACCACACGGTCTCCGACTGGGAACTCGACAACTACGTGAAACGCTGGTGAGCCCGGCGGCGTGGCGTGCGCCGCCGTCGCCAGCACGACCCGTCAGCTTTTGTGCCGCGACCCCTCGAATCGGGTATGGACACCGCCGAAGTCGAGCGCCTGATCGAAGCGGGTATCGAGGACGCCGAAGCGACGGTCACCAAACCCCGCGTCCCGGACGAGGACCACGAGGACGCCCACTTCGCGGCCGTCGTCGTTTCGCCCGCCTTCGAGGGTCTGTCGCTCGTCGAGCAACACGAGCTGGTGTACGACAGCCTGGAGGGGCACATGACGACCGACATCCACGCCCTGGAGATGAAGACGTACACGCCGGAGGCGTACGACGAACACGGTCCGGACGCGTAACGGCAGGTTTTACGACGCGGCCGCCGTTCGCTCGCGCATGAGCGACGACAGCGAGTTCCGCGTCGAACGAGACAGCCTCGGCGAGATTCGCGTGCCCGGCGACGCGTACTGGGGCGCACAGACCCAGCGCGCCGTCGAGAACTTCCCCATCAGCGACGCGCGGTTCGGCCGTCGGTTCGTCCGCGCCCTCGGCGTCGTGAAGAAGTCGGCGGCGCGGGCCAACCGCGACCTCGGTCTGCTGGACGACGGGGTGGCCGAGGCCGTCGTCGAGGCGGCCGACGAGGTGATCGCGGGCGACCACGACGATCAGTTCCCGGTCGACGTGTTCCAGACCGGCTCGGGCACCTCCTCGAACATGAACGCCAACGAGGTGATCGCCAACCGCGCGGCGGAACTGATGGGTCGCGAGGTGGGCGACCGGGTCGTCCACCCGAACGACCACGTCAACTTCGGGCAGTCCTCGAACGACGTGATTCCCACCGCGATGCACGTCGCCGCGCTGGAGGCGGTCGAGAAGGATCTGGTGTCCGCCCTGGAGACGCTCGCCGCGGCGCTCGACGAGAAGGCCGCGGCGTTCGACGGCGTCGTCAAGACCGGCCGCACCCACCTGCAGGACGCCACGCCCGTCCGTCTCGGACAGGAGTTCGGCGGCTACCGCACCCAGATCGAGAAGGGAGTCGACCGCTGCGAGTCGGTGGCGCCCCGGCTGTCCGAACTCGCCCTCGGGGGGACGGCGACGGGGACGGGGTTGAACACCCACCCCGAGTTCCCCGAACGGGCGGCCGAGTACATCGCCGAGGAGACGGGGCTCCCGTTCCGCGAGGCGGACGACCACTTCGAGGCACAGGCCGCCCACGACGCGATGGGCGAGGCCCACGGTGCCCTGCGGACGGTGGCCGGATCGCTGAACAAGATCGCCAACGACCTCCGCCTGCTCGCCTCCGGGCCGCGCAACGGTCTCGGGGAGATCGAACAGCCGGAGAACCAGCCGGGGTCGTCGATCATGCCCGGCAAGATCAACCCGGTCGTCGCCGAGGCGGTCAATCAGGTGCACACGCAGGTCGTGGGCAACGACGCCGCCGTCTCGGCCGGTGCGGCGGGCGGCCAGCTCGATCTCAACCTCTACAAGCCCGTCGTCGCGCACAACTTCCTGCAGTCCGCGTCCCTGCTGGCGAACGCCGCGGAGACGTTCGCCGAGAAGTTCGTGGCGAAACTGGAGGCGAACGAGGCACACTGCGCCGAGGCCGTCGAGCGGTCGATGGCGCTGGCGACGGCGCTCAACCCCGCCATCGGCTACGACAAGGCCTCCGACGTCGCCAAGACGGCGCTGAAAGAGGACAAGACCGTCCGCGAGGTGGCGGTGGCGAAAGGCTACCTCACCGAGGCGGAGGCCGACGACGTGCTCGACCCCGAACGGATGACCCACCGGGGAATCCTGAGCGGCGACGGCGAGTAGTTCGGGAATCCGACGGACGGGGATCGGCCGCGTGTTGGCGACTCGTCGCCCCTCCGGCGAGACACGCGCTAGCATGGAACTGAAACGACACGTTCATGAGGGATGCTGTCGATTCTCCGAATATGCCGCAGATGCACGTCTCTACCCGTCGGGATCTACTCGTTTGCCGAAAGTGCGACGCCGAGTTCCCCGAGGGCCGCGCCACGAAAGACGGCTGGACGTACGAGTGTCCGGAGTGTGGCGAGGCGACCGGTCTCGGTGAGGGACTCCGCCGCGTCTGATCGCCTCTTACTCCCCACGACGCGCCACGGCCGCGAGCGTCGCGAGCGCCGCGACGACGGCGACGCCCCCGAAGCCCGGCGCCTGCCCTCCCGTCCCGGTCGGCGTCGTCGCCTCGTCCCCGGCCGTGGCCGACGGCGCCGTCCCCTCGCCGTCGGCCGTCCCGGTCGGCGCCGCCGTCACGCGGTCCGCCAGCTGATCGGTCGCCGCATCCTCGACGAACGGATGGCGCTCGGCGTCGAGTTCGGTTCCGCTCGCCATCCCGTCGCCGTCGGGGTCGAGCGACGGTTCGGCGACGTAGTACCGCGGGTGCTCGGGTAGCGGCGGCAGGGCGTCGGTGGTGGCGTAGCGGTCCAGCCACTCTCCGATGGACGCGTCACCGGTCACGTCGATCACCGCCGTGCGGAACGCCCGGTAGTCCCGGTACGGCTCCGAGCGCCCCTCGAACACCTCGCGGAGGGTGTGCTCGCCGTCCGTGCGGCGCTGGATCTCCGCGTCGAGCGCCGCGAGGACGTGTGCGCCCTTGTCGTAGTGAGCCTGCGTCCCGCGCCACGTCTCGGAGTCGGTGAGGACCACCGCGTTGCGGTCGGGGGCGAACTCGCTCGCCCGGAGGCCCTCCAGGAACGAGTCGTAGGTCCCGACGCCGTCGTTGACGGCGAACAGGCGGCCGTAGTACTCGGCGCTCGCCTCGGTCAGCCACGCCGCGTCGTCCCGGCCGACCGCGCCCAGCCGCGTGTGGACGTACTCGTGGGCGAAGACGGCGCCCGTCTCGTCGAGACGAAGCCCCGTCGCCCCGACCCAGAACGCGCTGTCGACGGTCGCCGCCTGCACCGGCCCTTCCTCCAGTCCGCTCAGAGGGAGGACGAAGACCGTCGACGCGTCGCGCTGCGTCCCGAAGTCGAAGTGTTCGTTCGCGGTGCGCAGGAACTCGATAGCCCGGGTCGGGTCGGCGTCGTCGGCACCGAGGACGAACGTCGCCTGCTCGTCCGCGACGGTGACGTTTCGGCGCTCGTGGGGACCGAGATACGCCAGGTGGCTCCGGGCGTACCCTTCCTCGTCGTCGGCGACGGTGAAAGAACGGGTCCGGACGGGCTGTGTGTCGGTTCGGACCTGTACCCGCGTCTGGGGTTCGGAGACGAGCGCCCAGTCGTCGCGCTCGATGCCACGGACGCCCTCCGACAGCGAGTCGCTCACCGCCATCCGGATCGAGACGGTCGGGCGGTCGGTCTCGCCGTCCCAGAGGAAGTAGCCCCGCTCCGTGCGCTCGAAGCCGTCCATCCCCGCGACGTCGATGCCGTCGAGGGAGACGACGGGCACGGCGACCCGGAGTCCGGTGACCGAGGACGGAATCTCGTACTCGAAGGTGAGCGTCACGCTCCCCGGTTCGGGGTTGCGCGCGGCGATGGCTCGCTGGTGGAGGGAGGGTTCGCTCCCGGTCTGGGGCGCGACGGGGGTCGCCTCGTCCGAGGACGCGGGCGACGCCCACGCGTCGCGTTCGGCGTCGGCCGCCACGACGGCGGGCGTCACGCCCGCGACGACGAGCAGTAGCACCACGCCCAGCGTCCCCAGCGCGCGAAACCGGCGGCAGGTCATGACTCGCATTGGGATGGGCGGGAAAAGTATCTGTGGCCCGGTGTCGGCGGCGACGGTCGACACGACGTGGCGTGGGCTGGCAGTCGTCAGCGGGGCGCGTCCGACGGCCACGGTTCCGTCCTATCGTGGACAGCTACCCCACGACTCCGTCACTTCGGTGGCGATACTGATCCGACACAATGAATATTCGCCAGCGACGACACTCGCCAGTGCGACGTAAAAACAAGCTCCTCGTTACGACTGTGGGGATACTGGTCCTCCTCGGCGTACTCGGCACGACGAGCATGAACGCGTCGGCCGCGTTCGTCAGCCCCACACAACTGTCCGAGGACCGTTACGACGGCGAGTGGGTGAATCTGGAGGGATCGGTCCAGAATCTCGACACACAAGGGCAGACGGCGACGTTCGAAGTGACCGACGGCAACTACTCGACGAGTGTCGTCTACGAGGGAACACTTCCGGAGACGATGGGGGAGAACCGCATCGTCGTCGCGAAGGGACGAGTCGACGGCGACACCCTCGTCGCCAAGCAGCTCTCCGTCCGTGCCCACGAGGGATCAGAACGACCCGCCGAAACGCGATGACCGCGGCCGCGATTCGGGTCGACGATCTGACGAAGTCGTACGGCCGGATCACCGCCGTCGACGACCTCTCGTTCACCGTGGCGAACGGCGAGACGGTCGGACTGTTCGGACCGAACGGCGCCGGCAAGACCACCCTGTTGCGTATGCTCGCGGGGCTCGGCCGCCCCACCGACGGGACGATAACCCTCGGTACGTCGGAGCTGACGCCGGACGACCACGCCGTCTATCGAACCCTCGGCGTGGTGACTCACGAGCCCATGCTGTACGACGCGCTCACCGCCCGCGAGAACCTCCGGGTTCACGCCGACCTCCACGGACTCGACGACGCGGCGGGCCGCTGTGAGGCGGTACTCGAAACCGTGAATCTGGCCGACCGGGCGAGCCACCGACCCGACGAGTTCTCCCACGGTCTGCGCAAGCGACTCTCGCTCGCCCGCGCGCTCCTGCACCGACCCGACGTGTTGCTCCTCGACGAGCCGTACACCGGTCTCGACCAGCGGTCGGTCGCCGACCTCGAGACCGTCCTCGACGACTTCGACGACCGAACCGTCGTCCTGACGACCCACGACCTCGAACTCGGCGTCGGCCGGTGCGACCGGGGACTGATCCTCGACCGGGGGCGCCTACGAGCGGACGTGGACCTCGACGACTCACCAGCCGGGTTCGAATCGACGTACCGGCGCGCGCTCGGTCTGACCGGCTCGGCACACGGTCGAGGACCATGAGGGCGTTTCTCGCCGCCGTCTACCGCATCGTCAGGAAGGATCTGCTCATCGAGAGTCGGACCAAGGGCGTCACGACGACGACGTCGGTGTTCGCACTCCTCGTCGTTCTGACCTTCGCGTTCAGTTTCGTCAAGACGTTTCGGGAGCCGGCGGCGCTGGGGCGCGGGGCGCTCTGGATCGCATTCGTCTTCGGCGGCACCCTCGGCGTGACGAAGGCGGCGGCCGTCGAGGACCGAAACGCCGCGCTCGACGGCCTGCTGGTCGCCCCAATCGACCGCTCCGCGGTCTACCTCGGGAAGGTAACGAGTACGGCCCTGTTCGTCTTCGGCGTGAACGTCGTGACGCTCGGCGCGACGATGGTCCTCCTCGGATACGACCCGACGCCGCGAACGGCGCTGGCAGTCGTCGGAATCCTCGCCGTCGCCGCCGTCGGATTCGCCGCAGTGGGCGTCGTCGTCGCGACCCTGACGCTTCGGTCCGGTCTCGACGAACTCGCTCTCCCGCTGTTGCTCGTCCCCCTCGTCGTACCTGTGTTGCTGGCGGGGGTCGAACTCACGGCAGCGCTCACGACCGGCGGGAGAACGGGATCGTGGTTTCGCCTCCTCTGTCTCTACACGGGCGTCCTGTTGCTCGCGGGCGTGGCGACGTTCGAGTTCGTGGTCGAGGAGTGAGCGCGAGCGCGGCCGTCAGCGCGCGTCGTTCAGTTGGCGTTCGATCCGGTCCAGTCGGCGCTGCAGGTACGTCACGTAGCCGAAGAGGGCGACGAACAGCGCCGTGTAGCCGAACAGGAGGAGTGGTTCCACGTCTTCTCACCTCCGTTCGGTGTGGAGTCGACGAACTCGGTCTTCGACCTCGTGCACCCGGATGCGAAGCCCCAGCAGGTACGCGTAGAGGAACGACGCCGCGACGACGGTCACGACGAGCGTCGTGGGGTCGATGTTGGCGCTGACCTCGGCGTTGCCGATGGTAGTTTCGTGGAACGTCGGCGTCCACAGCCGCGTGGAGGCGTACGAGATCGGCACCGTGATGAACCCGACGACGCCGTACACGGCGGCGTAGCGGTCACCGGTCTCCGGATCAGTCGCCGACGACACCACGAGGTAGCCCGCGTAGATGAACCACACGATGAGGAAAGTGACGAGACGGACGTCCGTCCACTCCCACCACGAGTTCCAAATGATCTTTCCCCACGCGCTCCCGAGGAGGAGTGTCAGCGTCGCGAAGAGGAAGCCGAGCTCGCCCGCACTGTGTGCGAGCCGACTCCAGAACTGCCCCCGATAGCGGAGGTAGAGCGCGCTCCCGACGAACGTGGTGCCGAGCGCCGCGGCGGTCACCCACGCGAGCGCAATGTGCCAGTACGCGAGTAAGTTCCCTCCGTGTTCGATGCCGTACATCGTCTCCGAGGCGACGCCGAACACCAGCACCAGCGAGAGCGTGCCGAACAGGAGCGTCCCCCATTTCACGGCACGACTCCGCGTCACGCGGTGGAGGATGCCCGTAACCCGACCGACTATGTGGGCGGTACTGAAGCGATTCGACCGTATTTGACTGCGTTCGGTTCGTTCGTATTCGTCAGATTTCATTTGTGTCAGATCCACTGTGTGGCCGATGCGAGTGCGAGTTTGTCCACGTCGAACAACACCGCGAGACCGAGGATGACGAAGGCGTACCCGGTCGCCGCGCGGAAGGTAGCGGTGGACGCGGAGTCGACGAGACGGCGACCGCCGAACTGCCCGACGTACGCCACGCCGAGGAGGGGAATCGAGAAGCCGACCCCGTAGGTGAACAGGAGCGCGGCCCCGCTGGCGACGGTCGCCGACGACCCGACATACGCGAGGACGCCGCCGAGGATGGGACCGACGCAGGGCAACCAGATGACGCCGAGGAGCAACCCGACCACGAACGCGTTACCCAGCGGATGCCGGTCCTCGTCGATGCGTCCCGTCAGGGCCGTCGCCCGGCCCGCCAGTCGGGACGCGTACCGGGTGTAGAGGTCGTTCACGTCGTCGTCGGCCAGGACGACCCCGAAGCCGAGCATGAGGACCGCGAAGGGGGCGCGGATCGTTTCCGGCGTGACGGCGCCGATGGACCCCGTCAGCGTCCCGAGCGCCGTGAACGTCAGCGTGCTCCCCACGACGATGGCGACCGGGCGGAGTCGATGGCCGTTCGCCCCCACGACGAGGACGGGAATCATCGGTAGACAACACGGTGTCAGGATGGTCAGCACGCCCGCAAGAAAGACCGCAACCGTGGAGGGTGTCTCTATCATTCAGTCTATCGTCGAGGGTCGCGTGTCAGCCCGCAGCGTCCGCTCGAGTGTCAGCCGACTCGTCGTCTTGCATCGCTGACGACACCGCCGTCTGCGGCTCGATCGCCGTCTGATTCGACGCGGTCGTGTTGCTCGTCGATTCGTTCCCCACGTTCTCGTAGGTGCGGATCCAGGTCGTCTCCCACGAGCCGTCGACCGACTCGTTACGGAGCGGTTGCTCGTACCGGCTCGTGTCCTCCGGGATCATCTCCTGCGTGACTTCGGAGTCGTCGATGGGGATACCGGCGAGCATGAGCTTCTTCGTCATCGGATTCATGTCGTAGCCGAGGCGCTGCTGGGTTCGGTTGTAGTAGATGCCCTCGTCGGGTGCGCCGGCCGCGGCCCAGTCTTTGGGCTGGCGCGGCAGGTGCGGCCGCTTGTGGGCGTTCATGAATCCGGCGACGTCCTGGACGTCCTCCCAGTTGGAGAACGTGTGCCCAGCGCCGTAGGGCATGGACTCGCGGATGAAGCCGGCGGAGGTGTACATCCGGCCCATCCCCGCGCCGTCGTTGAAGGAGTCCTCACCCCAGAGCGGTGGGTACTGCCCCTCCACCCCCTGTCCGTCCGCTCCGTGACAGGACGCACAGTTTTCGAGGTAGAGTTCGGCCCCGCGGACCGGGTTGACCTCGGAGACGGGGACCTTCTCGTCACCTTCCGGCTTCTCGATGTGTCGCCAGTAGGGAACTCGTTCGCTCGGAGTGCCCTTGTTCAGCCAGACCATGTACGACTCCATGGCCTGAATCTCGCGGCTGTCGTACTCCGGCATGCCCTCGGCGGCGCCGGGGGAGTTCATGCTCCGGAGGAAACAACCCATGATGCGCTGTCGCATGTCACGCATGCGTTCGGTGCGGCCCGTCCACTCGGGGTAACCGGCGGCGGTGCCGACCAGCGGAATCATGTCGATGTCCTGCCCGACCATGCCGGTGGTCGTCGGAAGGTCGCCCCCACCGTGACAGTTCGCACACGAGAGGTCGTTCCCGACGTGTCCGGGCATCTCCTCCGAGGTGTTGGCGAACAGGCTACGCCCTTCCCGGACGAGTTCGGCCCGCTTCTCGTTTTCCGGCAACGTCGAGTTGTTCATCTCTTTGGGCTGGAACTGCACCTCCGCTCCAGCCTCCGGATCCTTGTATTCGAACTCCTGCTCGCGTAGGTCCTCGTTGTACCACTTGCTCCCGCTCCACGTCCCGGGTAGCTTCCGAACCTCGCCGCCGGTCGCCGCGGCCGCGGCACCGCCGCCACCGTCGGTGGCGTTCGCCTGTGCCGCCGGTGCGCCCGTCTGCGGCCCCGCAGGTCCCACGGCGCCGATGCCGAGGTACGCGACAAGGCCGTTGATGGCGAACACGACGACGATGGCTGCAAGCACCGTCCCGACGAGGAGGAGTGCGGGCTTGAGCAGGAGCGTCGAATCTCCCTGACTCATGTCTTCTCCGTCGCCATAGTCGAGTTAGCTGTCATCTGTATATTCGCAGTAGTTCCCATAATCCACACACCTCATATAAAACTTCTTCCGCGGCTCGACGAGGCGATTTGGAGCATAAATACAATTGTTCGCCCGAGCGAGAAATCCGATACCGTCGGATCGGACCACGGGCGTCACGGCCGAACGCGAATCCAGAAATCGGCAGACGATACGGCTAAAAATCGGTATCAGTACGGGACGCCCACCCGAATTCGCCGACGAGACAGTACATTTTACTACGGGAAGCCAATACTGCCCGCCACCGATGAAGCCTCGAAAGGCGATGACGCTCGCCTTCTTCGTAGTCTTGCTTAGTATTGGGTATTTTTCGATGAATGCGGCGCCCGCACTGAGCGACGATACCTACTCGTACCACGGCGACACCCGGTGGCAAACGAACATGTCGGCGGCGCAGTCGACGGCGGCCGCCGAGGACAAGCCGATCGTCGTCTACTTCTGGACGACGTGGTGTACGTACTGTGAAGACTACAACCGCGAGGTGTACGCCGACCCGGCGGTGCAGTCGGAACTGGACGACTTCGTGAAGGTGGCGGTGAACCTCGACAGCGACGCGCCGGCGGCGTCCCGCCTGCAACGGAAGTACAACGTCAACTACCCTCCCCAGCACGTCGTCGTCAGACCGGACGGCGAGGTGCTCGTTCGAATCAACGGCTACGCCGAGACGAGCGACTTCCTCTCGTATCTGGAAGCGGGCAAGCAGGAGTACAGAGAGCGATGATGCCGAACGTCGGAACGGTGTTTCTCGCGCTCGCGTTCGGCGCCTCGCTCTCGGCGACCGGCATCCTCGCTCGGGCCTACCTCGCCGAGGACGACGCCTACCTCGACTACGTCTCCAAACTCACCGCGGCGGCCGCGGTACTGCTTCTGTCGGCGCTCCTCCAGCTCACCTACCAGTTCGTCACGACCGACTACACGAACGCCTACGTCTGGGAGAACACCGCCTCCTATCTTCCCCTGTTGTACCGGGTGACGGGCGTCTACGCTGCGAACGAGGGATCGGTGTTGCTGTGGGCGGTCATCGTCTCCATCGTTGCGCTGGTGGCCGGCGCCGTCCGCGGCATTTCGGATCGGCACGCGAAACTCGTCCACGCACTCACGCTCGGCGTCGTCACGTACTTTACGGGGATGTTGCTGGCACAGAGTCCCTTCGCGTCGATTCGGACGGAGTTCCCGAACGCCCCGCCCGGGTTCGTTCCGACGACCGGACAGGGGCTGAACCCCCTGCTGGTCGATCCGTACATGGCGATCCATCCGCCGGTGATGTTCACCGCCTACGCCCTCCTGGCGATGCCCTTCGCCATCGGCGCGGCCCACTTCGTCTCGCTGTTCCGGGGCAACGGTGGCGTCTTCCCGACGTGGCACGGGAGCGTCACCCGCTGGCTCCGACTGAGTTGGCTGTTCCTGACCGCCGCCGTCGCACTCGGCGGCCTCTGGTCGTACACCGTCCTCGGGTGGGGTGGCATCTGGGCGTGGGACCCCGTCGAGACGGCGATTCTGATTCCCTGGCTGTTCCTCACCGGGACGCTCCACGCCGTCGCCGCCTACGAACCGACGGGACGGTATCGAGTCCTCGCCCCTGCGATGACCGCCAGCGTGTTCGCACTCGCCGTGTACACGACGTCGGTCGTGCGGAGCGGCGTCTTCCGGAGCGTCCACTCCTTCGCCGACGGCGGCATCGGGGCCGCCTTCCTCGTGCTCATGGCGGTGACCGCCGGTCTCGGGGTCGTCGCACCGCTCGTCTACTGGCTCCTCGAAACGGACGACGACGGCGGCGCCACCGAGGGCTGGCTCCGACAGTCGAACCTCCTCCATCTCGCCGTCCTCGGGTTCGGACTCCTCACCTTCGTCTCGCTGTGGGGGCTCACCTTCCCGCTCCTCCGCGACGCCGTCACCGGACTCGAAGTCTCGGTCGAATCGCGGTACTACAATCTGTGGAGCTACCCGATCGTCCTCGGCATTCTGCTGCTCCTCGGCTTCTATATGGACTACGACCACGAGCGCAGTCGGCGGAGTCTCGTCGGTCTCGGCGCGTTCACCGCTGCGACGCTCGTCGGCACCGCTATCGCCCCGTCCGAGACGTGGCAGTTGGCGTCGACCCGCCCCGGCGACGCCCTCGTCTATCGGGTCGTCGGGGGTGTGAGCCTCATCTCGGTGCTCCCACCGGTCGCGTACGCCATCATGGGAACCGTGAAACGCACCGGTGGACGGATCCGGGCGGCGACGACCCGCGACGCGAAACTGAAGGAGACGGGGATCACCTTCATCCACGTCGGGGCGGCACTGCTCGTCCTCTCGCTCCCGTTCATGTACGCGTTCGCCGGACAGGCGTCGGTGATGGCGTCCGGCGTCGACACGGGGTCGGTCGACCGATCACAGCAGGCGATACCGGACTCGGACTACTCGATCCGAATTCTCGGCCACTCTCGAAACGAGTTCCCGACCGACCCAGCGGTGGATTCGTACGCGCTCTCGACCGATCAGGTGGTGGCGCGGGGACCCGCACTGAACGGCTCCGTCCAGACGGTGCACGGAACCGTGACTGACGTGCGAAACGGGCCACGGGCGACGGTCGTCCAACTCGACGATTCGCGCGTCTGGATCGGTCTCCCCGACGAAGAGACGAACGCCTCGCTCGCCACCGGACGACACCTGGTGGCACGCGGGCAACTGATGTGGGACTTCGTCCCGAGCGCCGACGCCGTCCTCCTCGCCGGACCGGAGACGATCGGTCCCGCGTCGAACCCGCCGGAGAGCGTCGCCCCGACCCGCGTCGTCGCCGAGGGCGTGTCACTCGCAGTGTACGACGGCGACCAGCTCGTCACGTCGGGGATCGCCGGCCAGCGTCGCTACCCCAAACAGGGTGGGATGCAGATTCGAGACGTCCTCATCGACCGCGGCCTCCTCGCGGACACGTACGTCATCACGGGAGTCAGCGACGGGACAGCCTCGATCACCGTCAAGCGCATTCCCTTCGTCACGCTGATGCGACTCAGCATCGTCCTGTTGCTCGTCGGGATGTCCCTCGTCGCGCTGTTCGATCCACGCCACGGCGCGGCGACCGGTGTGAGCGTTCGCGAACTGAGCCGTGATGCGGATCCGGAGGTCGCAGACTGATATGAAACGCGTACTCGCTTTCCTCGTCGTCCTCAGTTGTCTCGCTACCGTCCCGACTGCCTCGGCGGCGACGTCGATATCGGGAACGGTCACCGTCGAGAACGGCACTGCGGAGGGGGCACAGGTAACCGTCGTTCCCGCCACCCAGACGCTGCAGCGCGCTGGTGAGTCCGCACAGACGACGGTCCAGGGGTCGTCGTTCTCGGTCGACGTAGCCGACGCTCCACGCTACGTCGTCCGGGTCCGATACGATGGCACGACCCACTACGAGGTGTTGCAGAACGCCACCCAGACGCGCATCGACCTCGGCGGCACCGTCCGGGGACGCGTCGTCGACGACTCCGGCGACCCGCTGTCCGGGGTGTCGGTCGAAGTGGTCGACGATGGGGGCTTCGTCGTGACGACCGCCGAGACGGGCGCCGACGGGACGCTCACCGTCGGCCCGGTCGAATCGACCGAGACGTATCAGCTCCGCGCGACGGTCGACGGGGTGCCGTATCGGCGGACGGTGACCGCGAACGAGTCCGTGACGGTGACGGCACGACCCCCGACGTCGAACGCCTCGGGGCTGCGCGTCGCGTCCGAAACGCAGCCGGCGTACGTCCTGCAGGTGGTGCCACCGAAGAACGCCTCGGGCGTTCCGAGCGTCGTCCAGACGGTGACGCTCCGCAACACCGCAGACCGGCCGTTCGTCGGGTCGGTCACGCTTCCCATCCCGGCGAACGCGAGTCCGTACGCCGGGATGGTCGACAATCGAGAGGCCGACTATCGGCGCACCGACGCCGGCGTCCGTCTCGACGTCACCGCCCCCGCCAACGGCACCGTGCGGGTCGGCACGGCGTACGATCTCAGCGGGCAGACGCTGACGACGACGCTCCACCGCGACACGCCGTCGCTCACCGTCGTCGTGCAGGGGTACGATTCGAACGCGGTCGATCACTCGTCGAACCTTCGCGTCGGCGACGCACCGGTCGCCCTCCTGGTCAGTGACGGCCCCGTCGAGGCGGGTGAGTCGATTCGCCTCGACCTCGAAGGGGCACGAAGCGAACAAGCCACCGCCGCGTCCGTCGACCGGAGCGCGGCCGGCAACGCGGACACGGCCGCCGCCAGCACCGTCTCCGCGGAGAGCAACGACATCCCGTCGTTCCCTGGCGTCACGATTCTCGGTGCCGTCGGCGGGATGGTCGTCGTCGGTCTCGTGGGATATCGGCTCGCCCCCGACGACGCCTGAAGCGCGGCTGAAACGGCGGTTTCGGTCCCGGGACTCGCTACTCGTCCAGCCGCTCGGCGGCGTCCCGATCCAGCAACGGTTCGGCGTTCGGCGTCGGGAGCGCCACCACGTCCTCGCTCGCGAGGTCGTACTCGCGCTCGTCGACGCCGAAGATTTCGCCCACGTCGCGCGTGATCCGCAGGGTCGTCCGGTCGGTCGCGACCGCGTTGCCCCCGTCCGGCGTCGGTGACTCGTCGGGCGTCGGCGTCGCCGACGAGTCCTCGGCGGTCGCCTCGTCGGCGTCCCCTCCCATCGCCTCCGCGAGCAGATCGTCCGGGTCCGGTGCGGGCCCGAGTTCGGCCGTCTCGTCGGGCGTGGGGTCGGCTAGCGGCTCCGGCTCAGGCTCCGGCCGCTCGCTCTCGTCGGGCGTCGACTCGTCGGGCGTCTCGCCGTCTCCACCGGCGAGCGTGTCGAGCACCGTCTCGCGGTTCCGCTCGATCCGCGCGACCAGGTCCTCGAAGAGGTCGCGCTCCTCGCTGGTGAGGCCCTCGTCCTCGGCGGCCATGCCCGCCGCGGCGAAGGTCGCGCGCTTGACGATCTTGCCGATCCGGCGCTCGTAGATGCTCTCGACCACCTCCTCGGCGGTCTCGATCTCGTCGGTGAGGCGGCTCACCTCCGGCGAGGAGAAGGGGTCGTCGGCCTGCTCGGCCACGCGTTCGCGTTCCGCCTTCCGCTCGGCGACGTACTCCGCCACGTCACGGTAAAACGAGTCCCGGAGGTGCTGGAGGCTGTCTTTCTGCCGTTCGGTGCGCTGGACTGAGCGCAGTTCCTCCACGTTCATTCTTTGACTTTCCGGGCTCGGTCGCGCGTCATCAGGAACACCCCGACGCACTCCGGTACCGATTGCTCACCGGCATCGAGTGTAAAGCTGTCGCCGTCGAGTTCGACGGTGCCGGGATCGGTCACGTCGACACGGACGGAATGGTCGGTGAAGCGTTCGGGGACGGCGTCGACCAGCGGGTCGAAATCGTCGAGTGCGTCGCGGTCGATCCGGCGGACGACGAGACCGCTTCCGCCGTGGAGGCTTCCCGGCAGTCGGATCAGCCGGTGCGTGTCCGTCGTCACCGGTTCGTCGATGGGCGCCGTCTCGGCGGCGACCGTCTCGCGCGCGAGCGCCTCGACCAGCAGTCGCGCGCCCGGTCCGCCGGCCTCGACGTTGCCGCGGTCGACCGCCTCGCCCCCGACGAAGGCGTCGAGCAAGGTGCTCGCCCGCCCCTCCCCGATGCCGTCGAACGACGTGAGTCGCTCCATCGCGGCGTCCTCGTCGAGTTCGCGCACCTCCTCGACGAACCGCTGGAGGCGACGGTGCGTCCGTCGCCCCCACCCGCCGCGCGTCCGGAGTTCGCGCCGGGTCGCCCCGCCGACCGCGCGGGTGCGAACGAGTCCGTCGACGTCGAGATCGACGGCGCGGACGTAGTCGACGATCTCGCGGCGGGCCTCGGAGTCCAGATGTTCGAGACCCTCGTCGCGGACGTGAACGTGGTAGCCGCGGCCGCCGGAGAACACCACCGTCACGGTCTCGAAGCCGAAGTCGGTCTCGAGGAGATCGAGGAGTCGTCGGAGCGCGTCCTTGCAGGCCGCGAGCATCTCGGCGTAGGTGGCCGCCTCCGGGTCGACGCCCGGAAGGTGGTCGGCGTCGAGGTCGAAGACGAGGTCGGCGCCCTGCCACCCCTTCTCGTCCATCGACGCCGCGCCGGGATCGTCGTAACGCGCCGCCGAGAAGTAGACGTGTCTCGGCGCCTCGCGGGCGAGGAAGTCGCTCACGTCGCCGAGGTCGTAGATCGACTGGTGACGGACCATCGTCGTCGACTCGCCGCGCGTCCACGGGATGTGTCCCCACTCGCGGGCGTCCGGATCGGGCGGGAGCGTCGGGTCGGCGCTCCGGTAGTAGTCGCCGAATCGCCCCGAGAGGTACTCGCGTGTCCGTCGGTCCATTCGTCTACGCCCTGCGTCGCGGACGATTTAGTAACTTCCGAACGGCGACGACGTGGTGGAAACCCTTTTTTTCGGTGACGGAGAGGGACGAGCATGGACAGCGGGGCGGTCGCACTGGCTGGATCTGCACAACCCGTCGGCACCGTCGAGTGGCTACAGTGGCTGTGGGCCTTCCGGACCGTGCGGCTCCTGGTCGCGCTGCTCGTCGTCGCCGCCGGAGTCGTCGTCTCGAAGTTCCTCGTCCGCCTGCTCGGTCGCCCGGTCGCCCGGCGGTTCCGCCGACAGAGCGTCGCCCAGACCGTCCTCGGGCTGCTCCGCGTCTCGACGGTCGTCTTCGCCGTGCTGGTCGCCGGGAGTCTCGTCGGTCTCGGTATCGGCGACATCGTCCTCTCGGTGACCGTCTTCTCGGCGGTCCTCGGTATCGTCCTCGCACCCATCGTCGGGAGCATCATCAACGGCGTGTTCGTCCTGGCGGACAACCCCTACGAGATCGGCGACATGATCGAACTAGAGGACGGGCGCCGGGGGTTCGTCGACGACATCACGCTCCGCTACACCAAGATCCTCACGCTCGAGAACACGTTTCTGGTCGTGCCGAACTCGTCCATGCGTGATCGCGACGTGACCAACTTCTCCGCCGAGGACGAGCGGACGCGGCTGTCGATCTCCCTGCTCGTGACCTACGAGGGCGATCTGGAGGCAGCCAGACAGCTCATGGAACGGGCGGCACGAGACTGTGAAGGGGTGATCGAGGGCGGACCGGACATCCGCATCGGGAGCGCGCGCTACCCCGCGAAGCCGACCTGTCTGATCGACTCCTACGCCGACAGCGGCGTCCAACTGGGTCTCCGGTTCTGGGTGCGGACGCCCTACAAGATCCCGCGGATCGAATCGACCGTCCGCGAGCGCATCTGGGCGAACATCGAAGACGCGGACGTGGAAATCGCCTACCCGCATCAACACCTCCTGTTCGACGAGAACAGCGGGCGTGCCCGCGTCGCTCTCGAAGACGGGAGCGAGGCGTCGCCGCCAGCGTCCGACGACACGAGCGGCGTGACGACGCTCGGTGGCGACGACGCCGTCGACGCCCCGGCCGACGAGCAGTCGACGGAGTGACGGCGTCCCCGTCCCGATCACCCCGCGCTGACAGTGACCACGTCGCAGTCGAGTTTCTCCCGCAGGAACCGGTCGATGTTGGGATCGTCGAGGAAGCGACTGAAGGTGCGGCGCCACCGACTGACCTGTTTCGAGCCGATGACGACCACGTCGGCGCTCTCTGCAGCCACCTCGTCGAGGATGGTCTCCTCGACCAGAAAGCCCCGGCGGACGACGTACCGTGCGCGGTCGATGGCGCCGAACTCCGACTCGACCGCCCGCTTGAGTTCGGTCCGCGTCACCTCCCGCCCGTCCTGGTAGAGGTCGACGTGGAGGATCGTCAGGTCGGCATCGCGCTCCTCGGCGATTCGGATCGCCTCGGCGAGCGTGGCCTGGGAGTGTCTGCTGAGCGGGTAGCGAACCGGGACGACCACCAGAGACATACCGGTACAGACGGCCGCGGCCCGTTTCAATCTATTCGATTCGGACGACGCGGCCGCTCCCGCGGTCGACGCCGGAAAAAATAGCTGCACGCCCCGGTTCAGTCTTCGAGTTCGAACGCCACGGTGACCTCGGCCTGGTACTCCCGATCCTCGACGCTCGCTAGCTCTACCCCGAGTTCGTCCACTTCGATCCACTTCACGTTGTCCAGGGTCTCGTCGGCGCGGTCGATGGCATCGTCGGCGGCGGCGTCGAAGCTCTCCGGACTCGTCCCGATCAGCGTTATCTTCTTGAAGACCATAGTCTCGTGTCAGCAGTTCACGCACTGGCGACTTAAATCTCCGGCCACCGGGCGGTCTGTCAGCAGTCGAACGGTATTACTCACGTCCCCCACGGGGGATCGTGGCCGAACTCGACCCGAGGACGTCCTCGCCCGTCGCGCCCGCGTCGACGGAGGCCACAACATATAACCGGATGTTGGCGGAAGAGTAGCGAGTGTACCGTACGTCGCATTCCGTGACTCACCGTCGAAGCGGACGTCGGGGAGCGAGCGGCGGACAGAGGAGTATCGTCATCGGCGAGGGGAGGGGGTGGGGTGCGCGTCGGCGAGTCCGCGATCCGCCCGAACGACCGACGTGACGGATGGTGCCACAACTCAGTCCCCCCGAGTCCGACGTGCTGTCCCGCGACGATCTGTTCTCGATGTTGCGAAACGAGCGGCGACGGGAGGTCATCCACTACCTCGGCGAGCACGACGAACCGGTCGACCTGCGAGACCTGAGTGAGCACATCGCCGCCATTGAGAACGACTGCGAGGCGAGCGAAGTGACGTACAAACAGCGCAAACGAGTCCAGACCGCGCTCTATCAGATGCACCTGCCCAAACTCGCCGAACAGGAGATCGTCGCGTACGACCGGCGGGCGGGCCGGGTCGAGCTCGCGACGAGGGCGGAGGACTGCCTCCCCTATCTCGAAGCGGACACGGAGCGGAACTACCGGCGGTGGTGGCGGTGGTACCTCCTCGTCGCCGCCGTCACCGCCGTCCCGGTCGGACTGGCGGCACTCGGCGTCCCGCCGTTCGCGTCGGTCCCCGGACTCGGGTACGCGGTCGTCGCGTGCGCGGCGTTCGTCGTCATCTCGGTCGCACAGGAACGGGGCGTCTGATCAGGTCACGCCCCCTCGCCCTCGAACCGATCCGCGAGGACGCCGACGAGGTCGGTCAGGTGGGCCGTGCCCCACAGCGCGACCACGACGCCGCCGAGCGTGTCGAAGAGGAGGTCGAGCATCGTGTCGCCGAGCCCGTACTGGGTGAGGACACTCTGCGTGCCGGCCAGCGAGGCGGCACCCGCCACACCGAACTCGATGACCTCCCAGAAGACGCCGAACGCGAGGACGAACAGGAGGACGAAGACGAACATGAACTTCGGGGGGAACGAGACGGTGTCCGAGTGAACCTCGATGGCACGGGTGGTGGCGTAGCCCGTCGCGGCGACGATGGAAGACGACAGTGCGTGCGTCAGGTGATCCCACCACCAGATGCTCCGGTAGAAGTTGGTCGTCGATCCGGGGAGACCGGCGGTGCCGAGCGCGTGGAGGAAGACGGCAGTCGTGATCCAGAGCGTCAGCACGGAGTCCATCGGGATGTGGTAGTCGCGTTCGAGTATCCCCGGGAGGTACGTCACTCCGAGACCGATCGTTCCGTTGACGACGATGCCCAGATTCCCGCGTTCGAGACCGAGACCGACGATCAAGACGAGTAACACCTGCATCGTCCGGGAGAGCTGTCGTTGCCGACGCTCGGAGACGCCGAGGCGTTCGCGCAGACGCATCAGCGCTCGCGCCCCCCGTCCCGGTCGACCGGATACCGTGGCGTGGCGTCGGCGAACCGCCGGAAGTAGAGTTCGAAGCAGACCCCCGCGACGACGCCCGCCACCGTCGCGGCGACGAAGTCCCACATGAGCGCCACCTCGATGACGTGTTCCGGCCGGCCGTCGAGCAGGAACCCCGTTCCGAAGAGGATATCGGAGAGCCACCGGACTTCGGCCCACAACCCCGCGGTGGCGACGGTGGCGACGGCGACGAACAGCACCGCGAACGAGTAGTTCATTCGAACGGCCGTGAACACGTCGAGTTCGACCGCCAGAATGAGCGCCGCGGCGGCGACGGCGACGTACGTAGTGATTCGCCCGGTGAGCGTCACGCCGCCGACGGTCTGACCGGCGACGAGAAGACGTCCCAGCGCGGGGGCGGACGCGAGCGCGAGCACTTCCCACGGCACCATCGCGTCCATCCGGCGGAGCGCGACCGGTGGGACGACGGCGAGGGCGACGAGCGCGAGCGTGAACCCCGTCCAGAGACTGCGTCCGTTCAGAAACGCCACGACGCTGGTCACACAGAGAACACCGACGAAGAGCCAGCCGAGCACCGCGTTGAGTCTGCGCCGCTCGAACACCTGCCGGAGTCCAGCGCGGGCGTCGGTGGACGACATGGGTCCCGTTCGGCGGGTGGCGGTGAAAACGCTTCGGCTCCGGGCGTCGAACCTCGGCGGGCGAAGATACAAGCCAGTGTCGTCACTTGGGGTAACTGATGTCGAACGACCCGCCCGGACGATCCGACGCCGAGGGGCAGACGTGGCTGGACGTGGTCGACGACGTGCTCGATACGGCAATCGACCGCGAAGAAGATCTGGAGTGTACGTTCGAGGACGTGACGGTCGACGTTCCGTTGCGGATGGACTCGGACTCGGAGTTCGCCCGGTGGCATCTCGACGGGACCGTCCGCGTCCACGTCGAGGGGATGCGCGGGCCGCTGGCGGACTGGCTCCGCTGGTGGTCCAGACAGCTCTCCTGATCACGACCCGTGAGCCACGCGACGTTTCAGGTCGTCGAACGCGCGGACGGCACCGTTCGGTGGCACCGCCGGGCGGACGACGGCGCCGTCCTCGCGAGCAGCGACGGCACCTACGAGACCCGGCACGCGGCGATGCGCGAGGTGCAACGCATCACGCACGTGATACCGAGTGCGGGCGTCGAGTCGGTCGACACCCACACGCCGTGAGCGTCACCAGCCCTCGAACTTGTCGCGTCGGTAGACGTCGATCTCGTGGACGGTCGAGTTGTCCTGCGCGGCCGCGAAGCCGATAGCGTCGGCGATCTCCTCGGGTTCGCTCACCTCGCCCGGGTCGAAGCGCTCGGCGAACGAGTCGCCGTCGTCGTCACCGAACTCGGTCCGTACCTCCGTCGGATTGACGACGGTGACGCCGACGCCGTCCGGCCCAGTCTGCCCCTCGACGCCGTGTGCGAACCCGCGCACCCACCACTTCGTCGCCGAGTACACCGGATTGCCGGGGCGGGGGTACTGCCCCGCGAAACTCCCGACGAAGATCAGGTTGCCGTCCGACGCCGCCAGATGCGGGAGCGCCGCCCGCGTCGCGAAGAAGACGCCGTCGACGTTCGTGTCCATCATCGCCCGGTAGTCCTCGGTCGAGAGGTCGGCCACGTCACCGCCGCGGCCGAGCCCCGCGTTGTTGACGAGGACGTCGAGACCGTCCCACTCGGCGACGACCGTCTCGATCAACTCCTCGACGGCCGCCTCGTCCCGGACGTCCGTCGGGGCGACGAGCGTCTCCGTCCCGTACTTCGTTTCGAGGTCCGCGGCGATCTCCGCCAGTCGGTCCTCGCTCCGCGCCGCGAGGGCGACCCGCGCCCCCCGACTCGCGAACTCGTGAGCGGTTGCCTCCCCGATGCCGGAACTCGCGCCCGTGACGACGGTCGCGCTGTTCTCGAGACTCATAGTCGTCCGACCCGACGGACCGGAGGCCCTTATAATATAGTCGCCGTCGGGAGACCGAGATAGTTGCGTTTAAATATCGTCACCCCCTCGGTCGAGATACGCCGACGAAGCTCCGATGGTGTAGTCCGGCCAATCATATTGCCCTCTCACGGCAATGACCAGGGTTCGAATCCCTGTCGGAGCATCGTAGCGAGCGAACGTCTGTGAGCGAGTAAGACGGGCACGACAGGATTCGAATCAGGGAGCGGCTTCGTCGCGACCGTGGTTCGAATCCCTGTCGGAGCATCGTAGCGAGCGAACGTCTGTGAGCGAGTAAGACGGGCACGACAGGATTCGAATCAGGGAGCGGCTTCGCCGCGACCGTGGTTCGAATCCCTGTTGGAGCATCACACCGTTTTCTTCCGACGCTGATTCGTCAGACGACCGACTCGCGCAGCCGCCACGTATCCGCTGACGGCTCCAGATTCGACGGTTCCGCGCCGCGCGTGGTCAGAATCCCCGCGTGGTAGAGCATCGCCTTGAGCTGGAAGACCGTGGGCGAGTGGTACACGCTCCCGTCGGTCAGCGCCGCGGGCTGTAACTCGCCGTCGCCGTTCAGGACACGGCGCCGCACCTCGTCGTCGCCGCGGACGAACAGTTCGACGGCGAACGAAGGGTGTAGTTCGTGGAGGTACTCGACCACGTCCGGGAGCGTCGGCTCGGGGATTCCGTCCGCGTGCATCTGCTGGATCTCGTCGACGAGGAGTTTCGTCGCCGGGTACTCGTAGACGACTCGTCGGGTGAGCAGCCCCCACTTCGGCGCGATGTCGCAGAAGCGCGCTCGCGACCGCTTCCAGTCCTCGAACGGCCGAAGTGCGTCGTCGACCGATCCGTACTCCCCGAGCGCGAAGCGAACGACCTCCCGGCCGAGCGGCGTCAGTCGAACGCCGGCGGGGTCGTCGTCGATCAGGTTCAGGAACGCCGCCCCCTCGCGTGCGCCGTCGGTCGCGCGGACGACCCGCTCTCCGAGGACGTGATCCGTCCCTTCGGGGTGGAACACCGCGAGCGGATACGCGAGATAGTTCTTCGGATGGTTGAGACCGAACGACGCGTTCGCGACACCCTGCGCGCTGGCCTGAAACCTGATGGCGTTCGTCTCGGTGGTCGTGCGGTTCCCGACGAGACGCGGGACCTCCACCGGTTCGACGGCGCCGTCCGCGTGGACGCCGAGGACGCCGACGTTCAGCTCCCGGGCGAGCGTGCGGGACGACGGGGAGACGGCGCGTATCGGCGCGGCGACGTACGCGACGTTGGCCTCGTGCAGTCGGTCGTACGCCTGGACGATCCCGCGCTCCACGTCGACGCCGCTGCGCTCCGTGTACCCCTTCGCCTCGACAGCGATCAACGGCGGATCGTCACCCAACCGATCCACGGCGAGGAGGTCGTCGTCGAGCGTTCGAACGCCCACGAGGTCGGGATAGCCGGTGCCGACCCGGACGTGGTTGAACGGCGCGAGATACGCCCTGGTCTCCGGATCGATCCTCCGGGTCGCGAGCCAGCGGTCCGAAGAGAACTGCGTGTCGGCGACGACGTACCCCTCGTCGGTCTCGGGGAAGAGGCGCCGCTTCGTGTGGGCAAGCACTCGCGGCTCGGTCAGATCGGACGCCGCACTCGCCATGCCAGGGCCGTTTCGGTAGCTGACACATCAATATTCGGTCTGATCCCCTTAGCGTGGGACGATCAGATACACGAGACCGACGAGACCGACGGCGACCGACACCGCGCCGGCGGCCATCCGCGTTCGCGCGGCGGTGTCGAACTTCGATTCGAGGGTCGCCTCGTCCTGATCCGAGACGACGAACAGCCCGTCCGTCGGGGGCGTCAGCGTCGCCTCTTCGGGGCGAAACGGTGCGTCGTCGCCGCTCAGGCTCTCGATTCGGCCGAGGACGTACACGGAGTCGTCGGGCTCGACGACGCCCTCGGTGTAGCGGCGGCGGCCGTGTTTCTTCCCGATGTCGACGGCGTTCGTGACGGACCCGGTGTCCTCGTAGAGACCGTGGTCGGCGTGAAGGCGCCGGAGGGTGGCCGGCGGGTCCGCGTCCGGTGCGAGTTCCGTCTCGACGGAGAAGGTGGCGAACTCGACCATCGTGTCGTCGATGCGCACGCCGTTCTCGGCGCTGACGCCCACCGTCTGCGTCCACTTGCCCGCCGTGTCCCGCCTGGAGACGGGAGCGACGGCGACCGTCCCGGTGCCGTCGTCGAGGTCGAACCCCGGACTCTCGATGCCGCGAGCGACCTCGCGCCACCGCGACCGGTCGCCGCGTTCGTCCCACTCCTCGACGGTCCAGGCGGCGACGACGGCCTCACGACCCGAAACGGGGGCGGAGAACGAGTCGTCGATCGCCGTCGCCGACCCCTCGAGTTCGACGACGCCGGGCGAGGTGCAGTCCTCGACTGCCGTCGATTCGGCGGCCACCATCCGTGCGTGGATGCGTCGACGCGTCCACCCCGTGTAGAGTCCCACGGCGCCCAGCGTGACGAACAGCACCGGGAGCGCGACGAGATCGGACACCATGGCGGGCGCTTCCGTGGCGTCGCACATATAAACGACGGCGCCCCGTCCGTCCGGGGATTCATTACCGTCGCCCCCGCGCGACTCACCATGGACGCGATCACCGAGCGACGTGACGGAGGCGCCTGATGCGCTATCTCGCCCGCACCGCCGACGGCCGAGCGCTCGCCGGCGACGACGAGGGGTTCGTCCCCCTCGGCGCCCTGTACCCGAACGCCTCGAGCGTCCGCGACGCCCTCCCGCACGCGCCGACCGGTCTCGACGACGTCGACGACGCGACCGCCGGTCGGGTCCCGCACGACCACCTCACGTTCGGTCCGCCCATCGACCGCCCCGGCAAACTGTTCGGCATCGGTCTCAACTACGCCGATCACGCGGCGGATCTCTCGGAGGACCCGCCCGAGGAGCCGGCGAGTTTCTTCAAACCGTCGACCGCGGCGACGGGACCGGGCGGGCCGATCCGCCTGCCGCCGCCCGAGGAGTCCGAGCGCGTCACCGCGGAGGCCGAACTCGCCGTCGTGATCGGGCGTCCCTGTCGGAACGTCGACGTCGCGGACGCCGACGAGGTGATCGCGGGCTACACGCCGGTGATCGACGTGACCGCCGAGGACGTCCTCCAGCGCAACCCCCGTTTTCTCACGCGGTCGAAAAGTTACGACACCTTCCTCGTCCTCGGCCCACACGTCGCCGTGCCGGGACCGGGCGCGACGCTCGACGATATCGAGGTGCGGACGGTCGTGAACGGCGAGGTGCGAGCGCGCAACACCGTGGCGAACATGCACTTCCGGCCGCGGGAGCTCGTCGCCGTCCACTCCGAGGTGATGACGCTCGAGCCGGGTGACGTGATCTCGACGGGGACGCCCGGCGCCCACCCCATCGATCCCGGTGATCGCGTGCGAGCGGCGGTCGACCGAATCGGATCGGTCGCTGCGGAGGTAGTCCGGTAGCGTCGGCGGGAGCGAAGGGTACAGGGTCGGCCGGCTCCTATCGGCCGACGATGAACGAGCGCGGCGGGATCGAGCTCACGGTCCGGAGCGCGGAGAAGCGGGACGCGGGCCGTGGCATCGCACGGTTGTCGGAGACCGCCCGGAAGCGTCTCGGCGTGTTGAGCGGCGACGCCGTCACCGTCGAGGGCGAGCACGAGACGGTGGCGAAACTATGGCCGGCGCGGGCCGGCGTGGCCGACGACGCTATCCTGATCGACGCGGGGACGCGAGCGGACGCCGGCGTGGCCGTCGGCGACACCGTTCGCGTGCGTCGAGCGAGCGTCGCCGACGCCGACGCCATCACGCTCTCGGTCCCCGCGGGGGTCGATCCCGACCGCGAGTCCGTCGGGAGCGAACTCCGGCGAGCCATCGAGAGCCGCCCCCTCAGCGAGGGCGACCGGGTGCACGTCGAGAGCCTCGCGGCCGACCCGTTCGTGGTGAGCGAGACGCGCCCGGAGGGCGCCGTCCGGGCGACCGACGGGACCGACGTGCGGCTCGTCGGCGGCGAAGCGTCGGGCGGCGTCGAGACCGGACCGGCCACGACGCCGGTCCCCGACCCCGGCGACGGGGGCGGGGGCGTCCGCCCGGCCACGGGCGTTACCTACGAGGACATCGGCGGTCTCGACGACGAACTCGACCTCGTGCGAGAGATGATCGAACTCCCGCTCGCGGAGCCGGAGCTGTTCACGCGCCTCGGCGTCGACCCCCCGAAGGGCGTCCTGCTCTACGGCCCACCGGGGACGGGCAAGACGCTGATCGCCAAGGCGGTCGCCAACGAGGTCGACGCCACCTTCATCTCGGTGTCGGGACCGGAGATCGTCTCGAAGTACAAGGGCGACAGCGAGGAACGCCTGCGGGCGGTGTTCGACCGTGCCCGGACGGAGGCACCGACCATCGTCTTCTTCGACGAGATCGACTCCCTCGCGCCGAAGCGCGAGGACGGCGGCGGGATGGAAGACCGGATCGTCGGCCAGCTCCTCTCGCTGATGGACGGGCTGGAGGCACGGGGCGAGGTGATCGTCATCGGCGCGACCAACCGCGTCGACGACCTCGATCCCGCGCTGCGCCGGGGCGGCCGCTTCGACCGCGAGATCGAGATCGGCGTCCCCGGTTCCGCCGGGCGACGCGAGATCCTCGACGTCCACACCCGGCGGATGCCGATGGCCGACGGCGTGGATCTGGACCCGCTCGCCGGCCGGACGCACGGGTTCGTCGGCGCAGACCTCGAGTCGCTGGTGACCGAAGCCGCGATGTCGGCGCTCCGGCGCGCCCGACGCGAGGGGACGCCGACGGACGAAATCGCGGTCACGCGCGACGACTTCGAGACGGCGATGGCGGCGGTCGACCCCAGCGCCATGCGCGAGTACGTCTCCGAGAGACCGACGGAGGGGTTCGAGTCGGTCGGCGGTCTCGACGAGGCGAAGGCGACCCTGGAGCGAGCGGTGACGTGGCCGCTCACCTACGGCCCGCTGTTCGAGGCGGCGGACGCCGACCCGCCCTCCGGCGTCCTGCTCTACGGCCCGCCGGGGACGGGCAAGACGCTCCTCGCCAGAGCAGTGGCTGCCGAGAGCGAGGTCAACTTCGTCCGCGTCCAGGGACCGGAGCTGCTCGACCGCTACGTCGGCGAGAGCGAAAAGGCCGTCCGCGAGGTGTTCGACCGCGCGAGACAGACCGCCCCCGCCATCGTCTTCTTCGACGAGATCGACGCCGTCGCGACCGACCGCGACCGCGCCGGCAGCGAGGTGACCGAGCGCGTCGTCTCCCAGCTACTGACGGAGTTCGACGCCGTCGCCGACAACCCCAACCTGATCGTCCTCGCCGCGACGAACCGGAAGGATGCCCTCGATCCCGCGCTCCTCCGCGCCGGCCGACTGGAGTCACACGTCGAAGTACCGGCGCCCGACGAGACCGCCCGCCGCGCCATCCTCGGCGTACACACCCGGGACAAACCCCTCGCCGACGACGTCGACCTCGACGACCTGGCGGCGCGGACGGCCGGATACTCGGGCGCCGACCTCGCGGCCGTCTGTCGCGAAGCCGCGATGCTCGCGGTCCGGGCGGTGGCCGACGCCTACCCGGGCGTCGAGGCCAACGAGCACGCCGCCGAGGTGTCGCTGACGACCGCGGAGTTCGAGGCGGCACTGGAGACCGTCTCGCCGTCGCTTTCGCGGCGGGATTCAAGTCCACCCTCGGCGTAACCGGGGACGATGACCGACCGACCCATCCCCGAGGAGACGTGGCACGACATCGTGGCTCACGTCCCCATCGTCTCCGTCGACCTGGTCGTCCGCCACGAGGGCGGCGTCGTCCTCGGAAAGCGGGAGAACCCTCCGGGTCGCGGCGAGTGGTTCGTCCCCGGCGGTCGGGTCCGGAAGGACGAACGACTCGACGCCGCCGTCCACCGGGTCGCCCGCCAGGAACTCGGGATCGACGTGCGGATCGAACGACGGCTGGGGACCTACGAACACCTCTGGGACGAGAGCGAGTTCGACGACGTGGCGACGAAACACTACCTCGCTAACGGCGTCGTCGTCCGGTCGAAGGGAGGTCGCCTCGCGCCCGACGATCAACACGCCGACCTCCGGATCTTCGACCCGCCCATCCCCGACGTCCACCCCTACGTCGAGGCGTACCTCCGTGACGCCGATCTGTGGGCGTAGGCGGGTGGCCGACGGATCGCGATGCGTCGGGTGGACGTGTGCTTCGACCCGCCGGTTCGGTGCCGTCCGGGAAACGACGTGACCACAGCCGCGTCTAGTCCCAGAACGACTGTGTCCGGGCGTACTGGCGCTCCTGTTCGAGGATGTCCCGGTAGAAGTCGGCCTCGTCCTCGCGGAGTTTGCCGATGATGCGGGCGGCGTTGTGCGGGCCGACACCGCGGGCGGCCATGGCGATCACCGCCTGCTTGCCGTGACTCTGGACCAGACTCGCCGAGCGGTAGGCGCGTTCGGTCAGGCGCTCCTGTTCGTCGTCTTTCTCCTCCGCCCGAACCGCTTTCACCGCCTCGTCGTCCCACGGATTGAGCGCGGCGATCCGGGTCGACTCGCACTCCGGACACCGCGGCTGGTCGGGGGCGCGTTTCACCTTCGTCTTGCGCGTCCACTCCGTACAGTGGAGGCAGGCGAGGATCACCCGGTCGTTCTGAATCCGCTCTCTCAGTGTCTCGACGACGCTCGCGTCCGCGTTCTCGGGGACGAGGAGTTCGCGCCCGCTCGACCGCCCGCCGGTGCCGACGGGCGTCAACTCGCGGGCGGTCACGAGGTCGATCCCGCCGGACTGGATGCGTTCGAGTACGTCCGCCGCCTCGTCGACGGCGAGGTCGGTGTGGAACACCTCCCGCACCGCCTCGTCGTAGACGGGCGTGTCCTCCAGCGCGGCCAGCAGGCGGTCGGCGCCGAACCGCCCTCGCCCCTGATACCGCTTGAGCGCGCCGAACTTCGCGGCCACCTGCGCGAGCGTGAACTTCAGCGTCCCCGAGTTCTTCAGCGCGAGTTCGAGCAACCCCTCGACGTGAGCGGGATCGGTCGTCTCCAGGACTTCGATCACCTCGCTCGGCCCGGTCCGGCCGGGTACCTCCAGTTCGATCCGGTAGGGATCGACCTCCATCCCGACCGACGACCCCGTCCGCTGGCCGACGAGCGCCGAGCAAAGGCGTCCGAGCGTCTCGTTTACCTCGTGGCCGAAGGCGGCGTTGATCACGACCGTCCGATCTCCTCCCTCCACGACGACGCGGTCGGCGGTCGGGGTCGGCGACGCCGTTTCGACCTGCCGCTCGACCGGATCGAGCGCTTCGCTCACGGTCCGCTCGTCGCCCGGATACCGCGGCAGGAATTCGCGGGCGACCGTCGGGCGGTCGGCACCGCGGTCGAACTGCCTGGCCGCGACGCCCCGCATCTCGCCCACCTCGCCGGCCACCGCCGCGGGGACCGGAATCTCCCGGCCCGTCCACGACGGCACCTCGCCCGCAGGGTCCTCGATTGGCGTCACCTCGACGCGCGTCTCCTCCTCGTCGACCTCCGTGATCCGCCACATCTCGCCCCGCTGGATGAAGGTCTCGCCCGGCGTCGCGAAGTTGAGGACGAACTTCTCGTCGAGGGTACCGATCGTCTCCCGCGAGGAGAGGTCGTACACCTCGTAAGTCTCCTCGTCGGGGATCATCGAGAGGTTGGCGTAGAAGTACCGCCACGTCCCGCCCGACTTCTCCAGGCGGTCGGCGTCCTCGTCGAGCCACAGGAGGCGGTTCCCGGACAGCTCCCGGACCACCTCGCGGAACTGCCCTTCGGAGAGGTCCCGAAACGGGTAGGCCCGCGTCAGCGTCTCGTAGGCGTCTCTCGCACCGATCTCGCCGTGATCCATGACGAGACCGACGATCTGGTTGGCGGCCACGTCGAGGCTCCCGTGGTGGATCGCCGCGGGTTCGACCTCGCCCTCGACCGCCCGGCGGGCGATGGCCAGCGCTTCGAGCGTGTCGTCCGGGTGGTCGACGAGGATCGTCCCCTCGGAGACGGCGTCGCGGCGGTGGCCCGCCCGCCCGACCCGCTGGAGCAGGCGCGCGACCTCGCGCGGACTCCCGTACTGGACGACGTGGTCGACCCGCCCGACGTCGATACCGAGCTCCATCGAGGAGGTACAGACCAGCCCGTCGATCTCGCCCGACTTGAACGCGTCCTCCACCTCGATGCGAGCTTCCTTCGAGAGCGACCCGTGGTGGACGCCGATCGGCGCGTCGAGGCGCTTGAATCGCGAACCCAGCGCCTCGGCGGTCTGCCGAGTGTTGACGAACACGAGCGTCGACTCGTGGGCCGCGACGATATCACGGATCGCACGGACGTGGCTCGCGATGTCGACGTCGGTCGCGAGTTCCCCCGCGAGGCGTTCGTCCTCGTCGGTCGGCTCGGGGTTGCGGACCCGGAACTCGACGTTCGTGCCGGCGTCCACCTCGACGAGCGTACAGCCGCGGTCGCCGGTGAGAAAGCGACCCACCTCCGACGGCGACCCCACGGTCGCCGAGAGACCGATACGCTGGAAGGGACCGGCCAGATCCCGGAGTCGTTCGAGCCCGACGGTCAACTGCGCGCCCCGCTTCGAGGACGCGAGTTCGTGCACCTCGTCGACGACGAGGTGTTCCACGTCCGAGAGCGCCTTTCGGAGCTTCTCTCCGGTCAGCATCGCCTGCAGCGTCTCCGGCGTCGTCACCAGCACGTCCGGCGGATCGTCGGCCTGCTTGCTCCGCTGGTACTGCGTGGTGTCGCCGTGGCGGACGTCCACCTCGACGTCGAGATAGTCGCCCCACCAGTCCAGCCGCTCGCGCATGTCGCGGTTGAGCGCACGGAGCGGCGTGATGTAGAGCGCCGAGACGCCGAACCGATCTTCGGCGCGGTGGATCGAGTCGAACACCGGCAACATCGCAGTCTCCGTCTTGCCGGTGCCCGTCGGCGCGAGGACGAGCGCGTTCTCCCCCGCCGCGAGGGGTGGAATCGCCCGCCGCTGTGGCTCGGTCGGCGTCGAGAAGCCACGTTCCGAGAGCGCCGCACGTACCCGCTCGCCGAGGTGGGTGAACGCGTCCATCCCGTCGAGCGTCGCGTCTGGCATTCGGGGTCTCGTACTCGCGCGAGCCGATTAAGGTCACCGTTCCGAGGGCGGGCCGTCGCCCCGCCCCTCTTCCGGCGGGCCGTCGCCCCGCCCCTCTTCCGGCGGGCCGTCGCCCCGCCCTACACCCGTCGGTACACGCCGAGTCGCGTCCCGTCGAGCAGGTACGCCTCCGCGTCGTCGCCGAGGGCCTCGGGGAGGAACGGGGAGAGAAACGACTGCCCCTCGACGTTGATCCACGTCCCGCCCGAACGGTCGTTGAACGCGGGGAAGACGACGAGTTCGGGAGCGCCCCACGACAGCGACTCGGGCGCCACGTCGAGGTGATCGGCGAACGGCTCGACCCGGAGTCGCCCTCGGAGCCACGCCTGTTCCGTGCGCCCGCCGCCCACCTCGTCCTCCAGCCGAACCTGCGGGTGTTCGTGGCCCATACAGACCGTCTCGGCCCCGAGGACCGCTCGGTCGGGCCAGGTGTGGCCGTGGACGAAGCCCACGTCACCCATGCGAAGGCCGCCGGGGTCGGCCACCTCGATCCGCTCGTACGCCTCCGCGACGCCCCCGTCGTGGTTGCCGGGGACGAGCGTCAGCGGCACGTCCCGGCGGTCCAGCCCGTCGAGCAGGGCGCTCACCTCGTCGCGCTCGCCCTGCCCGGGGTCGCCGATCCGGTGGACCAAGTCGCCGAGGACGACGACGCGGTCCGGATCGACGCGGTCACACAGCGCGAGCAGCCGCTCTCGGCGTCCGTCGGCGTCACTCCGGAGTTCCACGCCGCGTTCGTACCGGAGTCCCACCTCGATGCCCGCGTGGTAGTCGGCGACGACGAGGGCACGCTCCGCGCCGCAGTCGGCGACGGCGGCCGGGGCACCCGGCGCCGGCTCGACGAGCGCCATGCGCTCAGATCGCCTTCAGCCGGTCCTCGCTCGGCTCGTAACACTGCCCGCTCATGAGAGCGTCCTCGATGGCGTCGGCGACGGCACCGGGGTCGACGTCGTACTGCTCGACCACCGCGGCGACGACCTCGTCGTGCGGGGCACCGTCGCCGTCGTCGAGGTCGTCCATGGCGTCGACGGCCGCAGCTTCGAGGTCCACGTCGGCATCGGCGCCGGACTCTCCCTCCGCCTCCCCCTCGGCTCCAGCGTCCCCGTCGCCCGCGTCCGCCTCGGTCCCGGTGTCGGCGTCGGCGTCGGCACCGGACTCGGCGGGCGCCTCGTCCACGCCCTCCGGTCCCGGTACGTCGATGCCGGCCTCGCCGGGGTCGTCCACCTCGGCGCCGCTCTCGAAGCCGACGTCGAACTCCTCCTCGACCTCGCGGCGTTCCTCGTCGTCGAGTTCGTAGAGGTCGTCGTCGTCGAAGTCACCGAGTTCGTCGGTCGTCGTCTCGGCCGGTTCCGACGTCTCGCTCGACCCCGCGTCCGGTTCGGCTGGCTCCGCCGCTTCGGCCGTCGCTCCGCCGGTCGCCCCGGAATCCGTCGGTTCGTCCGTCGTCTCGGCAGTCTCGTCTCCCGTCGTATCCGCCGCCGCCGTCTCGGCAGTCTCGTCTCCCGTCGTATCCGCCGCCGCCGTCTCGGCAGTCTCGTCTCCCGTCGTATCCGCCGTCGCCGTCTCGGCAGTCGGCGTCTCGCCGGGGGCGCCCACGCTCTCACGGGTCCGCTGTACGGCCTCCGGAAGCGGGCCGAGCGATCCGGTGCCCGCGTCGCCGGGGGCCGTATCGAGCGCCCGTACGGCGTCGCGCTCGCCGGCGACGACCTCCAGCGCGTCGAGGGCCACCTCGCGAACGGCGTCGAGATACGCGACCGTCGTCCCGTAGCGGTCGAGGGCGATGGGCACCCCCGCGGCGAGCGACTCGTCGTAGCCGCGGGCGGCGAGCGCCGCCCGCAGGTCGTCGCCCCGCTCTTCCATCGACAGCGCGTCGGCCATCGCCGCGACGCGACGGAGGGTCGCCTCGGCCGCCGACACCGTCCACCGGTCGCGCGTCCCGGCGTCCACCTCGGAGACGCTCTCCGGGCGAACCGACGTGTACACCCGGTCGCCGTCGTCGGGTTCGAAGGTCCGGGCCTTGCCGGTGAGCGCGACGAACGACGGGGACTCGGCCCGCTCGAAGAAGGCGGCGGCGTCGGGCTGGTACTGCCCGGCGTAGGAGACGAACGCCCCCGTGGGGTCGACCACCCGCGCCCGGAGCACGTCGTCGTTGACCGACTCGACTTCGGTCAGTACGCCGACGGTGAACAGGCGGTTCACCCGCGCGCCGGTGGGCGTGACGACGTACTTCGGCGCGCGCTCCTCGTCGCTCTCGGCGTAGGAGACGGTGGCGTCGTCGAACTCCGCGGCG
>Ga0207757_100351_pt1 | contig 32855 bp, 33 predicted proteins | sample A23P3SouthBayCA_2_FD_187752 | JGI IMG/M metagenome (GOLD analysis project Ga0207757, IMG submission 187752) | Aerobic enrichment media microbial communities from Eden Landing Ponds, California, USA - A23 P3 (2) (SPAdes) | ecosystem: Environmental > Aquatic > Marine > Unclassified | place...
CGTCGACGTGGAGTGGTGGACCGAGGCGGACGTGTTCGGCCGCGTCGCCCAGATGGGCCAGCGCGTCATCAACCCGGTCGCCAACCGCGTCGTCGGTCGGTTCTTCAAACAGGTACAGAAGCAACTGAGCGACGTGGGCGACGAATCGTCCGGTCTTCGCGACCGAATCAGCAACTTCATCTGACCGATGGCACGCGACATTTCACTCACGGTAAACGGCACCGAACACGAACTGAGCGTCGAGCCGCGTACCCTGTTGATCAACGTCCTCCGGGACGAACTCGGCTACACCGGCCCGAACGTGGGCTGTGAGAGCAGTATGTGCGGGGCGTGTACGATCCACCTCGACGGTGAGGCCGTCAAGTCCTGCACCGTCCTCGCGGTCCAGGCCGACGGCCGCGACGTGACGACCGTCGAGGGACTCGCCGACGACGGCGAGTTCCACCCCATCCAGCAGGGCTTCCAGGAGGAACACGGCCTGCAGTGTGGTTACTGTACCCCCGGCATGATGATGACCGCGACGGAGCTACTGGAGAAGAACCCCGACCCGACCGAGGAGGAGATCCGCGAGGCCCTCGAAGGCAACCTCTGTCGATGTACGGGCTATCAGAACATCGTCCGCGCGGTGGAGAACGCGGCCGAGAAGATGCAGGAACGGCCCGCGATGGCCGACGGGGGAGGTGACTGACGATGGGTGCCGAATCCGACTCTGACACCGGCGTCCAGTCCATCGATCCCGACGACGTCGACGCCGCGGACATCCTCGGCTCCGCCATCGAACGCCGCGAGGATCCGGCGCTCCTGACCGGCGACGCCGAGTACACCGACGACATCGACCTGCCGGGGATGGTCCACATGACCATCAAGCGGAGCCAGCACGCCCACGCCCGCATCGACGGCATCGACACGAGCGAGGCGGAGGCGATGGACGGCGTGATCGAGGTGTTCACCGCCGCCGACCTCGACGTGCCGGGCAGCCTGCCCACCGGCTGGTTGCTCGACTCGCTCGAACAGGTCGATCACCCCATCCTCGCGGAGGAGCGCGTCCGCTATCAGGGCGACGCCCTCGCGGTCGTGATCGCCGAGGAGCGCTACGTCGCCCACGACGCGGTCGACCGGATCGACGTCGACTACGACCGCTTCGGCGCGGTGACCGGCCCGAGCGAGGCGCTCGAGGACGACGCGCCCGTCGTCCACGACGACGCCGGCGACAACGTCGCCTTCGACTGGGAGATCGGTGACGCCGAAAAGACCGACGCCGCCTTCGCGGACGCCGACCACGTCGTCGACCTCGATCTGGAGAACCAGCTCCTGATCCCGAACGCGATGGAGCCACGGGCCGCGGTGGCGGAGTACAACCCCTCGAACGAGGAACTGGCGGTCCACATGACCTCCCAGAACCCGCACCTGCATCGCCTGCTCATGTCCGGGGTCATCGATCACCCCGAACACAAATTACAGGTCCGCGCGCCGGACGTCGGCGGCGGCTTCGGGAGCAAGATCCACCACTACGCCGACGAGGCGCTGGTGGCGCTGGCGGCCAAACGCCACGAGCGCCCGGTGAAGTGGACGGCCACCCGCACCGAGACGTACCTCACCGACGCCCAGGGACGGGGCCACGACACGCACGCCGAGATGGCGCTCTCCGACGAGGGTGACATCCTCGGGTTCCGCGTCGACACCGCCGCCAACCTCGGCGCCTACCTCTCGACGTTCGCGCCCGCGGTGCCGACGTATCTGTACGGCACGCTCCTGTCCGGCCAGTACGACATCCCGGCGATTCACTGCTCGGTCACCGGGGCGTTCACGAACGTCCCGCCGGTCGACGCCTACCGCGGCGCCGGCCGTCCGGAGGCCTCCTTCGTCGTCGAGCGGATGATCCACCTGGCGGCCAGGGAGGTCGGAATGGACCCCGCCGAGTTCCGGCGGCGGAACTTCGTTCAGGAGTTCCCCTACCAGACCGAAGTCGCCGTCGAGTACGACAGCGGCGACTACGAGAAGACGCTCGATCTGGCGCTCGATCACCTCGACTACGAGACCCTCCGCGAGCGACAGGCGAAAGCCCGCGAGGAGGGCACGTACGTCGGCGTCGGTCTCTCCGCGTACATCGAGGCCTGCGGGCTGGCCCCGTCGGAACTCGCCGGCCAACTCGGTGCCCAGGCCGGACTCTGGGAGAGCGGGCTCGTCCGATTCCACCCGTCCGGCAAGGTGACCGCCTACTGCGGCACCTCCGGTCACGGCCAGGGTCACGACACCACCTACGCCCAGATCGTCGCCAACGAACTCGGCGTCGACTACGACGACGTGGAGGTCGTCGAGGGCGACACCGACGAAATCCCGCAGGGGATGGGGACCTACGGGAGCCGGAGCGCCGCCGTCGGCGGCAGTGCGCTCGTGAAGAGTTCCCAGAAACTCGTCGAGAAGGCCCGGCGGATCGCGGCCCATCAACTCGAGACCGCACCCGAGGACATCGAGTTCGAGGGCGGCGACTTCCAGGTCGCCGGCGCGCCCGACCGCTCCATGCACATCACCGAGGTCGCCACGCAGGCGTACCTCGCCCACGACATGCCCGACGACATGGAGCCCGGTCTCGAAGCGACCTCGTTCTACGATCCGGACAACTTCGTGTTCCCGTTCGGTCTCCACGCCGCCGTCGTCGAGGTCGATCCCGAGACCGGCGAGATCGACATCGAGCGCTACGTCGCCGTCGACGACGTGGGCAACCAGATCAACCCCAAGATCGTCGAGGGGCAGATCCACGGCGGCGTCGCGCAGGGTATCGGTCAGGCGCTCTACGAGGGGGCCGAGTACGACGACAACGGCCAGCTCGTGACGGGGTCGATGCAGGACTACACCGTCCCGAAGGCCGAACACATCCCCGAGATGGAGACCGACTCCACCTGCACGCCCAGCCCGGTGAACCCGCTGGGCGTGAAAGGCGTCGGCGAGGCCGGCACCATCGCCGCGCCGCAGGCGGTCGTCAACGCCGTCTGTGACGCGCTCGACGTCGAGCACATCGACATGCCGCTGAAGGCGGAGACAGTGTGGCAGGCGGCCAACGCCGCGACCGACGGAGGTGAGAACTGATGTTCCCCGACGAGTTCGACTACGAACGTCCGGAGACGGTCGACGAAGCGATCGACCTCCTGGTCGAGAACCCCGAGGCGGAAATTCTCGCCGGCGGTCACAGCCTCCTGCCGACGATGAAGTCGGGGCTGGCGAGTCCGGACCTCCTCGTCGACATCAGCCGCATCGAGCGCATGCAGGGCATCGACCACGAGGACGGCACCGTCTCGATCGGCGGTCTCACGAACTACGCGACGGTCGACGAGTCCGACGCGGTGCGGGAGAACGTCGAGGTGTTCGCGGAGGCGGCCCACGCCGTCGGCGACGTGCAGGTGCGGAACCGTGGCACCGTCGGTGGCAACCTCGCCCACGCGGACCCCGCCTCGGATCTCCCGGCCGCCGCGCTGGCGGCCGACGCGACGATGGTCGTGCAGGGTCCCGACGGCGAGCGCCGTGTCGACGCCGACGACTTCTTCTTCGGGATGTACGCGACCGACGTGAACGAGGACGAACTCCTCACGCGCGTCGAGTTCCCGGCGCGTCCCGAGGCGACCGGCGCGTACGCGAAGAAGCCGAGTCCGTCCTCGGGCTACGCGATGGTGGGCGTCGCAGTCTCGCTGACGGTCGACGCCGGTCTCGTCGAGGACGTGGGCGTCGCGGCCAACGGCATCATGGATCACGGCGTCCGCCTCGATCCAGTCGAGGACGCGCTCGTGAGGACGAATCCGAGCGTGGAGACGGTCGCCGCAGCCGCCGCGAACGCGACCGACGACCTCGACGAGATGATGATGATGGACGACCTCCAGGCGTCGGCCGAGTTCCGGGCGCAGTTGCTCGAAACCTACGCCGAACGTGCCATCAGGGACGCGGCGACGGGGACCGGCGTCGTCGCCGCCGGATCGCCGTAACTCCGGGCCGACCACCTCATGACGGACGCCATCCACGACGACTTCGAGACGCTGACGAGCGAGCGACTGCAGTCGCTGTTCGACGCCAGTGACTACGTCGCCGGAGACGAGATAACGACGACGGTGTTGCTCGCGTTGAAACTCGGGCGCCCGCTCCTCGTCGAGGGGGAACCCGGTGCCGGCAAGACCGAACTCGCCAAGGTGCTGGCCGATGGGTTCGACACCGACCTCATCCGGCTCCAGTGTTACGAGGGACTGGCGGCCGAGAGCGCCCTGTACGAGTGGAACTACACCAAACAGTTGCTCGCGGTGCAGTCCGAGCACGACGGCGACGAGGGATCGGTGTTCACGGAGGAGTACCTGCTGGAGCGGCCGTTGCTCCGTGCCCTCCGCCACGACGGCGAGCGCCCGCCCGTGCTGTTGATCGACGAGGTGGACCGCGCCGACGAGGAGTTCGAGGCGCTCCTGTTGGAGATGCTCTCGGACTTTCAGGTGTCGATTCCCGAACTGGGAACGGTCGCCGCCGACACGACTCCCATCGTCGTCATCACGTCCAATCGGACGCGGGGGTTGAGCGACGCGCTCAAGCGGCGCTGTCTGTACCTCCACGTCGAACCGCCGTCGTTCGAGAAGGAACGGGCCATCGTCCGGCGGAAGGTCCCAGAACTGGACGACGTCGTCGCGGCCGCAGTCTGTGGCGTCACCGAACGGCTCCGGGAGGAGTCGCTCCTGAAACCGCCGGGCGTCGCCGAGACGCTCGACTGGGCGCGAGCACTCACCGCGCTCGACGGTATCCCAGCCGACGATGCGGTCCCCGCTGACGACGGCACCGACACCGAGACCGACCGTCTCCTCACGGAGACCGACATCCGTTCCACCCTCGGCTGTCTCCTGAAGGAAGTCGAGGACGTCGAACGGATCGACGACGACACCATGTCGGCCCTCCTCGCGGCGGCCGAGACGCCTCGTACGTGATCGACATGTCTCCCGATCCCGACCCCGACCCCGTTCGCCTCGGCGACGGTGACGGGACGGGGTCCCTCACCAACGTCACGACGCGGGTTCGATCCGCGCTGGTCCGGTTCGTCGGCGCGCTTCGGACCGCCGGCGTCGAGGTGCCGGGCGACGGGTCGCTCGCAGCCGCCGAATCGCTCGCGGTCGTCGGTCTCGACGACGAACGCAGGGCGCGGACGGCACTCCGTGCGGCGCTCGTCTCCCGCCCCGAGGACGTGGAGACGTTCGACCGTCTCTTCAACCGATTCTGGCGGCGGGTGACGGAGGCCGTCGACGACCGTCCGGGCGGCGTCGACGCCTCGTCGTTCGACGGGGGATTCGCGTCGGACGCGGCCGGTGACGACGCCGTCGCCGACCGTGGGACCGACGACTCCCACGAGTCCGGCGACGACGGCCGACGGTCGACCGTCTCCCAGCGGCTCGGCGACGCGGACGCGTCGGCGACGGCCGACGGCGACGCGGGCACGCGCGCGAGATTCAGTCCGACCGGGCCGTCGGACCGGGTCGAGACCGACCCGCTCGGCGGTGTCGCCACCGACGATCCGACGGCGGCAGTGCGGGCGCTCACCGACGCCATTGCCAGTCTCCCCGGTCGACGGCGGGTGTCGGCCGTCGACGGCCGTCCGGACGTGCGCCGAGCGATGCGGCGAACACACGCCACCGGTGGCGTGGTGATGGAGGTGCCACAGCGGGCACGACGCCCCGACGCGGTACGGGGACTGGTCCTCGTGGACGTGAGCCAGTCGGTCCTCGATACCGTCGACCGCGAGTTCTTGGTGCGCGTGCTCCGGGCACTGACCGACGAGTGGCGTACCGCCCGCACGTTCCTCTTCGACACCGACGTGACCGAGGTGACGGCCGCGTTGCGGGCCGCGTCCCCCGAGGCGACGCTCCAGGAGTTCGACCGCCTCGAAGCCGCGTGGGGCGGCGGCACCCGCATCGGACACGCGCTGACGACGATCCGCGACCGCACCCCGACTGCCGTCGACCGGGAGACCGTCGTACTCCTCGTTAGCGACGGTCTCGAAACCGGAGAACTGTCCCGCCTTGAGGCGGGCATGACGTGGCTCGCCCGCCGGGCGCGACGGGTGTTCTGGCTCAACCCACTCGCGGTCTCGAAGTCATACGAACCGGCCTGTCGGGGGATGGTAACCGCCCGACCGCACATCGACGGACTGTTCGCGTTCGCGGAACCGGCCGACCTCTTCGACATCGCACGACAGCTTCGACACCGACAACGTCCAGTCGGCTACCGACACGACTGGCGACGGACCGACCGATGACACGACGACACACCACACCGACGACCGTACCGACCGTCGACCGATCGGATAACACGGCGACGAACCGAGAACCGAGACTGGGGGGGGATCGCCGTGCGCGGTGACCACCTCGTTCCCGACGACGAGTGGAGTGCGCCCGAAGCGGACGTGATGGCGTCGATCCGCCGCGGCATCGACGCCGACGAGACGCCGGTCCTCGCGACCATCGTCGGCGTCGAGGGGAGCGCGTACCGCGGCCCGGGCGCGAAGATGCTCGTAGCCGGCGACTCCGGTCTCGGGAGCATCACCGCCGGCTGTCTGGAGGACGTGCTCCTCGATCTCGCGGCGGAGGTTCGTGCGGAGGGACACCCCCGCGTCGAGCAGTTCGACTTGACGGGTGACGACGACGTGTGGGGACTCGGCGTCGGCTGCAACGGCGTCATCGACGTACTGCTCGAACCGCTCGACGGGTCGCTTCGTCCCGCCCTCGACGCGTACGACGAGGGGCGGGAGTCGACCGTCTACACCGTCGTCGACGCCGACCACTCGGCGGTCCCGATCGGGGAGCGCGCGGTCGCCGTCGGCGACGATCCGATGCCCGCAGCGCCACCGGAGTGGTTCGGCGACGATCTCGTCGAGACCGCCCGCGAGTGTCGTCGTGCCGGCGACTCGAAGACGGTCGAATGCCCCCGTCCCGGCGGGCGGGTCGCCGTGTTCGTCGATCACGTCACGCCCCCTGCCGACCTCGTCGTCTTCGGCACCGGTCACGACGTCCGCCCGGTCATCGAACTCGCTCGCCGGGTCGACTTTCGGGTCACCGTCGCCGGCTTCCGGGGCGCTGCAGCGACGGACGAACGCTTTCCGGCCGCCGACACCGTCCGATCCCTGTCGCCCGCGCAGGTCCGATCGGCACTCGACCTCGATTCGGAGACGTACACGGTAGTCATGACACACAACTTCGTCGACGACGCCATCGCGGTCGGCGAACTCCTCGACAGCGACGTGCCGTACGTCGGGCTGATGGGACCGGCAGAACGGTTCGAGGAGATAGCCGAGGAGTGGCGCAGTGAGGGACGCGAGCCGTCGGCGGCGGACCTCCGGCGTCTCTACACCCCCGTCGGTATCGACTTGGGCGGTGGAACGCCGTACCAGATCGCCCACAGTATCGTCGCGGAACTGCTCGCGGTCCGGAACGGGCGAACGCCCACACATCTCCGGGCCGACGAGACGCTCGAAAGTCGATTACGACTATGAGCGATGGGAGCATGCTGGCCCGGGAGTGGGTGATCGCTGCCCGCTTTCACGAACCCTCGGACTACGGTATCCCCGAGGCGCCCGTCCTGCCCGCCGTGGCGTGTGAACCGGACACGCTCTCGCTCGGCGATCCGGATACCCGGACCGTCGTGATGGCCGCGGCCGAGCCGATGCGCGTCCGGCGCTGACGTTGCGGGTCTCCAGGCCGCCCGCGAGTGGTGTACACAGCTGTCACGATAGGTATATCTCTCATACGCGCGAGTATACTTCTATGACACTCAGCGCACGCAACAAGCTGACCGGGACCGTCACGTCCGTCGAAAAGAGCGACCTCATGGCCGAAGTCGTCATCGAACTGGGAGACGGGCAGACGATCACCTCCACGATCACGCGCGGATCGGCCGATCGACTGGAACTGTCCGAGGGTGACGAAGTGGATGCCGTCATCAAAGCCAGCGAAGTGATGGTACACAAGGACTGAGACGGTCTCTTCGTGCTCGTAGCGGTTCGTTCGATCTTGAGACTCGACACCGGCGTGCGAATTCGTATCGGCCGAATGCCCCGTCTCCGAGTTGGGGACGACTGGCATCCCGTCGTCGAGTGTATCGAGCGCGGATCGAAGAGGCGGACGATCATCGACGCCGGTTTCGAGTTCCTCGCGGTCCACCGTCCCACAGCTATTTGTCGGGTGAGTGGATCTATCGGAGTGCCCTCATGTCACTCGACATCCCCGCTGCGTTAGAAGACGGATTCGCACGCATCCCGACGCGCGTCGCCGCCATCCTGTTCGCGGCGTATCTCGGTATCGGCGTCGTATCGACCGTCGCCGCACAGACACTCAGTCTCGCCGTGATGGACGCTATCCAGGCGTCGCTCCCGGCCGACGCCACCTCCCCGACGACCTCCGGTGTCGACGGGGGGGTACTCGCGCTCGACGTGGGGCTTCCCGTCGCCATCGTCCTCTTTCTGGCACAGGTCGTGATCGCACAGGTCGTCGGCGTCGTCGGCATCAGGACGTTCGTCAGCGAGGCCCGGACGTCCTTCCCGTCCGGCGTGACCAGCCACCTGCTCTGGGTGGTGGTGAACGCCCTCGTCGCCGGCTTCGTCGTCTACGTGCTCATCGGTCTCGGCACCGTCCTGTTGGTCATCCCCGGCATCTACCTCGCCGTGGCGCTCTACTTCGTCCAGTTCGAGGTCGTCATCGAGGAGCGAAACGCTATCGAGGCCCTGCGATCCGGGTGGGCGCTGACGAAAGGCGAGCGACTCGGCATCTTCCTGCTGTTGCTCATCATCCTCGCCATCGGATTCGCGAGTGCCGTCCCCGGCGTCGCCCTCGGATTCCTCGGTGTCCCGGATATCGCCGTCACCGCCGTCAGCGTCGTCATCGGCGCGGTGGGCGGCATCGTGTCCGTCGCCGTCGGCGCGCGTGCGTACGTCCAGCTCAAACCCGACGGCTGGTCGCCCCCCTTCGGGACACCCTCGCCGTTCGCCGATGCGTGATGTACGCGTCGGGCGAGCGGACAGTTTCGGAGTGTAAACGCGACGTTTTTGCCCCCTCGGCCCGCCACTACCGCCGTGCGCATCGAGAACAGCTTCATCCCGATCCGTGGCGTGGGCGAGACGACCGAGCGCCGCCTCTGGGAGGCGGGCGTCACCCACTGGGACGCGTTCGACGGCTCCGTCGTCGGCCCGACCACCGCCGACCGCATCCGCGAGTTCGTCGACGTGGCGACCGACCACCTCCGGCGGGAGAACGCCCGGTTTTTCGACGAGGCGTTCCCGTCCGGCGAGCGCTGGCGCCTCTACGAGAACTTTCGCGACGACGCCCTCTTTTTCGACATCGAGACCACCGGTCTCGACGCCGCCCGCAACGACGTGACCGCGGTGAGCGTCCACCGCGCTGGCGACACCACGACCCTCGTCCGTGGCGACGACCTCACCGCCTCGGCGCTCCGCGAGCAGTTCGCGGACGCCCCCCTGATCGTCTCGTTCAACGGCGCGCGATTCGACGTCCCCTTCCTCGAGGATTCGTTCTCCCTCTCCATCGACGCACCCCACCTCGATCTGATGTACCCCTGTCGCCGCCTCGACCTGACCGGGGGGCTCAAACGCATCGAACGGGAGGTGGGCATCGACCGCGACCGGCCCGACCTCTCCGGCGAGGACGCCGTCCGCCTCTGGCGCGAGTACGAACGCGGCGACGACGCCGCCCTCGACACGCTCGTCTCGTACAACCGCGAGGACACGCGGAACCTCGTTCGCCTCGCCGACCTCGTCACGACCCGCCTTCACGACGACTGTTGTCCCCCCGCGACCACGTTTTAGGCAAACCTAAACACTCAAGTGAGGGTAGTTACAGGGAGGAGTATGGGCGAGTTCACCTTCGACGACGTGGCCGTCGTCATGGGCACCTACAACGAGGAGGAAGCGATCGGGAGCGTCCTCGCGGATATCGAGCGGGTGAGTGAGGGGCGGGCCGAAGTGATCTGTGTTGACGGGTCGAGCGACCGAACCCCGGAGATCGCTCGCGGCATGGGCGCCCGCGTGATCGAACAGGAGCCACGGGGGTACGGCGTCGCCGTCCGGGAGGCGGTCCTCACGCCCGACCGGCCCGTGGTCGTCACGACCGACTGCGACGACACGTACCCGATGGAGCGCCTGCCCGACTTTCTGGAGCTGATCAACGAGGGCTACGACGTGGTGAGCGGCGACCGCATCACCCCCGGCGCGGAGACGATGCCGCGGCTCAACCGCCTCGGCAACCGCGCGTTCGCGGGCCTCGCCAGCCTCCTCCTCGGTCGTCGCCTCCACGACGTGACGACCGGGATGCGCGCCTACCGGCGCGACCTGCTCCACCGGATCGAGTGGACCGAGAACACGGGTCTCTCCGCCGAACTCCTGATGCGACCCGTCGCGCGCAACGACCGGGTAATCGAGGTTCCCATCGACTACGACGAGCGGGCGGGCGAGACGAAACTCGACCCCCTTCGCGGGGGAGCCGCCATCGCGAAGTCCATCCTGCGAGTCGGTCTCGAAGAGCGCCTCGGCACCTCGCTCGACTCGGTGGCGACGACCGACACCGTCGAGCGCACCTAGGGCCGCGCTCCGCCGCGGGGGCTAGCGCACGATGTCGCCGATCCGCCGCGGTTCGCCGCTCAGGGCGGGGTCCTCCTCTACCATCTGCAACACCTCGTGGTCGGTCACGTCGGGGTACTTCTTCCCCACGGCCTCCTCGATCAGTGCCTTCTCCAGTCGGAACTCGGTACCTTCGTAGACGACGTCGACGCCGTCCTCGTCGAAGGAGAGTGCAGTCATGCGCTCACCTAGTGGATGCCGGGGAAAAACCCTGCCGTCCCGCGCGTCGTCAGACCCGCGTCTGACGGCCGTTTTAATACGAGAAGCGTGAACACACGCGCGTGGCACTCGGGAGGGACCCGCTCGACGCGCTGGAGATTCCGGACGGGACGACCGTCGAGGAGCACGACCTCGTCACCGAGGGGGACGTGATCGTCGGCGGCCAGAGCACCGTCGAGTTCGGCGTCCGCGGCCGTAACGTCGTCGCGGGCGAACGCGTCGGCTTCGGCGGCGACATCGAAGCCGAGGGAGACTGCCGGCTCGACATGTGGTGTGACGTGGCCGGGAACGTCCTCGTCGGCGACGACGCCTACCTGGGCGAGCGCGTCCACGTCGGCGGCCAGCTGATGGTGTCGGGCGACCTCGACATCGGCGACGACGTCGAAATCGACGAGGGATTCGAGGCCAACGGCTGGATCGTCATCCGGAACCCGGTCCCGACGCTCGTCTTCTACTTCATCGTCCTCTCACAGCTTCTCCGGGTGGGCGAGACCGACGCCGCCGAGGAGATCGCGGAGGCCCTCGGCGGCGACGCGCCCGACGATCCGCTGGTGATCCCGCGCGGGAGCGACGTCTCCGACGACTCGTGGCAGGTCTCCACGCCCGCGGAGGTGGGCGACGGCTGCCGTCTCCACGGCAACGTCCGCGCGAAGTCGATTCGCATGGGCGCCGACAACAACGTCTTCGGGAGCCTGCGCGCCCGCGGCGACGTGTCCGTCGAGTCGGGCACCCGCATCCACGGCGACGTGACCACTCGGGGCGGTACGGTGCGACTGGCCGAGGGCGTGCGCGTCCTCGGCGACGTCTCGTGTGCGGATCTCGAACTCCACGAGGACGCCGTCGTCGACGGCTCGATCCGCTCGCGCGGCGAGATGCAGATCGTCCGACCCGAGGCGGCTCGCGAAGTCGAATGAGCGAGCCTCAAATCACGTACCGCGCACGCGAATTTTTCCCGTAACTAACGAGGCGATTCCCATCGGTCGGCGACCGAGATCTACCTCGACGAGGGGTTCGATCCCGAACGGATGATCGAGACGCTGGAGGCGGCCCGCCCCGACGCGGTCGACGACGGGTAGCGGGACCGAAAGTAAGTTGCCGCCGACCCGCCACCGTCCGATATGCTCTCTCTCGCGCTCGCGGGCAAACCCAACGCGGGCAAATCCACGTTCTACAAGGCGGCGACGCGGGCCGACGTCGACGTCGCGAACTACCCGTTCACGACCATCGACGCCAACCGCGGCGTGACCCACGCCCGCACCGACTGTCCCTGCCTCGCTCTCGACGAGCGCTGTGGCAACGAGCGCTGTCACGACGGCAAGCGCTACGTCCCCGTCGAACTGCTCGACGTGGCCGGACTGGTACCCGGCGCCCACGAGGGAAAGGGGCTGGGCAACCAGTTCCTCGACGAACTCACCAACGCCGACGCCATCCTCAACGTCGTCGACGCCTCCGGCGGCACGAACGCCGAAGGCGAACCCGTCGAGGTCGGCACCTACGACCCAGTCGAGGAGGTCGACTTCGTCGAACGCGAGATGGATCGGTGGCTCGCCGGGATCGTCGACCGCAACTGGGAGGGCGTAGAGCGCAAGTCCCGGTCCCCCGACTTCGACATCGACGAGGCCCTGACCGACATGCTCACCGGGTTCGGGGCGACGGCCCCCGACGTGGCCGCCAGCCTCCGGTCGCTCGAATACCCCGACGATCCGATCCAGTGGACCGACGAGCACCGTGCCGAACTCGCCCGCGAGATTCGAGCGCGGACCAAACCCCTCGTCGTCGTCGCCAACAAGGCCGACGTGGCGCCCGCCGAAAATCTGGAACGCCTCCGCGAGACGGACAAACCCGTGATTCCGACGACCGCGGACGGCGAACTCGCCTTGCGGACCGCCGCGGACGCCGGCGTCGTCGACTACGACCCCGGCGACGCCGACTTCACGATCACGGGCGACGTGACCGACGCCCAGCGCGAGGGGCTGAACCGCATCCGCGAGGTCGTGGCCGAGTACGGCGGCACCGGCGTCCAGTCCGCCATCGACCACGCCGTCTACGACCTCCTCGACCGGATCACGGTCTTCCCCGTCCAGAACGAGACGCGGTGGACCGACGGCTCCGGGAACGTGCTGCCCGACGCGGTGTTGCTCCCCGCGGGATCGACGCCGCCGGATCTGGCCTACGCCATCCACACCGACATCGGGGAGGGCTACCTCCACGCCGTCGACGCCCGATCCGACCGCCGGATCGGCGAGGATCACGAACTGGCGGAGGGCGACGTCGTCAAAATCGTTAGCACGGCGAACTGAAGGGAGGGGGGAGACGCTCCGAGTCGCCAGCGGGTGCTCCAACTTACGACGTGTGGATAGTTTAACGTAGCGTTCGTACCATCCGAGCCAGTTTATTCGAGTTTATCGACGACGGCCCGGCGATTCGGAGCGGACGTGATCCGTCCCGACGGAGCGACTACGTCGTCCCCGTGCCGACGCGGACCGTTCGGGCCGGCACCGCCATCTCGAGATTCGCCTCGTCGAATGCCGTCTGGATGTCGTGGTTGACGCTGTTTTTCACCGCCTTCCACCGCTCTAGATCGTCGATGTAGTATTCCAGCCTGATCTTCATGGCGGCGTCCCCGTACTCCCAGAACCACGCCCCCGTCCGCTCGGGATCGACCCCGTCCACGTCGTTAGCCGTCGATTCGACCAGATCGAGCGCCGCCTCCATCTCCGTCGGCGTGGTGTCGTAGGGAAGCCCGACGAACGTCGTGATTCGTCGGCTGGACTCCGAGGTGATGTTCGTGATCTCGGCGTTGGCTATCGTCGAGTTCGGAAGCGTGATCGTCCGCCCGTCGAAGTCACGAAGTCGGGTGGTTCGGAGGCCCACCTCCTCGACCGTCCCGGACGTCCCGTCGATATCGACCACGTCGTCGACGAGGAACGGCTTCGTCGAGAGGATGTGTGCGCCACCGAAGACGTCGGCCATCGTCTTGCGCGAGGCGAACGCGACGGCGATGCCACCCACGCCCAGGGACGCGATGATCGCCGTCACGTCGTATCCGACGGTGTCCATAATCACGATCCCGGCGGTGGTGACGATGGCGATGTTCGTGACCCTGCTGACGATGGGCACCAGTTCGTCGTCGAGCTTCGACTCGGTCTGATCGGCGTACTCCATGATGTAGGTCTCGACGAAGCCGTCAGTCAGTCGGACGGCGACCCAGGCGAGGGCGACGACGATCGGGATGTCGACCCCCACCGCGAGCACCGACGTCAGCGGTTCGGTGGGCGTGAGGAACCGACGCCCGACGGCGACGCCCGCGATCACTCCCAGCAGGACGACCGGACCGCCGAGGGAGTGGATGATGATGTCGTCGATCTCGGTCTCGGTCGCCTCGACCGTCCGCTTGAGCCGTCGCTCGTAGAGATAGCTCAGCGACCGTCCCACGACCGCTCCGGCGCCGACGACCGTAAAAAACAGGAAGTACTGGGGGAGCGTGCTCCCGAGGTAGCTATTCGAGAGCACCGATCCGATAGCCATGATACCATCCCACCTCCCCGTCTCACATAATTCTGGCGTCCAGACCGGACGTACCGGCGACTTCAGCGTGTCTCGGCGACGTCCGCGGAGTCTCCGCCGACTGCACGGCGCGAACGCGAGGAGGGCCGCGTCGGCTGGCCCGCCGACCCGAACGCCCGCTCGCTCTCGGCAGCCACGAGCGACCTCACCGCAGGTCCGCCAGCACGGATTCCATCACGTCCAGTGCCTCGCGGAGCGACTCGGTGTCGTTGGCGTACGAGAGCCGGGCGTGGCCCGCTCCCCCCTCGCCGAAGGCGTCGCCGGGGACGACGACGACGCCCCGCTCGATACAGGCGTCGACGAACCCCTCGGGCACCTTCGGCATCGCGTAGAAGGCGCCCTTGGGCGTCGGCACCTCGACGCCCATCTCGTCGAAGCGATCCAGCAGGAGGTTCCGGCGCTCCTCGAACGTCCCGCGCATCTCCTCGACGACGTCCTGCGGGCCGGTGAGCGCCGCTTCGGCGGCGTACTGTGCCGGCGCCGACGCGCAGGCCTGCACGTACTGGTGGACGCGGAGCATCCGCTCGATCCGGCGGGTCGACGCGGTGACCCACCCCAGCCGCCACCCCGTCATCGAGTAGGTCTTCGAACAGCCGTTGACGACGACCACGCTGTCGGTGTCGGCGTAGGTGATCGGCGAGTGGTGCTCGCCCTCGAAGACGAACGGTTCGTACACCTCGTCGGAGAGACAGACCACGTCGTGTTCGTCGGCGATGCGGGCGAACTCGCGGACGTCCGCCTCCGACGACACTGCCCCCGTCGGGTTGCCGGGGCTGTTGACGACGAAGACGGCGGTGTCGTCGGTGATCGCTTCTTCCACTACCGCCGGATCGAGCGTCAGATCGTCGCGCAGGGGAACGGGTTTGGGCGTCCCGCCCGCGACCTTCGTCAGGGCGTCGTAGGAGACGAAGCCCGGATCGGGAAAGATCACTTCCTCGCCGCCCTCGACGTGCGCTTCGAGGGCGAGGTGGAGCGCTTCGCTCCCGCCGGCGGTGGCGATCACGTCACCGGGATCGACGGCCACGCCCTGATCGCGTTCGTGTTTCGCCGCGATTGCCTCCCGGAGGGACCGGATACCCTTGTTGCTCGTGTAGGCGTCGGCCTTCCCGGTCTCGATGGCGTCGACCGCCGCCTGCCGGGCGTGGGCCGGCGCCGGAAAGTCCGGCTGTCCGAGACCGAGGTTGATCGCGTCCTCGCCGGCGGCCTCGAACACCTCGCGGATGCCGCTGATCGAGATGGCTTCGACGCGAGCGGAGAACTCGCTCATTCCGTCCCCTCGTGGGCGTCCCGTAGCGTCGAGAGGTGATCACCGAGCTGAGAGAGCGCGGCGTCGGCGTCGATGTAGCCGTCGTCGTACTCGTCGTAGACGCGTTCCGCGGCGTCGAGAAAGTCCGTCACTGCCGTATCGAGGTCGTCGGATGACATACCTCACCGGCGGGGCGGAGGGCATATATTTCCACCCCTCGAAGCCCGCGCCGTGACGCTTCGCCTCCGGTTCGCCGACGGTGCAATCGTCGTCCGTGGCGACGTCCCCGACCCGCCCGGCGTCGACGCCCTCCCCGTCACGCCCGACGACCGCGACCGGACGCTCCGCGCGCCCGCCCACCGCTACGCCGCCCTCCGTCGGGCGCTCGACGCTGCCGGTCTCGACTACGAGGATCGGGTGTTCGATCTCCCCGCCCTCGACCTCTCGACCGACTACGACCTCCGCGACTACCAGACCGAGGCCCTGACGGCGTGGGAGGAGCGCGACCGCCGCGGCGTCCTCGAACTCCCGACCGGGAGCGGCAAGACCGTCGTCGCCGTCGCCGCGATTGCGTCGCTCTCGACGCCGACGCTCGTGGTCGTGCCCACGGTCGATCTGCTGACGCAGTGGCGGCGAGAACTGGAGACGGAGTTCGGGATGGCGGTAGGCCAGCTCGGCGGCGGCGAACAGCGGCTGGAGGCGATTACGGTGTCGACCTACGATTCCGCCTACCTCCGCGCCGACGAACTCGGCGACCGCTTCGGTCTCGTCGTCTTCGACGAGGTCCACCACCTCGGCGGCGAGGGGTATCGCGACGTGGCGCGCCTGCTCGCCGCGCCCGCCCGCCTCGGGCTGACCGCGACGTTCGAGCGCCCCGACGGCGCCCACGAGGTGATCGCGGAGCTGGTCGGTCCCGTGGTCTACGACCTCGCCGTCGACGATCTCGCGGGCGAGCACCTCGCGGACTACGAACTCCGGCGGATCGAGGTGGAACTCACGCCGGCGGAACGCGAGGCCTACGAGGCGGCCCAGGGCACGTTCGTCGACTACCTCCGGTCGTCGGGGCTGTCGTTCTCCTCCGGGAGCGACTACCGGGAGCTCGTGATGCGGTCGGGGAGCGATCCCCGCGCTCGCGAGGCACTGCTAGCGAAACAGGAGGCCCGGGAGATCATGATGAACGCCGACGCGAAGGTGGAGACGCTCGCCCGGCTACTCGACCGCCACCGCGACGACCGGATCATCGTCTTCACCGCCCACACGGATCTCGTCTACCGGCTCTCTGAGCGGTTCCTGCTCCCGGCGATCACCGGCGAGACGGGGGCGAGCGAGCGGCGGTCGATCCTCGACCGCTTTCGCGAGGGCGACTACTCCACCGTGGTCACTGCGAACGTCCTCGACGAAGGGGTCGACGTCCCCGACGCGAACGTCGCCGTCCTCCTCTCGGGGAGCGGGAGCGAACGCGAGTTCACACAGCGACTCGGGCGGGTCCTCCGTCCGAAGGCCGACGGCGGCCGCGCGCTCCTGTACGAGGTGGTGAGCGCCGAGACGGCGGAAGAGCGGGTGGCCGAGCGACGGCGCTAGAGCCACGTCGAGCTCAGCGAGCCGTCGCCCGAGAAGTCGTCGTACGCGACGTCCTCGAAGTCGAAGACGACCTCCCGCTCCGTGTCGCCGGCGACGGTCACGTCCCGTCGCTGTTCGGTGCGGGTGTCGCCGGCCAGGATGCGAATCCGGAGCGTCCGCGTCCGTTCGGTGCCCGAGCGATTCCGGACCGTCGCCAGCACCCGGAGGTGGCCGTCGTCGGCCTTCTCGACGTCCAGATCTGCCACGCTGAGCGAGCGGTCGGGCGACGCGGTCCGCTCGCTCGGCGTCGGCGGGGTCCGTGGGCCGGTCGCCCCTGGCAAGTTCGAACAGCCACCGAGGAGCGCGATGCCGAGAGCGAGGGCGCGACGCCGCTTCATGACCCGAGCAACCCGCCCGACGGACAAGAGCGTTGTCCATGGGGCTTTAGCCTCCCCGCCCCGATTGTCGGCCGTGCTCACGAAGGATCTCCTCCGGGTGTCCCGTGCGGGCGGCGGCTACCACCCGCAGTTCGCCGACCGGAGCCACCGCCCGCTCGCCGCGCGCGTGATCGGCACCTTCGAGGATCACGTCGGGCAGTCGCGGGCGGAGCTGGACGCGGCGCTCGCCGACCTGGAACCCGAGGCCGACCACTTCAAACTCGTCCGCGGATTCGTCGCGCTGTGTGAGCGCGACGCCACCTTCGAGACGCGGGCGGCGGTGCCGCCGGAGCGCGCCCGGCGAGTCGCGTTCGAGACCGGCGAAGCGGTGGGGGTGGTCACCGAGGAGGACCGCGAGCGGGCGCTCGCGCGTGCGGCCGACCGCCTCGGCGTCGCGGTCGACGCCCTCGACGACTCGCTGTACGCCGACCGCGACCCCCGGCAGATCCTGACGGCGTTCGACCCGCGGTGGACGCCCGACGAACTCCTCGACCAGTACGACCTCTCGCTGGCACAGACGGCGCTGTTCGACGCCGTCGAGGTGCGCGTCCGGAGTTCGGACCCGAAGGCGCTGATCTCGGCGGTCAAGCGCCTCGGACTCATGTACGAGGTGCGTCGGACCGACGCGGGACGCGAGGTGGTCGTCACCGGGCCGGACCACCTCTTCCGGCGCACCCGCCGGTACGGTACCGCCTTCGCCCGCCTGCTGCGATCCGTCGCGACGGCCGCCGAGTGGCGCCTCGAAGCGACCGTCGACGACCGCGGCACCGAGCGCGAACTCGTCCTCACCGACGACGACGTGGGCGTCCCCGGGGTCGAGCCGGTCGCGGAGCCGACCTACGACAGCGGCGTCGAGGCCGACTTCGCCGCCCGCTTCGAGTCGCTCGGTCTCGACTGGGCGCTGGTGCGCGAACCCGAACCCCTCGCCGCTGGCGCGCGCGTCATGATCCCCGACTTCGCCTTCGAGTACCGCTTCGCCGACTTCACCGTCTTCTTCGAGATCATGGGCTTCTGGACGCCCGAGTACGTCGAGAAGAAACTCGGCCAACTCGCCGACGTGGAGGACGTCGAGATGCTCGTCGCCGTCGACGAGAGCCTCGGCGTCGGCGAGGAGATCGAGGCGCGGGACCACCGCGCCATCCCGTACGCGGGATCGGTCCGCGTGAAAGACGTCGTCGACGCCCTCCGGCGGTACGAGGCGGACCTGGTGGCCGAGACCCGCGCCGACCTGCCCGACGAACTCCGGCCCGAGACCGACGTGATCGGTCTCGACGAACTCGCGGCCGACTACGGCGTGAGCGTGGACGCCCTCGACGCGGTGGCCGTCCCCGAGCACGAACGGGTGGGGAGGACGCTGATCCGTCCGGACGTCCTCCGCGCTCTCGACGCCACGCTCGAACCCGGACTGACACTCGACGCCGTCGAAGAGCGACTCGACGAGTACGGTATCACGGGGACGAGCGCCGTGCTGTCCCGCCTCGGCTACGAGGTCGTCTGGGAGGGGTTGAGCGGCGGCTCGATCCGAGAACGGGAGTGAGACCGTCGGTCCCGCCACTCCGCTACAGTACGTACGTGACGATGGCGAGAACGAGGAAGAGAATCACGAGCCACTTCGCAATCTTCATGCTGAGGCCGGCGACGCCCCGTACTCCGAGGACCCCCGCGACGAGTGCGAGGATCAAAAACAGTATCGCGAGCTCGATGAGGTCTCCCCCGAACTGTAGCGGGCGTAGCTGCGCCAGTACCGCTCCGTCCACGAGCACTCGTTCGAGGGACATACCCGCCGTTTCGAGGGCCACACAGTTGAATCCCCACTGTCACGCATCGAGTCGTTACGAGAGTGAAACGGCGCCGGCCCGTCGATCACCGTGACGCTGGGGTGGCGCCAATCTCGGGTCCGGTTCACGGATCGACCCGGACGTCGTCGTCCCGCATCGGCACACATCATGCCAAACTTTATAATTAGATCTACCTAATTTCTTTTTATGTATGTTACAAATACACGAGCGGTGTCGGACGCGTCCGACCGATCACGGGTCGGCGATCCGCGGAGGGGTCCGATACGGCCCGCGACGGGGTCGGACCCGACGGAGGGACGTCCGTGCCGTCGATGACGTATCCGGGAGCGGCGGCGCTCACGGAGCGACTGGAGAGTCGACTGGTCGACTCCCTGCAATCGGAGGTGACGACCACGCGGCGTTCGGTCCTCGGCAGTCTCGGACTCGGCGGCGGGGCGGCCCTCGCCGGGATCGGTCGCGCGGACGATCACGGCGCGGCGGCGGATCACGACGACGACGGCTCGCACGGCAACTTCGGCGCCGTCGGCGAGTATCGCGACCTCGACTTCGACCCGCACGCCTACCTCACGCGGTTCGACACGGGTCGTGGCGAGAGCGACAACGTCCCGCAGGACGTCTACGAGGAGGACGGCCGGACGGTCCGGGAGTTCACCCTCACCGCCGTCGACACGACGATCACTATCGCGCCGGGCGTCGAATTCTCGGCGTGGGCGTACAACGGCCAGGTGCCGGGACCGACGCTCCGCGCCGTCGAGGGCGACCTGCTCCGCGTCCACTTCGAGAACCTCGGCCGGCACGCCCACACGATCCACCCGCACCTCCGGAACCTCGACCCGTCGATGGACGGGGTGCCGACCAACGGGCCGGGCGTCCTCGACACCGGCGAGTCCTACACTTACGAGTGGATCGCCCAGCCCGCGGGCTGTCACCTCTATCACTGTCACTCCCTCCCGCTGAAAGAGCACATCCACCGCGGGCTGTACGGCGCGATCATCGTCGACCCCGATCCGGAGCGGGTGGCGGCACGTCCCGAAGAGTACTGTGAGTTCCACTCCTCCCAGATCACCGACGAACTCCGTGCCGACCTCGTCGCCGAGGCGGAGACGCGAAACCACGAGTACGCCGCCAACGACGCCGTCAACGAGATGGTGATGGTGATGAACGGCTTCGACACAAACTTCGACGGCGACAACGAGGTGTACGCCGTCAACACGCGGGCGTTCGCCTACGGCGTCGGGGAGACGGACGGCGAAGGGAACTGGGAGGCGGGGGAGACCAAGCGCCCGATCCAGCTCGACGGCCAGCGACGCCACCGGGTGTATCTGGTCAACGTCATCGAGTTCGACCCGATCAACTCCTTTCACACCCACTCGCAGTTCTTCGACTACTACGACCACGGGACGACGCTGCGCCCGTCCCACGCGACGGTGGACACGGTCATGCAGAGTCAGGCACAGCGCGGGATCATCGAACTCGACTACTCGACGCACGATCCCGGACTGTACATGTTCCACGCCCACCAGTCGGAGTTCGCCGAACTCGGCTGGATGAGCTTCTTCGAGGTGGTCTGAATGCGCGAACCCGACGGTGGGGCGGTCCACCGATCCGACCGGCCGCTGGGGCTGCCGCGCTGGGTCGCGGCCGTCCTCCCGCTCGTCTTGCTGGCGCTGGTCGCGGGCGGGTTCTTCGCGGCGACGCCCTTCGCCTCCCTCGACACTGGCGGCGAACCCCTCCCCGACGTGACGGTGACCCACACCACCCTGCCGGACGACGAGACGGTCGTCCTCCACGTCACGAACAACGGCCCGGACCCGGTCACCGTCTCGCAAGTGCTCGTCGACGACGCGTACTGGAACTTCGACGTGCGGGGCGCGGGCGGCGACGCCACGCTCGCCCCGCGCGAGAGCGCACGCGTGGTCGTCCCGTACCACTGGAACCCCGGCTGGGACCTCGAGTTCGCCCTCGTGCTCTCGGAGGGGACCACGGTCCACCACACGCTCGTCGCGCCCAGCGAGTCGCCCGGGCTGACGACCGACCTGCTCGTGACGATGGCCGTCGTCGGCCTGTTCGTCGGCATCATCCCCGTCGCGCTGGGGATGCTGTGGTTCCCCTTCCTGCAGTCGATGAGCGACCGCTGGCTCCACGCTATCCTCGCGTTCTCGGCCGGCATCCTCGTCTTCCTCGCCGTCGACGCCGGTTTCGAGGCGTTCGAACTCGCCGAGCGGGTGCCGGGCGCGTTCGAGGGACCGGCGCTCGTCGCGCTCGGCATCCTCGGGTCGCTCCTCCTCGTGCAGTCGGTCAGCGCGTGGCGACAGGGGCGAGCGGCCGACGGCGACGCGAGAGCGGCGAGTGGCCTGTGGATCGCCTACCTCGTCGCGCTCGGCATCGGTCTCCACAACCTCGCCGAGGGGCTGGCTATCGGGAGTTCGTTCGCGCTCGGACGCGTCTCCCTCGGCGCCTTCCTCGTGATCGGGTTCATGCTCCACAACGTGACGGAGGGACCGGCCGTGGTGGCGCCCGTGGCCCGCGGCGAGCGCCCACACCCCGCACACTTCCTCGGGCTGGGCGCCCTCGCGGGCGCGCCGGTGATCCTCGGGGGATGGCTGGGGAGCCTCGCCTACTCGCCGACGATAGGCGCCCTCTTTCTCGCCGTCGGCGTCGGCGCCATCCTCCAGGTCGTCTGGGAGCTTCGCGGCATGGTCGGGCGGCGCGGTCGGGTGGGGACGGCGCTGAACCTCCTCACCTTCCTCGCCGGTCTCGTCGTGATGTACGTCACGGACCTGTTCGTGGCGCTATGAACCGGCGCGCGGTGCTCCGCGTCGGTGGGGCGGCGCTCGCGGCGGTGGCGGGCTGTTCGTCGTCGCCGGACGGTCCCCGTCGGATCGCCACGACCGACGGCTTCGCCTACGATCCGGCACGGGTCACCGTCGACGCCGGCACGACCGTCCGGTGGGTGAACGACGACGACGTGGGACACTCGGTGACGGCCTACGAGGATCGCATCCCGGCCGACGCCGCCTACTTCGCCAGCGGCGGCTTCGGATCGGAGCGCGCCGCCCGCGACGACGTTCGCGGCGGACTGCTCGACGCCGGCGACGCGTACGAACACACCTTCGACGCCGCCGGCACCTACGACTACTTCTGCGTTCCCCACGAGGGGTCGGGGATGACCGGCCGCGTGGTCGTCCGGTCCTAGCCGCCGACGAACGCCGCGACTTCCTCGTTGAACCGCTCCGCCTCCTCCCAGAACGGGCAGTGACCGCTCGCCTCGAACGGGACGTGTGTCGCGTCGGGCATCGCGTCTTCCAGCCACGCGCCCACGTCCGTCGGGAAGATGTCGCTCTCCTCGCCGTAGACGAGCAGGGCCGGCACGTCCACCTCGCGGACCACCGGCCGGAGGTCGGCGTACGTCATGTCGAGGAAGATGTCGACGGTCACGCTCGTCGGCGTCTTCGTCGTCTCCGCGTACATCTCGTCGACGGTGTCGGCGTCGAGCGTCTCCGCGAACATGGACTGGACGAACGGCTTGGCCGCCGACGCCCGGTTGTACTCCAGATTGGTCGCCAGCTCCGTCGCCGCCTCGCCGGAGAACTCGCCGAGCAGACCGTGTGACCACTCGCCGTCCGTGTGGAACTTCGGACTCTGGTCGACGAAGACGACCCCGTCGAGCCGATCCGTCCCGAACTGATCGACGTAGGCGAGGATCACCGCCGTCCCCATCGACCAGCCGACTGGCGTCACCCCGTCCAGGTCGAGGTGGTCGATCAACTCGCGGACGTCACGGCCGTACTGAGCGAGGGTGTGTCCCGCGTCGGTCTTCCCCGACTCCCCGTGCCCCCGGAGATCCATCGTGACGACCCGGCCCGCCGCCGCGAGGGCCTCGACGTTGTGTTGCCACCAGTACGCCGAGTTCATCGTCCACCCGTGGATCAGGAGGATCGGATCGCCGCTCCCGCGGTCGGTGTAGTGGATCGGGACGCCGTCGTTGGTCTCGAAGTACGTCATACGGCAACACGGTACAATCTTCGGACAGATAACTGACACCCTACTCCCGCGGCGGGAGCGACGCGCGCCGGCCCTTCGGGACCACCGACCGGAGTTCGTCGTGGACGTACAGACCGACGCCGATGGGTTCGACGCCGTCAGCGATCTCGTGGGCGACGATCAGGTAGCCCCAGTCCCCGTCCCAGTCCGGTTCGAGGTCCTCGCCGGCGAGAAAGCGCCGGGCCGCGTCGGCGTCGAGTTCGATCACGTTCCGCGTCGCCTCGCGACCGAACCGCTGGACGGCGTTCGTCGTCGGCTTCCAGTGCTCCTGTCGCGTCCGCAGGAACGTCATGCCCAGTCCCTCCACGTCGGTCGGGGAGGGGAGATCGGACGCGAAGATCCACACCTTTCCGGCCCCCTTCTCCCAGAAGGTGTAGCCGTCGAACGTCTCCGCGGACAGGCCGAATCGGTCGACCCACCACTCGATCACCTCGGCCCGGGTCGCCCGCCCCGCCACCTCGCGGTCGTCGGCCGCCGCGGGCAGGCGGTCGAACTGCTGGCCGTCGTTTGTCATCCCCCCACCTCCACTTTCGCACAGAAGAATCCGCCCGTGTCGTTGTGGTGGGGGTAGATGCGGAGCGCCTTCGTGACGCTCGGATCGAACCGCTCCCCCTCCCACTCGGTGACGCCCGACACGCCGTCGAGAGGGGAGTCGAACTCGACGAGGTGGCAGTCCTCGGTGTCGAGGACGTGATCCAGCACCGCCTCGTTCTCCTCGGGAGCGAACGTACAGGTGGAGTAAACGACGGTGCCGCCGGGGCGAGTGGCCTGTACCGCCCGCCGGAGGATTCCCTTCTGCACGCCGGCGACGCTGCGGACGTGATCCAGGCTCCAGGTGTCGAAGGCGTCCGGATTCTTGCGTATCGTCCCCTCGCAGGAGCACGGGGCGTCGACGAGGACGCGGTCGAAGGCGTCGACACCGCCGTCCGTGCCCTCCCCGAGCGGCTTCAGCGAGAAGTTTCGGGCGTCCTGGTTCGTGACGACGAGGTTGGTCACGCCGAGGCGTTCGGCGTTGTGCCGGAGCGCGGAGAGACGACCGAGGTTGTTGTCGTTGCCGACCAGCAGCCCCGAGTCGTCCATCAGCGCCGCGAGTTGCGTGGTCTTGCTCCCCGGCGCGGCGCAGGTGTCCCACACCTGGTCGCCGGGCTGTGGGTCCAGGACGAGCGCCGGCAGGTTCGACACTTCCTCCTGACCGTGTATCCAGCCGTGGGCGTGAGGCCAGTTACGGCCGGGCGACTCGTCGGGCAGACGGAGGACGCCGGGATGCCAGTCGGTCGGGTCGTGGGCGATCCCGTCGGCGTCGAGCGCCGCCCGCACGCGTTCGACGGTCGCCTTGATCGTGTTGACGCGGACGACCGACGGGAGGGGGCGTTCACAGGCCGCCCGGAACGCGTCGGGGTCGTCGACGAGCGATTCGTACCGCTCCAGCGGAGTCATCGACGTTCGTTCGACGGGGGGAGGTTAGTGGGTTTCGACCGGCGGTCACCGGCGGTCGCGGCGGAGGAGGCTCCCGGCCACTCGTCGGACGCGCCAGCGGTCGTTCCAGAGTTGGACGGCGCCGGAGACGGCGAAGGCGGCGAGCGTGGCGCTCGCCCAGATCAGGGGGTCGAGACTGCCGACGAACGGTACCCCGGTCAGGGACGCGATCACCAGTATCAGCCCGAACACGCCGAGGCTCCGGTAGTACACCCCCCAGGTGAGTCCCAGCCCGTTCAGTACGTCCATGTGGTGGTCGACCTCGCGGACGGCGGGGCGGACGTGGACCAGACTCAGCTCGCGGTCGTACTCGAGGACGCCGACGTCGTGCAGTTTCGGGAGATGCGTCTGGTGGAGCGAGGTGTAGACGCTGTCGCGGACGCGAGCGGGCGGCGGCGACTGCCCCGTCTCGGCTTCGGCGATGGCGCCCGACAGCTCACGCACGGTGACGGTGCCGGGAGACGCGTCGAGCCGTTCGATCACCGCCCGCCGTCGCTCGTTGGCGAGCAGTCCGTGGATCTGGCACTCCGTCATGGATCGTCGCGTCGTCCCTCTAGTCATCACTACGGACGGAGTCGAGGGGTGGCGAGACCATAGGTATGCTCGCCCACCCGCGCCGACCGACGCGCGTAACGTTCGGTTAAGCGTCCACCGGACGTCCCATCCCCCTCGCCGCAACCGGCAGGACGACCCTGCCGACCCCGTCGCCGTCGCTACGGTGACCGTAGCCGCCGCTACGCTGTCGTTCGGTGACCGGGGGGCAGTGATTACCTATGACCTCTGCCGCCAGAGGGTGAGTCGTCCCGAACCGAGGTCACGACCACCGCGGCCGCGGCGGGCACTCACCAACAATGAACGACGACAGACAATTTAGCGTTTCCCGGCGAAAGGTGCTCGCCGGGCTCGGCACCATCGGCATCGCCTCCGCGGGCGCAGGACTCGGCACTACCGCCTACTTCTCCGACCAGGAGACGTTCCAGAACAACCAGCTGACGGCCGGGACGCTCGACATGCTCGTGGACTGGGAGGAACACTACTACGACGGCACCATCGGCGGCGACTTCGCGGCGCTGGCTAGCCCCGGCGACGACGGGGCGTACGTCCTCCCCGCCCCCGTGAACAACCCCGACTCGAAGCCCATCGCGCTCCAGTTCACCGGCGACGAGGACCCCCAGGCCGCCAAGGACCAGTTCTGGGACGCCACCGCCATCGAGGCGCTCCCCGACGAGAACGGCGACGGCGGCGACGGCATCCAGGACGACTTCGACGACGCGCTGGTCTGTACCGAGGATATCCTCGTCGACGTCGGCGGCGGGAACGGGGGGCTCGACTCCCCCAAGCGAACCGCGAGTTCGCGGGGCGACCCGCTCATCGATCTCGGCGACGTGAAGCCCGGCGACTTCGGCGAGGTCACCTTCAGCTACCACCTCTGTGACAACCCCGGCTACGTGTGGATGAACGGCGAACTCGTCTCCGCGGCCGAGAACGGCCACACCGAACCGGAGGATTCCGACCCCCAGAGCGACGGTCCGGCCGACGAAGTGAGCGGTCCCGAGGACCTCCTGACGAGCCAGGTCGAGATCCTCGACGAGATGCTCGTCCGCATGTGGTACGATCCGGACTGCAACAACCAGATCACCGAGGCGAGCGCGGATCTCGACGTCATGATCGCGGTCGACGCCTCGGGATCGATAGACGGCAGCCCCGAGACGGGGGGCACCGAGGCGTTCAACCTCGTGCAGGGTGTCAACGCCTTCGTCGACGCGCTCCCGACCGACGGCAGCGTCCAGATCGGATCACTGGTCTTCGGCGAGAACGACGGCATCACGCGCTTCCAGAGCCTCACCAGCCCCACCGGATTCGGCGTCACCTACCCCACCTCCGGTCGCGGTGACACGCCCCTGCCTCCGGCGCTCGACATCGCCGAGCAGGAGCTGTACAACGGCGCCAACCAACGACCCGGCGCCCAGAAGGCCGTCGTCGTGTTCACCGACGGCGGTCCGAACTACGACTCGGGCACGACCTACTCCGGCGGTGGCTACACCGCCCCGCGGGCCGACCCCGGATACTCCGTCGACCCCTCCACCGCCGGCTACGAGAACGGTAGCGACGACGGCAGCGTCGACGCCGACGAGATGGCGGAGACCGCCCTCGTCGCTGCCGAAGTGAAAAACGGCGGCACCCCAGTCCGCGTCGCCGTCGTCAACGTCGGCGACGATCCGACCGCCGCGATGACCGCCGGAGCGATCTCGGCGTACACCGACCTGCCGACGTACCTGGCCGACGAGATCGCGTCGACGAACTTCTACTTCGACATCGACCTCAACAACCTGACTGCGGCGGCGGACAGCCTCGTCGCGAGCGTCGTCGTCGGGGAGAAAGTGTTCTTCACGGCGGGGACGCTCCGCGACGCGCTCGTCGCCCTGTCGGGCAACGACGGCCGCGGCGTCCCGCTCGACGGCGACCGCTCGACCGGGTTCGACGAACTCAACGGCGACGAGAACGACCCCCAGCGTGACTGCTTCACCGGCGGCGGGACGACTCACTGTGTCGGCCTGCAGTGGTGGCTCCCCGTCGACCACGCGAACCAGATCCAGGGCGACTCCGTGTCGTTCGACGTCGGATTCTACACCGAACAGTGCCGCCACAACGACGGCACCGGCATGGCTCCCGAGGAGGTCACGACGGCCGCTCAGGAGTAGCCCCGGCCGGAGCGGTGAGCGCGTGACCGCTCACGCCTCTGACTGCAGTCTCCCACTCGGACCGTCACGCACGACGCGTGGCGCGGCCGCCCGGCGGTTCGACCCCGCCGGTGGGTCTTCCCCCCCAACCATATGCACACACTCACGCTCACTCGACGTCGCTTGCTCGCCGGACTCGGGACCGTCGGCGTCGCCTCGGCCGGCGCGGGACTCGGCACGTCCGCGTACTTCAGCGACGAGGAGACGTTCGAGACCAACGACCTGACCGCCGGCGAGTTCGATCTACAGGTCGACTGGCAGGTGACCTACGCCGGCCCGAACGGCTTCGAGTACGTCACGGCGTCGCCGGACAACTACCGAAACGACGACATCGACACCCTCGCACGGGACGGGTTGTTCAACCTGATTTCGGGGGCGGACGGCGTCCGCGACCCTATCGACGGCCGCGACGCCATCGCGAACCGGGCGTTCGGGACCGACTTCCACGCGCTCACCGACGCGCAGGCCGCCGTCGTCGAGACGGCGTTCCGGTCGCCGTTCTCGGACGTCCCGGCGGACCTCGCCGAGCAACGGCCGATCATCGACCTCTCGGACGTGAAACCCGGCGACTCCGGGACCGTCTCGTTCAGCTTGCACCTGTTCGACAACCCCGGCTACGTCTGGCTGAACGGCGGCCTGATCGAGACCCGCGAGAACGGTCACACCGAACCCGAAGCCGAGGACCCCGACACCGTCGGTCCCGCCGACGAAGTGTCGGCGAGCCTCGACAGCGACGTGGAACTCCTGGACGAGATTCGGGTCACCGTCTGGTACGACCTGGACGGCGACGCGGAAGTCGACGGCGACGAACCCGTGTTGCTCGGCGGCGACGCCGACCCCACGTCGAATCCGACGCTCCGTGAGCTGCTCGCGCTCTGCTCGACGAGCGACGGTGTTCCCCTCGACGGGACCGCCGACCCCGCGGCCGGCGCTGCCGGCCGCGCTTGCTTCGCCAACTCGACGACGTACTACGTCGGCCTGCGGTGGGAACTCCCCGTCGACCACGCCAACCAGATCCAGTCCGACTCCGTGGCGTTCGACCTCGGCTTCTACGCCGAACAGTGCCGCCACAACGACGGCGCCGGGACGGCGACCGTCGACGACTCGCCCGACCCGGAGGTCGTGCCGACCGACGAATGAGCGACGCCGTCGGCTGGCTCCCGCCCGGCGCGGCCGTATAACGCGTCCTCGACCCGGCTCCATCACGACGAGCCGTGCAACTCTCCCCCGGAACCCCACATGACACACGATTCACCACTCACACGACGGAAACTGCTGGCCGCCATCGGTGGCGTCGGACTGCTCGCGGCCGGGCCGCGGGTCGTCGGCGCCCTCGGCGGCGACCCCGCGTTCACGCGGTACACGTACGCACAGTCCGCGTCGGACGGTCCGGACCTCCGGGTGGCCTGGTACGAGCGGTACAACGGCACCGTCCTGGAGGAGAGCAACCGCTTTTCGGCTGCCGCCCCGCTGACGAACTCGTCCGACTCGTTCAACGCGTCGGGTGACGCCGGTCGGTTCGTCGACCTGACGGGACCGGACGCCGTCGACGCGGGACCGGTGTTCTCCATCCCCAACGCACACCCGGGTGACGAGGGGCTCTTGCTGATCGGTCTCCGTGCCGAGGACGCCGACGCCCGCGTCTGGCTCGGCGTCGACGCGTACGCCTTCGCGGAGAACTCCCTCGTAGAACCGGAGCGAGCGGCCAACGACACCGACGAGACGGGCGAACTGCAGGACTACGTCGACGTCGAACTCTGGTACGATACCGGTCGGCTCGGTCTCGGTGGCTGTAACGGCCGTCGGGACGTCACCGAGGAGGCGGTCGTCGCGGGCGGCACGCTGGCCGAGGTCGGCGACGCCCTCGCCGGCGGGATTCCCCTCGAGTTCGGTCTCGTCGACGACGCCTGCATCGCCGCGGGCACGCAGCGCTGTCTCGCGCTCCGCTGGCACCTCGATCCGGTGGTGTCCAACGTCGTCCAGAGCGACTCAGTCCGTCTCGATATCGCGTTCGCCGCCACGGCGTGTGACGAGGCGACGAACCCGTTCGGAGGCGACGCGTGAGCGACGGCGACGGGGGCATCCGGCTGAACCGCCGGCGCCTGCTCGCCGCCGTCTCGACCGTCGGCGTCGCCGGGGCGCTGACCGGTCGCGGCGCGGCCGCGTATCTGACCGATAGCGAGACGCTCGCCGACAACCGCGTGAGTGCGGGCTCCGTGACCCTCGCGCTCGACGGCGCCGCCCGGCGGGCGGGGATCGAGTTCACCCTCGACGACTACGGCTTCGAGCACCGCGACGAGGCGAGGCTCTGTCTCGGTCTCGGCGACGAGTCCAACCCCGCGTGGGTGTGGATTCGAGCCTGTCCCGCCGCCCCCGTCGTGGACGCCCTCGACGCCCGGCTGACCGTCGACGCTGCGACGGTCTACACGGGGTCGCTCGGTGGTCTCCTCGAACGACTCGCCGGTCCCGACGGCGGCGGCGTCCTGCTCACGGAGGTGGCCGGTGCCGGCGACCCCGTGACACCCGGCGCGGACGGCGCGGTCTGTCTCACGGTCGCCGTCTGGGCGCCGACGGCGCTCGCCGACGACCCGGACACCGTCCGGGCGCTGAAGGCGGCGTCACCGTTCAGGATCACCGTCGACGCCTACGCCGAACAGTCGCGTCACGTCCCCACGCCCCGACGGCCGGTGGCGGGGGCGAACCCCTCGTTCGTCTTCCCCGCGTGCGAGGAGCCGACTGGGGAGCGCGGCGGCTACGCCATCAGCAACGTCTCACTGTGCACGGCGTCGTCGGTCGATCCCGCCGCAGTCACCTGGTCGGTCCGGGACCCGGACGTGACCGGGCGCGTCGCCGAGGGGTTCGCCGTGACGGTCACCTCACCCGTCCCGATCCGGGACGCCGTCGTCAAGGCGGGACCGACGTTCCGGCGCTTCGACGCCGGCGGCGCGACGACGATCACCGTCTCCTCGACGGGCGGGACGCCGCTCGACGTGCCGGCGAACGTCGCCAGCTGCGCCTGCGACGGCGAGGGCGTCAAGCTCGACGACTGGAACGAGACCACGGGTACCTTCGACGACGTCGTCGCGCTGTCGTGTGCCGAGCGCGGTGGCTCGGAAGACGGTGGCGGCCCGCCCGGTCAGTCTGGAGACGGCCCGCCCGGTCAGTCTGGAGATGGCCCGACCGAACAGTCTGGAGACGGTCCGCCCGGTCAGTCTGGAGACGGTCCGCCCGGTCAGTCTGGAGACGGCCCGCCCGGTCAGTCTGGAGACGGTCCGCCCGGACAGTCTGGAGACGGTCCGCCCGGAGAGTCGGGAGATAGCCCGCCCGGACAGCACGGGCCGGTCGACGACGAGACGAACGGGGGTGCCGAGATCCCCGGCAGTGGAGGGAACGGCCCTCCGGACGGAGACGACACATGACACACCGTATTCGGCAGACACTCCAGCCCCGGACGGTCGGACGAGCGTTGCTCGTCGTCGTCCTGGTGGCGTTGATCGCCCCCTTCGTCGTGTACGCGGTCCCCGCGACCGTCGGCGCCGAAGCGAGCTACGTGGTCCTGACGGCGAGCATGACGCCGGCCATCGCGCCGGGCGACGTGGTCGTCGTCGACGCCGTCCCGGCCCGATCCGTCGCCGTCGGCGACGTGATCGTGTTCGAGGCGCGGGCGGGCGACCCGGTCCCGATCACTCACCGGGTGATCGGCGTCGACCGACCGGCCGACGGCCCGCTGGCGTTCCGAACCAAAGGCGACGCGAACGAGGACGCCGACCTGCGGCCCGTGACGGCCGACCGGCTGGTCGGACGGGTCGTCGTCACGCTCCCCCTGATCGGCTACGTCGTCCAGTTCGTCGGGACGCCGACCGGATTCGTCGCGTTCGTGGCGCTTCCACTCGGCCTGCTGGTCGTCTCGGAGGTCGCCAGCCTGCTCCGGTCCGGGGCGTCCGAAGCCGGCGAGCCGCCGGACGCCGCCTCGGATCGACCGACGTCCGCGTCCACGGCGGGCGACGCCCCGGTCGACGAGAGGATCGTCATCTCGCCGACCGACCTGACGCTGACGAGCGCGGCGCTCGGCGCCTTCGCCGTCTACGCTAGCTACGTCGCCGTCCAGCGGCCGACGACGGCCGCCGTGAGCCTCGCGGTCGCCGTGGTGGCGCTGTTCGCCCTCGCGGCCGGCATCCGCACGTTCGCGTCCCTCGACCCCGACGGGACGGGCGACGCCGACGGACCGACACCCGCCGATTCCGCCGGAGCGAACCGATGAGGGCGACGCCCACGCCCCGCGCCACCCTGGCCGTCTTCGCGGCCTGCTGGCTGGCGTTCGCGGCGGCGTCCGGCGGCGCCTACACCGTCGCGGTGTTCAGCGACACCGGCGGCGTCGACGCCACCGTCGACGTCTCCGGACTGCCGGTGATCGAACCGGTCGTCGAGCCGCCACTCCCCCTCGCCGTCCCGGGCAACGACACCGTCGGGACCGGTAACGCGACCGGCGGCGCCCCCGGCCCGACTGCGTCCGACGCCGGCGGATCGGCGCCCGTCGGCGACGACGACGCGGGCGAACCGGGCGCGGTCGCCGACGAGGGAGTGACGGGGGACGAGCCGTCCGACGGCGAGTCGTCCGACCGCGTCGGCGAGGACGGCGACACGGCCGACTCCGGTGACGGGAGTACGGAGGTCGACGGATCGGGTGGTGACGCGACTGGCACCGACGCCGACGCAGACGCGACTGGCACTGACGCCGACGCCGACGCGACTGGCACCGACGCCGACGCCGACGCGACTGGCACCGACGCCGACGCAGACGCGACTGGCACTGACGCCGACGCCGACGCGACTGGCACCGACGCCGACGCGACCGACGAGTCCAGCGACGGTGCGGACGCCGCCGCCGGCGGACGCGAGAGCGACGGCGACACCGGCGGGTCGAGCGAGGACGGTTCCGCCGCCGCCAGCACCGATCCGTCGGGCGATTCGGACGGCACCGCCGCCGACGGGGGGTCCGGTGATTCGGACGGTTCGGCGGATAGCGATTCGAGCGATAGCGACGCTGGCGGATCGAGCGATAGCGACGCTGGCGGATCGAGCGATAGCGACGCTGGCGGATCGAGCGATAGCGACGCTGGCGGATCG
>Ga0207757_100352_pt1 | contig 32792 bp, 30 predicted proteins | sample A23P3SouthBayCA_2_FD_187752 | JGI IMG/M metagenome (GOLD analysis project Ga0207757, IMG submission 187752) | Aerobic enrichment media microbial communities from Eden Landing Ponds, California, USA - A23 P3 (2) (SPAdes) | ecosystem: Environmental > Aquatic > Marine > Unclassified | place...
GGACCGAGAGCGGACGGACCGAGAGCGGACGGACCGAGAGCGGACGGACCGAGAGCGGACGGACCGAGAGCGGACGGACCGAGAGCGGACGGACCGAGAGGGAGTATCACGCCCTGCCTCGACCTTTGGACGGTTTCTCGAATTTATTGATAAGGTCGTACGGGCACCGTTCGACCAAGCGATGACCGAACTGAACAGGCGGAGTTTCGTGCGGGCCGCGGGGGTCGTCGGCGCCGGCGCCGCGTTCGCGGGCCCGGCCGGCGCGCGGACGGTGGCAGAGGAACTGGACACGGACGGGGGGCGCCAGGAGGTCCTCGTCGTCTTCCGCGACACCGACGACCAGTCCCTCCTCGACGAGCTCGACCTGCCGGTCGGGCGCTTCGACTACCAGGTGCTGCCGATGTCGTGGACGGAGCTCGACGGCGACCAGATCGCAGCCCTCGCCGAGCGCGAGGCGGTCCGCTACGTCAGCGACACGTTCGAGCTGGAGTACTTCAACGATGTCGGGTCCCGCAAGTCGATGCACGTCGAGGCGGTGAACGCCGCGGCCGACTTCGCCAGCGCCGAGTTCAACGGCGAGGGCGTCGACACCGTCGTCATCGATTCGGGCATCGACGGGTCGCACCCGGACTTCCAGGGCCGCATCGTCGGCAACTACGAGTTCGTCGACGAGCCGTTCGGCGACCGTGACCCCGAGATGTGGGTCGACATCGGCCCCGGCGACTCCGACGACATCGGGCACGGCCAGCACTGCTGTGGCACCGTCGCCGGCGACGGGTTCGCCTCGAAGACGGAGGGAACCGGCCCGTACGTCGGGATGGCACCTGCGGCGCGCCTCTCGGCGTACTCGGTGAGCCAGGCGGTCTACCTCCCGTACGCGGTCGGCGCGTGGGACCACATGCTCGCACGGAAGCGCGACGAGAGCGACGACTTCGACCCGGTCGTCTGCTCGAACTCCTACGGCGTGGCCCGCGGCAACCGCTACAACCCGCTCGACCCGCTGAACGTCGCCACGTGGGAGGCGTTCCAGGAGGGGATACTCCCGGTGTTCGCGCTGGGGAACAGCGGCCCCAGCGAGGGCACCGCCTCCCGGTACGCGAAGGCCCCCCACGTCCTCGGCGTCGCCGCCAGCCGGAAGGACGAGACGGTCACGGAGTTCTCCTCGCGTGGACGGAGCGTCGGCACCGAACTGCCGAACGCCGAGGAGGCGGTCACCGCGGAGTACCACGACCGGCAGTCGCTCCTCGAGAACATGGAGGGGTATCACGCCCTCACGCGCGACGGGCGCCTCATCGTCGACCAGGGGACCCTGTCGGGGACCCTCGGTCCCGGGGTCAAGGACCCGGCCGGCGGAACGGGTGTCGATCAGGACGCCGGCGTCGTCACGCATCACCTGAAGATGCCCGACGGCGACGAGGACCTGCTCGCGGGGACGCTGTCGCTGACCCCCGACGGCCAGCAGGTGACCGTCTCCTTCTACACGGACTACGGCGAACCCGACGAGGAACTGCTCGCACGGATGGGCGAGGAGCCGGTGAAGATCCACGAGGACATCGCCCTCGACGTGCCCGGTGGCGAGCCGGTCACCGTCGAGTTCGACCCGCAGGTGACCGCCGCCGTGCAGTACGAGTTCGACTACCGGGTGTACGACCTCATCGAGTCCGACGGGGACTCGCTCGAGCAGGCCTCGCTCGACGCCTTCCGCCCGCTCACGCTCTACCGGCCGGGCATCCTCACCCACGGGAACAGCGTCATGTCGACGTTCGACCCCGAGGACGCGCTGGCGCCGCTCTCGACGGGGGACGGGGAGCCGTTCTACGGGCGCATCTCCGGCACCTCGATGGCCTGTCCGGCCGCGGCGGGCATCGCGGCGCTCGTCATCGAGGCCGGGCGCTCGCACACGACGGAGGCCGCCCCTGATGGCCTGGCGTTCGTCGGTCACGAGGACGCCGGCGAGCCCGGCACCTTCGGCCCGATGGATGTCATCCGGACCATCGAGGCGACGGCGGACCACAACCCCGGCTACACGGTCGCCAAGGCCGGGCCGGGGCACGTGAACGCCGAGGCAGCCGTCGAGTTAGCGAAGAACGGGGCGTTCGCGACGGCCAGTGAGGCACACGACAACCTCGTCTCCGGCACGGATGACGGGGACGACGGCGCGACCGTGAGTGCGGGCGGAAGCCGCGCCGACGACGGGCAGGTGTTCACCGCGGGCGGGACGAATCAGGTCGACATCACCGTCGAGAACCCGTCGGCGGACGTGACCGTGTACGACGAGATCCCCGACTCATGGACGGTCGTCTCCGGTGAGCCGACACAGTCGACCGAAGACGGACGACAGGGCGTGGAACTCGGGACGGTCCCGGCCGGCGAGACGCGGACGCTGACCTACTTCGTCGAAGCGCCCGACGGCCCGGCAGCGACCAACCAGTACACCTTCGGCCCCGCGACGGCGGAGACGGAGGCCGCGGCGACGCAGGTCGCGGGCACCGAGACGAACTACGTCGTCGGTGCCGGAACCAGCCCGTCGTTCTGAACTGGCCACGGCTGCGCGGGCGCCTGCTCGCCACTGCACCCTAACGGTCCGTTCGCCGCTCCACTGATGCGGTTCCGGTGCGGCCGCTCTCGCCCGTGCGGCCGTGAAGAGATGACCTGTCGCGGTCCTACTCACCCAGCGCGAAGCCGACGCCGAGGAAGACGACGGCCAGCGCGAGGTGCAGGAAGTTGTCGGCCGTGTTCAGCGCGATGAGGTCCGCGAACAGGTCGAACAGGACGAACCCGAGGATGGTCACCAGCAGGTAGACCACGCCGAGCGCCTTGTTGTACTCCGACGCGTACTGGCCGCCGGCGTAGTAGCCCGCCGCGAGGCCAGCCAGCCCCGAGAGGAGGTGGATGGCGTCGTGCAGGTAGTTGCGACCGAAGATGATGAGTTCGCCGCTGGCGCCGCCCAGCACCGGGCCGAGAACGCCCACCAGTGCGAGGACCGCACCGAACAGGACCGCGACGATGGTCTGTGGGCTGTCACCGATTCCGCCCGCATTGGTTGTCTCCGTCGCTTGTGCCATTGCGTCCGTAGAGGTCCGGTACTGGTTAATTACGATTTTCCGGACTGTTACGGAACTGGGTCCCACATCACGCCCAAATTGCCGGAAGTCGGCCGTTTATATACGGTGTTCCGGTGCCGGTATCCGGTGCGTTTAGGGGGAAGGCCCGCGGGTGAGAGAACGATGGAGGGCGTTCTCTGGTACGTGCTGACGGGCACACGAGGCGGGTCCAACCGGGCCCGTATCCTCAGAGCCATCGATGAACGCCCCCGCAACGCGAACAAGCTGGCCGAGGAGCTGGAGCTGGACTACAAGACCGTCCGCCACCATCTCGACGTGCTCAAGGAGAACGACATCGTCCGTGACACGGGCGACGACTACGGTGCCGTCTACCTGCCGACCGACCGCGCACGGCAGAACTGGGACACGGTCGAGGAGATAATCCGGAACGCGCTCTGACGCGGCGGTCCGCCCGTCCGGGCGCCCGGAGCGGTTGGGGTAGTGGGGCCGGATTTGGGAAAACGTATACCCGGTGACGCGGTCAAGCACGACCAGATACAGAGAATGGCCTCAACACTCGTCGACGCGGTCCGCCTGCTGACCGTACTGAACCTGTTCGTACTTCTGGGTCTCGCGGCGGTCTGGGGCCGGAACTGGTGGGAACTGCGCTCGAAGCACGCCTTCGGACTCCTGCTGTTCGCCCTCCTGCTCATCGGCGAGCACGCACTCGGGGCGTACCTGTTCCTGCTGGACCCCACCGTCTCGGCGTGGATCGGGAACCCACAGCAGGTGCCGCCGCCGGCACAGACCGCGATGGCCGCGTTCCGTGCGCTGGAGTTCGCCGGGCTCGCGTTCCTCGCCTGGGTCACGTACGACTGAGACGACACCCGCTGCCGAGGCCATTCTCCCCCTCTCCCGCTGCCGACATCCCGCACCCGCAAGCGACTTGCCACCGGCCCGTCTCTCACGGCGCATGACCGTCTCTCGCGAGGTCGAACTGGAGGGACACATCATCGACTCCGGGATGATGCAGTCCGCCTTCGGTATCATCATGGACATGGGTGGGTCGTTCGACGTCGAGGAGTTCGACATCGGCCGCTCGAAGACCGAGACCTCCTACGCGCTCCTCACCGTCAGCGCGGACGACCCCGGAACGCTGCAGGCCATCGTCCACGAACTCCACCAGAACGGTGCCAACCCCGCCGACCCGGACGATGTCGAACTGACGCCCGCGCCCGACGACCAGGTCGTCCCGACCGGCTTCTACTCCACGACCAACCACCCGACCGAGATCCGCGTCGACGGTGAATGGCTCGCCGTGGACGACATCGAGATGGACTGTGCGGTCGTCGTCGAGGGGGTGGCGCCACGCGACACCGATGCGAGCGGCGAGGCGGCCGAGCCGCGAGCGGATTCGGAGCCCCGCGCGTACACGAAGGTGCTCAACGCCATCGACGAGGGCGACCTCGTCGTGACCGGCGAGGCCGGTATCCGTGTCCGACCCCCCGAGCGCCCCCGCGGGAGCGAGGGCGCCTTCGGCTTCATGCAGGGCGGCGTCTCCTCGGAACGCCCGTCCGAGTCGACCATCGAGAAGGTGGCCGACGCCATCGCCGAGACCAAGCGCGAGGGCGGGAAGGTCCTCGCGGTCTGTGGTCCCGCGCTCATCCACTCCGGCGCACGCGAGGAACTCGCCCGTCTCGTCCGGGAGGGGTACATCGACATGATATCCGCGGGCAACGGGTTCGCCGTCCACGACATCGAGCGCGACCTCTACGGCACCTCGCTCGGCATGAACACGGAGACGCTCGACCACGCCCGGAAGGGCCACAAGCACCACATCTACACCATCTCCGAGGTCATCCGCGCGGGCGGCATCGAGCAGGCCGTCGAGGACGGCCTCGTCGAGTCCGGCGTGATGTACGAGTGCGTCGAGAACGACCGCCCGTACGTGCTGGCCGGGTCCATCCGCGACGACGGCCCGCTGCCCGACACCATCACCGATGCCGTCGAGGCACAGAACGCCATCCGTGAGCAGGCCCACGAGGCCGACATGGTGCTGATGCTGTCGACCCTGCTGCACTCGGTCGCCGTCGGGAACTGCCTCCCCTCCACGACCCGGGTCGTCTGCGTCGATATCAACCCCGCGACCGTCACGCAGCTGCTGGACCGCGGCTCCGCGCAGGCCGTCGGGATGGTCACCGACATCGGCACGTTCGTCCCCATCCTCGCCGAGAAGATCCTCGACGAGGAGGTGTGAGGACTCCCCCGGTCACCCTGACTCCTCCCCCGGCCGATGCCCCCCGTCGAACACGAGCCAGCACGGTCGTGTGACCGTGAAGATGTTCGCGGCCACGCTTTTCCGGGTGCCGCCCGTGAGTTCCGGCGATGCCAACCGAAGGCGATACCGCCCCGAGCTTCACCGCGACGCGCGGTACCAGCGACCACGAACCGTTCGACCTCGACGACGTCCTCGGTGACGGGCCCGTCGTGCTGGCGTTCTTCCCCGGCGCGTTCACCCCGCCGTGCAGCAACGAGATGGTCTCGCTCCAGGCCCACCTCGACGACTTCGAGGACGCGGGCGCGACGCTGCTCGGCGTCAGCGCCGACTCCCCGTTCTCGCAGGGTGCGTTCCGCGAGGAGCACGGGCTGGAGTTCGACCTCGTGAGCGACATGGCCAGGGAGGCCATCAGCGCGTACGACCTCGAGATCGACATCGGCGACCTCGGCCTGCACGGTATCGCGAACCGCGCGGTGTACGTCCTCGACGACGAGGGGACGGTCACGTTCGCCTGGGAGGCCGACGACCCGACGAACGAACCGGACTACGAGGCGGTGCTGGCGGCCGTCGAGTCGGCGTAGGGCTGTCCCGCGGCGACCGGGACTCGCAGATATCTACCGTAACAACGAGATATCTGTCTAATGAACTGATCACCTCGGAGAATATCCTGGTATGGGGGTTGTCTAGCCGATTCAGACGCCACCGACGGTCTTGCGGAACTCGGTGATCTCCGAGCGAGCCGTCTGGATGGTGCTGGCCGCGTCGCCGCCCACCTCGTCGGCCAGGTCGTCGAGTTTGAGCAGGATGTTGGCGAGGGCGCCGTGGTCCGGGCCGTTCTCCTGGTCGGCCCAGCCCTGGACGCGGTCGGCGAACCCGGTCAGCCGGTCGGCGGTATCACCCTCGGCGGCCTCGGCGGCCTCGGCGATGCGGTCGCTGGCGGTGCGCAGGTGCTCGCGGGGGTCGTCGCTCATGTGCGGCGCTTCCGCGGAGGAGGGTAAAACGGTGTCGCTCGCCCTACACCGGCTCCGTCAGCGGCACGACCACGGTCGGGCGCGTCGTCTCGAGGAGGAGGTCCTGTGCCGTCGAGCCGAACACGAGCTTGCCCGTCGGCGACCGCTTCCGGATGCCGATGACGAGTTCGTCCACCGCGTTCTCGTCGGCGAACTGGACGAGGTCCTCCTGGGGACTGTTGCCGCGGATGAGCTGGTGGGCCTCCGCGTTGGGGAGTTCGCCCTCGGCGTACTCCGTGGCCTCACGCCCCTCGATGACGTCCTTGTCGCTCGTCTCCTCGCCGCCGGGCAACGAGTTCACGATGAACACCGTGTCCTCGTCCGTCAGGGTACCCGTGAGGTAGTCGACCAGCTGCTCTGCAGTCTCTCTGGAGTCCACGCCGACCAGATAGCGCGTCATACCTCGGGTGACTCGCGGCTGGTATATAAAAACGGGCGATGATTGACCGGCCTCGGGACGGACCCGGGCCAATCCGGGCCGACGCGCCCCGTGGATGCGCACCGAGCATACGGCAACGTATTTGTATATCTGGCAGGAATTGCCGCCCGATATGCGCCCCACACCGGGCGGGTGGCCAGCGTGACCGCGACGCGGCGGCGACTGGCGCAGGAACTCGGCGTCGTCACGGGGTTCGAGGACCCCGTGGCGGCGCTGGAGCAGTACCACACGCCGCCGGACCTGGCCGCACACATCGTCCACGTCGCGGACCTGCAGGGCGACATCGAGGACGAGACCGTGCTGGACCTGGGCTGTGGCACCGGGATGTTGTCGCTGGGTGCGGCGTTGCGCTCGCCGGCGCGCGTCGTCGGCGTGGAACTCGACGCGGACGCGCTCGTGACCGCCCGCGAGAACGAGCGCCGGGTGGGCGCCCGCGCGGACGTGGCGTGGGTGCGCGGGGACGCGACCCGCCTCCCGCTCTGCCCGCCGGACTGTACGGTGCTGATGAACCCGCCGTTCGGCGCGCAGGACGGCAACGAACACGCCGACCGCGCGTTCCTCGAGACCGCCGCCGAGGTGGCACGCGTCTCCTACTCGGTCCACAACGCCGGGAGCGAGGCGTTCGTCGAGTCGTTCGCCGCGGACAACGGCGGCGAGGTCACCCACGCGTTCCAGGCCGAGCTGGAGCTTCCACACCAGTTCGACCACCACGATGCGGAGGCCGGCGTCGTCGACGCCGAGGTGTTCCGTATCCGCTGGCGCGACGACGCCTGAGCGGGTGCACGCCGCGCCCGGTCCTCAGTTGTAGTTCTCCTTCCGCGCCACCTGCACGCGGGTCCCGTTCCGCGAGACGTACAGCCCGCGGTCCTCCCGGATGACCCGGAGGCCGCCGACCTCGACGTGGGTGCCGTTCGCCGGGACGGGTGCGCGCCCGAGTCGCTCGCCTCCCCACGTGACGTTGACCGCGAACGCGTTCGGGTCGTCCGCCCGCCCGGGGAGCGGGTCGATGGAGACGTTCCGCCCGGTGACGGTCGGGCCGGCCCGGGCAGGGTCGGACCGGTGGGCGAACTGCCACGGCTCGCCCGCGACCCGCAGGCGGACGCGGTAGGTCGTCGGGCCGCCGACGGCCGACCACCCGGTCCGGTTCACGACGACTGTCCGCCGGTAGGTGGGACCGCCGAGGACAATCCGCTGGGTTCCGTCGAACGCGAGCCGGCGTTCGCTGACGGTCTCCCACCAGATGTTGCGTTGCTCGCTGACGACGATGGCACCGGAGACGGTGACGTTCGAGGTCTGCACCCCGGGCACGTCGAAGGCGGTGACGAACCGGTCCGGAACGTCCTCGGCGTAGTAGACGGTGTAGTCGCCGGCCTCGACGCCGCTCTCGTCCTCGAAGCCGCTCCCGCCGTCGGCGATGGCGAGCAGGTTGTACGGCACCGCCACGGCCGAGAGCGCGACGAGGACGCTCAGGAGCAGTCCGAGCGCGGCCTCCCGTCGCGAGAGGTCGATGCTGGCGATCAGGTCACGGCCGGTCGCGCCGGCCCCGCTGGCGACGAGCGCCGCGACGAGGAACAGGAGCGCCACACCGCCGGCGCGGTAGAGGACGAAGCTCCCGCCCTCGCCGTAGGTGTAGACGGCCCAGAGGCCGCGGTCGACGGCGAACAGGAGCGCTGCCACCCAGACGAGTGCGGGGGAGGACCCTTCCCGGCGCCGGGCGACGACGAGCGCACCCAGCAGGACACCGAGGAAGAACCCGATGGCGTGGCCCTGGATGGCGATCTCGGCCCAGTACGGCGAGGAGAACGAGAGCCCCGGCGTGGCGGTCGATGTGGGACTGCGGAGCGCCCGGTAGACGAGACCGAGCAGGTCACCTGCGAGGAGGATGCCGATGGTGCCGACCGGGTAGCGGACGATGGCGAACCCGGCGTACGCGAAGACGACGCCGGAGAAGCCGATGACCGGCCCGAGCGAGAACGCCCCCATGAAGACGCCCGCGAACAGCGTCACGGCGACGAAGGCGGCGATACGGGCCCGCGGGTCCTCGCGGAGCGACCGGAACGACTGGCTCCCCCGGGCCGTGGGGAAGTGGCTCCACGCGTACTCCGCGAGGACGCCGAACGTGAACGTCCCGAGCAAGTTCCCGACGAGATGCCCCGGCCCGGAGTGGGCGAACCCGGCCGAGAGGATGCCGAGTGGGTAGAAGTACGACCACGCGCGGTACGGGATGACCAGCGGCTGGAACCAGTGTGTCAGTCCGTCCTGTGGGACGAGATAGAACAGCAGGACCAGCGCCGCGACGACGAGCGTTCCCCAGGGGACGCCGAGGACGAACCGTGAGCGGAGGTGCCGCCCCCAGCGACCCCCGGGGCGAGCGAGCGCGTAGAGCACACCACTGGAGACAAGCGCGGTGACCGCGATGGCGAGGTACCAGACCACGGGCGGTACGGCGGCCATACCCGCCCTCCGGTGGCCGACGGATTAACTGACGGGGGTTCGGCTGTGGCCGCCACTCGCACGGCAACGCGCCTGCCGCTCCGAGGTCCGACTCACGCCGGGTCGTAGTACCGGACACCGTCCTCGACGGTGGCGACGACCTCGCCCTCGCTCTCGAGGTGGGCCAGCGCGCTCATCGCCTCGGGGAGGAGGTAGCGGACGCTCCGGTCGTCGCCGGCGATTCCCATCGCGACGCCCGGAACCGTCCGGACGCCGTCGGCGACCTGCTCGCGGACACCGTCGAGCCGTCGCTCCAGCGACCCGCGGTGGCGCTCGACCACGCCAGCGAGGTCCTCGTGGACGGGGCCGTGACCGGGGTAGACGCGGTCGGGCGCCGGCCCCAGGTCGTCGAGACGGTCCAGCCCGCGGACGAAGGCTGCAAACGCCCCGCGGTAGCCGTCGTCGAGCCCGTCGTGGATGACGACCGGACGGAACGGCTGGATGCCGGCATCGCCCGAGAGGAGGGCGTCCTCACCGTCGAGCGTGGTCGCGTAGACGAGGTGATCGGCCTGGTGACCGGGCGTGTGCGTCGCGGTCAGGTCGAGGTCGCCGACGGTGAAGGTCTCGCCCGGGTCGACCCAGTGGTCGACCGCCGTCGGGGGGAGGAACGAGCGGTCGCGTTCCAGTGACTCGCGCGCCATGTCGACCGCGTCCTCGAGCTGGTCGCCCGAGAGCCCTGCCATGGTGGCGTTCTCGCGGACCCGTCGGGCGAGTGCGTCGGCGTCGCGCGAGAACCGCTCACGGACGCCGGTCGGGGCGTGGACCGTCGGGTCGGCCGCCTCGAGGACGGTCGGGACCTGCCCGATGTGGTCCACGTGCGGGTGCGTGACGACGAGGTGCTCGATGTCGGCGACCTCGTAGCCGTGACGGGCTAGCCCCTCGCGGAACGCCTCGTCGTGGCCGCCCAGTCCACGCTCGTCCGGCATCCCCGCGTCCACGAGGACCGGGACGCCGGCGTCGACGACGTAGCAGGCGACGTGCCCGGGCGGGAACTCCACCTCGAACTCGACGCGCCCGACGGAGGCCGTCCCGGCGCGCAGCCGACTCTCGCTCATTCGTTGGAAGCTGATGATGCAGTCAGATAAGCGTTCGTTATTCGGCACAGGGCGCCTCTACGCCCCGGAATCTGCGCCTCGGGGGACATCTCAAGTCGCTACACCCGGCGGTGCATGGCGCACCTTTATTTACGGTTGGTGAAAACACCGCACCTGTAATTACCAATGGTAAACGTCAACGAGCGGTTCTCCGTCGAGGGCAAGAACGTCATCATCACAGGGTCGAGCCAGGGCATCGGCCGCGAGACCGCCGAGCAGTTCGCCCACGAGGGGGCGAACGTCGTGGTCACGAGCCGGTCCCAGGAGACCATCGAGGAGGTCGCCGACGGCATCAACGACTCCGACGCCCCCGGTCGGGCCATCGCCGTCGAGTGCGACGTTCGGGAGCGCGAGTCCGTCGAGGCGCTCGTCGAGGCCACCGTCGAGGAGTTCGGCAGCGTCGACTCGATGATCAACAACGCCGGCGCCTCGTTCATGGCCGGGTTCGACGACATCTCGGAGAACGGCTGGAAGACCATCGTCGATATCAACCTCCACGGCACCTTCCACGGCGCGCAGGTCGCGGGCCAGCAGATGCAGGAACAGGACGACGGCGGCACCATCATCAACTTCGCCTCCGTCGCCGGGACCGAGGGCTCGCAGTACATGAGCCACTACGGCGCCGCGAAGGCCGCCGTCGTCAACCTCACCGCCTCGCTGTCGGCGAACTACGCCCCGCACGGTATCCGCGTGAACTGCATCGCGCCGGGCCTCGTCGGCACGGCCGGCGTCGCCTCGCAGATGGGGATCAACCCCGCCGACGTGGACCGCGAGGACGTCGACAAGGAGATGGGCCTGCCCGCGGAGATCGCCGACCTCACCCAGTTCCTCGCCAGCGAGGCCTCCTCCTACATCGTCGGCGAGACCATCACCGCCCAGGGGGTCCCGCCGCTCGAGGACTCCAACATCTGAGTCGGCCTGCCGTCGACTCGCGTCTCCCCAAGTCGAGGCGTCCCCGTTCCGGCGTCGGATTCAAGAACCAGCCGCGAGGGGTGAACGCATGGCAACGAACCGCGATGTCTTCCTGCCGGTCGCCGCCCAGCCGTCCGTCGACGCGCTCGTCGAGCAGGCCCAGTCCGCCGAGGAGATGGGCTACGACCGCGCGTGGCTTCCCGAATCCTGGGGGCGCAACGCCGCCGTCGTCCTGACGAGCATCGCCGAGCGCACCGAGGACATCGGCATCGGGACCTCCATCATGCCGGTCTACTCCCGCTCGCCCGCGCTCATCGGGATGACCGCCGCCACACTCCAGGAGGTCGCCGAGGGCCGACTCCGCCTCGGTCTCGGCCCCTCGGGTCCCATCGTCATCGAGAACTGGCACGGGGTCGACTTCGGCAACCCACTTCGGCGGACCCGCGAGACGGTCGACGTGGTCAAGCAGGTGCTCTCCGGCGAGGAGGTCTCCTACGACGGCGAGTACTTCGACCTCGACGGGTTCCGCTTGCGCTGTGACCCGCCCGAGCCCCAGCCACCCATCGACACGGCCGCGATGGGTCCGAAGGCCGTCGAACTCGCCGGACGCTTCGCCGATGGATGGCACGCGCTGATGCTCACCGAGGACGGCCTCGCCGAGCGCTACGAGGACTTCCGGCACGGCCGCGAACTGGCCGACAAGGACCCTGACGGCGGCCAGGTGACGCTGTCGCTGACCTGCATGGCGCTGGAGGACCGAGAACGCGCGCGAGAGCTCGTGAGAGGCCACTCAGCCTTCTATCTTGGGGGGATGGGAACCTACTACCGCGACAACATGGCCCGGCAGGGGTACGAGGACATCGCCCACGAGGTGTACGACCTCTGGCAGGAGGGGAAGAAGCGCGAGGCGACCGCCGCCATCGACGACGACCTGCTCGATACGCTCGCTGTCGGTGGGACCCCGGACGAGTGCCGAGAGCGCGTCGCCGAATGGGAGGCGATGGACTGCGTGGACCGCGTCTCGGTGTCGTTCCCGCGCGGTGCCGAGGTCGAGGAGATACTGAACACGGTCGAAGCGCTGGCGCCAGAATAAATCGAATAAACTCAATAAATTAAAATTTTGTACCATATTTCGAGCCTGAAATGGAATTTTAATAGTTATCTGGCTCCGAGCTGAGCCGGGGCGACAGCATACGAGTTCTGTACTCCTCCTTCCGAGGCCTCGGCGAACGCAAAACACTTGCCGGAAGTGTCGGAACTGCTGTCCGATGCCCTCCAGACGCGCCCTCCTGCGTAGCGGTGCGGTCGCGGCGGCGGCCGGTCTCGCCGGCTGCTCGGCACTCGCCAGCGACGACCCCGTGCCGCTCCCCGACGCGACGCCGGGCCCCGACGACTGGCCCACAGACGGCTACGACCAGCGGAACTCCCGGTACAACGTGGGCGCCTCCCCGCCCGCCAGCGAGCCGACCCCGCGCTGGTCCCGCGAGTTCCTGTTCTGCCACGACCCCGTCGTCCGCGGGACGCGAGTCGTCCTGAACACCGGCGACGAGGACCGCGAGTACACCGTCGGCCTCCGCGCCACCGACGGCGAGACGGCCTGGCGGTCCGACTCCGAGCCGTGGGGCTACCCGACCCCGACGCTCGGCGCGAAGCGGGCGTACGTCACCGGTCCGGACTGCGCGTTCGGCGTCGACCTCGCCACGGGAGCGGAGACGTGGCGGGGGGACCCGTGCGAGGGCGCCAACACCGCGAGCGGCACCGTCGCCGACGGGCGCCTCTATCTGGAGTACGGCGGCTACTTCTCGGCGCTGGACGCGACGGGGAAGCGCCGGTGGGCGACGAGCCACGAGGCCCGCGCGAACCCCGCGGTCGTCGGCGACACCGCGTACGTGGCGACGGCGTTCGCCGTCGCCGCCGTTGACCTGACCGCGACCGCCCGGGAGTGGCCGTGGCAGGACCCCGACGGCGACACGCCCGCGCACGCCGACCGGCAGGCCGCCCGGACGTGGCAGGAACCACCGGATTCGAGCCTCGTCGGCCCGCGCTACTACCATTCGCCGGCCGTCTCCGACTCGCTGGTGTTCGCGACGGCCACCAGGGACGACCGCGCGGGCGGCGCCCTCCGGGCGCTCGACCGCTCGACCGGGGAGGAGCGGTGGTCGGTGGCTTCGCCGCCGGACCGCGACCCGGGCGAGGAGCGCCGCGAGGCGCCCGACCCCGTGAGCGAGCCCGTGCCGCCGGTCGTGACCGACGACCTCGTCGTCACCGGACTGGGCGACCGGCAGGTGCTGGCGCTGGACCACGGCGGCGAGATCCAGTGGACCCGGTCGCTCGACCACAGCGTGACCGAACTCGCGGGGGCGGGCGACACCGTCCTCGCCGTGACGCACGACCGCTCCATCGAACGGACGGGGGCGGGTCACGGCGGCATGGTCGCCCTCGGTCTCGAATCGGGTAGTCGGCGCTGGTCGCTCGGCTTCGACGACCATGTCTCCGGACTGGCCGTCGCCGGCGGATCGGTGTACGCGACTGTCGTCGCCGACCGGCAGGCGGACGGCGATGTCGTGGCCGAGCGGCTGGTCGCACTTTCCTGACGCCCGGCGCGAGTCGGTCGCGCCCCGGCCGCGACACCACGCCGCCGTCATCGGATAAACGGGCCCCAACCCACGGGGGTAACTACTTCAGTGCAGCGTCCCCCCAGCGGGGTATGAGCGATGACTACACCGGCGCGGACCTGTTCGTCGACACCCTCGAACAGTACGGCGTCGAGCACGTCTTCGGCAACCCCGGCACGACCGAACTGCCGGTGATGGAGGCCCTCTCGCACAGCGACCTGGAGTACGTCCTCGGCCTGCAGGAGGACATCGCGGTCGGGATGGCGGCGGGCTACGCCCAGACGCGCCGCTACCACGCACACCACGACCCCTCGGTGAACCCGGTCGGCGTCGTCAACCTCCACATCACGCCCGGGCTCGCCCACGGGACCGGGAACATCTTCAACGCGGAGTTCTCCGGCGCGCCGCTGGTCGTCACGGCCGGCAACCACGAACTCGACTTCCGCCACGAGGAGCCGCTGCTGGACGGTGACCTCGAGCAGCTCGTCGACCAGTTCTGCAAGGACTCGGCCGAGGTGACCGATATCGACGCACTGCCGCTGCTCCTGCGTCGCGCGATGCGGACCGCGCTGACGCCGCCGACGGGCCCCGTCTTCCTCGGCCTCCCGGTGGACGTGATGCTGGAGGAGACGGACGACGACCCCCTCCAGCTGGGCGAGATTCCCGACGCCGGCGCGGGCGACCCGACACAGATCGACAGGGCCGCCGACCAGCTCGTCGAGGCTGACGAGCCCGTCCTCGTTCTCGGCGACCACGTCGCCCGTGCCGGGCGCGACGCCGTGGAGGCGGCGGTCGACCTCGCCGAGGCCAGCGGCGCCCGCGTCCACGGCGAGATTCTCGCCAGCGAGGCCAACTTCCCGACCGACCACGAGCAGTGGGTCTCCTTCGTCGGCACCGGTGAGAACATCGCGAAGATGCTGATGGATACCGACACCATCGCGTTCGTCGGCTGCTCGACGCACACGACGCTGCTCAAACACGAGAGCCCACTGCTGGACGAGGATACGACGGCCATCCACGTCACGCCGGACGCCCACGAGCTGGGGAAGAACTACCACGTCGACGCCGGCGTCCTGGGCGACCCCGGACGCGTGATGACCCAGCTCGCCGAGAAGCTCGAGGATCGGCTCGACGAGGAGACCCGACAGGAGCGGGTCGATAACGTCGTCAACACGAAGGAGATGCTGGCCGGCACGATGCAGCAGCTCGGTGAGGACCCGACGCCCGAGGGTGACACGCGCGCCTCGAAGGCCGACCTCGTGGACACGATGAGCGAGGTGCTCGACGTGGAGAACACCCACATCGTCGACGAGGGTGTCACCTCGAAGTTCGCGCTGCTGACGCGCTACGAGCTGCAGCCCGAATCGTTCGTCGCGACGAAGGGTGGTGGGCTCGGCTACGGGCTCCCCGCGAGCGTCGGCGCCGCGCTCGCCGAGGAGATGACCGACGACCCCCGCGACGTGATCGGTTACATCGGCGACGGCTCCTACCTCTACTACCCCAACTCGATGTACACCGCGGCGGCGCTCGACCTCGACCTGACGGTCGTCGTCCCGGACAACCGTAACTACCGCATCCTCAAGGACAACACGCTGGAGATGATGGGCGGCACGGAGGAGGACTACGAGTTCGTCGGGATGGACTTCGACCCGCACGTCGATATCCCGAAGAACGCCGAGAGCCACGGGGCTCGGGGCCAGCTGGTCGAGACGCCCGAGGAGATCGCCCCGGCACTGGAGGCGGCGCTCGACGCCGACGGTCCGGACGTGCTGGACATCCTCGTCCACGACTGACGGCGCCCAGTTCGGTCCGACCGCGCGACAAGAACCGTCCCCGCATGGGAGGCCACAGCTTCTCGCCGCTACCCCGGGACCCGCGCCCATGCGTGCCGCACGCTTCCATCCCGGCGAGGGGCTCCGTATCGAGGATATCGAGCGACCGGACGTCGGCCCCGGCGAGCTACTGGTCGAGGTCGCCGCCTGCGGGGTCTGTCACTCCGACCTCCACCTGCTCGACGGTGACCTGCCCATCCCCTGGCCGACGACGCTCGGGCACGAGGTCGCCGGCACGGTCGTCGAGACCGGCGACGGCGTCTCGACCGCGGAAGGCACCGATGTCGCTGTTTTCGGTGGCTGGGGCTGTGGTACCTGTGCCGTCTGTGACCAGGGTGAGGACCAGCTCTGCAACCTCTCGAACTGGCTCGGTATCGGGAACGACGGCGGGTACGCCGAGTACCTCCGGGTGCCGACCGAGAAGTACGTGCTCCCGCTGGACGGGCTCGACCCGGAGACGGCCGCGCCGCTCACCGACGCCGCGTTGACGCCGTACCGCGCGGTGCAGCAGGCGGGCGAGCTGACGCCGGCCGATACGGTCGTCTGTATCGGCATCGGTGGGCTCGGGCAGTTCGGCGTCCAGTTCGCCGCGATGACGGGCGCCCAGGTCGTCGCGGTCGATCTCGACGAGGCGAAACTCGACCGCGCGGTCGACCTCGGCGCGGACGCGACCGTGAACGCCGCCGAGACGCGGGTGCCGTCGGCTATCAGCAGAGTGGCGGCCGGGGAGGTGTCGGCCGTCCTCGACTTCGTCGGCGACGACGACACCCTCCAGTGGGGGTCGAACGCGCTCGGCGTCGGCGGCCACCTCGTCCTCGCGGGTATCGGGGGCGGCGCCATCGACTTCTCGTGGAACCCGCTTGCGGGCCAGGAGCTGACCTACCGGACGGTGCAGTGGGGGAGCGTGCCCGAACTCCGCGAGGTGCTGACTGTCGCGCGCCGGGGCGCCCTCGACGTCCGGACCGAGCCCGTCGGCTTCGACGATCTGCAAGCGACGCTCGACCGCCTGCGCGCGGGCGAGGTCGAGACCCGGGCCGTGCTGATGCCGTGACCCGCCGACCGAACGCCCGCGAGACGGTAGGTTGAAGCGTTCCCGCACGCAGGCTGGGGTATGAACCTCCAGGACTTCGACCACCCGACCTGGTTCACGGCCGCCGGGACGCTCGTCAGCTACACCGTCATCCTCCTGGCGATGTTCGTCCTGCTGTTCGTCGTGCCGTACGCCATCTTCGTCGCCATCTGACCCGTCACCAGCCGACCCGCTCGTTCTCGTCGTCGCTTCCCAGCTCCGAGCGCCGCTCGAACTCGAACCGACTGGCCAGCCACAGCGCCCCACCGCTGCCCGCCACGAGAGCGACCAGCAGCCCGACCGGAAGCCGCCACGCGCCGCCGCGCCAGTCCGCCCGGAAGACGCGCCCGAAGTAGCGCGCTGCGCCCTCGCTCTCAAGCGCGAGCACGACCTCGCGGTTCTCCCGGGCCGAGTGGTTGTTCCAGTTCATGGAGCCGACCACGACGGTCTCGCCGTCGATGACGACGCCCTTCGCGTGGACCTTGCCGTAGCGCCCCCGTGGCTCCGCGAGTTCCGCTTCCAGGTCGAGCCCCTCCCGCGCGGCGCGCTCGTCGAGCACGCGGACGACGGCACGGTTCTCCTCGCGAGCGTACCACGCGCCGTTGAGGAGGACCCGAACCCGGACGCCGCGACGGGCGGCCCGCACGAGCGCCCGGACGAACGGCTGGTCGGGGCTGCCGGCGGTGGCCTGCAACACCCGGATGGACTCCTCGGCCGCGTCGAGGCGACGTACGACCGCGCGCTCGGCGTTGTCGGGTGCGACCAGCACCTCGACGCTGTCCACCGAGACCGACCGTGCGCGGAACCGCGTCGGGTACGAGGCGTTCGCCGGGCTCGACGGCTCGAACGACCCGTCCCGTGGTCGCACTTCCGGCCAGGGGCGCGCCCCGCGTGCCCCGAAATCGGAACGGAACGTCTCGGCCAGTACCGCCGCCGTCTCGGCGTCGCGCGTGACGACGCCCCAGCCCCGCGAGCCGTTACCGCCCGTTCCCGCCGGTTTCCAGTTCTCCGTCAGGACGACCGCCCGGTCGTCCGCCACGGCGTACTTCGGGTGGTGGAAGTCGTATCGGGCGCGGGGGCCGCCGACGAGCCGTACCTCGACGCCCGCGGCCCGCAGGCGGTCCAGCGCGCGGGCCTCCGCGCGCGAGATACCACCCACGGGACCCCCGTCGACCAGCACCCGTACGCGGACACCGCGCCGGGCGGCCGCGACCAGTGTGTCGACCACGCGCTCCGAGGTGAGCGTGTAGCCCGCGAGGAGGAGCCGGTCGTCGGCGGCGCGCAGTGTTGCCACTGGCGGTCCCGGTGAGTCGGGGAGTACGAACGCCGTCGCCGGGCCGCCACCGGTCGTTCGGACCGGGAACCGCGTCGCGCCGATGGGATGGAACGCCCCGGTTCCGGGCCGGTACGCCTCGCCCTCGGGGGCGTCGCGATAGGTGACCGAGTCGACGGTCACGTCGTCGACGAGCAGCCGGAGTTCCTCCCCGCCGTTCGCGAGCGCCGGGAGGTCGACGGCGACGACGGTTCCCGGGTCGGACGTACCGTTGGCGGTCCGGTTCGCCACGGCCCGCGGAGCGGCGGTGAGGGTCACGCGGCCACCGACCGTCCGGTTCGGGAGCGCGAGACGGTCCTCGCCGTCGTCAAGTGCGAACCGTCCGAGGTCCGTCCCCGGCGGGACCGAGAGCGTGACCGCCTCCCCGCGGTCCTCGTCCGCGACCGGGTTCGGAACGACGCGGAGGAACTCGGCCCCGCCGGCGACCCCGACCCCGCCCGCTGCTGGCCCGGCGAACGTGGCGGCCGCAACGAGGGCGATTGCGGTCGCTACGGCGAGGGTTCCCCGGAGTACCCGCGTGGACGACGGAGCCGACTGTGGGTACCGCACGGGGACGGTGGTCCCGGCACCCTACTTGAATCTACGTGACGGAGGTTGTCGTCGAACCTGTACAGCAAGTAGGGAAGCAAGGGGTTTGTAGACGTGGTTGGCAGGTTCGCGGCGAATTGCCCCAGTCTACGCCTTCTGCTTCTCCTTTCCGAGCGCCTCGGCGGCCCGCTCGGCCTCGTCCTGCACGATGAACGAGCGGTCGTCGGCGTAGGCGGCGGCCGACTCCAGCGCACGCTCCGTGCCGATGCGGTTGAGCGCCCAGACGGCGGCGGCACGGACCGAATCGTCGTCGTCCTCGGTGATGCGGTTGGCGAGCGGGTCGATGGCCCGGGTGTCGCCGATCATGCCCAGCGCGCGGGCCGCGCGGGCGCGGACCTCGGGGTCCTCGGCGACCAGCCGGTCGGCCACGTCCTGGGTCGCCTCCTCGCTGCCGATCTCGCCGAGTGCCCGGAGGACCGTCCGCTGGAGCGGCGGGTTGGACTCGTCCTGGATGTAGTCGACCAGCGTCTCGACCGCACGGTCGTCGGCGATCTTGCCGAGCACCTCGATGGCCGGCCGGTCGCGCTTCTGTGCGCGCTCCATCATCGCGTCGTAGGCCTCCTCGGGGCCCATCCGGCGGAACGCGTCGATGCAGTTCTCCTCCATGAACTCGCTGGTGAGGTACTCCAGCGCCATGAGGATGCGCTCGGAATCGTTCTCCTGCTCGGCGATGCGGACGACGCTGAGCTCCGGCGGGAAGTCCTTCCGGTTCTCGGAGGTGAGGCGGTCGTAGAAGCCCTCGGCCTCCATCTTCTGCCGAACCGAGAGGTCGTCCCATGTCTCGGCGTCGTCGACACCGGCCTCCAGCGCGTCGGCGGCCTCGACCAGCGCGGCGAGCGTCTCGGCGTCCTCGTCGGCGTCGAGGCCCGCCCCCTCGATAGCCTCGGCCGCGTGGTCGAGCGCCTCGGCGGCGTCGGCCGGCGTCTCGCCCGCGTCCGTGTCCGCGGACAGGTCCTGCTCCTCCAGCGCGGCCAGGAACGTGGCTACCGCGTCGACGGCCTCGGTCTCGCCGCGCTCGGTCCACTCCGCCTCGTCAAGGGTCCCCTGCACCGACTCGATGACCGCGACCACGTCCTCGGCGTAGGGACCGCGGGCCTCCTCGATGCCGTCCCGGAGCTCCTCGACGCGGGCCTCCAGCTCGGCGCGGGGATCCTCAGCGTCCTCGTCGTCCTCGTCCGGTTCGGGGAGGTCGGCGGCCTCCAGCGTCGTGGCCACGTCGTCGAGGTCGGCTTCCACGGCGTCGAGGTCGGCCTCCGTCTCGGCGGCCTCCAGCGCCTCGGCCACCTCGTCGAGCTGTTCGTCCAGTTCGTCCGCGCCCACATCGACCGCGAGCGCCTCCTCCTCGGCTTCCTCGTCGGTCTCGGCATCCTCGCTCTCGGTGTCCGCGGACGCGTCGGGCGTCTCCTCGCCCTCCTCGTCCGGGCTGTCGTTCTCGAACTCGAACTCCTCCTCGTCGGCCGACTCGGCCTCGTCCGGGGAGTCCTCGGGGTCGTCGGGCGCGTCCTCGTCGCTCATGGGGGTGAGTTGTTCCATTCGCGCCAAAGGCGTTTCCGTTCGCTTCCCGGGTGACACTCAGGGCTCGCGCCAGTAGAAGCGCGGCGACAGCACGAGGTACGCGAGCGCCGCGAGCAGGAGGCTCCGGGGGAAGACGCCGCCGAACGCCCCCGGGAGCAGCACGGCGAGCGCCTGCAGGCCTCCGAGCACCAGCGCGTCGCGGGCGAACAGTTCGGGATAGGTGACCGGCGCGAGCATCAGGTAGACGAACAGGCCGGTCGCGCCCAGCAGGACCGCCGCGACAGAGGTGCCCAGTGTCGCCGCGAGCGGGCCGAGGCCAGCGAGGTAGCCGGCGGCGAGGATGGTGCCGGCGAGTGTCGTCTGGACGCCCTCGGTCGTCGCGCCGTCGACGTCCTCGGCGGTGTAGAGGCCGAGCCGGAGGACGGCGGCAGCGACGAACAGCGCCGGGAGCAGGAGCGTCGCGGCACCCGTCCCGTCGAGGGACACCCCCCACTCCGCCCGCGCGACGGCGAAGACGAACACGGCCGGCGCGACCGCGAAGGAGGCCACGTCGGCCAGCGAGTCGAGGACCTTTCCCACGTCGGTCCCGCCGTAGTGGCGGGCGAGGACACCATCGAGGCCGTCCGCGATGGCCGCCAGCAGGAGGAGGCGTGCCGCCAGCGCCGGGTCGGCCGTGGCGACCGCGGCGGCGGTGAACCCCAGCGCCGCGTTGGCCACGGTCACCACGTCGGCGGGACCGATACGGCCGACGAAGCGGGGCTGGACGCGCATACTGTCGGCGTCGGCACTCGCGCTCTTAGTCGGTTCGCTCTCCGGTCGCTCGGCCACGCCGCCTGGCCCCGCTCGCGGCTCCCTGTTCCCGTTTCCGGCTGACGGTGGGTTTTAGCGGCTGGCCACACTCGACTCGGGTATGGTGTTCCGGCTGGTGCTGGGCTGTGGCTCCGTCGGTCGGGATATCGTCACCTCGATATCGGGCACCGGCGACCTGCTGGTCCTCACCGACGAGGAGTCCCGGGTGAACTCACTCCGGGAGGAGGGCGTCACCGCCGAGGTCGCCGACCCGACGAACGCGGATGCCATCCGTGCTCGCGCCGGCCACGTCGACAGTATCATCGTCGGGAGCCCACAGGCCGCTCGCAACCGGGAGATCACGACCGCCGCACGGGAGGCGTACCCCGACGCCTTCCTGCTGGCCTACACGGGGCTCGGCGCGACGCCGGGGGACCGCGAGGCGCTCGCCGCCCTCGCCGACCGGACGGTCGACCTCGGGGCCGCGGTCGCCGAGGCGCTGCTCCAACGCGTCGGCGACGCCGGCTACCGACTACGGCGCCTCAATCGTGTCCTCAACGCCATCGACGGGCGACTCGCGGTCGTCATGCACGACAACCCGGACCCGGACGCTATCGCGTCGGCGGTGGCGCTCCGGATGCTCGCCGAACGGGCCGGAATCGAGGCAGATGCCTGCTACTACGGCGATATCAACCATCAGGAGAACCGGGCCCTGGTCAACCTGCTGGCGTTCGACCTCGTCGAACTCGACCCGGCGGCGGACCCCCGGGAGACGTACGGTGGCTTCGCGCTGGTCGACCACTCCCGCCCGGGCGTCAACGACCAGCTCCCCGCCGACACGCCCGTCGATATCGTCATCGACCACCATCCGCCGCGGGGTCCGGTGGAGGCCTCGTTCGTCGACCTCCGGAGCGACGTGGGCGCGACCAGTACCCTCCTCACGGGCTATCTCGAGGGGTTCACCGTCGAGCCGACGGCGGCCGTCGCGACGGGGCTCCTGTTCGGTATCCGGGTCGATACCATGGACTTCTCGCGGGAGGTCTCCATCGAGGACTTCCGGGCCGCGGCCACCCTCGTGCCACACGCTGACGCCGACACGCTCGACCGCATCGAGTCGCCGTCCGTGAGCGTGGAGACGCTCGAGTGCATCGGCCGCGCCATCCGGAAGCGGGAGGTCCACGGCGAGGTGGTCGTCTCCTGCATCGGCCGGACCGGCGACCGCGACGCGCTCGCACAGGCCGCCGACACCCTGCTCGACCTCGAGGGGGTCTCCGTCACCTTCGTCTACGGCTACACCGACGACATGGTGTACGCCTCCGCGCGGGCACGGGGGACCGACCTCGACCTCGGCGAGGCACTTCGTGATGCCTTCGGGCAGATCGGCAGCGCCGGTGGCCACGCCGACATGGCCGGTGCCCAGCTCCCCGTCGGCGCGCTGGCGGTCCGCTTCGGCGAGGACGAGGCCGAGGGCGTCGACCACGACCCCGAGGACGACCTCCGCGAGGCCATCGACGCGCGTTTCCTGGAGGCAATCGACATCACGCCGGACCTCGCGGCGACCACGGTCTACGGACAGGGCAACTACATGGGTGCCGATTCGCCCCGTCTCGGCACCGGACTGGCAGGGGACACCCGGGAGGACCGGGCCGGCGACGGCGAGTCGCCTCCCGACCAAGGGAGCGACCCGGACGACGACGCCGGAGCACGGATGGATGGCGAGGGCCACGGCGGGGAGGGTGACGCCTGACCGGTTGCCCGGCCGTCGACCGCCGGCGACATGCCGCTGGGGGAGCGCTTTTGCTTGCGCGTCCCCCACGGTCGGGCAATGGTAGACCGCGTTGACGAGAAACCCCAGGTCCGGGATTACATGACGCGGGACGTCGAGACGGTGTCGCCCGACGAGACGGTCGGGGTGGTGGCACGACGGATGGCCGAGAGCGACGGCCACGGCGGCTTCCCCGTCTGTGACGGCCGCCGGGTCGAGGGGTTCGTCGCCGCACGGGACCTCCTCCTCGCCGGCGACAACGAGCCGATATTCAAGGTGATGACCCGGGACCTCGTCGTCGCGCACCCGGACATGGAGATCACCGACGTGGGGCGTGTCATCCTCCGCTCCGGTATCCAGCGGCTCCCCGTCGTGGACGACGCGGGCAACCTCGTCGGCATCATCTCGAACGCGGATGTCATCCGCTCGCACATCGAACGCGCCACGCCCGGGAAGGTGGACAAGCTCATGCAGACCCTCCAGAACATCCACGATGTCGGCGCCTCGGAGGAGCGACGCACGGTGGAACTCGCCGCCCTCCGCCCGACCCAGTCGAAGGTGTACTCGGACGAACTGGAGGGGCGGAGCTACGAGCTGGAGAACGGCCTCGCCGAGCCCCTCGTCGTCATCGACAACGCCGGCGAACTCCTGCTCGCCGACGGACACCACCGCGTCAAGGCCGCCCACAAGCTCGGCATCGAGGAGATGGACGCCTACGTCATCGTGCTCGACGAGCGGGTCCAGCTGGGGATGGCCGAGACCGCCGAGAAGGAGGACCTCCACGCCATCGAGGACATCCAGGAGGTCGACTACGCCCACCATCCCCTCGTCGAGACGACCCACCGCCTCCAGGAAGGCGAACGGTAGGTCCGCGACGCCCCACGGCAGCAGCCCGGACGCCGGCCGTCGTGACGCTCCGACGGCCCGGTGCCACGGGTACCGGCGCGCCCGGCACACCATGCATGGACGGGTGACGCTGCATGGACGGGTGACGCCCGGCGGCCTTTTGCTCGTGCCGCTCCAAACCGTGGTAGTGACTGATTCGAGGGACGGAAACGGGTCGGCTGTGGACCCGGCACGGACCGGTGCCGCCGAGGTGCCCGCGGTCGCGGTTCGAGGCCTCCGGAAGACGTACGGAAGCGGCGACGACCGCGTGGTCGCGGTCGAGGACGTCTCCTTCACGGTCGACCGGGGCGAGGTCGTCGGGCTGCTCGGCCCCAACGGGGCCGGGAAGACGACCACGCTGAAGGCCGCGCTCGGCCTCCTCGTCCCGACCGTGGGGACCTGCGAGGTGTTCGGGACCGATGTCCACAAGGAGACGGCCACAGCGTACCGCCACGTCGGTGCGATGCTGGAGGGGGCACGGAACGTCTACTGGCGGCTGACGCCCCGCGAGAACCTGTCGTTCTTCGCCTCGCTCCAGGGCATCGACCCGCGCTCCCGGCGGGAGGCACACGACCGCCTGCTGGAGTCGCTCGACCTGCTGGACCGCGCGGACGACGCCGTCAACGACTTCTCGCGAGGGATGAAGGGGAAGGTGGCGCTGGCCGCGACGCTCGCGCGGGAGACGCCCGTCGTCTTCCTCGACGAGCCGACGCTGGGGCTGGACGTGGAGGCGACCCGCGACCTCCGGAGCCGTATCCGGCGCCTCGCCGACGAGGAAGGCCGCACGGTGCTGCTGTCGAGCCACGACATGGACACCGTCCAGGCCGTCTGTGACCGCGCCGTCGTCATGAACGAGGGGCGCGTCGTCGCGGCCGACGCCGTCGAGAACCTCGTCGGCCTCTTCCGGACCCGGGAGTACGAGGTGACGGTCGCGGGCACGCTCGGCGACGCCCGGGAGCCGCTGGAAAGCGCGTTCGAGGCCCGCGGGTTCCGCGAGATGGCCGACGGGACCCAGTTCACCGCGACGGTCCCGGAGGGACGGTTCTACGACTTCGTCGACCGGCTCCGCGAGGCCGGGGTCGAGGTGGTCGCCGTCTCCGCCCGGGAGACGGACCTCGAGGAGGCGTTCCTCAGGCTCACGCGCCGGGACGGCGTCGACGGGACCGTTCGCGCGGAGGTGCGTGCGGAGTGAGCGCCGACGACGGTGGACGCACGGACGGCGGTACCGTCCCCCACGAGTCGCCCCCGCCGACCGCCGGCGCCGGCCGCACGAGCCTTCGGGAGTCGTACGTCCTCGCGCGGGCGGTGGCGTACAAGTCGCTCATCCTCCGGGTCCGGTACGCGTTCAACACGGTCACGAACCTGTTCACCATCTACGTCTTCTTCGCGCTCCTGTTCTTCGGCGGGCGGGCCATCGCGCCGCAGGCCATCACGAACTCGCTGACGGGCATCATCGTCGGCTTCTTCCTCCTGCTGATGGCGACGGTGGCGTACTCGGACCTGTCATGGGAACTCATCCGCGAGGCCCAGTGGGGCACGCTCGAGCAGCTCTACATGTCGCCGCTCGGCTTCCGCCGCGTCGTCTTCCTGAAGACGGCCGTCAACATCCTCGTCGCGTTCGCCTTCGGGGCCATCCTGCTCGCCCTGATGCTGGCGACGACCGGCACGACGTTGGCGCTCGACCCGCTGACGGTCGTTCCGCTCGGCCTCCTGTCGCTCGGGCCCGCCGTCGGGGTCGGGTACGTGCTTGGCGGGCTGGCGCTGCTGTTCAAGCGCGTCGAGAACGTCTTCCAGATCGTCCAGTTCAGCTTCGTCGGCCTCGTCGCGGCGCCGGTCGACGCCTACCCGCTGTTGAAGCTCCTACCGCTTTCACTCGGCGCGGAGCTCCTGCGGAACGCGATGGGCGGCGGGCTCCGGCTCTGGGAGCTGCCGACCGCCGACCTCGCGTTGCTGGTGGTGAAGGCCGTCGTCTACGTGGCCGTCGGGCACGTCGTCTTCGGCTGGTTCGCGCGACGGGCCCGCGATGGCGGCAAACTGGGGAAGTACTGACCCCCGAACGTTTCGCGGATCGATGACACTACGAACTCTGTCGGCCCCCCGTACGGAGCACGTCGAGGCACTCCTTCACGAAGCTCGAAAGTCGGCTCCCGACGAGGTGGTCCATCGAGACGCCGACAGCCGAGCCATCCGGGAGCAGCAGATGGACGACCAGCGCCTCCCCGAAGACGTGGGTCGAGGCGTGCAGCGGCCCGAACTCGGGGTCGTCTTCGGTGGGCGCGCGAGCCACCCGCTCCGCCTCGTAGAGGGCGTTGATACGTTCGACGCGTGAGTGAACGGCCGCTTCGGAGATGTCGTCCCGAGCGAAATGCAGTGTCGCACCCGACCCGTCGTAGACCACACAGCTCCGGAAGCTGTCGCCGAACCGCTTCCGGAGGTGTTCGACGAGCGCCCCCACGTCCGTGGAGTGCCCGTTGCTGTCGCCACTCGATACCATGAGTGTCGGTAGCACCAACCGGGCTTGAGCTTTCGGATGGCCGGTGCCGAAGCCGACCGCCTGCACGCCAACCTTCTTGCCGGGACGGTGCGAAGCCGGGCGTATGTTCGACGAGGAGGACCTCGAATCCATCCGGGAGTCCCGTGCGGAGTGGGAGTCCGACACTCTGGACCCGTGGCTCGAACGGGGTGGCGAGCGCAAGGACGAGTTCGTCACCGTCTCGAACCACGGGGTCGACCGCCTCTACACGCCCGACGACGTGGCCGACATCGACTACGACGAGGACCTCGGGATGCCCGGCGAGCCGCCGTACACCCGCGGACCGTACCCGACGATGTACCGGGGACGGACGTGGACGATGCGCCAGTTCGCCGGCTTCGGCACCGCCGAGGAGACCAACGAGCGGTTCCACTACCTCATCGACGAGGGGCAGACCGGCCTCTCGACGGCGTTCGACATGCCGTCGCTGATGGGGCTTGACTCGGACGACCCGATGAGTCTCGGCGAGGTCGGCAAGGAGGGTGTCGCCGTCGACACGCTCGCGGATATGGAGGTGCTGTTCGACGGCATCGATATCGGTGAGGTGAGCACATCGTTCACCATCAACCCCTCCGCGGCGGTCATCTACGCGATGTACCTCGCGCTGGCCGACCAGCAGGACGTGCCCCGCGAGCAGGTGCGTGGCACGCTGCAGAACGACATGCTCAAGGAGTTCATCGCGCAGAAGGAGTGGGTCATCCCGCCCGAGCCGTCGCTGGACCTGGTGACCGACACCATCGAGTTCGCCGTCGAGAACACGCCGAAGTTCTACCCCGTCTCCGTGTCGGGCTATCACATCCGCGAGGCCGGGTCGACCGCGGCCCAGGAGGCCGCGTTCACGCTGGCCGACGGCTTCGCCTACGTCGAGGACACGATGGACCGTGGACTGGGCGTCGACGAGGTCGCCCCGCAGCTCTCCTTTTTCTTCAACTCCCACAACTCGATGCTGGAGGAGGTCGCGAAGTTCCGCGCCTCGCGCCGGGTGTACGCCCGCATCATGGACGAGTGGTACGACGCCGAGGCAGCCGCCTCGAAGCGCCTGAAGTTCCACACGCAGACGGCCGGGCAGTCCCTGACGGCCCAGCAGCCGCTCAACAACATCGTCCGGACGACCGTGCAGGCGATGGCCGCGGTGCTGGGCGGCACGCAGAGCCTCCACACCAACTCCTACGACGAGGCGCTGGCGCTGCCCAGCGAGGACGCCGTGCGGGTGGCGCTGCGGACCCAGCAGATCCTCGCCGAGGAGTCCGGGGTCGGCGACACGGTCGACCCGCTCGGCGGGAGCTTCGCGGTCGAGAAGCTGACCGACGAGATGGAGGCCGAGATCATGGACTACCTCGAAGCCATCCGCGAGATGGGTGACGGCTCGATGCGTGATGGGGTCCTCGCCGGCATCGACCGGGGCTACTTCCACCGGGAGATTCAGGAGGCCTCCTACGAGTACCAGCAGCGCGTCGACGCCGGTGAGGAGGTCGTCGTCGGGGTGAACCAGTACCAGATCGACGACGACCCCGACCTCGACATCCTCCATGTCGACGAGGACACGCGGGACCGCCAGCTCGAACGGCTCGAACGGGTGAAGGACGAACGCGACGACGACGAGGTCCAGGAGACCCTGGACGCGCTCGACGAGGCCATCGAGAACGACGAGAACACGATGCCGTACATCGTCGACGCGGTCAAGGCGTACGCCACGATGGGCGAGATAATGCAGGTCTTCGAGGCCCAGTACGGCGAGTACCAGGAGAAGATCGGGCTGGCCTGACGCCGGCCGAACGGAGAACACCTTTACTCGGCGCCGTCGTAGCCGCTCCCGTGTCCTCCCCGGACGAATCCACGTCACTGCGCGCGGCGGGTGCCGTCGGGACCGTCGTCGCGATGCTCCCCGTTCCGGCGCTCGCCCCGGCCGTCGGCGGGGGGCTCGCCGCGGCACTGGCAACGGGGTCACGCCGCCGGAACGCCGGTCTCGGCGCCGCCGTGGGGTTCCTCGGCGGCCTCGGCTACCTCACCGGCTGGGCCGTCCTCGCGCTCGTGCTCTCCGGGACGTTCCCGCCCGCGCTCCCGAACGGCGGCGCGTTCGAGGGGTTCGCCGGGTTCGTGCTCGTCCTCGACATCGTCGGTGGGACCGTCGGTGGGATGTTCGGTGGCGGCCTCGCCCGCCGAGCGCGGGCGCGTGGCGACGAGAGTGACCAGACTGGTTACGAGCAGCCGGAATAATCGGTCAAACGAGTTCCTAAGGCTGTAATCCTGGAGTTCTACGAGTAATCCTCAGAGCAGGTCGCGGCGCCGCCACACCGCCAGCGCGACGAGCGGCACCACGACGGCCCAGGCCACCAGCACGACCGCGGCGAACTCCGAGGTGACGGCGATGGAGTCGACGCTCGCCTCGACGACCACCTCCTCGGTGGCCGGGTTGTAGTCAGTCGCGACGGTCCGCGTGAGCAGCGGGTGGTTCCTGGTGCCGAAGTCGGCGAACTCCGTGGTCAGCTTCACGTACGCGTTGAGGGGGTTCACCCGGCCGATCCAGAAGTACCACTCCGGCGGGAACGGGTAGCGGTCGACGTTCTGCACCTCGAGCAGGACCATCTGCAGGGCCGGCCAGAGCCCGCGGAAGAGCGCGAAGACGCCGACCGCGCCGACCACGGCCCGCGTCGAGGTGGAGGCGACCGCCGAGAGCGCCATCCCCATGCCGACGAACACGAGCGCGAACAGCAGTGTCACGGCAGTCAGGCCGAGCATGGCGACGTAGGAGCCGTTCTGGAACAGTGCGCCGACGGCGACGGTACAGACCAGCAGCCCGAGCGTGAGCGGTGCGGCGACCGCCGTCAGCCGGGAGAGGAACTTGCCGGCGAAGGCGTCGAGCCTGGAGTTCGGCAGGCCGAGGAGGAACCGGACGCTCCCGGACTCGCGCTCGCCGACCAGCGACGAGTAGGCGGCGAGCAGCCCGACCAGCGGCACCAGTACGTGCGATATCGCCCCGATGGCGAACACCGCGGTCTGCCGGTCCGGCGGCGGACCGTAGTTGTCGAGTGCGTACATCCCCAGGACGATGCCGGCGGTGGCCAGGACCAGCAGGACCGCGACGGCCGGTACCAGCCGTGACCGGTAGGTCGACAGGAGGTCGCGCCGGAGGACGTGGTTCCAGGTCATCGGTCGCCCCCGTCGGTCGCGGGGGCCCGGTCCGGCGACGCGTCGGTCCGGTCGCCGCCCGTGTACTTCGAGAAGACCTCGCCGAGCGACGCCTCGCGCACGTCGAACTCACCGAGGCGGCCGGCCTCCGACACCCGGTTGAGGACGCGGAGCTTCGTGTCGGCGTCGTCACAGACGGCCTCCAGTTGTCCGTTCGGGAACCGGACATCCCTGACACCCTCGATAGTCTCGATGCCCGAGAGCGGCTCCGGGTCGCCCGTCAACTCGACGATGAGCGTGCTGCCGGCACCGAGTTCGTCGCGGAGGTTGCCGACGGAGTCCTCGGCGACGATCTCACCGTCGTAGAGGATGCCCACCTCGTCGGCGACGGCCTCGACCTGTTCGAGGATGTGCGAGGAGAAGAAGACCGTCGCGCCACGGTCGCGCTCCTCGCGGACGATCTCCCGGAGCGTTCGTGCCCCGTTGGGGTCGAGCCCCGTCGATGGCTCGTCCAGCACGAGCAGGTCGGGGTCGTCGACGAGCGCCACCGCGAGCGCGAGGCGCTGTTTCATCCCCTTCGAGAAGCCGCCGGCCCGGCGGTCGGCCGCCCCCTCGAGGTCGACGCGGGCGATGAGTTCGTCCGGGTCGTCGTCGGCTGCGCGCGTCTCGATGGCGTGCTCGACGTGTTCGCGGGCGGTGAGGTGTTCGTAGACGCCGTAGCCCTCCAGCAGCGAGCCCGTCCGGCGCCGCACCGGCACGGAGTCGTGCTGTGGGTCCTCGCCGAGCACGCGCACGTCGCCGGCGGTCGGCGAGGCGAAGTCGAGCATGATGTTGATGGTGGTGGACTTGCCGGCGCCGTTCGGGCCGAGGAAGCCGAACACCTCGCCGGCCTCGACGGTGAGGTCGACGCCACGGAGTGCGGTCACGTCACCGTACGTCTTCCGGAGGTCGTCGAGTTCGACGACGCTCATGCCGTCACCTCGCGGTCGCGGAGGGGGGATAGGGGACCGTTCATCGTCGGTACGGCGGACGAATTCGGCATAAGTCTTCTTCGTCCGCGGGTCGGCGCCCGGCGGTGACCGGACGGCCGGTTCCGTCCGATGGTACCGGCGGTGACCGCCTGCCCGATTCCGCCCGATTATATGCAACGTTTAATGCCTCGGTCCCGAGAGTGGCGGTTGTTATCCCATGTCCAGGGGCGACCCGGAAGCGGACCGGCAGCCGACGAGCAGCGGTGGCTCGACCGACCGGTTCTGCCCACCGGACTGGTTCGTGGAGACCGCGAACGTCTCCGATTCCGACATCAGGACCCGGTTCGAGGAGGACTGGCCCGACTGCTGGCGTGCGGCAGCCGATCTCCTCGACTGGGACACATCTTACGACAGCGTCCTGTCCGCGGGCGACGACCGGCTGACGTGGTTCGAGGGCGGGGCGCTGAAACCCTCGGTCAACTGTGTCGACCGGCACGTCGAGGCGGGGCGCAAGAACGCCGTCGCTCTCCGGTGGATCGGCGCGGCCGGTGAGCGCGAGTCACTGACGTACCTCGACCTCCAGCACGAGGTCGAGGCGGTCGCGGCCGGCCTCCGCACGCTCGGGGTCGGCCCCGGTGACGTGGTCACGCTGTTCATGCCGAACGTGCCGGAGCTGCCGGTGACGATGCTGGCCTGTGCCCGTCTCGGGGCGCTCCACAACGTCGTCTACGCTGGCTTCTCGGCCGACGAACTGGCCGACCGGATGGAGAGTGCCGATTCGGAGTATCTCGTCACCTGCGACGGCTACTACCGTCGCGGGAGCGCGGTCGGGCAGCGCAACACCGCCGACAGCGCCCGGCTCCGGCTCGATGCGGACGTGACCGGCGTGCTGGTGGGCCGGCTCGACGACGACCCCCATCTGGGTCGCGATTACCACGGCTACGGGGCGCTCCGCGACGAGTTCGCGGGCGCGACGGTCGAACCCATCGCCCGCGACGCCGGCGACCCGCTGTTCGTCCTCTACACCTCCGGAACGACGGGGGAACCCGACCGGGTGACCCACGCGACCGGTGGCTACCTCTCGTACGCCGCCTGGACCGCGATGGCGGTGCTGGACATCAAGCCACAGGACACGTACTGGTGTGCGGCCGACATCGGCTGGATCACCGGCCACACCTACGGCGTCTACGGGCCGCTCGCGCTCGGGACGACCACCCTGCTCCACGAGTCGCCCGCCGACCACCAGGCCGGGGGCCACCCCTGGACCAGCATCGAGCGTGAATCGGTCGACGTCTTCTACACGGCGCCCACGGCGGTCCGGTCGATGCGCCAGCGCGGCGCGCCGCCCAGCGACGAGTACGACCGCTCCTCGATCCGTCTGCTGGGCACCGTCGGCGAGCCCATCGACCCGACGACGTGGCACTGGTACCGCGAGCATCTCGGCGGTGGCGAGGCCCCCATCGTGGACACCTGGTGGCAGACCGAGACGGGCGGCATCGTCGTCGCGACGCTGCCGGCTCTCGACGAGATGCAACCCGGTTCGGCCGGTCCCGGAGTCCCCGGCCTCTCCGTCGATGTCGTGGACGAGGCGGGCGACCCGGTCGCGGAGGGCACGGAAGGGACCCTCGCCGTCAGCCGGCCGTGGCCGGGGATGTGCCGGCGGCTCGCCGCCGAGGCGCGCACGGCGGGTGCCGACGCCGACAGCCCGGAGGCGTGGCGGTACGTCACCGGCGACCGTGCGACCCGCGACGAGGACGGCTACGTCACCCTGCTCGGGCGGGACGCCGACACCATCGAGATGGACGAGACGGCCGTCGGAACGGCCGTCGTCGAGCGGGTCATCAGCTCGCTCGACGGGGTCACCGAGGCGGGGGTCGTCCGCGTCTCAGAGACCGGCGAGATCGCGGCGTACGTGAGCTGCGAGCGGAACCATCCGGACCAGGATGCCCTCGCCGACCGGATCCGGTCGCGGGTCCGCGAGGAGGTCTCGCCGGCGGTCTGTCCGGACCGCATCGTCGTGGTCCCGGAGCTCCCCAAGACCCACTCCGGGAAGGTGATGCGCCGACTCCTCGCCGATGTCGTCGGCGACCGTGGCTACGGTGACACGAGCGCGCTCCGGAACCCGGAGGTCGTCGGCGAGATCGAGACGGTCACCCGCCAGGAGGAGTGACTGTTTCGGCCTCGGCTGTCTCCTCGAAACCAGGCAGGGTCCCGTCGGAGGCACCACCGTCTGTAGCCGGGCTTTGTCGTTCGTCTCGGGGGACACGATGGCTTCCGGCCTGGTCGGAACCGTATCTGCGGCTCGGCTCCCGACGACGCGACCGGATGGTCGTGATGGACCGGGTTATCCCCGGTGGATTTATTTCGGACTCACGTAATATCACGAACTATGTCGTCAGATAGGCGGGCCAGGCGTGTCCGGCTGGACCGTGACCGGTATCGGCAGCTGGTGGCTGCTTCGGGGACGGACCGGGAGCGGCTCGTGCTCCGGCTCGCCG
>Ga0207757_100353_pt1 | contig 32721 bp, 31 predicted proteins | sample A23P3SouthBayCA_2_FD_187752 | JGI IMG/M metagenome (GOLD analysis project Ga0207757, IMG submission 187752) | Aerobic enrichment media microbial communities from Eden Landing Ponds, California, USA - A23 P3 (2) (SPAdes) | ecosystem: Environmental > Aquatic > Marine > Unclassified | place...
CCGACGAGCCGGTCGGCGAGCGTGTCTGGTTCCGGGAACACGGTGGGCGCTGACCCGATGGAGTTGTCCTATGACAGAGATCCGGAAACGCATGCCGGATTCCGGAGCGCTGCCACCGGGCCAGGCACCAGAGTGAGCTTAAGGTTGTCGCACGACAAGACGTGGCCGTGCGAGAGTTCGCCTTCTCCCTCCACTTCGAGCCAGGGGTCGACCGGGTGATGGACGCCTTCATGCAGGCGCCAGGGGCGCGCTCGGAGGCGTTCCTCTGCTCGCTCGACGGCGAGCAGTCGTGGCGGCTGGAACGCGTCGTCGGCCCGAGCGCAGCGCTCGACCGCATCGAGGACCGGCTGCTCGCGGCGGGCGGGGAGTCCATCAGCGGCCGGCCGTGCGACGGGGAGCACTACGTCGACCTGCTCGACGCGGGTCCCGGCCACCGGGTCGTCTACACGTATCTGTCAGACATCACGCGCTGTGAGACGGTCACGCGGCTGGCGACCCGGTATCTCCCCGGCGGCGTCCTGTTCCGCCTGGCCCGGCAGGGGAGCGAACAGCGCTGGCAACTTCTGATGCGCGACGACGAGAAGGTCGGGCTGCTGTACGACGCCCTGAGCGCGGCGCTCCGCGACGGGCTGACGTTCGAGTTCGGCCACCTCGACGCCGCGAGCGGCTGGGCGGCGGACATGTTCACCTCGCTGACCATCCCGCCGGACCAGCACGAGGTGCTGGCGACGGCGGCCGAGATGGGCTACTACGAGACACCGAGCGAGACGACGCTGGACGCGGTGGCCGACCGGCTCGACCTGCCGCGCTCGACGGCCTCGTACCGACTCCGCCGGGCGGAGGCACAGCTCGTCGAGTACTACCTCTCGGAGACGCTCTGAGCCGGAGGCCCGTCAGACGGGGGCGACCGGTCGGCTGCCGGCGCCGCCGCGTAGCGACAGTCCACCGGGCCGACCTGCGCTGGGTCCGCGAGCAGGACCAGCCGCCGGTCAGCCGCCCGCTCGACCGCCACCGGCTCGAACCCCGGGTCCTCGAACGCGGCCGCGTAGCAGTCCGGGCACACCGTCGCGTGGACGCGGGCATCGGCCACCGGACCCGGCAGCACGCCATCTCCCGGGCCGTCGGCGAGCGCGCGTAGCTCCGTCACCGGTTCGCTCCGGCCGATGGGCTCGCCACACCAGTCACACCGCCGCCGGCCGGCGGTCCCGTCCCCCGCGGTCGTCATCAGGAATCGCCTCCGTCGGGTGTTGGTGAGCCGACCCCATGGCTCGTCGGTTGGCGCACGACGAATCGCCTATCCACGGACGAGCGCGGGCGTGATGTCCTCGAACGCCAGCAGCTCACCACCGTACTCCGACTGGAACGCCTCCGCGTCGGCCGAGTCGGAGAACGGGACGATGGCTGTCGTCATGGCTCCCTTGATGTCGCTACGGGCGACGTAGGTCATCTCGCGGGCCGGCCCGAACGCCTCGGCCGCGACGTGCGAGGAGACGAACTGGTCGCCACCCTCGCTGAACACCTCCCAGTCGACGGCGGAGTAGTCGGTGACGTAGATGGCCGTCGGCGACCAGCCCGCGTCGTCCTTCGCGAAGTGGTAGTCGAACAGGCAGGGGTTCAGCGCGTCGAACCACGCGGGGTTCGCGTGGTTCTCGGGCTCGTTGTCGCAGTAGAATATCTGCCCGACCGGGCCGGGGTGGCGCTCGATGACCATCCCACACTCGTCACAGCGTTTCGTCCCGGAGAGTGCGATGGCCGCCGGGTCCGTCTCGTGGGTGCAGTCCTGGCCCGTGAGCGACGAGCACCCGGCCAGGCCGGCGACCGCGGCGGCGCCGCTAGCCCGCAGCACCGCCCGCCGAGAGAGCGGCGGCGGGACGTGAGTCCCGCGATGCGGTTCTCGATTCGATGCGTCCGTCCGGGTGGTATCTGTCGGGGTCGGTGCGTCCGTCGTGTCCGTGATGTCTCGAGTCATGGGTTGATGGGTCAGTCGATGCCGGTGATCGCGAGCGTCGCCACGACGAGGGAGCCGATTCCCCAGGCCAGCAGCGCCAGCACCGCCGGGAGGGGGGCACCGGCGCTGACCGGCGAGGTGACGACCGGCGCGACGACGGTCTCCAGCACGAGGCTCCGGTAGGCTCCGTTCGGGGTGAGCGTCAACACGACCGGGAGCGCGGACTCGGGCAACAGGTCGGTCGCCAGCCCGGCGATGATGAGGAGGTCCAGTCCGACGACGAGGAGGACCACCACCGCGACCGCGACCGCGACCCCTCGGCGGACGACCCGGACGACCGCCGAGAGCGCAGTGAAGATGGCCGTCAGCACCGCCGTGAACAGCGCCGTCAGGACGACGAACCGGACGAACAGGACCGGCGAGTCGAGGCCGCTGTGCTGGACCAGGAACGTCGATTCGACGCTGCCGAGCGCCACCATCACCAGCACGACCAGCAACGGCACCAGCACGGCGCCGAGCAGCGCGGTCACCCGGCCGAGGTAGACGCCGGCGACGTAGGTCCGGACCCTGGCCGGGTAGGTCCGGACCAGTGCCAGCTCGCCGCGCTCCCGGTCGCCCAGCACCGCCCGGGAGACGAACGCGGCGGTCAACAGCGGGAGCAGGACCTCCAGCGGCGTCAGCAGCGACAGTACGGTCGGGACGAAGCCGGTGCTCCCGCTCACCCAGACCAGCCCCACCACCGCCAGCACGAACCCGCCGGCCAGCAGCAGGTGGACGCGCGTGCGGGTCAGGGTCCGTAGCTCACGGCGGACGACGGCCCGCAACGCCGTGCGGTCGACTGACGGCGCCATCACGCATCACCCCCGTTGGCGGCCGCGGTGTCGTCGCCGGCTTCCTCATCCTGGACGGTCCCGGACCCGGGCTGGACGGTCCGGCCCCGGCCCACCTCGGCGAGGAACGCATCCGTGAGCGTCTCGGCGTCGCGGGCGGCACAGACCGCCTCGGGCGTGTCGTCGACGACCAGTCGCCCCCGGTTCAGCAGGAGCACCCGGTCGGCGACCCGCGAGACGTCGAGGTCGTGCGTCGAGAGCAGTACGGCCGTTCCCTCATCAGCGGCGAGGTCGGCGATGACGTCGTAGATGTACTCGGTCATCGCGGGGTCGAGGCTACTCGTGGGCTCGTCCAGCACGAGCAGGGCAGGGTCGCCGAGCAGCGCCTGCGCGAGCCCCACGAGCCGGACCATCCCGCCCGAGAGCGCCTCGATGCGGCGGTCGCGGAGCTCCGCCAGCCCGACCCGCTCGAGCGCCTCGTCGACGCTCACGCCCCCCTCCACCAGGTCGGCGTAGAACGATAGCGTCTCCGTGACCGTGAGCCGGGACCGGAACCGGGGCGCCTGCGGGAGGTATCCGACCGCGCGTGGCCCCTCCGCGGCGACCGACACTTCGCCCGCGTCGGCCGGGAGTAGCCCCGCGATGACCCGGAGCAGGGTCGTCTTCCCGGAGCCGTTCGGCCCGACGAGCGCGGCCACCTGCCCCGCCCGGAGGCGCGTCGACACCCCGTCGACAACCGTCAGGTCGCCGAACCCCCGCTCGACTCCCTCGAGGGTCAGCACCGGCTCGCCGGCGTCGGGCGGCGACCGGTGGCCGTCGCTCCGGGCCGTCGCTCCGTTCGTCATCCTCTTTTTGCCGTCCGCGGCCGCCGCGCCCGGCTGGGTCGTGTCCGTCATGGGTTCGTCCTCCGTGTCGTAGCCGCCGTGTCGGTCGTCGCGTTCGTCGAGTCGGTCGTCGAGTCGGTCGTCGCGTTCCCCGCGTTCCCCGCGTTCGCCGGGACGGGCGCAACCAGCGGGTCCGGGAGCGGTTCGGTCCGCTCGCGGGCCCGGGCGAGCCGTGACGCCGGGTCGGTGCCAGCGGGAGCGGTCAGCGGCGCGGTGTCGAGCACGCCCGCGCGCCGGAAGCCGGGGACGCTGGTCCGCATGGCCCGGACGAGGGCCACCGCGGGCGAGCGGGCCAGCGCCGGCCCACCGGTCGTCCGGGCGGCGGGGCCGTCCACCGGCCCGGTCGGGCGGAACGCGCGGTCGAGGGCGCCGTCACCGTCGCGGTCGTAGCCGGGCGCGCCCGTCCAGTAGTTGCCGACGCCGTCGACCGTCCAGACCTGGAGCGACCCCATCGAGCGGTCACGGGCGTGCTCCCCGTTGTCGACGAAGTCGTTCCGGGTGACGCGGTTGGTCGGGAGGAGCGTCCCCGTCCGGGCGCCGTCCTCGTTGCGTGCCAGCAGGTTGCCGACGTAGTAGCTGCCCGAACTCGTCGTCTGGACGCCGTAGCGGTTGTCGAACAGCACGTTGTCGGCGACGTACGAGCGGCTGCCGGCCACGCTCACGCCGCCGGCGCTGTCGCGGACGGCGTTCCCGACGATGGCGTTGCCCGTCGGCCGGGTCATCACCACGACCCCGATGGCGGTGTTCCGGACGTCGTTGTCCCGGACCAGCGCGTCCGAGGTGTACATCTCGTGGACGCCGAACCGGACCCCCTCCATCGTGTTGTTCCGGACCACGAGGCCGTCGGCCCGGTGGGTGTAGACGGCGTCCCGACCGCCCTGGAACTGCGAGTCCTGAACCACGACCCGCGACCGGAACGCGAGCAGGTCCATGAACCCAGCCGACCAGGGCGTGTCGCCGACGACCCGGACCTCGCGGGCGACGCTGCCGTCGCTCTCGATGAAGACGATGCCGTTGGCGGGCGTCCGGACACCGATATCGTGGGCCAGCGACCCGTTCGCATCGACGAACCGGACCCCAGCGTCGGCGACGGCGTACGCGAGTCGGATGCGCTCGCTCCAGTTCTCGGCCCGGGAGAGGTTGCCCACCTGTCGGTCACCGACGCCCGCGACCCGGAGCGAGGAGATGGCCGAGCGGGGCGCCCGGAACTCGACGACGGTGCCGTTGCCATCACCGAGCAGGACGGTTTCTGACCCGGCACCGCGGAGGGTCAGCGGCTTCCGGACGGTGAGGTTCCGGACCCGGTGGACGCCCGGCCGGAGCCGGACGGTCGTGTTCGGCGGGGCGCGCTGGACCGCCGCGGCGACGGACTCGCCCGACTCGACCGTGGCCGCGATGGGCCGGTCCAGCAGCGGGTCGGTCGCGGTCACCGTCCCGTCGGCCCACGCCGCCCGCTGGCTGACCGTCTCTCGCCACTCCGCCGGCGACCGGCCGTCGTCCGCGACCGGCAGCTCTCGGACGGTCTCCCACCGCTCGATCCGGCCGCCGAACCGCTCGGTGAACCGCTCGGCGGCCGCGCGCGAGGAGAACGGCACCACGGTCGGGCCGGCGGGCAGTCGCGCCTCGCTCCCGACCACGAAGTGGGCGTCCTCGGCCCGGACCCAGTCCGGCTCCCCGAGCGCGTCCGTCGTCAGGTAGCCCTCGGCCGTGAGATTCGCCCCCTCGCCGGCGAAGTCGGAGACGTAGACGACCAGCGGCCGCCCGTACCGGTCCTCGTGGCCCGGGCGCTGGAGCCGAGCGACGAGGCTCTCGACGCCGTAGTAGCCGACGCCGAACTCGAAGCGGGCGTAGTAGACCTGCGCCCGCGGGATGACGGCCCCGACCCGGTCGGTCTCCGACACCTCGACCTGCGTCATCCCGACGCTCAGCAGGTCCTCGAACGCACCGGGGTCGTCGTTGCCAGTCCCGGTCCCCGCCACCGCGAACGACCCACTCATGGCTACGACGAGGGCGAGAATCACGGCGGTGGCGAGTTCGTATCGCATGTGCGAGAGGGTCGTGCCTCGGTTACCTACATGTGGACCCGCGTCATCTTGGAAGCGTCGGCCGGAGCGACCGGCCGCGCTCGGTCAGGGCGTACTCACCCGGCGTGACCACCGCGAGCGGTCCGGCGGCCGCATCACACCTGCCGGTGTCGCCCGACCCATCCTGTATCACCCGTGTGAGAGCGTTCGCCGCGGACAGCAATGATAGCTGACCTGTCGAGCGACAAGGTGAGTCCGGGCTCACCGGCAGCCCGCAAGGCACGGGCCTCGACCGGCCGTCGTCCGCGACCGTCAGTCACGCGGACGTGAGACGAACCGGTATCCCGGAGTCCGGGAAGGGACACACGGTATTTGGTCTGTGGGCCCCTAGCACGGCGCATGGACGACACGGAGAGCGTAACCATGGATGAGGACGAGCGCGACGCGTTCCTCGGCACCGGCGGAACGGGCGTCATCTCCTACGCACGCGCGACGGACGAGCCACCGTACGCCGTCCCGGTGTCGTACGGCTACGACGCGGCCGAGGAGACGTTCTACTTCCGGCTGGCCGTCGGGCCGGGCAGCGAGAAATCCGACCTCGCGGGGCGGGCGGTGACGTTCGTCACCCACGGGGAGACGGACCGCTACCGCAGCGTGGTGGCGTCTGGACGGCTGGAGCCGACCGACGAGAAGGGAATCGGGACGGACGCGATGGAGGGGCTTCGGCGGGTCCACATCCCACTGCACGACGTGTTCGAGCGGCCGCCGTCGGAGGTGGCGTTCGAGTTCCACCGGCTCGTACCGGACGAGCTGACCACCCGGGTCGAGTCGACGACACCGACGAACGGTTGAACGGCAGCGGCGGGCAGCGGCGCACCCGTCAGACCGGGCCTCGCTCGGCGTCGCCGACACGCGCGTCCGCGTCGACGCGGAGGCGGATGCGCTCCCCACCGGCGGTCATCGACACCGCCGCCACCGGCCCGTCGGGGGCCTCGTCCCCCACCTCGACAGCCACGTCGAGGCGGTCGACGACGTACCAGATGGGCTCCCCGCGGGCGTCGGCGGAGTGGTCGTGGCAGAACGCGACGAGTGCCGGGTGGTCGAGGACGGTGTAGTCCACCTCGACGGAGGGGCCGCCGCCACACCCCCCGCAGACGTACCGGACGAACGCGGGCGCGTCCTCGTCCACGTCGTGCGGGAGGCTGTCCGGGTCGGTCGTGAGATGGCTGTCGACGCGGCCGCCACACCACGGGCAGACCCCACGGTCGAACAGGAGGAGCTGGCTCCGCGCCCACGCGTCGACCGCCCGGAGGAGGGCGTCGGCGTCGTCGCTCCGGTCGGCGGCACCGTGCGGCGGGAACTCGTAGTGGAGGTAGTCCGCCCCACACGCCGGGCAGTCCACGTCGGTCACGCCGTCACCGCGGCTGGCGACCGTGAGCGCCGACCCGCACTCGGGACAGTCCCACTCCTCGGTCCGGGCCTCGACGGGCGGACTCCCGGCGAAGACCCCACGGACGAGCAGCCGGTAGATGGTGTAGCCGGGGTAGGTGAGGTAGTAGCCCTCGCGCTCGTCGTCCTCCTCGAACCGGCCGACGAAGGTGTCGCCGAGCTTCTGGAGGTGGTAGTTGAACCGGCTACTGTCCCGGACGCCGACACGGGCCCGGAGCTCCGAGAAGGAGAGCGAGGTCGGCGCGCCGTGGGGCTCGGCCCGTCCGAGCTCGCGGAGGATGTCGAGCCGCGTCGCGTCCGCCAGCGTCTCGAACGCCTCCGTCGCCGTGCGGTCGTCGGAGTGGTGGCTCATGGGGCAGGCTGCGGAACACCCCGACATAGGTCTTCGGCCAGCCGGTGTACGGACAGACAGCAGCCGGTGGGGTCACGCCTCGACCAGCCGCGCCAGCAGCGCGTCCACCCACGCGAACTCGTCGTCGGTCACCTCGTGGCCGACACCCTCGGAGACGCGTTCGGTCACGTCGGCACCCAGCGCCCGGAACACATCGCCGGTCGCTCGCACCCGCGCGACGGGGACGTACGGGTCGTCGGCGCCGACGCCGAGGAGGACGGGCGCACCCGCGCAGTCGGCCGTGTCGTCGCCCACGTACCGCTCGGGGTCGATGTCGGGACCCAGCAGCGACCCGCTGAGGACGACCACGGGCGAGGGGGCCGGGTTCCGAGCGGCGTACTCGGCCGCGATGCCGGCACCCTGCGAGAACCCCAGCAGGACGACGTGCTCGCGGTCGAGGCCGAGCCGGTCGACGGCGTCCGCAACGACGGCCTCGACGACCGCGAGCGCCGACGACAGGTGTGGCTCGTTCCGCTCGTGGGGCGCATCGGCGGCGTGGGGCAACCAGCGACTCCGCTCGGCGTCGGGCGCGAGGACGGTGACCCCGTGGCGGTGGACGGGTTCGAGGAGGTTGACGATGCCCTGTGCGGTCGCGCCGCGGCCGTGGAGCGCGACGACCGCGGCCTCGGCCGCGCCACGGGGGGCGCCCGCGGCCACGACCCGGCGGCCCCCGTGCGGGCCCGGAACGTCGGCCGTCGGGTCGGTCCGGCCGTCGCCCCCGGCGCCGGTCATCGCCAGTCCTCGACGGCGGGCACCTCGACCGGCGGCAGTTGCCCCTCGACCATCTCGCGGTCGTCCTCGGCCCACGGCGGGAGGACGAGCGACTCGCCGAGGCTGTCGACCGCCTCGTCGACGGTGAAGCCCGGCTTCTCGGAGGCGAGTTCGACGAGGACGCCACCGCCGGGCCGGACGTAGACGGAGCGGTAGTAGTGGCGGTCCCGGACCCGCGAGACCTGCACGCCGCGCTCGCGGAACAGGTCGTGCCAGTCCATGAGGTCGTCGTCGGGCACCCGGACGGCGACGTGGTGGACCGTACCCGGCCCCTCGCGGCCGAAGCCGGAGACGGCCTCCCGCTCGTGCTCCGTCGCCGACCCCGAGCTGGCGCCGCGGTCCAGCAGGTCGAGAACGGTCCCGTGGTCGCCGCCAGCGCGGTAGCGCACACGGTCGCCGTCCTGCCCGACGTGGTCGAGGCCGAGCGTCTCCAGCACGCTCGCGGTCTGGAACGGGTCGGCCGGGAGCGCGGTCGCCCCGTGGATGCCCCGGATCGCAACGTCCGCGGGGACGGGCCCCTCGCGCCACGGCTCGACGGCCGAGTCGGCGGCGACGAGTTCCAGCCGGGTGCCCGCGGGGTCCTCGAACCGGAGCAACGATTCACCGCCGAACCGCTGGCGGCGCTCGGTCTCGACGGAGTGGTCGGCGAGGCGGTCGGCCCAGAAGTCGAGCGACCCCTCGGGGACGGCGAACGAGACGGCAGCCCACTGCGGGACGCCGCGGCGCCCGGGCGGCTCCTCCGGATACGGGAAGCAGGTGTAGACGGTCCCGAGGTCGCCGGTCCCGTTGCCGTAGTAGAGGTGGTAGCGGAGGACGTCCTCGTGGTTGACGGTCCGCTTGACCAGCCGCAGCCCGAGGACCCCGACATGGAAATCGAGGTTCGCCTGTGCGTCCCCGACCATCGCCGTGACGTGGTGGATGCCGGGCGTGTCGCTGACCATGGCGGCGCGTTCCGGGGGCTGTGGCATAGGCCCACCGCCGCGGCACAACTGACATAGCGCCCGCCCGAGAGAGCCAGCTCGTGCCGACCGCACTCCCCGAGCCCCAGGTGCTCGCGCACACGAAGCGGCGTCTGTTCCCCGACGACGGCGAGGACGGCTACGCGGTGGCCGACACGCAGTTCGCCACCGACCGCTGGCTGGAGGACCGGCCGGTCCCCGCGGAGGTCCGTGAGGCGCTTGCGCCGTTCAACCACGTTCGCGTCGGCTCGGGCTACCCGGACCTCGTCGGCGTCCGGACGCTGGATACCGACCTGCTCTCGGTCGACCGCTTCGGTGACCCACCGCTCGTCGCCGTGGAGGCGAAGGGGTACGCCGGTGGGACCGTCGACGTCGAGCGCGGTATCGTGCAGGCCCACGACCGGCTGGGCGAGGCGAACGTCGCGTTCGTGGCTGCGCCCGCCGAGGCGGTGACGAACACGAACCGGACGCTCGCACGCGACCTCAACGTCGGCGTCCTCGCGGTCGAGCCGGAGGGCGCCGTCGAGCCGCTGGAGCCCGCCCGCGTCGTCGGGAACCGGACGACCACGGAGGTCGGCGCCATCCGCTTCCAGGCGAGCGCGCAGGGGGTCACCGACCGCTCGTTCGGACTGAACCACCCGAAGAACTACCTCGGCTACGCCGTCGCGGTCCACGCCGACGGTGAAACAACGGCGCTGGTCGACGAGCACGTCGTCGGGGCCGTCGCCGACGCGCGGCGAGGAGCGGCGTCCCTGGGACTCATCGAGGAGACGCCGCGCGGCCCCGGGCTCACCGGGCTCGGTCACGAGGTCGTCCGCTTCGCGACCCGCCACGAGGGGTCGACGGCGGCCACGCTGGAGCGGTTCGAGGACTGGCAGGGCTCCGGGCGGCGCTTCTGTGACCTCGACCCGGCGTGGGGCCAGCTCGCCCGGCGCGTCGTCTACGACTACCCTGCGACCGAGTTGCTGATCACGGAGCTCCAGACGATGCACACCGACGGCGTCGGTGACCCGACGCTGGTCGACCTCGTGGGGTGGCTCCACGAACACCACCCGACGTTCACCATCGAGCTGTTCGTCCGCGGGAGCGACGACGCCCGCGAGCGCGTGCTGACGACCGACGGCGACCTGCGGGAGCGCGCGCTCCACGACGGGTCGGTGTATCACTCGCCGACCGTCTTCCAGCTGAAGGCGATGCTGTACCACGCGGGGCTGCTGGCCGAGCGCGGCGCCGAACCCTCGAACCTGGACCCGACGGCCGACAGCTGGCGGCTCCGGGACCCACTCGACCCGCGGTAGTGCCGGTCGCCACCCGGAGCAAGCGTTACGACGACGCCCCGCGACAGCGATACCGTGACAGGACTCACCGACACGGTACGGCGCTTCCGCGAGGGGCGCGACGCCGTCCCGCCGTTCTTCGACGGCGCGACCGAGGGCCCGCTGGCGGTCGGGCGCGAGATATTCGAGAACCCGCGAACCATCGAGTTGCCGGACGGGCGTGACCTGGGCTACGCCGAGGCTGGCGACCCCGACGGGGAGCCGGGGCTCCTCTTCCACGGCTGGCCCAACTGCCGGACGTTCGCGGCCGCGTTCGACGCTATCGGGCGCGAGCGCGGCCTCCGTATCATCGCCCCCGAGCGCCCCGGCTTCGGCATCTCGGACCCGGACCCCGGCCGGCGGCTGACCGACTGGCCCGCCGACGTGACCGCGCTCATGGACCACCTCGGCATCGAGTCGGCGCCGGTGCTCGGCGTCTCCGGCGGCGGCCCGTACGCGCTGGCGTGCGCGTCCGAGATACCCGAGCGGACGCCCCGCGTGGCGGTGGGCTGTGGCGTCGGGCCGATGCAGGCCGTCTCGCCGGCGGCGCGCGGCCCGTTCACCGTCGCGAGGTACGCGCCCGGGGTCATCCGGGCATACCTGCGCGCGGAGGAACTCGCGGAACGGTACGCCCCCGAGAAGCTCATCGAGCGACGCGCGGCCACCGCCGCGGAGTACGACGCGGACTACTGGCGCAGCGAGGCCGGCGAGCTACTCATCGCGACCGCCGTCGCCGCCCGGCAGGGGCACGGGAACGAGCATCTCGTGACGGACCTGCACCTGTACGCGACGGACTGGGGCTTCGACCTCGGAACCATCGACGTGCCCGTCGGGCTCTGGTACGGCCGGGCGGACCGGCTGGTTCCGGTCGACGCGGGGCGGTACCTGGAACGACACGTTCCGACGGCGGAGGCGCACTTCTACCCCGACTACGGCCACGTCTCCGTCGTCCAGGAGAACAAACCCGCCATCGTGGACTGGCTCCGGCGGTAGGCCGAGCGGAACTGGCTCCCGCGGTAGGCCGAGCGGAACTGGCTCCCGCGGTAGGCCGAGCGGAACTGGCCCTGGCAGTGAGCCGTATCGGCCGAGGCGGCGTCAGTCGGCGGAGGCCTGGCCGGCGTCGGCGCTCGCCTCGACCCCGGATTCGAGGGCGACCCGCCACGTCGTCGCGTTCGTGTACGCCCAGCGCTCGACAGTCAGGCCCTCGGCGGTCTCGTCGAGGTCCGGCATCAGGTTCCCGATCTGCGAGGCCGACATGTCGACGTCGTCGGCGATGAACTTGCTCTTGCAGTAGAACTCACCGTCCGCGGCGCGCTGCCGGAGGTAGCGTTCCAGGCGGTCGGCGTCCGATTCCGCTTCCGCATCCGCACTCGCGTGGACACTCATCGTGGTCTGACCAAGGGGGGCCCTTTCCAACGGCTTTCTGTAAACTCAAAGAGCCGTTTGAGTCCGGAGGGTCGCGGCCGACCGGGACTACTCCGCCCCTTCGCTCCACTCGGCATCCGCGAGCGTCCGCTGGACGGCTTGCTGGCCGACGGCGGCCGCCAGCGTCTCGAAGCCCTGACGCTCGACGGGGTCGCCGGCCTCGGCCACCAGCCGACTGACGATGAACTCCGGCGTCGAGCGCCCGAGCGTCCCGAAGCGGGGCTGGTAGTCGACCTCCAGTTCCAGATCCGTCGTCAGCCCCTCGGCGAAGATACCGTCCGTGCGCGCGGGCGTCGGCAACGGTTCCAGGTCCTCGGCGAGGTGGGTCACGAACACGCCCAGCGCCCCTCTTTCGACGGCGAGCGTCAGCAGGCCGTGGAGGAGGTCGGCCGCACTTCCGGGTTCGGTGATGGCCTCGAACTCGTCGACCAGGAGCAGGGTGCGACCCTCCTGGGTCACGGGGGGCACCACGGAGCGGAGCGTCGACTCGAGGACACCGGCGTTGAACGAGGCGTGCCGGCGGTGGAAGACGAGGCGGTCGACCACGGTCACCTGCGCGCGCTCGGCGGGGACGGGCAGGCCCATGTGCGCGAGCAGGGCGACGCCCGCGAGCGTCTCCAGCAGCGTCGTCTTCCCGCCGGAGTTCGCGCCCGTCAGCACCGCCACGCGGTCCTCGGTCGGCGCGTCGATGTCGAGCGTGTGCGGCCCCAGCCCGTAGTCGACGGGCTGGACGTCGACGTCGGCCGCCACGAGGTCGAGGTTGCGCGCCCCCTCGACCGCGAGGGTCGTCTCCGTCTCACCCTCGGTCAGCTCGGGTTCCCGGAGGTCGAACGCCACCGCGAACCGGGCGAGCGAGACATCCAGCGCCACGTCGTCGACGGCCGCGACGGCGGTGTCGACGGCCTCGCGCCCGGCTTCGAGGTCGCGTTCGAGGCGCTCGCGCACCTCGCGTTCGCGCTCGTCCACGCGCTCGCGCAGTTCCGCGACGAGCGCGCGCAACGACTCCATGACGAAGGTGTCGGCCGCCGTCGCATCGTCGGGTAGCGCCGCCTGGACGATCGCGTCGTCCACGTCGGCCTCGCGGACGACGTGCCGGCGGAGCGCCCCGCGGAACTCGCTGGCGTCGCGGGCCTCCTCGCGGACCGCCTCGAGGACCGCGTCGGCGTCCGCACGCATGTCCTCCGCGCGCCCGAGCGCGTCGCGGAGCGAGTCGAGTTCGTCGTCGGCGCCACGGGCGACGCGCCGGCCGGTGCCGCTCGCTTCGGCGTCGGAGCCGTGGCCCAGCGCCCGGAGCGCCCGCGTCGCGTCGGCCAGCGCGTCGCGGTCGAGTTCGGCCAGCGGCGCGAACACGCCCTCGGAGACGCCCGCATCGAGCAGCGCGAGCGCGGTCTCGGCGGCGTCGACCTCGCCGGCGCCGGCGTGGTCGTCGAACGCGTCGAGGACGGCCTCACGCGTGTCCTCGTCGAGCGCCCGCCAGGACTCGACGGCGGTCATCGTCTCCGCGAGGCGGTCGGCGATGGCCTCGCGGTTCGCGAGCGGCGTCAGCACCCGGACGCGGTCGGCGGCGCTCTCGGTGACGGCGTACTCCTCGATGAGCGCCACGAGGTCCCGATAGACGGACCGGGAGTCACGCGTCGCGAGCAGGTCCAGCCCCTCGCCGCCCGCGGCCCGGCGGAGGATTCGGGTCGCGCGACCCCGCGAGAGCCCCGCCTCGGCGAGGGTGCGCGAGTCCACGGACTCGATGGCCTCGATGGCGCGTTGCTCGCCCAGTTCCTCGCGCAACAGGGCGGCCGTCTTCGGCCCGACGCCCCAGTAGTCCTCCAGTCGCATCGGTGGAGGGGAGTCGCGGACGGGTGTTATGGCTGCCGGCATGGGGCTGGCGAGACGGCGTTGGCAGTTGGCGGGGAGACGGCTATATCGACCAGAACGAGACTGCACCACACCACGACCGGACAGCCCAGAAAGCCCCCGGCCGCTCGACCTGCCGGGCCTCGCTGCGCGCTTCCCTCACGGCTCGCAGGCTCGCCGCTCGGTCCAGTGCTTGCGTCGTCCGGGCAGGGTCGAGGCGGCCGGCCCCTTTCAGTCCCACCCGATACCGGCTATCGAGGCTCACGGCGCCCCTGCCCTTCCCCGGGTCGCGCGGGCTTGCGCGTCCGCGCTGCGCCACGCGCTCCCGGCCCGTGGACTGGTCGGCTAGCCGGTTCCGGGACCAGGAAGCGCGCGAGCGCCCCACAGTCGAAGCCGCGAGCGAAGCGAGCGTGCTGGAACACTGCGGCGCTCGCGCGGGGAGGTATGGGGACACTAGCACTCCGCTGGAACCACCACGCGCGTCACTCGACTCGAAACAGAGGTCCTGGTGGAATCGAAGGGCGAGAGCGCGAGGGCTTCGTAGGTGTCGTTATCTCCCGCAGCCATCATTTGTGCTTTAGTACCAAGATTACCAATGTAATAGAGATATTAGACACCTATACGCCCGATATATCCATTACCCCTGACTCATGAGTCATCTGGCGGTTCGAGCGAGACGAACTCCAGCCCCTCCTCGGCCAGCAGTTGTCGCGCCCGGTCGGTCACGGAGGGCGCGACGAGCACGCCACGGACCTCGGCATCCTCGTGCAGCTCCCGTCGCAGCGCGTCCACGTAGCGCGAGAGCTGGCCCACCGCGTCCGGGCCCACACGCCGGCGTTTCAACTCGAGCACCACCGTCCGGCCGTCGGCGTCCTCGCCGTAGACGTCGACCGCGCCCGCTGGTGTCTGCCGCTCGGTCGCGAGCGGCGTGAACCCCGGCTCGACGAGGTCCGGGTCCGCGAGGATGCGCTCGCGGAGGTCCGCCTCGGTCCCCCTCAGCGCGAGGTCCTCCGGGTCGACCGCGTCGTAGGCCGACACCTGCGCGACGCGGTCGAAGGTCACCTCGATGCGCTCGGCCGGGGTGGTGCGCTCGCTCCGGACGCGCAGGCGTGGCTCGCGCTCGACATCGTCGGCACCCCCCTCCGAATCGCCCCCCTCCGCGTCGCCATCGTCCGCGTCGCCGTCGGCCTCGACCAGCGACGGCTCGACGGTACAGCCGGGCGGCTGCCAGTTCACGGGCTGTTGGCCCTCGTCCGTGTGGACGAGGACGCTCCCGTCGGGCTTGCAGACGAGCAGACGGTCGCCGGGACCGAGCGAGGAACTCGCACGGCCCTCGTACTCGACGCTGCACCGGCCGAACACCGTCAGCATCGCGTCACGGGCGAGCGCGCGCTCACAGACCGCGAGGGCGTCCGCGGCCGTGGGCGCGACGACCGTCTCGACACCACGGCCGGCCATCGCGCTCTCGGGGGCCGGCGCCGGTGGCTCCTCGTCCGCCCCGCTTCCGGCGTCGTCGGCGGCTTCGTCGGTCACTGCCGCGTCGGTAGCGCCGCCCCGGACAACCCCGTTACGGTCGCAAGCAGCCCCGGTGCGCTCGCGACGCGGTCAGGGACCGGCGTCGCTCCGCCCGGGCGCGCACTCGGCCACGAGCAGGCGGTCGGGCCCGACCCAGCGCGCGGCCGTCTCGCGCACCGCCCGCCGGGCCGCTGCGGGCGCGAACCCGCGGTCGACGGCGGCACCAAGGGCCTCTCGCGCGCCCGCAGCACGCTCTCGGAGCGCGTCGAGCGACCCCTCGACGGGCACCAGCACGCCGCCGCGGGCCGGGTCGACGCTCGCCCGACCGATGGCGTCGGCGTGAGGCGCGAGGTCGAACGGGACCGCGAGGTACGCCACCACGGCGAACGCGCGGTCGACGACGTAGAGCGCCTCGTGGGCGCCGAAGTCGACGTGGCCGGGGAGCCGACCCCACGGCACGGCGACGGCCAGCGGCCGCGGGTCGACGGCTGTGACCGCATCGTCGGGGACGCGGACCGACTCGGGCGGGTCCGTCGCGGTCAGCAGGTCGCGCAGGAGGGCGGCGGCCCACTCGGCGCGGGGGTCGGCGCCGCCGAACGGCGTCGCGGGCGCGAGGCAGTCGGCGAGGCCGTCACTCCGGTGGGCGTAGTGGAGGGTGTACCGACCGTCGGGACGCTCGTAGGCGACGAGGGCGCGCTCGCTCATCGGCGGCGTTGCTGCGGCTTCCGGTTTGAACACTCGTGAGCGTCGAACAATGAGTTCGACCGGAAACGGAGGGGTTCGACCGCCGACGCGTCGATTACGTGATGGAGAACCCGCCGTCCACGACCAGGCCGTGCCCGGAGATCCAGGAGGCGTCCTCGCTCAGCAGGAACAGGATGGGCTCGGCGATCTCGTTCGGTTCGCCCAGGCGCTTCAGCGGGTACTGCTTCGCGGCCTTCTCCATCGCCTTCTCCGGGTCGCCCTTCGTCTCGAAGTACTGGCGGCCCAGCGGCGTATCCGTGAAGCCCGGACAGACCGCGTTACAGCGGACGCCGGCGTAGCCGGCCTCGGCGGCCACGGCGCGGCTGAAGTTGAGGACGGCCCCCTTCGTCAGCGAGTAGACCGACTGCTGGGGGAAGCCGAGGAAGCCCGCGAGCGAGGAGACGTTGACGATGGCCGCGTCGCCGTCGCCCTCCTTCAGGTGGGGGAGCGTCGTGTGACAGCCGTTCCAGACGCCCCGGAGGTTCACGTCCATCACGTACTCGAACGTGCCGTCGCTCACGTCCTCGACGTTGGCGGGCGGGTGGCCGGTGCCGGCGTTGTTGACGACACAGTCCAGCCCGTACTGGTCCGCGGTCTCGTCGGCGACCTCCTGGAACCGCTCCTTGTCCGTCACGTCCAGCTTCTCGAACTCGACGATGCCGTCGGGGTCGGCCTCGCGGACCATGTCGACGGTCTCCTGGCCGCCGTTCGTGTCCACGTCGGTAGCGATGACGTTCGCCCCCTCCTCGGCACAGCGGATGGTGGTCTCGCGGCCGATACCCGACCCCGCCCCCGTGATGAGGACGGTCCTGTCGGCGAGTCGTGCGGATGCCATACGTCGTCGTATCCCGGAGCCGTCATAAATCGGTCCCTACATACGGCATGAATCCGCGTGCTGTCGGGCGGTCCCGTGGCCCCGGGGGACGCCGGAAAGGCAGCCCTCGTCACCGTCGATGGCCGGCCTCCGGACCGGAAACCGGGTGTTCGGGGCGCCGACGGATTATTGAAGGTGGGCCACCGAAACCGAGCAACGAGGATATCCGGATGCCGAACAACGACGGCGAGGGAGAACGGGCCGACGGGGGCGTCGAGACCGTGGACTTCGACGCACTCGATGACGACGACCTCCCGGAGTGGGCGACCGAGGAGGCGTCGGTCTCCGCGACCGAGCCGACCCACTCCCCGGAGCCGACCGACACACCGGAACCTGGAACGGAGCCGGAATCGGAGCCGAACGACCCCGCCCCCGAGCGCGACGACGGGGCGGACGACCCCGTCGACGCGGCGACGGCCGTCAACTTCGCGAACGTGGAGACCGGCGCCAGCGCCTCCGTCCCCGTGGGCTGGTCCCGGATGGAGGCGGACTACGGCGACACCGGCGGCACCAGCATCGACCCCGACCTCGACGACGTGGACCCGAGCACACTCCTCGACGAGATCGACGACGGGGAGTTCCCGCGGCCGGGGGCATCCGACGCGGCCGGTACGGACGCCGCGGTACCAGCCGACGCGCCCCCGGCGACGACCGGCGGCGGGCTGACCCCCGACGACCCGGCCATCGCGTTCGGACTCGGGGCCGTCGTGATGCTCGTCGCGGCGATCATCTACGTCCTGCTCTCGACCACGCTTCCGCCCGCGGCGGCGGGACTGGCCATCGCCACCTGCCTCGTCGCCGCCTCCGTCGTCGGGCTCGTCTACGTGGCCGACCAGCGCTTCTGACGGGGCACTGTAGTTGAAGTGGCCACGGGCCGCCCGCCCAGGTAGATGCCCAGCCCCACGCTCGTCGCCCACCGGGGATTCGCCGGCAGCCTCCCACAGAACACCTCATACGCCGTCAGGCGGGCCGGTGCGCACCCGGAGACAGGGATGGTCGAGGTGGATGTCCAGCCGGCCGCCGACGGGACGCCGGTGGTGTTCCACGACAGCCACCTCGGGACCGCCCCCGACGGCGGCCCGGGGCTCACCGACCGCGAGGGTGTCGTCTGGGAGACGCCGCTCGCGGAGGTGACGGCCGCCGAGGTACTCGGCTCGGGCGAGACGGTGCCGACGCTGGCGGCGGTCGTGGAGGCCTGCCCCGGCGAGGTCCGGCTCAACGTCGAGCTGAAGAACCCCGGCACGCACGGCATCCGTCCCGGGGCGAAACTGGACGACGGCGCGCTCGCCACCCAGCGCGAGGTCTGGGCCCCGTTCGTCGAGCGCGTGCTCGACGACTGTACGGGCGCCGGCGTGCTCCTCTCCTCGTTCTGCGAGGCCGCGCTCGCGGTCGCGGGCGAGCGCGGTGCCCACCCGACGGCCGCGCTCTGTCTGACGAACGTCGCGGACGGCATCGCCGTGGCCCGCCGACACGACTGCGCGGCCATCCACCCGCCGGTGGAGGCGCTCCTCGCGGACGACCCGCGCGTGGACCCGACCGGCGACGCCGCGGGCGTGCCCGACACCCGTGACGCGGTGCTGGACGCGGCGGCCGACCACGGCTGGGCCGTCAACGTCTGGACCGTCCAGGAGTGGCACGAGGCACACCGGCTCGCCGCACTCGGTGTCGACGGCATCATCGCGGACTATCCCGGCGTGCTGTCGTCGGCACGCCCGTCACACCCGAACCGGCGGCAGTAACCGCTCACTCGTCCGAAGACGGGCGTGGAGTGTCGTCAGTCGCCCGCTCGGTCCCCCGGATGCGCTCGAGCGCCTCCACGGCGGCAATCCGGACATCCGCCTGGTTGTCCCGCTCCGCGACCCGTTCGAGGTCGGCCGTCGCGGCCGTGGAATCCAGGTGGCCCAGCGCCCGACACGCGTGGCGTCGCACGTCACCGTCGGGCCGGTCGAGCAGTTCGACCAGATCCGGGACGAGATCGCTGACAGCGGGGTCCCCGTCGACATCATCGTCGTAGAACGTCTTCCGCATCATCGAATGGACGACCGGACCGTTGGCGGCCAGTTCCGCGACCAGGCGAGACGTGAGCAGCGGTCGCTCCTGCTCGGCAAGCCCTTCACGCAGCCGCTCCCGTGCGCTCGCCCGCAGGTCGTGGTCGACGGTACCCGTCCGGAAGACGGCGAAGCCGGCCGCGACGGCAACGTTCGTACGGTCGTCGAGGCGCACAGCTATCGGGTGTGCAGGTCGGCCGTCGAGCCGCTCCTCCAGCCGCTCCTCGATATCCGGGCCGTACGCCGTGTCGGTGCCGGCGGCGAACCGACCGATAGCGGTCGCGGCCGCCTGCCGGACCTCGTGGTGGTCGTCTGATAGCGCCCGGTACAGGCCATCGACCACCGCGACGGCCTCGTCACCGGGTGGTTCCAGAGTGACGTGTCCGAGCGCGGTCGCCGCCGCGGCCCGAACACCGTGGTCGTCGTGCTCGAGCATGTCGGGCAGCGGGTCCACCGGGAGGTCGGCCCGCGTCAGCACCAGCAGCACTCCCTCCCGGGTCGACTCATCACTGCCCGCGAGCAGGTCCCACAGCGCCGTCGCGTTGTCCGCGGTCAGCCGTTCCGGGTGCTCTTCGACCCGTTCCAGCGTGGCCGCTTCCGCCGGCGTCAGGTCCAGGGCGTCGATGTCCGTCACGGCTCCACCCCATTGTCGGTCATCGGTCGTTGTCATCGACGAGCGTGCTTAATGGTGTTCCCGAGTGCTATCCTCGTCACGTCCCCCACTCACGTTCCCGGTCAGTCGTCGGTCGCGGTCGCGACGGTGGAGTCGGTCACGGCGTCACCATCCCCCTCGAACACGTCGGCGAGATGGTCGTTGAGGAACTGGCCCTCGGGGTCGAACTCGCGGCGGACCCGCTGGAACGTCTCCCACTCCGGGTAGAGGTCGGCGAAGTCGTCGGCGCCGTACCAGTGATGTTTCCCCCAGTGCGGGCGCGCGTCGTACGGCTCCAGCGTCGCGGCGCAGTCCTCCAGGAACTCGCGGTACGGCTTCCGGTGGAAGGTGTGACAGGCCAGGAACACCGAATCGCGGCCGTACGCCGGGGAGATGGGCAGGTCGTCGCCCGCGACGGTGCGGAACTCGACGGGGAACTGGACGCGATGCTCGAGGACGGTCTCGCGGAGGTCGCGGAAGGCGTCGACGGCGTCGTCGGCGGGGACGCCGAACTCGCTCTCGTTGAAGCGCACGTCGCGTTCGGTCGCGTACACCTCGTGCGAGGGCCCGACGGCGTGGTGCTCGTCGAACGTCGCGACGGTGGCGCGGTTCAGATACGGCGTCGCGGCCCGGGGGAGCGCGGTACCGAGCCGGCAGATGCCCTCCCACGCGAGGTTCTCGAGGCGCTCCTCGTACGCGGGCGTGGGCTCGTCGGGCGTGTCCGGGTCGACCTCGTTCAGCGTCTTCACCCACGCCGTCCCCGTGTGCGGGAACCACCAGAACTCGAAGTGGTCGTGCTCGGCGCGGTAGCGGTCCACGTCCGCGAGCACCTCGTCGATGGGCGCGGTGAAGTTGTGTTCCGCGAGTTTGTACGCCGGTCGCACCGACAGCGTCACCTCCGTGACGACGCCGAGCGTGCCGAGCGAGACACAGGCCGCGCGGAACGCATCGCCATCGTCGGGTGTCAGTTCACGCGTGCCGCCGTCGGCGGTGACGAGACGCAGTCGCTCGACGGTCGTCGCGATGACGCCGAACTCGTCGCCGGTCCCGTGCGTGCCGGTAGCGAGCGCGCCGGCGACGGACTGCTTGTCGATGTCGCCCAGGTTCTCCATCGCGAGGTCGTGCTCGGCGAGCGCGCGGTTCAGGTCGTGGAGGCTCGTGCCCGCCCGGACCGTGGCGGTCCCGGCGTCGGGGTCCACGTCGACGAGGCCGGTGTACTCCTCCAGCGAGAGCAGGACGTCGTCGCTGGTGGCGACCGGCGGGAAGGAGTGGCCCGCACCGACGACGCGGACGGTGTCCTCGGGGCCGGCCGCCCGGAGCGCACGCTGGATGTCGGCCAGCGTCCGCGGGTAGTGGACCGAGGAGGGCTGGCAGGTCGCGCTGCCGGACCAGTTGGACCACTCCATCATCGGTGCGTCACCTCGTCCGTCGCGTCGCTGTCTCGGGTCATAGGAAGCAGGTCTCGTCACCTCGGTAGGTCGGCACGGTCTCGACAACCTCGTCCCCGCGGACGAGGTGGAGCCCGCGGAACGACCGGCAGAGCTCGCCGGCCTTCGCGTGGCGCATCACGACGGGGTCGCCGTAGTCCAGCTCCACGGGCCCGTCGTAGCGGACGGGCGTCTGGACCTCGCCGGCGCCCTCCTCGTCGAGCAACTCGGCGCCCGCGGGGAGTTCGGGCGCGGGCGCCTTGTCCTCGCCCGGCGGCCCGCTGGCGACGTAGCCGCCGCCACGACAGGTGTAGATAGAGGGGTCGGGCTCCCGCGTCACCTCGATGGCGTAGCCCGCGGCGGGTTCGTGCTGGAAGCGGTCGTACCAGTCGAACAGCCGGGGGGCGTAGAAGCCGCTCCCGACGGTGACCTCCGTCACCCACGGGTCGGCAACGGTGAACTCGACGCTCCCCGTGCCGCCGCCGTTGACGAGGTGGATGCCGTACTCGTCGTCGAGCGCGCGGGCCACGTCCTGCCGGCGCTTGCGGAGGATGGGCTTCGAGCGCTCCTTCAGCCGCCGGATGACGGCGTTCAGCGGCGCCGGGTTCGACGGGTCACGGTCGGGGAGCCCAGCGATCTGTGCGTCGTACCCCATGATGCCCGCCAGGTCGACGCCCTCGGCCGCGTCGATGGTCGCCGCGAGGTCGAGCGCCGTCTCGGGCGAACGCACGCCGGAGCGCTTCACCCCGAACCACTGGGTGAGGTGCTCGGTCGACATGTCCACGTCGATGCACAGGTCGAACTCGATGCCGGCGTCACGTGCGGCGGCCGCCGCGCGTGTGACGTGCTCGTCGCAGTCGACCATCAGCGTCACGTCCGCACCCGCCGCCACTGCGTCGGCCGCGGGGTCCAGTTCCGCCCGGTCGAGGACGGGGTAGGCCACCAGCAGGTCGTCGAAGCCGTGCTCGTAGAGGTGCGCGGCCTCGCGCCCGGTGTAGCACATCAGCCCGCGGATGCCGGCCGCGTCGGTCACGCGGTCCAGGACCGCGCGACACCGCACGGACTTCGAGGCGACCCGGACACGGGTCCCGGCAGCCCGGTTCTGCACCGTCTCGATGTTCGCCTCCAGCGCGTCGAGGTCGACGAACGCCGCCGGGAGGGGGACGTCCGCCAGCGCCGTCCGGTACGCGTCGTACGTCTGCACGTCCCGTCGGTTGGTACCGGACCCCCTACTGGTTTCCCCCACAATGAACGGGCCGTCAAGTGTGACGCACCGCCCAGGCGTGGGGGCCGCCACGCGAGGGCTGCCGGGACCGGGAAGGCTTAGTGTGCAAGGGCAATGGTACCAGATAGCATGGATATCGACACGGAGGTCGGGGAGTCAGCGGTCAGCGTGTACGTCGACGGGACCCTGGCAGGGACGCTGGACCGGGAGTGGTGGCAGGACTGGAGCAGCCGCATCGACAACGAACCCGAGGAGTGCCTGGCCTCCTGTCTCTCCTCGGCGGACGACGACCTGGGGCGCGCACTGGAGTCCTGAGACGGCCGGCGACCCGGTTCGACACCGCCACCTACGAGTGACGGGCGGCCCCACCGCGAACCGATGTCCGCCACCGCCCTCCGCCTGCAGCTGTTCGGTATCGCACTCGTCCTCTACGGCGGCTTCTACGACCTCCAGCACGCCGTCCTCGGGTACAACGACCCCGGCGGCGACGCGAGTCTCGGCGCCTACGTCGTCACGGCCGGGATGTTGCTGGTGTTCGTCGGGCTGGTCGCACCTGCGCTCCGGGCAAGCGACGGCGGAGACGCCCAATCCCGTGGCGAATAGCCCAGACACCGTCCGAGCATCGCCCACAAGTATCTAAATTCAGATACTATCAGACTACACCTCGACTTCCGGCATAATTCGCTGTTCCCATCGGATAGCCGGGAGCGGTCGGACCCGCTACCGTTTTGGGCCGTCCACTCCCCACGACGCCCAATGGACGTACGCGAGGTGCCGGGCGTCGGCGAGAAGACCGCCGACCGCCTCGCCGAGCTGGACGACCCGGAGGCCGCCCTCGAAGCGGGCGACGTGGCCGCCATCGCCCGCGCGCCGGGCATCAGCGACGGCCGTGCCGCCCGCATCGCCCGCGCAGCCATCCGCCATCGCCACGGCGACGACGGCGACTTCCTCGCGACCGACCGCGCCCGGGAGCTGTACCGCGACGCGCTCGACCTGCTGCAGGACCGGGCCGTCACCGACTACGCCGCCCGCCGGCTGGAGACGCTGTACCCGTCGGCCAGCGAGTCCCGCATCGCCGAAGCGCGGGAGTTCACCGAGCGCGCGATGGCTCGCGACCCGGAGCCGGAGGTGCTGGAGGCGCTGGCGGGTGTCGAACCGCTCGAGCAGCCGGGCGACGTGCGGGTCCGGGACCGCTGTCTCGCGACGAGCGACGCCGAGACCTACTCGGCCGCACGCGACGCCATCCCGGAGCTGAGCGTCGAACTCGTCGACGATGCCCGCGCCATCGCCGAACTCGCGCGGGGCTACTCGACGGTCGTCGTGCTGGACGAGCAGTTCGCCGGGGTCGAGGTGGAGGGCGACGTGCGCGTCGAGCCGCGCGCGCTGGATGACCCGGCGAGCATCGTCCCCGAGCGGACGCTGGCGTTCTTCGCGCGCAACCGCGGCCCGCTCCGGGCCGCCGCCGCCGTCGCCCGGGCGGCCGACCTCGACGCGCCGCTGGACCCGGACGGCCTCGACGACGCGCTCGCCCAACTCAACGAGGACGGCACCGTCGCCGGCGACGAGCGACTCCGGAAGCTGACCGACGCCGTCGACGACCTCGACGCCGCCGTCTCGATGGCCGAGAGCGTCGCCAACGACCGGTTGCGGGAGGCCATCGAGGACCAGGACGTGACCGTCGAGGGCGCGGACCTGCTCTCGCTCGTCGAGCGCGGCGCGGGCGTGGACTCGCTGCTGGAGCGTGAACTGGCCGACGAGTACGCCGCGGCCGTCGACGCCGCCCGCGACCACCTCGTCGACGCACTCGGACTGGACGACTACGCCGACCTCGCCCGGCGGGCGTTCGGCGACGAACCCACGTTCCCGGTCGAGCACGACGAGCGCGCCGTCTCGCGGCTCCGCGAGGAGCTGACCGCCGCGCGCGACCGTCGCGCCACGGCGAGGAAGCGCGACCTCGCGGCCGACCTCGCGGACCTGCGCGAGCCCGCCAACGAACTCGTCGACGACGCGCTCGAACTCGACGTCGAGCTGGCGGTCGCACGCTTCGCCCGCGACTTCGACTGTACGATGCCGACGTTCGTCGAGGACGGCGACGGCTTCGCCATCGAGGGCGGGCGTTCGCCGCTGCTGGACGTGCCGTTCGACGCGGTCGAACCCGTGGACTACGGGGTCGCGGGCGTGGCGCTCCTCTCGGGGGTGAACTCCGGCGGGAAGACCTCGACGCTCGACCTCGTCGGGCTGGTCGTCATCCTCGGACAGATGGGCCTGCCCGTCCCGGCAGAGTCGGCCGAGCTGGAGCGGTTCGAGGCGCTCCACTACCAGGCCAAATCGCAGGGCACGCTCGACGCCGGCGCGTTCGAGGCCACGCTCCGCGAGTTCGGCGACCTCGTGACCGGTGGAGACCGCCGGCTTGTCCTCGTGGACGAGCTGGAGTCCATCACGGAACCGGGCGCGAGCGCGGTCATCATCGCCGGCATCCTGGAAGCGCTCGCCGAGGGCGACTCGACGGCCGTCTTCGTCTCGCACCTCGCCGCCGAGATCCGCGCGGAGTGTGCCATCGACGTGACCGTCGACGGCATCGAGGCCGTCGGGCTGGCGGACGGCGAACTGGTGGTCGAGCGGTCGCCGCGCAAGGACCACCTCGCGCGCTCGACGCCCGAACTCATCGTCGAGAAGCTGGCCCAGAACGGCGAGAACGGAGGGGAACGGGCGTTCTACGACGACCTGCTCGCGAAGTTCGAATCCGAGGAATGAGGCGACCACACCGGGATCAGAGGTCGCGGTCCCGGTAGCCGAGCCGCGCCAGCCGTTCCTGCACGGCCGCGGCGGGCTCGTGCCGCTCGGCGTCGTCGGTCGCCGTCGTCCTCTCGGTCGTCGCGGCGAGGTCGGCCAGGTGGTCGTCGATGGCGGCCGAGAACTCGGGTGCCGCCTCGTCGACCGCCTCGGCGGTACTCGTCCCGAGCCGGTAGGTCGTCTCCGTCCCGTCACGGCTCCCGTCAGGAGCGAACAGCCGCCGCACGACCTGCCGGTCGCCGTCGATGGCGGTGACGTGGTACGGCGTCGCCTCCGGGTTGCCGCGGTAGGCGAACACCGACCGGTCGCCGTCGGTCGGGAGGTCACGGACGGAGCGGCCGACGAGCCGGTCGTCGCCCGCCACGCCGGCCCCGTCGAGCAGCGTCGGGACGAGGTCGACCGCCGAGACGGCCGTCTCGATGCGGTCACGGGGCTCCTCGTTCCCCCGGTCGTGGACGAGACAGGGGACGTGGACGAGCGAGCCCAGCGGCGGACCGCCGTGCCGGAGCAGCCCGTGCTCGCCGAAGGCGTCGCCGTGGTCGGAGAACAGGACGGCGAGCGGGTCGTCCAGCGCGTCGAAGCCGTCGAACAGGCGCCCGAGGTGGCGGTCGAGGTACTCCGTCTCGCCGTGGTACAGCCGCCGGAAGTCACGCATGTCGGACGCACTCATCGCATCCGGGTCGTTCACCTCCGAGCGCCGCATCAACTGGACCGCCCGGCGCCGGGAGAGGCCCTCGGAGACGGTCCCCTCGCGCGGGAGGTAGGGGACGTGCGGGTCCATGTAGTGACACCACGCGAAGCGCGGGCCGTCGGCGCGGCCGAGCCAGTCCAGCGCACGGTCGGTCAGGTCGGCAGCCGAGGTGTACGGCTCGCTCCCGGCCCACATCGAGAGCCAGCGGGCCTCGCCGTAGCCACGCCGGAGGGTGCGGGCCGGCACCGAGTCGTCGGGCAGCCGCCGGGCGAGTCGCTTGAGCCGGGCGACGGGGCCGTCGGCCGTTTCGGCCGCGTCGGGGGCGGTCGTGTCCCCGCCGTCGGCCGACCCGTCGCCAGCATCGCCCGCGCCGTGGCGTCCGACGACCGCCGCGGGGTCGTGGATGCCGTCGTCGAAGTGGTCGAAGCCGCGCTCGTAGCCGGTGCCGAGCGAGAGGTAGCCCGCCGAGTGGAAGGCGCCCGTCCGGTAGCCGGCGTCGGCGAGGAGTTCGGCGACGTGCGGCCGCCCGGCGAGCGACTCCTCGCCGGCGTACGCCCGCGGACTGGTCCCCGTCAGGATACCCGGGAACGCCATCTTCGTGTAGCTCCCGACGGAGAACGCGCGGGCCGCGACCGTCGTCGCCGGATGGGCAGCGAGGTGGTCGAGCGCCGGCGTGGCAGGTGCCCGGTCGGCCATGAACCCGACCGTGTCCGCCCGGAGCGAGTCGACGGTGATCAGCAGCACGTCGCGCATCGGCCGACCCGAGGCGGGGCGAGCCATTAGTCCCGGCGAATGCCCGGGCACCACGGGCGGCGCCGGGCGCGTCACAGGAGGTGGTTCCGGCAGTCGAACGCCGACCGCGACGGGATCGAGCCGTTCGCGGCCGTTCGCTCGGCGGCCGTTCGGCGCTCGTAGCGCGTCACCTCGATGGAGACGTACGACCGGTTCCGCGCCGGACGGTGGGTCTCCCGGACGATGCCGCGGAGCCGGCGCTCCTCGCGGTCGGAGATGTGTGCCAGGACCGTCCAGACCGTCGAGCGATTGTGGACCGCCCGCCGGATGACATCGGGCGGGGTCGGGGACACCCCCATCGCCGACTGCACGTCGATGACGCCCCTGACCACGAGGTCATCCCGGGTCCGGTAGCGGTCGTAGCCGACCATCGTGAGACAGCCGTCGACCAGCACGAGGTCGCCCGGGTCGGCGCGCGACTCGACGGTCCCGACGGCCTCCTCCCACTGGTCCTTCCCGTCGGTCGTGTGGTACGCCGCGACCGACGGGACCAGCGCGAGGACCAGCAGGGCCGCGAGCGCGACCCGGAGTGCCAGTGCGAGGCGGTCGCGCCGACCGTCCCTGCCGCGTCCACCCCCATCGGCCGCCGCCGGCGACCCCGTACCGGTCGCCCGCCGCGCATCCAGCCACGCCGCCACACGGTCCGCCAGCCCGACGCCGCCGCGGGCGACGAGCAGGTAACAGGCCGGCGCGGCCGGGAGCGCGTAGCGGTACCAGAACACCGGCGTGACGAGGTAGGAGACGGCCACGAGGACGACGACCGGGACGGCGGCCCAGCACGCGAGGAGGAGGGTCGAACCCGTCCCCCGCGTGACGCGCCGGCGCCCCGTGGCGGTCGCGGCGGCGGGGACGAGCGCGGCGACGCCGAGGAGCGCGAGCAGGCCACCGACCGCGACACCGACGCCGGGCGTGGGCCACGCGCCGAAGAAGGCGAGCAGCGAGCGCGCGACCTCGTCCAGCCCGGGGCGCGAGAGGTAGCTCAACGGGACGCCCTCGGCGAACTCGCGGGCCGCCGCGACGACGAGCGGGACGAGCGAGAGCGCGACGACGGCGGGCGCCCGGCGGTCGCCGGCCACGCCCGGCCAGCCGTCCGTGTCGAGGCCGCGGCTGTCGAGGCGAGCGGCGAGCGCGAGGTAGACGAGGCCACCCAGCACCCCGAGGCCACCGAACGGATGGACGTAGGCCGCGCCGACCGCCGTGACGACGTAGCCGGCCGCCCATCGTAGCTCCTCGCGCCTGAGCAGGCAGTAGTACGAGGCCACCGTCAGCGCGGTCAGCATCGCGTACATCCGGACCTCCTGTGCGTAGTAGAGCTGGAAGCGCGAGAGCGCCGTCACGGTGAGCGCCAGCAGGCCGACGCGGCGGTCGAACAGCCGGCGGCCGAGCCCGTAGACGAACGGGAGCGCAGCGACGCCGAAGACGGCGGAGAACGCACGGAGCGCGGCATCACTGCGGCCGATGGCCCCGGCCCAGAGGTCCAGCAGGACGTAGTACGTGGGGAGGTGTGGCTGTTCCCGGGGGATCGCCGTGACGAGTTCCAGCGTGCCGAACCGCCCGAGCAGGGCGGCGGTGATGGCCTCGTCGACCCAGAGGCTCTCGGTCCCGAGTCCGTACAGCCGCAGGGCGACGCCGACGACCGTGACCAGCGTCACCGCGAGGGCGTGGCGCGGATGCGCACGGACGACGGCAGCGGTCCGGCGCCACCGCTGCGCGAGTCGCCGCTGGAGGGCACGAGGGAGCGCGGAGCGGCCCATCTCGACGGGGACGAGACGGTCGGGGCGTATCAACGGCCCGGAACGGTCTCGAGCCGGGTCGGAAGGCTCCAGGCGGACGAATACGATGTCCCTGTTCGTGCAACTGCTCGCGGCGACGTATGAAAACCACTATGGGCAGGCACCGGGATAACAACCCCAATGAAAGTCAAGACGGCGGATGCGGCCGGCGTCTCCCTCCGCAAGGCCCTCATATATGGGGTGACGACGGCCCTGCTGGTCGGCGCCCTCACCCTCCCGGCGCTGGTCTCCGTCGCCTACGAGCGGACCCTCCGGACGGTCCTGCTGGTGTTGCTGCTGGGACTGGTGGGACGAACCTACCTGAGTTCGCTGCTCGCGTTCGCACGGACCGAGCCGCCGGGCGGGCTACCCGACGACCTGCCGCTCGTGAGCGTCGTCATCCCGGCGTACAACGAGGAGCCGGTCCTCGCGGACACCATCGAGGCCGCGCTGGCGCTCGACTACCCGCGCGAGTGCCTGGAGATCGTCGTCTGCTACGAGGCCGACTCGACCGACCGCACCGGCGAGATCGCCGAGCGCTACGGCGCCGAGCACGACGCCGTCAAGGCCGTCGAGCGGGACGAGCCCGGCGGCGGCAAGGCCAAGGCGACCAACTACGCGCTCCAGTACGCCACCGGTGACCTCATCGCTTCCATCGACGCCGACCACGAGTTCGCGCCCGACGCCGTCACGCGTGCGGTCCGGTGGTTCGAGAGCGACGACGACATCTGGTGCGTGAAGGGTCGCTGCTTCGGCCGGAACCCGACCGACTCGCTGCTCGCGCTCCACGCCACCGTCGAGCGCCACATCGCCGAGCTGGCCGACCTGTTCGGCCGGCAGGTGTTCGGCGGCTTCACCATCTTCGGCGGCGGCCAGGCGTTCTTCCGGGCCGAGATGTTCGACGAACTCGGCATGTTCGACGAGGACGTCCTCGTCGAGGACATCGACATGTCGGCACGCATCCACGCCCACGGCAAGCGCCTCCAGGTCGACCCCTACATCCTCACGTTCGAGGAGAACCCCGCCACCCTGTCGGGCTGGTGGAGCCAGCGCTCGCGCTGGGCCCGCGGCTGGATGCAGGTCGCGGTCCGACATCTCCTGCCGCTCTCGCGTAACGGGACGCTGAACCTCCGCCAGCGCGCCGACGCCGCCTACACCTTCGGCTACGCGCTCCTCCCGGTCCTCCTCGTCCTCGTGGCGCCCCTGTTCATCCTCGACCGGTTCGTCCTCGATGCCTCGACCTGGCTCCCCTACGACGACTACCTCTGGGCCGCCATCGGCCTGGGACCGGTCGTCTGCTCGTATCTCATCTTCGCGCGGGACTGGCGCGAGGGCTACTCGCACCACCCTGCGGAGTACCTGGCAGCGTTCACGCTCTGGTTCTACTTCTTCTTCCAGAGCATCGTCTACGTCGTCGCCTTCCTCGACGAGTTCGTCTTCGACACCGAATCGGTGTACGTGACGACCTCGCGGTCGGGCGCGCCCGAGGAACCCGACCCGGAGCATTCGCCGACGACGGACGACTAGCACGAGTCCGAACTTTTTCGCGGTGGCTCGGTCCGGGGGACGCCGAGCTAGTAGTTCCGCCGTCGGCCGAAGGTCCGGGTCACGACGCGCCCGGAGACGATGACCATCCCGAGGATGGAGATGAACAGTATCAGCGCCGCCGTGCGGTTGACGAACCACGGGACCTCCGTGTACCGCAGGACGGCGTACATCGCCGCGATGGCCAGGCAGAGCCCGACACCCAGCACTGTCTCGGCGGTTCGCGACCGATACCACGGTCTCGGTGCTGGGAAGGACTCGGCGTCGGGTGTGGTCATGGGCGACACATCTCGCCGATATCTAGGATTGGACCGCGAATGGTTTGGGTGTAACGGCTAGCCGAACGGTCCGCTCACAGGATCAGCAGGAACACGGGATACGAGGCCGTGACCGCGAGCGCGGGTGTCAGCACCCACATCGAGGCGATGCGTTTGGCCGCCCCGGCGTCGAACAGGCTCCGTTCGTCGAGGTCCGCGGGCCCCTCCGCACCGACCTCCGGCACGTCCGGCACCTCCTCGGGCGGCTCCGCCGGCTCCTCGTGGCGTGCGATGTCGCCGATGGTCGGGCCGGTGGGGGCCTCCTCGACACGCGAGGTGACCAGCGCCCCCGTCGAGACCTCCATGTCCGGGCGCTCGGGCGTCGGGGTCGCCAGCTCGGCCAGGGTCGCCGCCCGGCTCGCCCGGCCCCACCCCAGCCCGATGATGGTCGAGGTGGTGCTCACCGCCAGGCTCGCCGGGATGCCGAACTGGGAGAGCACCGTGATGACCGTGCCCCCGACCACGGAGACGATGAGCGAGGCCAGGATAGGCAGTTCCGTGATGTCGTCGCCGACCGTCGCCAGTGTGCGCCGGGCGATGGTGAACCCGCCCAGCCCGAAGGCGAACACCGCGAGCAGGACGCCCTGGTCGACGGTGAGGGGCCCCTGTGCGCCGACGAGGGGCGCGACGGCGTTGGCCGCGTTCGACGCGCCTGCCGAGAACGCCATGTAACAGCCGATGACGACCACGGAGAGCGACCCGACCACGTCACGGGGGGAGGCGTTCCGGTTGAACCGGGGGCGTGGCACCCGCCCGGAGCGGTCGAACTGGACGAGATGGAGGTCGAACTTCGTGAACGCGACGTAGCGGTCGAGATACGGGTAGACGTAGCGACCGACGACGACGCCGACGGTGAAGCTCAGCAGCGGTGCGACGATCCACGCCGAGACGATGACGAACATGAGCGCCTGGTTGAGCGAGTCCGTGGCCAGGCCCAGCCCGACGATGGCACCGACGGCGGTCATCGAGGTCGACGCCGGGACGCCGTAGAGGTTCGAGATGAACAGCGACAGGCCCGTGAAGAAGAGGACGACGACGCTCGTGAGGGGGGTGAACTGCATCGCCGGCACGATGCTGCTGCTCATCGTCGCGATGACGTTCCGGCCGACCGTCCACGCACCCAGGAAGGCGAACACGAGGAACAGCGCCGCCGCGGTCCCCTTCCGGACCAGCCGGGACCCGACCGCCGGGCCGAACGCCACCCCCGTCGAGGACCCGCCGATGTTGAACCCCACGAACACGGCCACGACGATTCCGGCCACGGTCAGCACGGTCAGCGACACCATGTTGTACCCGGGTCGGCATTGAGAGGGCCCGGGATATAACTCCCGGAGCCGCCCCGAGCCAGCCGGAGGCCCGCTACAGCACCAGTTCCTCGGCGGCCTCCCAGCGCGGGTGGAACTCCTCGCGGACGCTACCGGCGAACTCGCGGTCCTTCAGGTTCAGCATCGCGAACACCTCCTCGGACTGGAGCGGGTGTGGCACCTCGATGACGACCTCGTTCCGGTCGACGAGCGTGAACGTGCCGGAGACGTCCTCGACGGTACGGACCTCGAAGCCGTCGTACTCGGAGAGGGTCTCGCGGTAGCGGTCGCCGAACTCCGGCGGGAGCGTCGGGACCAGCGCGGGCTTCATGAGGAAGTCCACATCCACGCCACGTTCCAGCGCCTCCTGCAGGCCGTCGAGCAGCGCGTTGCCGACCTCGCGGATGTCGAAGTAGCGCTCCGTGTACGTCGAGAGGACGATGACGATGCGCGAGTCGGCGGCCGCGATACGTTCGAGCAGGAGGTCGGCGGCCTCGTCGGCGCCGACCGCGGCCGTCCAGAACCGCTCCTCGACCGGCTCCGCGGTCTCCAGCTCCCCCTCCAGCTCGTCGACGATGGACTCGTACTGGGTGGCCTTCTCCTCGAGCTCGCGCTTCTTGTCCTCCAGCAGCCGGTCCAGCGCCGTCTCGGGCTCGACGGCGACGTACTTCTTCGGCCGGCTCGCGGACTGGGACCGGACGAGGTTGTACTGCTCGATGCTGTTGAGCACGTCGTAGATGCGCCCCATCGGCACGTCGCTCACCCGTGACAGCTCCTTCGCCGTCGTGGGGCCCGTCTTCAGTAGCGACCGATAGGCCCGTGCCTCGTACTCCGACAGTCCGAGGTCCCTGAGACTCGCCATACCCGTTGCTGAACGGCGACACCTATAAACACCGAGGAAGTTTACCCGTCTCGTCAGTTGTTTACTCGATTCCGGCGCCGAGCCGGGCACCGTCAGTCGAATTCCGCGACGACGGCCGCCATCTCGGCCGGTTCGCTCGCGGGCTCGGAGGTCGACTCGCCGCGGTGTGCGACCGCGTCCTCGCGGTCGCCCGGAACCACGACCTTCTCGTGGTCGGCCACGCGGAGCGCGGCGCGGTGGAGGTCGCTCCCGGCGGGCGGCGTCTCGACCACGAGCGGGTCGTTCACGTGCCGGGCGCAGGCGGTCGCGTAGCCC